>Ga0194126_10000259_pt1 | contig 85526 bp, 57 predicted proteins | sample TA2KigC150mmetaG_FD_148641 | JGI IMG/M metagenome (GOLD analysis project Ga0194126, IMG submission 148641) | Freshwater microbial communities from Lake Tanganyika, Tanzania - TA2015035 Kigoma Deep Cast 150m | ecosystem: Environmental > Aquatic > Freshwater > Lake | place: Tanzania: Lake...
GGGACCGTAGAAGCGACGACGGGCTGCCTCTTGCTTCGGGAGTCTACTTCGTAAGAGGTGGCGTGGGAGGCCGTTACGTCAGTCATCGCATCGTACTGCTCAGGTGACTCCCGATGTCGAAAGGCACGAATCATACTCGGTCCAACACTTATAAGGCCCCCGGGCGCAAGTGAGAAGATATCCCTGAGCCGCCGTCTTTGAGAGAGGCGACGAGGATGTCCGGTCCATCTCGACGGTCTGTCTTCGCTTCGCGGAGATCGGGGACGTTCCGAACTTGCGGAACTTCACAACTAATCGTCTTATGCCTGAACATAGAGGATGGAAGGCGAATTATGGAGGTCGGTTCTCGACTCTATTCCAGCGGAGCTGGATCATGAAGAGAATTGGTGGAGAAACAAGTTCCGATCATTCGCAACGTCCCCAACCTTCGCAACCTTCGGAACGCCGAACCCTGCCGCACCGCCCCTGAGGCGCCCGTTCGCTGCGCGAAGCGGGCATCGTGGCGTCTTGACATCAAAGCGCTATAATGCCAGACTGGCCTTCGGAGGTGATCCCGATGAGCGAGTCCGCCAAGCGTTCCACGGTCTATTTCGAGCCGCATCTGCATCGCGCCCTACGAGTGAAGGCGGCCCACACCCAGCGGAGTCTTTCGGACCTCGTGAACGAAGCCGTCCGCGAGGCGCTTCGAGAGGACCAGGAGGATCTTGCCGCGTTCGAGGAGCGCGGCGACGAAGCGACGATTTCGTATGAGCAGTTGCTGAAAGAGCTTCGGGCTCATGGCAAGCTATAAGGTCGTCTTCAAGAAGTCGGCGGCGAAGGATCTGCGGGAGGTTCCGAAGCGGGACCTGGCTCGTATTCTCCGCAACTTTCGTGGCCTGGCGGAGGACCCTCGTCCCGCGGGGTGCGAGAAGCTGTCGGGACAAGAGAAGTATCGGTTTCGTCGGGGCCGATACCGCATCGTCTACGAGATCGGGGATGCGGAGCTTGTGGTCGTCGTGGTAAAGGTCGGGCACCGGAGAGACATATACCGGCGCAGCTGACAGGCCGTACCCGGACTCCACCCGCTGGCGGGAAGTTCACGCGTTGGGGAGGCGGGGTTGGACTTCAGCCGAATCTCCAACCTCGCGATGCCGCTCGGGTCGCGAAAGGAGTCCGATCGTTCTCTCCCGCCGACCCCGCCCCTCGGGTGGCGCGACGTTGGGCGTGTTGCTGTGGGGGCGCGGCAGCGGAGCGGCCGCGTCGGGCGGGGCGGCCGAAAGGCAGGTGACGGCGATGATGCGCATGCTCTTCGCGCTCCTCATCGCGGCCCTTTGGATCTGTGGTTGCATCTCGGAGGATCCAGCCCCCGTGTCCGACACGGGCACGGTCGTGTTCCTCTCCATGGAGGGAGGTTTCTTCGGCATTGTGGACGATCACGGCAGGCGCTGGGATCCGTTCGGTTTGCCGGAGGAGCTTCAAGTGGACAGCCTCCGCGTGCAGTTCGAGGGGATCCCCGCCGAGAGGGCCACGTTTCACATGTGGGGCCGAGCCATCGACCTGACGTCCATCACGCGGCTCAACGGATCCCTTCCCTGATCCACCTTCCTCGGGACTCCTCGCTTCGTGATGTCGATCCGGACGCTCGACCGAATCGAGGCACCCGTCGCCGGGATCCTGGCCGTCGCCGGCGTTGTCCCCGGGGATGCCGACAAGAACCCGCTCTATCTCCTTCTCAAACAAGCACTTTGGCGGCTTGGATCGCGCGGAGCCTCTCGCGCTTCTCCGGGTCGGGCCGGGTGCGGCGCGCGGTCTTCCGCCCCCGAAGCCGCTCCTTCGACGGGGGCGCGCCCGTCCGGGATCACCGCGCCGGCGGGCGACCCGATCGGCCCCGCGCCAGCGCGCCGTCGTTGACAGAAGCCCGTATCCTAGCGTAGATTGGGAACGCGCTTCCGTCGCGCGTCGAGCCGTGCGATCGGCGCCGGCGGCGCGCGTCGCAAGGAGGGACCCTCTCCCCGTGGGATCAGTCATCGTTCGGCGGATGCACCTCGATGAGGTGGATCCCCTTCATCTATTCGGGCCGGGCGACAGGAACCTTCGGCTCATCCAGGATTCCTATCCCTCGGTGCAGCTCGTCGCCCGCGGCGGCGACATCTATCTGGAGGGGGAGGAGCGGGACGTCCGCCGGATCGAAACGCTTCTCGCCGAGCTCGTCGCGCTCGTCAAGCAGGGGCGAGTCCTTCAGGACACCGATGTCCGCTACGCGATGAGCGTCGGGACCGAGGAGGGGAACGGCGGGCTCTCGACCCTCTACGAGCCGGGGAAGCAGTACTTCCGCCTCAAGAAGGCGGTCAAGCCGAAGACGCTCGGGCAAGAAGAGTACCTCCGCGCCCTCGAGAAGTACGACATCGTCTTCTCCATCGGGCCTGCCGGGACGGGGAAGACGTATCTCGCCGTCGCGGCGGCCGTCTCGGCGCTTCGAGCTCGCGAGAAGAACCGGATCGTCCTCGTGCGTCCGGCCGTCGAGGCGGGGGAGAACCTCGGCTTCCTACCGGGCGACTTCCAGGAAAAGGTTGATCCCTACCTCCGCCCCCTGTATGATGCCCTCCACGATCTGATGGGCGCCGAGAGGATCCAAAGGGCCTTCGACATGGGGATCCTCGAGGTGGCGCCGCTCGCGTACATGAGGGGGCGGACCCTCGCGGACGCGTTCGTCATCCTGGACGAGGCTCAGAACACCACCATCGGGCAGATGAAGATGTTCCTCACGCGCCTCGGGACGAACTCCCGGGCGGTCATCACCGGGGACATCACCCAGGTGGACCTCCCGGAGCCGTCTGAATCGGGTCTCATCAAGATCCAGGCGATCCTTGCGGACATTCCGGAGATCAAGTTTGTGTACCTGACCGAGCGGGACGTGGTCCGGCATCATCTGGTCCAGCGGATCATCCGAGCCTTCGACAACCATCCCGGAGGGGCGGCCTCGAAACCGCGCCCCGAACGGGACCCGGAATCGAGAAGCGAGGGCTGACCGTTGAAGATCTTTCCATTCCGATCGGCCGCCGCTCGCGCGAGAAAGGGCCCCGAGCGCCCGCCCCGTTTCGGCGCCGAAGTCCGGGAGGGATTCCGCGCCCTCTCCTGGCGGCGTACGGGCCTCGCCGTCTGCGTCGTCTCGGCCGTCACGGCTCTCTATCTCCCGCTCGGTTCGGGCAAGTTCTTCCTCCCCGCGGAGGGGCAGATCGTCAAGGAGGACATCCTCGCGCCGTTCGAGTTTCCGGTTCTGAAAGACGAGGAAACCCTCCAGCGGGAGAAAGAGGAAGAGGCGAGAAAGGTCCATCCGGTCCTTCGCGTGAGCGACGACGCGACGCGCGGGAACGAACTGCGCATCCGGGAGCTCTTCCTTGCGGTCGAAAGGATCATCGACTCGGAAGCCGACATCGAGGAGCAGCACCGGATGATGAGCGAGGTCGGCATCCCGCTCACGGAGTCGGCGCGCAACGTCCTCCTCGATCTCTCGAGCGAGAGCCGGGTCCGCCGGGAGACGATCGCGTTCTTCCAAGAGATTTTCGAGCGGGGAGTGTTGGCGGACAAGAAGCTCTTCTCGGACGAAGGACACGACCGGGTCACCCTCGTGCAGGAGGGAGAGGAGTACGCGCTCGGGCTCGACAACTTCCACGATCGGCGCGAGGTGAGCATCGAGGCGACCGACCGGGCGCGGGCGGCCTTCGGCGACAACCGAGCCTTGGGGAACGCGTTCTACGAAGCGGTCGTGCAGCTGGCCGCTCCGAACCTCTTCTACGACGTGCAGGAGACGGAGAAGCGGCGCGAGGAGCGGCGGGCCGGGGTTCTCGAGCACACGGACATCTATCTCGAGGGACAGAAGATCATCGGCGCGCACGAGCGCGTGACCCGGAATCACGTCAACGTCCTCCGCTCGCTCGAAAAGAGATGGGCGGAGGAACGGTTCGAGACGAGCCCGTGGCAGAAGATCTACCCTAACCTCGGCCGCTTTCTCGCGACGCTCACGATCCTGGTCCTGTTCACGGTCTATCTCCGGCGCCAGCGCCCGAAGATCTGCGAGAGGGACGGCTATCTCCTCCTTCTCGCCGCGATCGCGCTCATCGGGATCGGCCTCACCGCGCTCATCAGCGCCTTCGGGCTCTCGCTCTTTCTCGCGCCGGTCGTCTTCGTCGCGATGCTCGCCACGCTTCTCTTCGACGACCACGTCGGCGCCGCCCTGACCGGCGCCTTCGTCTTCGTCGTCGCTCTGGTCGAGGGGCTTCCCCTCCCGATCCTCTTCACGCTCGGCGTGGCGGGGGCGGCGGCGGTGTACGGCGTGGCGGGGCTCCGCGAGCGCCGGCGCTTCTGGAACTCGCTCCTCTACGTCGCGGGGGCGTACATCGTCTCGATCGGCGCCGCGGACTTCCTCCATCTCTCCCCCGGAACGGACACGCTCCGAAAGATGGGCTTGGGGCTTCTCGGCTCGCTCGCGAGCGGAGGGCTCGCGATGATCTTCCTCCCCGTTTTCGAGGGGGTCTTCCGGGTCACCACGAATGTCACGCTTCTCGAGCTTTCGGATCTCAACCGACGACTCCTCAAAAGTCTCTCTCTCCTCGCGCCCGGCACCTATCACCACTCGATCATGGCCGGCAATCTCGCAGAGTCGGCCGCGGAGAGGATCGGCGCGAACTCCCTTCTTGCGCGCGTGGGGGCGTACTATCACGACATCGGGAAGATGACGAAGCCGGAGTACTTCGTGGAGAACCAAGCCGGAGGCGAGAACCGACACGACCGGATCTCGCCGAAGCTCTCCGCGCTCGTCCTGATCGCCCATGTGCGCGAAGGGCTCGAGATGGGGAGGAAGGAGCGTCTTCCGGGGGAGATCCTGGACGCGATCCGCGAGCATCACGGCACGACGCTCATGGCCTACTTCTACGACAAAGCGAAGCAGCTCGCCCCGGAGGCGGACATACCCGAGGAGGAGTTCCGCTATCCCGGCCCGAAGCCGAGGACCAAGGAGAGCGGGATCATCATGCTGGCGGACGTGGCCGAGGCGGCGACGCGCGCTCTCGTCGAGCCGACCCCCGGCCGCATCCGGCAGCGGATTCTCGATGTGACGAACGCGAAGTTCATGGAGGGGCAGCTCGATGACTGCGACCTCACCTTCCGCGAGCTCCGGCGGATCCAGGAGAGCTTCGTGCCGATCTTGACCAGCGCCATGCATCCGCGCATCCGATACCCGGACGAGGTGAAGCGAGAGGAGGGCCGATCCGCGATTGGAGATCTATTCGGAAAACCTCCACGAAGGTTGTGACCTCGACACGAAGGTCTTCAGCGAATCGGCGGCCGAGATCCTCGGCTCTCTGGTCGGGTCGGAAGGCGAGGCGAGCATCGTCTTCGTGTCGGACGAGCGGATCCGCGAGCTGAACCGGACCTACCGAGGCACGGATCGCGCGACCGACGTTCTCACCTTCTCCCTGCACGGCGATTCCTTGAGCCGCGGCGTTCTCGGGGACGTGGTCATCTCTCTCGAGACCGCGTCGAGGAGAGCGAAGCGTCGGGGAGTCCCTCTCGAGGAAGAAGTTCTCCGGCTTCTCGTCCACGGGCTTCTCCACCTCGCGGGGTACACGCACGATGGGAGAGAAGACGGGGCCCGCATGCGGAAGCTCGAGCGCGAGTTCTTGGCGGAGCACATGGACCGCATGCGCCGGCGGCGGAATGGCCGGACCGCGGGGAATCGGAAGCGAAAGGAGAGGCATGGAAAACGGGCGTGAGGGGCGGGTTCGGACGGCGGTCTATCTCTGCTTTTTCCTCTCGGGGGTCGCGGGGCTCGCCTACCAGGTGATTTGGATCCGCCAGCTCTCGCTCATCTTCGGGACGACCTCGTTCGCCGTCTCGACCGTTCTCGCATCCTTCATGGGAGGCCTCGCGCTCGGGAGCTATCTCTTCGGCCGACTCGCGGATCGGCTGAGGAGCCCGCTCCGCCTTTACGCGTGGCTCGAGCTCGCGATCGGGATCTATTGTCTTCTCGTGCCGCTCCTTCTTCGCGTGGTGACGCACGTCTACGTCCTCACCGCCGGGTCCTTCGGCGGCAGCTTCTACCTGATGAGTCTCGTCCGCTTTCTTCTCTGCGCGGTCGTTCTGATCCCGCCGACGACGTTGATGGGGGCGACGCTTCCCGTTCTTTCGCGGTACGTCGTTCGGCGCATGGAACGACTCGGCGAGGGGTTCGGAGGGCTCTACGGAATCAACACGTTCGGGGCGGTCGTCGGGTGCTTCGCGACCGGCTATCTCCTGATCGGCTGGATCGGCGTGTCGGCGACCACGAAGGTCGCCGTTGCCTTCAGTGTCGTCGTGGCCGCGATCGCGTTTCTTCTCTCGCGAAGGGATGGATCCTCGGAGCCGGTGTCTGCGGAGCCGCGGCCCGAGCCGAGGAAGGGGCGGGCGCTGTCTCTATCCCACGCGATGATACTCGCGGGGATCGGGGTATCGGGTGTTGCCTCTTTGACGTATGAAGTGGCATGGACCCGCCTCCTTTCTCTGATTCTCGGAAGCTCGGTGTACGCGTTCACCGCCATGCTCACCACCTTCCTCCTCGGGATCGCGCTCGGAAGCGTGATCGTTTCCCGTCTCGCGGATCGCCTCCGCGATCCGGTCGCCGCCTTCGTCGTCGCGCAAGCGTGCGTTGTCGTCTCGGTCTTGTCGATCACCCCGCTCTTCGATCGCCTCCCCGTTCTCTTTCTCATTCTCTTCGGGAAGATGGGTCACTCGTTCGTCACCTTCGAGATGGCCCAGTTCCTTCTCTGCGTTCTGGTGATGTTCCTGCCGACCCTCTTCATCGGGACGACCGTTCCCCTCGCCGTGAAGGCGTTCACGGTCCGTCTCGAGGAGGTCGGCCGGAGCGTCGGCACGGTCTACGCGAGCAACACGATCGGAGCGATCCTCGGGTCATTCTTCGCGGGCTTTGCGCTTCTCCCTCTTGTCGGGACCCAGAAGACGATCGCGGTCGCCTCGGGCCTCAACCTCGCCGTCGCGGTCGCGCTCTTTCTCCTCCTGCCGCGCCCGCGGAGAGCCGCACGCGCCGCGATCACGGCGATCGCCGTGCTTCTCTTCTTCGTCGCCGTCTTTCGAGGGCATGCGTGGGACCGCTACATGCTGAACTCGGGCTTCTTCGACAGCCCGCGCTACTCCCTTCATCAGGTGAGCGAGAAGGGTTTCCGCGATTTCGTGCGCTCCTACGACATCCGCTACTACGAGGAAGAGACGTACGCGAACGTCGCGGTGAGCTACGAGTCGGAGAACCTCTTCCTGCAGATCAATGGAAGGACCGAGGCGTCGACCACATCGGACATGTCGAACCAGATTCTCGTAGCGCAGATCCCTATGCTCGTGCATCCCGATCCGCGAGAGGTCGTCGTCGTCGGTCTCGGGAGCGGGATCACGCTCGGGTCGGTGGTGACGCACCCGGTCGATCGCGCCGATTGCATCGAGATCTCGCCGGCCGTGGTGCGCGCCGCGGCGTTCTTCCGCGAGTGGCACGACGACGTCACCAAGAACCCGAAGGCGGAGATCATACTCGACGACGCCCGCAACTACCTTCTCGCCTCTCCTCGGAAGTACGACGTCATCGTTTCCGAACCGTCCAAGCCGTGGATCAGCGGCGTCTCCAACTTGTTCACGCGGGAGTTCTACGAGATCTGCCGGAAAAGGCTGAAGCCGGGCGGCATCCTCTGCCAATGGTTCCACTATTACAGCATGGACCCTGAGGATTTCCGAATCACGCTGCGGACCTTCCTCGGGGTGTTCCCCTACGCGCAGATCTGGAACGCGGACAACAACGTCTTCCTTCTCGGATCCGAGGAGCCGATCCGGATCGACGTGCAGAGAATGGAAGAGAGAATGGCGATCCGCAAGGTCGCCGCCGACCTCGGTCGGATCGAGAAGAAGAACCCGTACGTTCTCCTCGGGAACTTTCTCTTCGGCGAGGAGGAGGCGCGCCAATACGTGGGAGAAGGACGGATCAACACCGACGACCTCCCGGTCATCGAGTTCAGCGCCCCCCGCCACCGCGATGAATACCGGCACGAGGAGATCCTCGAGTCGATGCTGAACGCGTTCCCGCGGTACGACGCCTATCCTCTCGTCGGGCATATCGCGGAGGAGGGGAACACGATCAACTTCCGCCTCGGGAACTTCCGTTTCACGTCGCCGATTGCTTGGCAGTCCGGCGCGGCGACCATGGTTCGCACGGTGGTGCCCGGAGATCGTTTCGAGGAGGAGGAAGGGCCTTTCGTCGCGTATCGCCTCGAAGCATCGATGCTCGGCGCGAGGGGCGAGGAGCTCCGGATGGTGGCGCTCACGCGCGGGGCCTTCTCGGGCGAGAGGCTCAAGATGACGGTGGAGCGCCTGTCGCGCGGCCCGGGAACAGTCGGCGCGGGAACGGTCGAGGGGCAGACCGCGTACTGGTCTCGGTATCGCGCGGAGCGCCCGGGCGCGGCGCTCAGTTGGTATTTCCCCCCGAACAACCTGCAGTATCTCCTGCAGCTGGTCGGACCCGAGGAGGAGGACCCTGAACGTCTAAAGAATCTTCTTCTCGAGGGGGCTTCATGCTCCGAGTTCATCGGGTACCGGTAGGAAGGGACACGGAGGGCTCCTGAATGCTCGCTTACTGGGCCGGTCTCCTTCTCTCTTTGCTCCTCCTCGTCGGAAGCGCGCTCCTCTCTGCGGCCGAAAGCGCGTTCTTCCATCTATCCAAGCCGGCCCGCGAGCTTCTCGAGGAGAGCCGCGACCGGCGCGCGCGCGTGCTGCTCGGCCTCCTCCGCCACCCGAGGCGCCTCACGATGGCGCTCCGGCTCACGAACGTCTTCGTGCGCGTGGCCGCCGTCTCCTGGGTCACGTTCCTCGCTCTTCGCTTTGCGGACGATTTCGCGATTTCCCCCGCGCTCTTTCTCCTCCTTCACGTCGTTCTCCTCCTCTTGTTGATCGCGGGGCCGACCGAAGTGATCCCGCGCGCATACGGCATCTCGAACGCGAAGAACACGGCTCTTCGCGCGGCGGAACCGATGCGCGCGCTCGAGCGGATCCTGGCTCCGGGGATGGGGCTTTTCATCGGTCTTCTTCGAAGAATGGCGCGTTTCCTCCGCGTCCGGTGGACGGTTCCCTACCTCACCGCGGAAGACGTGATCGCGGTGGTCGAGGCGGGAGAGGAAGAAGGGGAGATCGAGGAAGAAGAGAAGGAGATGATCCACTCGATCCTCGAGCTCGGCGACACCGCGGTGCGTGAGGTGATGATCCCGCGCGTCGACATGGTGGCGGTGGAGAGGAAGAGCCCGATCCGCGAGGCCCTCGAGAAGATCACCGAGAAGGGGCATTCGCGCATCCCGGTGTACGAGGAGAGGATCGACCGGATCGTCGGCGTCGTCTACGCGAAGGATCTCCTTCGTCCGTCGTTCCGGGACGCGCTCGATCTTTCCGTGGATCGCGTCATGCGCGAACCCTTCTTCGTCCCCGAGGGGAAGCGGGTCGACGATCTCCTTCGGGCGTTCCAGAAGGAGAAGGTCCATCTCGCGATCGTCGTGGACGAGTACGGGGGAACGGCGGGACTCGTCACGATGGAAGATCTTCTCGAGGAGATCGTGGGCGAGATCCAGGACGAGTACGATCGGGAGGACGATCTCTTCGAAACAGCCGGACCGGACACGGCGCTCGTGAACGCCAAGATCGACCTTGACGACCTGAACGAGCGCTTTACAATCGGCATCCCGGCGGACCGCCACGACACGCTCGGGGGGTATCTCTACGATCTCGTGGGTCGTGTGCCCGCGGAGGGAGAGTCGTTCGAAGATCCGGTGAGCCGCCTTCTCTTCAAGGTCGAAAGGGTGGATCGGCAGCGGATCGCCCGGGTGCGGATCCGCAAGCTGGGGCTCCCTGAGGAAGGCGCCCAAGGTTCGGAGCCCAAGGGGATGTCTTAGCGAGAGAACGCTCGTCGCTTTTCGGGACCGATCGGCGAAAGGGCCCGAGACGAACGGGTCCTTTCCTCTTTTCGCGGAGCCCGGGGAGAGCTTCCTCCCCATCGAACGCGCGGTTCTTCGGATCGCTTTCGGAGCGGAAGACCGATGGACAATCCGCTTGCTGCGCTCGTCCAGAAGATCGAGGAGCACCTCGAAAAGGGAGATGAGGCGGCGATCCGCCGACTTCTCGCCGAGGAACATCCGGGCGACATCGCCGAGGTCCTCGGCTTCGTCGACGACGAGGAGGAGAAGTGCCGGCTCTTCCGCCTCACGGCGGAGAAGGAACGCTCCGAGATCCTTTCGCACGTCGACGACACCACCTTGACGGTTCTCCTCGCGCGCCTCTCGGATCGGGAGATCTCCCGGGCGATCGACGAGCTTCCCACCGACGACGCGGCCGACATCGTCGGCCGTCTGCCCGAGGAGAACGCGAGCCGCGTTCTCGCCCTGCTCGAGGAAGAAGACCAGAAAAACCTCCAGAAGCTGCTCGAGTATCCCGAGGAGAGCGCCGGCGGGATCATGGAGAGCGAGTTTGTCGCCGTCCCGGAGCACGTGACCGTGGAGGAGGCGGTGGCGGCCCTTCGCGAGCGGGAAGCCGAGGTCGAGCAGGTGCACAACGTCTACTTGGTCGACGAAGCGGAACGTCTCACCGGAATCCTTCCCCTCTGGCGCGTGGCGATCGCGATGCCGGGCACTCGTTTGGATCGCCTGGCGGAGCGGGACGTGGTCAGCGTCCCCGCCCAGATGGACCAGGAGGAGGTTGCCGCCGTCGTGATGCGCTACGACCTTCCCGAGGTTCCGGTCGTCGACGACGCGGGGCGTCTCATCGGGCGGATCACGGTGGACGACGTTCTCGATGTCGTCGAAGAGGAGGCGACCGAGGACATCTCCCTCATGGCCGGGACGGGGGACGAGGAAATCCATGAAACCTCGCCGTTTCGGATCTCAATGATTCGGCTCCCGTGGCTTCTCATCGGGCTTTGCGGAGGGATCGGGTCCGCGTTCTTGATGAGCCGCTTCGAGGGGGAGCTCCGGCGAATCCTCGCCCTCGCCTTCTTCGTTCCGGTCATCACGGCGATGGGGGGGAACGTCGGGATGCAGTGCTCCTCGATCGTCGTCCGCGCTCTCGCGCTCGGCGAGATGGAGGCGTACCGGATCGCGCGTCGCCTGGCGCGCGAGTTCTCGATCGCGATCCTGAACGGCTTCATCCTCGGCGGGATTCTCTCCCTCGTTGCGCTTCTCTGGCACGGCGCCTGGGTTCTCGGGGTCATCGTCGGGCTGGCGATGTTCGCATCGATTCTCGTCGCGGCGACGACCGGGACCCTCTTCCCGATGATCTTTCGGCGGCTCGGGCTCGACCCGGCCCTCGCTACCGGGCCCTTCGTGACGACCTCGAACGACGTGATCAACCTGCTCATCTACTTCGTCGTCGCCGATCTTCTCATGCGGAGGTTCTGAGGGGATGGCGATCGAACGGGAGGAGGCGATCGTTCTCTCCCGTACGCGCTTCGGAGAGACGAGCCTCCTCGCCACGCTCTTCACCAAGAATCGGGGGCCGCTCCGCTTCGTGGTGAAAGGGGCCCGCCGGCCCCGTAGCCGCTTCGGGGGGCGTCTCGAGCCGACCAACCATATCCTGGCGGTCTACTATCGAAAAGAAGGTCGGGATCTCCACCTCCTTTCCGACGCGGACCTCCTGACGTCGTTCTCCGGTCTCCGCGGGTCCCTGTTGCGGCTCGCCTATGCGTATGCGATAATCGACGCCCTCGCCGGCTTGAAGCGCGAGGAGACCCCCGCGGAGAACCTCTTCCGTCTGGCGCTCCGAGCGCTCGCGGCGGCGGAGACCGAACCGGAGACGGCGCTCGAAGCGGCTCTCTGGAGCTTCCTCCTCGCGGCGCTCGCGGACGCCGGTTACCGGCCCGAGCTCGCTCGGTGCGTGCGGTGCGGAAGGGAGCTCGGGGGGTCGAGCGCGCGCTTCGATCCCCGCGCCGGCGGGGTCGCCTGCGCGGGGCATGGGGGGGGAGGGCTTCTTCTCTCGCCCGGAACGATCGGCATCCTCGGCGCTCTCGCGTCGGGAACCGCAAGGGAGGCTCCGCTCGCCGGGCGCGAGATCGCGGAAGGGCGAGAGGCATTCCGGCGTTTCTTCGAGGAGCACGGACTCGGACGGACGCCGTTCCGCGCGCTGGACCTGCTCGCGCCGCGCGCGCGAAAGGGATGAACGGTGACCTTTCAAGAAATCGTGATGGCGCTCGAGCGCTTCTGGTCCGACCGCGGCTGCGTGCTCGCAACCCCTTACAACTCGGAGGTCGGAGCCGGAACCTTCAATCCATCGACGTTTCTCCGCGTGCTCGGCCCCGAGCCGTGGAGGACCGCGTATGTCGAGTTCTCCAAGCGCCCGAAGGATGGGCGGTACGCGGAGAACCCGAACCGCGTGCAGGGTTTTCACCAGTACCAAGTCATCCTAAAACCCTCCCCTCCGAACGCGCAGGATGTGTATCTCGACTCCCTCCGCGCGATCGGCATCGATCTCTCGCGGCACGATCTCCGCTTCGTCGAGGACGATTGGGAATCGCCGACGCTCGGCGCGTGGGGGCTCGGCTGGGAAGTGTGGCTCGACGGGATGGAGGTGACCCAGTTCACCTACTTCCAGCAGACCGGAAGCGTGGACCTCGATCCGATCTCCGTCGAGCTGACCTACGGACTCGAGCGCCTCGCGATGTTCATCCAGGGCGTCGATTCGATCTTCGACATCCGCTGGAGCCGCGACCTGACCTGGGGGGACGTCCTGAAGGCGTCGGAGTACGAATGGTGCCATCTGAACTACCGCGAGGCGGATGTGGAATTCCACTTCGAGCTCTTTCGCTTCTACGAAAGGGAAGCCCATCGCCTTCTGGAAAAGGGCTTGATCTTCCCCGGGTACGATTCTATCGTGAAATGTTCGCATATCTTTAATCTGCTTGAGGCGCGCGGGGCGATCAGCGTGACCGAGCGGACCGGATACATCGGGCGGATTCGGCGTCTCGCGCGCCGGGCGGCCCTCGCCTACGTCGAGAAGAGAGAGAACCTCGGGTTCCCGCTTCTCGGGAACGGAGGGGAGGCGTGAAACGAGATCTTCTCATCGAGATCGGCGCGGAGGAGATCCCGGCGTCGTACGTTCCCCCCGCGTGCGAGGCGCTCGCGGAGGCGCTCCCCGCGAGGCTTCGAGAGATGCGGCTCGCGCACGGGAGGGTCGATTCGTTCGCCACGCCCCGCCGTCTCGCTCTCCGGATCGCCGATCTCGACTCGTTGCAGCCGGACGCGGAGCGAGAGGTGACGGGACCGCCGAAGAAGATCGCCTTCGACGCGGACGGGAAACCGACGAAGGCCGCGCTCGGCTTCGCGAAGACGCAAGGGATCCCCATCGAGGCGCTTCGGATCGCCGCGACCGAGAAGGGGGAGTATCTGGCGGCGACGGTGGTCGATCGCGGGAAGCCGGTCGCCGAGCTTCTCGGGCCTCTCGTCCGCGAGGTCGTCGCGACTCTTCCGTTCCCAAGGACGATGCGTTGGGAGCCGAGCGGGTTTCTCTTCGCCCGGCCGATCCAGTGGATCGTTGCCCTTTTCGGGGATGAGGTGATCCCGCTCTCGATCGCAGGCGTGACGAGCGGCCGGGAGAGCCGGGGCCATCGCGTGCTCCACCCCGCGCCGGTTCCGATCGCGGAACCCCGCGCCTACGAGGATGCCCTCCGGCGCGCGGGGGTTCTCGTCTCACCGGATGAGCGCCGGCGGGCGATCGAGAAGGAGATCGAGCGCGCGCTCGCGGGCGGAGAAGGACGTGTCCTGCGAGACGCGGAACTCCTCGAGACCGTGAACTACCTCGTGGAGTATCCGCGGGCGCTTCTCGGGCGGTTCGATCCGCGGATGCTCCGCCTGCCGAACCAAGTCGTGGTGACCGCGATGCGCGCGCACCAGCGCTATTTTGCCGTTGTCGATGAATCCGGCGGGCTCCTCCCCTTCTTCGTCGCGATCGCGAACGGGATCGCGGAGAACGAAGGTGGGATCCGAGCGGGGATGGAGCGCGTGCTGGCGGCGCGCCTCGCCGACGCGGAGTTCTACTGGAATGAAGACCGCGCCGTGCCGCTCGAGGAACGCGTGGACGGCCTCCGGCGGATGGTCTGGCAAGAGGGGATGGGCTCGCTCCTCGAGAAGACCGAACGGATCGAGAAGATCGCCGCGGCGCTCGCTGCGGAATCGGCGCCGGATGCGCGCGGAGCGGCGGCGCGTGCGGCGCGCCTCTCCAAGGCGGACCTCACGACCGAGATGATTCGGGACGGGAAGGAGTTCACGGCGCTGCAGGGGTACATGGGGATGGAGTACGCGCGTTCGGCGGGAGAGCCGGACGAGGTCGCGCGCGCGATCTTCGAGCAATACCTCCCGCGCTTCTCCGGCGACGCGCTCCCCGAGACGATCCCCGGCGCTCTCCTCTCGCTCGCCGACCGCGTCGACACGCTTCTCGGATGTCTCGGTGCGGGTCTCGTTCCGACCGGCTCGCAGGATCCGTATGGACTCCGGCGGCACGCGCTCGCGATTCTTCGCATCCTCGCCGAGAAGAAGGTGAGCGTGCCGCTCGGCCGTCTTCTCGCGATCGGCGCCGAAGCGTACGGCGAGCGTCTTCCCGAACCGGAGAAGACGATCGGGGAAGCGCTCCGCTTCTTCCGCGGCCGGCTCCGCAATCTCCTCGTGGAGAAGGGGCTTCCCTACGACATCGTCGAGGCGGTTCTCGACGTCGGTCTGGACGATCCCGCGGATCTCGAACGGCGCGCCCTCGCGATCCGCGACTTTCGCGAGCGGGAGTCCTTCGAGCGTCTCGTTGTCGGCTTCAAGAGAGTGGTGAACATCCTCAAGGGATCCGATTCCGCGGGCGCGGTCGATCCCTCGCTCCTCGGGGAGCCTGAGGAGAAGGAGTTGCACCGCGCGGCCGAGGAAGCGGCGGGCCGGCTGGAGCGCGCGCTCGTCTCCGCCGACTACCGGGCCGCGATGGAGCACCTGCTCGCGCTCCGTGATCCGATCGACCGCTTTTTCGACAAGGTGCTCGTCATGGACAAGGAGGAGCGGATCCGGGAGAACCGGCTCGCTCTCCTCGCCGAGATCGCTCGAGCGTTTCGCCGCCTGGCCGATCTTTCGAAGGTGGTGCTCGAAGGGGAAAGAGAGTAGTCTCGCCGCCGAGGGATCCATGGTCGAGGAGATCAGCATCGTCTTTCCCGCCTACAACGAGGTCGAGAACGTCGAAGAGGCGGCCCGCCGCGCGCGCGAGGCGATCGCCCTCGCGCGGATTCCGTCCTCGGAGATCATCTTCGTTGACGACGGGAGCACGGACGGCACCGCGGAGAAGGTCGAGGCGCTCGCCGCCGAGGACCCGAGCATCCGTCTGGTGCGCCATCCTCGGAATCGGGGCTACGCAGAGGCCCTGAAGAGCGGGTTCGCCGCCGCGCGCATGAGGTACATCTTCTACTCCGACTCGGACAATCAGTTCGACCTCAAGGAGCTCAAGAACCTCCTTCCCGCCATTGAGGATTACGACATCGTCTGCGGGTTCCGCATCTATCGGTTCGACCCGCTCACCCGCCTCTTCCTCGCGTGGGGGTACAACCTGGTCGCGCGCTCTCTCTTCCGGATCCGCGTGCGGGATATCGATTGCGCCTTCAAGCTTTTCAGGCGCGAGGTGTTCGATCTCATCACGATCGAATCGAAGAAGTTCTTCGTCGACACGGAGATCCTCGCCAAGGCGGCGAAGCATCGTCTGCGCGTCACGGAGATCGGCGTGCGCCACTACCCGCGTCCCGCCGGACGCTCCACGGTTCGGCCGAGCCACGTGATCTCGACCCTTCGCGAGCTCGCAAAGATGTGGATCCGGATCAACTTCGGGCCGCGGGCGGGCGGGAGACGCGCGGGCCGATGAGGCCGGGCGGGCGCGACCTTCTTCTTCTCCTCGCGGTCCCTCTCGTCCTTCTCGTGCTCTTCCCGATGGATCTCGCTCCGGGCCGCTATCTCGTCACGTTCCCCGCGGATCGGTTCGAGCCGTGGGGACCGCCCCGCGAGGGACCCGCATACAACTCCGATTGTCTCCGGTCGTACTTTCCGCGCCGCGCTGGGACCGTCGACGCGCTCCGTGCGGGGAGGATCCCCCTCTGGGACCCCTCCCCCTTCTGCGGCCAGCCGTTCCTCGCGAACTACCAGTCCGGCGTCTTCTATCCGCCGAACCTTCTTCTCCTTCCGTTCTCCGCGGAGCGATCGCTCGGAATCCTCGCGTGGATCCATCTCGTGATCGCCGGGTGGGGGGGGCTCCTTCTCTTCCGCGGCATCGGTCTTTCTCAGGGGACCGCTCTCATCGGAGGTCTTCTCTTCGCGACGAACGGCGCGCTCGCCGTTCGCGCGGGTCAGATCACCATGCTCGCGACCGCCGCATGGATCCCTCTCGTTCTCTTCCTCTCGCGCCGCACGGTGCGCGGCGGGAGCATCGCTCCTCTCGCGCTCGCCTACGCGTGCATGACGCTCGCCGGCTTTCCGCCGATCCTCCTCTGGGGAACGCTCCTCGCGTTCTTCTGGACGCTTCACGAGCATCGCGGGCTCGGTCGGACGGAGGGGATGCGGCCGCTCCTCCGCGCCGCCGGAGGGTTTCTCCTCGGCGGCGCGCTCGCCGCCGCGCAGCTCCTCCCGACCGCGGAGTTCCTCCTCTCCTCGGACCGCATTCGCTTTGGGTATGAAGAGCTTGTCTCCTCTTCGTGGCATCCGGCGGCGCTCATCCGCTTTCTCGTCCCCGGATGGTTTGGATCGCCGATCGACGGCGACTCGTGGATCGAGCTTCTCCGAAGGGGGAACGGCCACTACTACCAGTCGTTTCTCTCCACCGCCGGGTACGTCGGGATCGCGAGCCTCCTCTTCGCGCTCCTCGGGGGGGCGGCGGCGTGGCGGAACCGTTCCGCGCGCTTTCTTCTTCTCGCGGGCGCCGCGGCGCTCGTCGTTCTTCTCGGAAGCCCTCTTCTCCGCGTCGTCTCCCTTCTCCCCGGGCTTGCCGGATCGCGCGTCGACCGGATCGTGCATCTCGTGACGCTTCCGCTCGCGCTCCTCTCCGCGTTCGGGATCGAGAGAGCGAGGCGGGAAGCGTTTCCGCGCCGAGCGGCAGGGGCCGCCGCGCTCGTTCTCGGGCTTCTCCTCCTCGGCCTCTGGGCGGGGAGGGAGAGGATCGCGGAGCGCTTGATCCCTCAAGGGACTCGATTTCTCCCGAGCGCGGAGGCGTCCGCGGGACGCCACGCGCGCGCGGCCCTCTTTCTTGCGGGCGGAACGCTTCTCGTCCTTCTGCCGATCTGCGCGCGGCGGGCCCGGTTCTTTCTTCCCGCGGCGGGCCTCCTTCTCGCGGCGGACAGCGGGTTCGAGGCGCGCCGCTGCCACGTGACCGTGGGGCGGGAGGGACTCCCGGCCGAAACGGCCGAGACCCGCTTTCTCCGCGGCGCGGCGGGAGAGGGGCGCGTCGTCCGCTTCCGGGACCTCGTCTTCCCGCCGGGCCTCCCCGGTCTCTTCGGCGTCCCCGACGTCGAAGGCTATAATGCTTTGACATTCAAAGATTATCGTGCGTACTACCGGGCGCTCGCCCCCGAATCGGTCAAGGAGCGCCGGATCAACCCGCTCGTCGACCCGAGCGATCTCTCCTCTCCGCTCCTCTCCGCCCTCGGCGCGCGGTGGATCCTGACCCGGAGCCCGCTCCGAGCCGGCGACTTTCCCCTGCGCCACGAGGGGCGCTTTCTCGTCTACGAAAACCCGAGGGCCCTCCCCCGGGCATACCTCGCCGAGAAGATCCTCTTCGCGCCGAACGATCCGGAGCGTGCGATCGCCCTTCTCGAGGCGGCCCCGGCGGGGAGCCGGATCGCGGTGTTGGAGGAGAGCGTCCCGGGTTGGCCGCCGGGCGAGCCGGATCTCCCCGCCGGCGGAACGGTGCGGATCGCCTCGAGCGAGCCGGAGCGGGTCGTGATCGAATGCACGGCCGATCGGCCGGGTCTTCTCGTGCTCGCCGACTCGTACGACCGCGGTTGGAGAGCGACGGTCGACGGACTTCCCGCGAGGGTGCACCGCGTGAACCGAATCTTCCGCGGCGTCGCGGTCGGGGCGGGAGAACATCGGGTCGAGTTTCGATACGAACCGCTCTCGTTCACCATCGGGGCTTGGGTGTCGCTTCTCGCCCTCGCCGCCCTCCTCGTCCTTCCGATTCGGCGCCGGCGCGCAAAGCGCTTGCGCGCACCTGGCGAAAGCCGATAGCCTGCGAGGGTCATGCGTCCCGAACGGCTCCTTCCGCTTCTCTTCGTCGGCGTCGCGCTCGTCGTCTTTCGCGGATCCGTCTTCGAGGGGCGGGCCGAGATCCCCTGCAACCCCAACCGGTGGCTTCCCTGGCGGCTTCACGCCTCCGCGGAGGAGATCGCCCCGCCGGCGGTGAACTCGGACACGCCTCTCGCGTACTTCCCGCGGCGCGTTTTCGCGACCGAGAGGATGCGCGCGGGAGACCTCCCCCTCTGGGATCCCTTCACGTTCACCGGCCAGCCGTTCCTCGCGAACTACCAGTCGGCCCTCTTCTATCCGATCAACCTGCTCCTCTACGCGGTCGAGCCGATGCGCGCGACCGGTTGGCACCTCTTGATCCACTTCGTCCTGGCGGGGTTCTTCTTCTATCGGTGCGCGCGCTCCTTCGGGCTCGCGCCCGGACCTTCGGCGGCGGGGGCGCTTCTCTTCGAGCTGAACCCGTTCTTTCTCACGCGCATCGGACATCCGACCTTCGTGGCGACGGCGGCTTGGCTCCCGCTCGCGATTCTCGCCGCCAGAAGGCTCGCGCGCGCCCCCACCGCCGGGAACGCCGCGTTTCTTGCGGGATCGCTCGCCCTGGCGGCATTCGCCGGGTTTCCGCAGACGCTCGTCCACATCGCCTACGCGGTCGGTTTCTGCATGCTCCTCGCTCTCGCGATGGATCCGGAGGTTCGGAAAACGCGGGCGGCGTTCGTCTTCGCGGGAAGCGCGCTTCTCGCCGCGGGGATCGCGGCCGTCCAGATCCTCCCGACGGCGGAGCTGCTCCGCCTTTCGACCCGGGACGCCCTCGATCTCCCGACGTTCCTCTCGGGCACCCATCATCCGGCGATGCTCGTCAAGACGGTCGTCCCGGACTTCTTCGGAAACCCGATGCGGGAGAACCTCTGGTCGACCCTCTTCCAATCGGGGAACGGGCTCTTCCGGCAGAACTATGTTTCAACATTAAATTATTTCGGCGTGCTCCCCCTCGCGATCGGGCTCTACGGGCTCGCCGCGGGGCGGAGCCGCCTCTTTCTTCTCGGGCTCTTCCTCTTTCCCCTTCTCGTTCTTTGGGGGACGCCGTTCGCCGAGGCCGCCTTTCATCTTCCCGGGTTCCGCTTCTCCCGGCCCGACCGTTTGATTCTTCTTCCTCTCTTCGCGAACGCCCTCGCGTTCGCGTTCGGGCTCGAACGATTGAACCGGCGGCCGCGAGCGGTTTCCAGCGGGGTGTGCGCGGTGCTCGGGCTCTTTCTTCTCCTCGGAGGGGCGGCGGCTCTCTTCCGCGATCCGCTCGTCCGCTTCTTCCTCGATGGGCGCGCGCTCGTCGCCGGCGGCATCGCGGAGCTCCCCGCGGGGCCGGTTTCTCTCGACTCGCTCGCGGGGACGGTTCTCGTTTCCGCGCTCACCACCGTCCTTCTCGCGGCTGTCTCTCTTGTCCTTCTCTTCGCGCGGCCGAGGGTCGGGGCGAGGGGCTTCCTCGCGGGTGTTCTCCTCCTCGCGGGCGGCGATCTTCTTCTCTTCCACTCGCGCTTTCACCTCGACCTCCCGCCCGAGATCCTCTTTCGCGAGACGCCGGAGATCGCGCGGATCCGGGAGGAGCTTGGAGCGCACGGGCGGATCGCGCGCTTCGGTCCCGGGGCGACCGATCTTCTGCCGCCGGCCACCGCCTCTCTCTACGGAATCCACGATGTCGGCGGGATCAACGCGATCAACCTGGAAAGATACCGGCGCTTCCTCGAGCTGATCGAGCCGGGACTCTACGGGTACCGGCGCTACCGCCCGTTCCATCGCCCCGAGAGCCTCTCCTCTCCCTTGCTCCGGCTCTTGGGCGCCCGTGTCTACGGGGTCGACACGGAGGGGAGGGTTCTGCCGATGACGGTCGGGGAACCTCTCCCGCGCGCGTCGCTCCACCACACATGGGAGACGCTCCCCGAGAAGAAGATTCTCGAACGCCTCCGCTCTCCCTCGTTCGATCCGGCGGGAACGGTTTACCTCGAGGAGCCGGCGCCGACTCCGCCCGGCGTTTCCGGAGGCGGCTCCGCCTCGATCGAGCTCTACGAGCCGGATCGAGTGGTCGTTCGCACCGAATCGGGCGCCGACTCGTTCCTTCTCCTCGCGGACGCGTGGTTCCCCGGATGGACCGCCTCGGTGGACGGCGCGCCGGCGAAGATCTACCGCGCCGACTACGCCTTCCGGGGCGTCCACCTGCCGGCCGGCGGGCATGTGGTAGACTTCCGCTATCGACCGGCGTCCTTCAGGGTCGGAGGAATCGTCTCCCTCCTCTCGCTCGGGGCCGCGGTTATTTTGCTTATCAAGGATCGAAGAAGGAGGGGGGGATGAGCCGAGTTCTCGTCATCGGGATCGACGGCGTCACGTTCGACACGCTCGATCCGTGGATGGACGAGGGGATACTCCCCTACCTCGCGTCGCTCCGCGAGGAGGGGGTTCACGCGCCCCTCCGGTCGGTCTTCCCGCCGATCACCGCTCCCGCGTGGGCCTCGTTCCAGACCGGCATGAACCCGGGAAAGACCGGGATCTTCGAGTTCCTCTATTCGAAGGGAGGGCTTGACGATCCGGTCCCGGTGAACGCGACGTTTCGGGACGGAGTTCCGGTCTGGGAGATCCTCTCACGGAACGGGAAGAAGGTGATCGCTCTCGGGGTTCCGCTCACCTACCCGCCCGACCCGGTCGACGGCTGCATCGTCGGCGACTTCCTCATGCCGCGCGGCGTCCGCGATTTCACTCACCCGCCCGAGCTTCTCGATGAGATCGAAGCCGCGCTCGGACCCTATCCCGTTTATCACAAAGAGGTCTATCAGAAGGGGAAGGTCGGGCGCCTGATCGACGAGGCGTTCGAGATCCTCCGCTACCGGCGCGCGCTCGCCCTTCGCCTTCTCCGCGAGAAGGAGTGGGACTTCGCGATCGCCTACTTCGAGGGGACGGACCGCATCCAGCACGAGGTGTGGCACATCTTCGACGAGACGCACCCGCGCTCGAATCGGAAAGAAACCGCTCTCTATCGAACCCGGGTCCTCGACTTCTATCGGGAGGTCGACGATACGGCGCGAATGCTCGCGGAGATCGGGCGCGAGCGTGGAGCGGTCGAGTTCGTCCTTTCGGACCACGGCTTCGGGCCGATCCACTATTATTTGAACTTCAACGTTTGGCTGCTCGAGAAGGGATTCCTCGCGCTGAAGCGGGACGCCCTCACGCGCGCGAAGACGCTTCTCTTCCGCGCGGGAATCACGCCGGCGTTCGGCTACCGCGCGGCGATGCGTCTCGGTCTGGCCGGGCTCCGCCTCTCGCGCGGGGTCGGGGGGCGCTCCGGCCTCTTCCGGCTCATCAACCGCCTCTTTCTCTCCCTCGACAACATCGATTGGGAACGAACGCGCGCCTACTCGAAGGGAAACTACGGGCAGATCTACGTCAACCTGAAGGGGAGGGAGCCGCACGGGTCGGTGGAGCCGGAGGCGTACGAGGGGACGGTGCGGGAGCTGATCGAGGAGCTTCGCCGGATCGAGAGCCCCGAGGGGGGCCCTCTTCTCTCCGACGTGTTCCGCAGGGAGGAACGCTTCACAGGGCCGCACGTGGTTCGGATGCCGGACGTGCTCTTCATTCCTCGAGATATGAAGTACAAAGCGCTCGGGATCGTCGATTTCACGACCAGGAGCTTCATCGAGCCGACGTTCGGGAACTCGGGAGACCACCGAATGAACGGGATCTTCCTCGCTCGGGGCGGGCCGATCCGCGCGCGGCGGGAGCGGCTTCCCGAGATCTCGATCTGCGACGTCGCCCCCACGATTCTTCACCTGTTCGGCGAGGCGATCCCCAACGACATGGACGGCCGCGCGATCGAGGAGGCGTTCGGGGAGGAATGGAGAAGGGCGCACCCGGTTCGCTTCCGGGAGCCGTACGAGGCGCGCCCGAAGGGGGAGAGGGCGCTCACCGAGGAGGAGCGGCGCGAGATCGTCGAGCGCCTGAAGGGAATGGGGTATGTGGGATAGACGCGATCTCCTCGTCGCGTTTCTTCTCGGCCTCCTCTCACTCCTCCTCTTCCTTCAGTACCTGGACTACGGCATCAACGACGACGAGGGCTACCTCCTCGGCGGCGTTACCCGGATCCTCGAGGGGGAGGTCCCGTACAGGGATTTTCACCACACGTACGCCCCGGGTCGCTTCTACCTCGTCGCTCTTCTCTTCCGGGTTTTCGGCGAGGACCTCTTCGTGGTGCGCGGCCTGTGGGTGGCGCTCCGCGTCGTGATCGTCTGCCTCGCCTACCTCGCGGGGCGGCGGGTCCTCTCCCGTTCGGGCGCGGTCGCCGCGAGTCTCTTCTTCATCGCCGCTCCAGGGCCGTGGCACAAGAGCTTCTTTCATCTGTTTCTTCTGGCGAACCTTCTCGCGCTGATGGGGCTTCCCGGGCCAAGGGCGCGCGGCGCCGCGGCGGCCGGTCTTCTCGCGGGAGCGACGTTCCTCTTTCGGCAGGATCTCGGGGTTTTCGTCTTTCTCGTGTACGGGCTTCTTCTTCTTCTCGGCCGCCGGACCGGCGAGAACGCGGCGCGCGGAGCGGCGTTCTTTCTAAGCGCGGCGGCGGCGATCCTCCCCTTCGTTCTCTATTTCGCGGCCGAGGGGGCGCTTCCCGCGGCCGCGTCGAAGGTCCTTCTCGCGGGGATGCGGGATAACCGGACGAACGCGCTCCCCTTCCCGAGCCTTTTCCATCCGATTTCCGGGGGCGTCTCCGGCCTCGCGTTCTTTCTTCTTCGTCTCCTTTATTATGTGCCGGTTCCGCTCGCGCTCCTCGCCGGGGCGAGTGGAGTGAGGGGACTCCTCCGCGGGCGTCCGGACGGGAGACCCCTCTTGGTCCTCTCGCTTCTTGGCCTTCTTTCCTTCAACCAAGCGCTCTGGCGGAGCGACCTCGCGCATCTCTTTCAGGCGGTCGGCGCGGCGTATCTTCTTCTCCCTTGGGCGCTCGAACGGATCGCCCTGCGATCGGCTCCGGCGCGTGCGGCGCTCCTCTCTGCGCCTCCCGTCCTTCTTCTTCTCGCGATCTTCATCTACGCGGACGCGTACCGATCGCCCCTCAAACGGCCCTGGATCGCCGCCGAGGGGCTTCAGCCGATCCCTCCCTACTACACCGGCTCGATCGCGCAGGTAGGCGGCCGCGTCGAGCGCCTCACGCTTCGGAAGGCGAGGGTGCGCGTTCCGCCCGAGGAGGCGAGGTCTCTCGAAGCGATCGGCAAGGTCCTCGACCGCTACAGTTCTCCGGGCGATTATGTCCTCACGGTCCCGGGATTCCAGATGATCTACTTTCTCTTCGACCGCGCGAACCCGACCTCGTTCATTCACCTGCGAAGGGGATTCGACGCGCCCGCCGAGGAGGAGGCGTATATTCGGGATCTACTGAACCGCCCGACGAAGCTCGTTCTCCTCAGGGACATTCCGCTCGACGGACGAGAGGAACGCCGCTTCCGGAACTACGCGCCGCGCGTCTTCGATGCGATCGAGCGCGCCTTCGAGCCGGTCGAAAGGTTGGGCGACCTGATCGTGTACCGGCGCGCGGAGGGGGAGCGGTGAGAGGGAACCTCCTCCGGCTCGCCGTCACGATCGCGCTCCTCGCGCTCGTCCTCTCCCGCGTCGACCGGGAGGAGCTCAGCCTCGCCGGTTCCGAGGTGAGGGTTCTCCTTCTTCTCGCCGGATATGGGCTCAACCTCGTCATGGTCTTCTTGAACACCTACCGGTGGCAGATCCTCGTGAGGCCTCTCGGGGCGAGCGTGGGTCTTTTCCGGCTCACCTCGTATTACTTCGTGTGCATGTTCTTCAACAACTTCATGCCGACCTCGATCGGCGGAGACGTGGTCCGCGTGCTCGACCTCGCCCGCGACACGGGAGAGCGCTCCTCGGCGATGGCTTCGGTTCTCGTCGAGCGCCTTCTCGGTCTCTATGTGCTTCTGCCGATCTCGATCGCGGCGTTTCTCCATCTCTATCCCACTCTTCCCGAGCGAGGCTCCTTCCTCGCCGCGGAGGCGGCGATGGCGGTTCTCTTCCTCGCCGGCACCGTCGCGATCCGGCGGAGCACGCTCCGCCGCGCGGAACCGCTTCTCAAACCATTCGCGCCCCTTCTCCATCGGATGGACGCGCGCCGGAGAGCGGGGAGGCTCTACGATTTTCTGGACGCATACAAGAAGCACCTCGGCGCCGTCCTCGCGGCGTTTCTTCTCTCGCTCCTCTCCCGATCGGTGTGGGTGTTCAGCTGCTGGGTTCTCGCGGAGTCGCTCGGCATCCGTCTTTCGGTCGCCCACTTCTTTCTCCTCATGCCGCTGGTGGAGATCGGGAGGATGCTTCCTCTCTCGCTCGCCGGGATCGGGATCCGCGAGGGCGTGATGCTCCTTCTGCTCCGTCTGTTCGGCGTGAGCGACACGCGGGCCGTGCTTCTCGCCTTCCTGATCTATGGGATCTTCGTGGTGAACGGGCTTTTCGGAGGGATCGTGTACGGACTCCGCGGCTTCGTCGAGAGCCGAAAGAGGCGCCGCGATGCCGCCGCGTAGAAGGGTGCGGCGGCGGACCGTCCTCCTCGGGCTCTATGTCTTCGCGCTGATCCTCCGACTCGCCTATCTTTGGGACGCGAGAGACAATCCCTTCCCCGACGCTCTCGGGCTCGACGCACGCTACTACGATCTCCGCGCCGAGGAGATCCTCCGCGAGGGGCTCATCGGCGACGACGCCTACTTCATGGGACCCCTCTATCCGCATCTTCTCGCGGCCGTCTACGGTCTCGCGGGGAGGAACCTTCTTCTCGTCCGCATCCTTCAGGCGTTCGCCGGCGCGGCCGTTCCGGTGCTCCTCTATCGGATCGGCTCGCGCTTCATGAGCCCCACGGTCGCACTCGTCGCGGCCGCGGCGGCCGCGCTCCACGCCCCGTTCATCTTCTATACCTCCTCGATCCTGGACACGGCCCTCTCGGTGGTCCTTCTTCTTTGGATCCTGGACCGGCTCAGCGTATCGGCCGCGCGCGCCTCGTTTCGGCACCCGCTTCTCACCGGCGTTCTCTTCGGCCTCGCCGCGGCAGGGAGGGGGAACGTGCTTCTCTTCCTCCCCTTCGCCCTCTTCGCGCTCGCCCGCGCCGAGCCGGGGAAGAGACGGGAATTCCGCGCGCCGTTCGCTCTTCTTCTCGGGGTTCTCGTCGTGATCGGGGCGACGACCGCGAGGAACTACGCGGCGAGCGGGGATTTCGTCCCGCTCACCTCGAACGGCGGGCTCAACTTCTACATCGGAAACGGGCCGGAATCCTCCGGGGCCTACGAGAAGCCGAAGGGCCTCGACGTGGACGAGGACCCGTCGGGGCGCCGTCTTCTCGAGAGACAGCTCGGCCGCCCGCTCTCCCCATCCGAGGTCTCCGCCGAGTGGTTCTCCCGCGCGACCGCGTGGATCCGCGAGAACCCCGGCGCGGAGCTCCGCCTTCTTCTCAAGAAGACGATTCTTTTCTTCTCGACATTTGAAATTCCGCAGATCGAAACGTATCGGTTTCAGATGCGCTACAGCCCGATCATCCGGGTTCTCCATGCCCCGTTCGGCGTGTTCGCTCCCCTGGCGCTCGCCGGACTCTTCCTCGCCCGCGGGCGAAACCTCTTCCTCCCCGTGTCCTTCGTCTTCTCGTACGCGGCGTCGATCGTTCTCTTCTTCGTTCTCACGCGGTATCGCCTGCCGGTCGTCCCGATGCTGCTCCTCTTCGCCGCTGCGACCTTAGTCGCCTTCGTCGAGGAGGCCGCGAAAGGATGCCGGGGCGCTCTCCTCCGCCGCTTCCTGTGGATCGTTCCGTTCTTCGCTCTCTGCAACGTCAACTTCTACCGTCTCTCCGCGTCGATTGGCGAGGCGCAGTCGTACTATCGTCTCGGCATCATCCATCAGAGCCGCGGCGAAGCCGAGCAGGCGGTTCTCGCCTACCGCCGTTCGATCGAGCTCGATCCGGATTATGAGCGCTCGCGGCTCAACCTCGGCGAGCTTCTCGCGGTCACCGACCGGAAGGAGGAAGCGGAGGCTCTCTTCCGCGAGGCGATGCGGATCGAGCCCGAGTACCCGAAGGCATCTCTCAATCTGGGCACCCTCCTCTACCGCTCGGGGCGGACGGAGGAAGGGAAGGCGTTCCTCGAGGAGGCGCTTCGTCTCGATCCGGGCTACGGAAAGGCATGGCTTCATCTCTCCGCGCTCGCGCTTCTCGAGGGGGATCCCGACGGTGCCGAGAAGGCGTTCGCCGCGCTCGCCTCGCTCGCGCCGGACGATCCGATCCGCGGGCTCGCCGAGGAGTTCCTCACGCGGATCGAGGAGTTCGATCGAATCGCCGTGTGGCGCGAGGCGAACAGTCTCCCGCGCGCTCTTCCTCCGGCCACGCGCGAGGCGGCCACGGCGGAGCTCTTTCGCGATCGTGCCGACTGCCTCGCGCTCTACCGCGCGGGCGCGGCCGGAGGGGACCCCTCGGCGCTCTACGCTCTCGGCGCGGCCCTCTATCGGGAGGAGGATTGGGCGGGCGCGTCCGCGGCGTTCGAACAAGCTGCGCGGAGCGCGGAAGGCCATCCCTTTCTCGGCTTCGCGCGCGGGCTCGTCCGCTTCCGCGAAGGCCGCCCGGAGGAGGCGCTTCCACTTTTCGTCGAGGAGACGGAGGCGAATCCGGATTTTCTTCCCGCGTGGAGGAACGCAGCGATCCTCGCTTCCCGGCTCGGGCTGCACGGCGAGGCGCGGCGTCTCGCGGGCGAGTACGCCGCGAGAGCCGAGGAGGAGGACGAGGCGATCCGCTCGATCCTCTCCGCGTCCCCGCCCTCCGCTCAGGGAACCCGGTAGAGCTCGAGCCCTCCCCATTCTCCGCGCGGCTCGCAGGCCTTCCACGCTCGGTCGAGGATCGCGAGCGCGCGCGCCGGCGCGTATCGCGAAAACACACGCTCGAGCGAGCGGTTCACGAGAACCCACCGAATCTCTTCTTGTCTCAAGTGATTAAGAAAGGCCTCGTTCGAACCGGATCGTTCGGCCAGACGGACGATGCGGGAGGCCTCGAAGAAGCTGTCCGCCGCGTAGGGGCGGTGGAGATAGTACCCGCGGTTCTCCCAGACGAGAAGGATCCGCTCTCCGGCGGGGACGGTCCGCTCGGCGGCACGGAAGGCGGCGTACGACTGGATCTTTCGCCGGAGATAGGAGTCCTCGCTCTCCCGTCCGGAAACGACCGGGAGCGCGTCGCGGCGGGTCTCCGCGAGCGCGGGCGCGAGAAGCCCCGCCGCGATCGCGAGGAAGAGACCTCCCTGAAACACGCCGAAGGCTCCGCGCTCGGTTCTCCAGAACCCTCCCGCGGCGGCGGCGAGAAGAAGAACGACCGGAAGCAAGAACCGAAGCTGCTGCGACCCGAGGCCCCACAGATAGATGCCCGCGAGGGAGAGGAGAAGAACCCCCCGCGTCTCCCGTCCTCCGCGGACCCACGCCCAGAACGCCCAGAGGAGAAGGGCGGGGGAGAGGACCCCGTCGAAAAAGGCGTAGCGCGGCTCCCCGCGAAGAACCGCGTTCCACGGGAGGATTAGGAATCGAAGCGGATCCCTCCCCATGCCGATCGATCGCTGCCAGGCGAGAAGCCTCTCGTCGAGAACTGTGTCCCAGCCGTGTCCGCCGAGGATGGAGGGGAAGAGCGGAAAGAGGGGATTTCCGGTCTCCGCCCATGCCTTGAGGAGCCAAGGGGCGAGAGGAAGATGGGAGAGAAGAAGGAACGCGATCACGCTCCCCGCGGACACCGGGCGCGCGCGCTTCCCGAGCACGGGGAGAAGAAGAAGCGCGAAGAGGAGTGGATAGGCGGCGTAGGCGCTGTACTTCGTCGCGAGCATCCCTCCCGCGAGGAGGGAACCGGCCGCGAGATCCGCGCGGCCGGCTGCTCGCGCATGCCGCGCGAGAAGTAGAAACGAAGCCCCGAAAAAGATGGCCGCCGCAAGATCCACGTTCCCGATCGTGCGGGGGTCAAGAACCAGAGGGAGCGTGAGGAAGAGAGCGGCGGCGGCGAGACCGGACGGCGCGCGGAAAACCTCCCGCGCGAGACGCGCCGCGAGCGTCGCTGCGGCGAGGGCGAGAAGAAGATGGAACGCGCGCGCGGCCGTCGCGCCGCCGATGAGAGCGGCTCCCGCGAAGAGGAGATCCGATCCGTGCGGCATGCGCGCGTAGACGAGGTCCGGCGCTCCTTCGAACCGGCCGTTCTCCGCGTAGGCACGGGCGATCGGCATGTGGTACACGATCGGGTCGTTCGCGGTGAGCGGGGCGAGCGTTCGGACAAGAAGGAGGGCCGCGGCGAGCACGGCGAGCAACCCGAGCGCGAGGGGGAAGAACGTCCGGCGGAGAGACGGCGCGCGGACGGAGATCTTCCGCGGCAGGCCTGCGGCGAAGAACGGGACGAGAAGACCGGCGCCGAGAGCGGCCGGGCGGAAGAGGCCCGCCGCGAGGAGCGCGAAGGAAAGAAGAGAGGAGAGAAGGCCGCCGAGCGCGAAGCAGAGAACCGCGGGTCGGTCCCCGAGCCGGAGAAGCCGCGCGAGCCCGCTCCCTCCCGCGAGGAGCAACCCTCCGTAGAGAAGGGCGCCGGCGATTCCTTTCGCCTGGCCGCCGGCGTCCCATCCGGTACCGTCCGAAGCAGCCGGGAGGCCGAGATCGAGACGCGGCGGGTGCGTGAGGAAGAAGAACGCGGAGAGGAAGAGCGCGGCTCCCGCCCAGAACAGAAGGGCGACCCACCGGACTTGCTGATGTCCTGCATCCGACACGAAGGCGGCAACCTCCCCGCGAGAGAACCTCCCCTTCGAACGTGAAGCAACGTATCACGGAAGGGCGCTTCCCACAACGCCGCGGGCCCTTCGTTCCGGCTCTTGACACGCCCACGGCCATTCAGTATAGTGAACGCGCTTGATTTCCATAGGGTTAGAAACACGCGGCCCTGAGGCCCGCTCGAGGCTGCGGCGAGCGGAAGGAGGAAGGTAAGGTGTCGGGTACGATGAGACGGACTGGGTGGGTCCGCGCGGGGTTGTCGGTGCTCCTTCTCTCGATCCTCGCCTGCGGAGACGACGACTCCGGCCAGTCGATCTTCGACTGCCCGAATTGCGAGCACTGGACTCGGGTCTTCGAGGGGAACGTCAACTTCCCGGCCTACATGCCCGGCACGACCGACATCATCGCCTTCAGCTCGGACCGCGGGAACAGCAGGAACACCGAGAACATCTGGGTTGTCGACCTAGACGGCCCGGGCGGAGAGCCTGTCTTCTACCAGATCACCAATTCTCCCGACGACGAGTTCGACCCTTCCTGGTCGCCGGACGGAACGCGCTTGGCCTACACGGCGGTCCTCCGCGACGAGATGAACAGGCCCGGTTACGAGATCTTCATGATCCGCGTGGATGACTTCTCCAACCCCGGCGACGAGGTGCGCCTCACGAACACCGACTTCTCCGACGAGGTGGTCGTTTCGAAACCCGCCTCGTCGACTTGGCTGGACAACCAAACGATCCTCTATTCTGATGGGCAAGACGTGTTCACGATCGAGCTCGAAGGAAACGAACCGGGCGCGCGAACGAAGATGATCAACGATCCTTCGGATTTCATCTTTTCGGGAACGAACGACTTTGTGGAGAACCAGGCGGCCGCGGTGCGCCTGGGCGGCCGCGACCTCGTCTATTTCGTGTCGGACAGCCGCGTTCCCTTTGGATCGATCCACGTGGAAGCGAAGGACATCGGAGGAGATACCGTCTACGCGGAGATCTTCCTCGAGGGGGTCCCCACCGGCGTGCGGACGCCGAACATCGTCGGCGGGCGTCCGCTCGGGAACTACGTCGTCGGGGCTTCGGTGACCGACCCGCTCGCATCGGAGGACTACTGCGACACACTTCTTTCCGCGCCGTTCGCCGTCTTCGAAAACGACACGACAAACGTAAGCTTCACCTTTGACAACCCGCGCGGAACGATCGTCCTCATCGCGGGTCCGTGGGGCTCGAACTTCTACTACGACAACAAGTATCAGGGCGTGATCCGGCGGGACACCACGAACATCGAGTGCGTGTATCCCGGCCTTCACGAGCTGAAGCTCGTGTCGATCGAGGCGCGAGATACTCTCGGCGTTCTACTCCGCGACTCGATCTGGGTCGCCGTCGGAGAGAACGAGGTCAAGACCTGCACGCTCGACGTGAGCGGGAGGACGGGGAAGGCGAGAGGCACGGGCGGAGCCACCTCGATTCGCCCGTTGAGAGCCGTTCGCAAGGGCGCTGAGGTTGCCCAGCACGACCTCCCGGTTCTCTGGAGGTACGACTCGGAAGACGGCTCTTACGTTCCGATCTCCGAGCCGGGCGAGTACCCCTCCCACCCGGCCGTCGATCCGACGGGGGAATATGTTGCCTATATAGTTGATTTCCGAAGACTTAAAGTTGTCTCTGCCGTGACCGGCCTCACCCGGTGGGTTCCCCTCCCCGGAGCCACCGGCATCAACATCTGCTTCCGCGAGGCGATGCATCCTTGCTGGTCCTCGGACGGAGGGCGGCTTCTCCTCTCGCTTTCGCCCTGCATCGACCAGCCATCTTCGGACGGCAGCGCGACCGAGTTTGACGGGTGGGAGGTCGAGATCGGGCCTTTTCTCCCCCGGTAGGGGGGCGGGCTAACCGGTTCCCCTTTCATCGGTAAGAGTTGACACTCGCGAGAACGGTTTGGTATAATCGCGGGCGATGCGGCGGATTTCATCCAAATGGCCCAGGGCATCCCGCAGCGCGAAGCGTCGCCGTAACTCGCTGTTCTAGAATGGGATATGCAAGAAGGCTGCGGAAGATACGGACTTTCCAACAAGGAGGTGGTCAGAGGAAGAAACGGGTTCAACAAGCTTCCGAGGAATTCCGCAACGTCCGGCGGGGGCCGAATCCGTCGCTGGCCGCCGGTGGGGCGCTGCGGATGTGGGGTCTCTAGTTTCCGCTCCGAAGCCGACTTCCGAGCACGGGAGACGGGGTGGGAGCATCGACCCACGGTTGTTCTCTGTTCCTTGTGCGATGGAGGGCAGACGGTATGAGGAACACCAAGCTCATGACCTTGGCTGCGCTGGTCGTGGGGCTCTCTCTCGTGGCGGCCGTTTCGGCGATGGCCGCGATCGAGAAGACCCCGCGTTCCCCCGAAGCCTTGCGACACCCGAGCGGCGAGATCTTCTCGGCGAACGGGGACGTAATCTACACGAAAGAGGGCGCGCGGTCGGACACCACGTGGATCACAGCCCACGACGACACCCGGTGTGACGACAACCTGGGCACCCCGGCTGACGGCGGCCAGGGGAACAGTGCCCCCGGCTATGCCACGTGGTGCTGGGAACGCGGCTACCTGGGCGGCGGCCTGTACGACTCGTGCGCGTCGACGACCTTGATGCCGAATCCCGGGTGCTTCACCCACTACGACGTCTACACGCTTCTCGTGAACCAGTGGCACCTCGACACGCTGGACCGATACAACCCGGCGGTCGAGGAATCCACCCCCTGGTGCGGCGAGTGGGGCGACACGCTCGTCTGGGAGAACCCGTACGGATACGGCCCGCAGTACAACTACAGCATGATCCTGAACCTCGGCCGCCCGGGGACGACCGGCTTCAACTCCGGAACCGGCTTCACGATCGGCGGCATCCACATGTACGACGTGGAGATCGCGTACGACTACTGCTACCTGGAATACGCGGTCAGCAACAACGAGACCTTGGCGACCTGGTTCGAGCTGGACCGCTACAACGGGACGTCGAACCCGGAGCCGCCGATTCAGTGCCCGGGGACCGGTCTCGGCCGGTACGGATGCGCGCAGTACGAGAGCTTCCAGGTGATCGGTCCGAGCGTGAACAACACGTCGACCAACCTGCTCGTTCGTTGGCGCTTCGCCTCGGACAGCGCGTGGGACGATGAGGACGCGAACGGCGGCGTCTGGACGGACGGCGCGTGGCGCATCGACCACATCTACGCGGGCGGCAAGTCGGGCGGCCATTACCCGAACGGCGGCGGGGTGGAGACGTTCGAGGCCGGATTCGGCCCCGAGTGGTCCACGCCGAGCCTTCCGCAGGCGCAGCTTGGCGGCTTCTGGAGCGGCGGCAAGTGGGTCAACGGGACCCCGGTCGTCTGCGACTGGTGGCATCTCGAGCTGAACCCGGACTACTCGAACTTCGGCAACACCTGCGAGTACACGAACACCTGGATGTGGGTAGCGGACGACCAGGCCTTCACCCAGAACCAGGAAGACGGCTACCACTACCGGCTCGTCACGCCCGTGTTCGAGAGCGGTCCGAACAACCCGTTCTACGATCCGGATCCTCCGGGACCGGGGTCCGAGAACCGGTGGACCGGCGTCGTGGTCGAGTTTGACGAGTACCTTTGCATCAAGGACATCGTCGGCGACGTGACCGACACGCAGTGCCGGGTCTACAACTCGAGCATCAACCGCTGGAGCCAGTGGGAGGGCGACAACTACGTGATCGTCGGCGGTTGCCAGTTCTGGAACATCAACACGTTCGACGAGTGGACCCAGTACCTCGGCCCGGATATCGACTCGGTCCAGTTCTCCTGGGAGTTCCTGGATCGGTGCGATTACAACGCCTCGTCCGAGCTTCCCTGCATGGGGCAGCACCGGAAGGCGACCTACCTCATCGACAACGTGAGCATCGGCGTGTTCGAGCAGCGCGGGACGCAGTGGGCGCAGGGGCAGACCGAGCGCTTCGCCGACACGTTCGCGCGCGACGTCGCGATGCACCCGATGTTCAAGGAGAACTGGGAGCTCTTCCCGACCGACGTCTGGGAGCAGGAAGACTCGATGACCATCCAGGTCCGCGACATCGACGGGGTCATGGGCGGTCCTCCGCCCCAGAACTCCGGCGTGCGGATTCACTGGCGGATCTCGACGACCTGCGGGACGACCTGGGACAAGGAGCCCGGCCGTCCGCAGGGCGCGACCTACTTCCCGGCGGCCAACTGGAACTCGAAGGTGATGAACTTCTCGGTTCCGGACGACGAAGACGCGCAGGGGACCAAGGCCGAGTTCAACGGCGTGTACTCCACGATCATCACGATCGCGGACAACGCGACGTACCTCGGCGCCGGGGCGACCCTGTGGCCCGAAGGGACGATGATCGAGTACTACTTCACGGCGCTGGACAGCTTGGGCACCCGGGATACGGTTCCGAACCGGAACGCGATTCGCCGGAACGATCTCCGGCTCGTCGAGACGACCGTGGGCAAGCAGCACGATCGCCGGCTCCCGTGGCCGTTCGACGTGAGGGTGCTACCGTGCCCGACCTCGAAAGACCCGCTCCCCTCGGGCCAGAACCATCCGGTTCTCCTGGTCGACGGGTACGGCCGGACCGCGTACGACATCTCGACCGACCCGAACTTCTCGCAGTCCGGAGTCACCTCGTTCCCGTTAGTGCATCAGATCTTCGAGGAGTCGCTGAAGCGCCTCGGCGTTCAGTACGACTTCTACCGCCAGGGCTACGGCGTCAGCCGGGGGAACGCCCCGATCTACTCGCAGCCCTTCCACAAGGACAGCTACGGCGGCGTGATCAACCACATCGGCGCGATGGCGCGGCGCTACAAGACTGTGATCTGGTTCTTCGGCACGTTCAGCAACGAGAGAACGGTCGTGGACTCGTCGCAGCTCGAGATCGCCACGTACCTCGACATCGCAGGCGTGAACTTCCCCGACTCGGCCAACATCTGGGTACTCGGGGAAAACCTCTGCGAGGATAACGAGCTGACCGACCCGGCTTGGACGAGAAGCGGCAACCAGACGACCAACGGCGCCTTCTTCTGGAAGACGCTTTGCGGTCTGACGGAGAAGGCCGGAGGCTGCACGGACCAGGCGGGTCACGGCGGCCCCGGAGAGGCGTACCGCTACTACCTCGTGGGCCAGGCGGGCACCTGCCTCGCGGGAATCACAAAGGCTCAAGGGTATTGGGACTGCCCGATCCGTGGGCACCCCGACGATGAGGCCACCACCGCAGCCGCGACCGCGCTCATCAAGTACCATGATGATCTCGGCGCGGGCAAGTTCGCCGCGTCGTTCAGGCGTCATGCGAACGGAAGCAAGGCGATCCTGTCGTTCGTCTCCCTCGAGCACTTCACGAGCGCGCAAGAACGCGACTGCGTGGTGCAGGCCGTTCTCGGACGCGCCGGAGACGGCATTGGCGACAACCTGCAGTTCAACACCGGCATCCCGACGCCGCGCGCGAACTGCACGATCAACGTCGACGTGCCGGACGGTGTTCCGTCGATCTTCGCCCTCAGGCAGAACGTTCCGAACCCGTTCAACCCGATCACGACGATCTACTTCGATCTGCCGAAGCAGACGAAGACGACGCTTCGGGTGTACGACATCGCGGGCCGCGAGGTCCGCACGCTCGTGGACGGCGTTCTGAACGAAGGGCCGCACGAGGCGACATGGAACGGGAAGGACAACTCCGGACGCGACGCGGCGAGCGGCGTGTACTTCTACCGCCTCGACGCGGAGAAGGACACGGCCACGCGGAAGATGGTGCTGCTCCGGTAATCTAGCCGGGCGGTTACCGCTTCGAACCGGATCGCCGGGGCTTCGGCCCCGGCGATCTTGTTTGTGCGCGCGAGTCGCCGGCTCACGCCATCGCCTCTCCTCGCGCAGGTTCAAAGCGCCTAGGAACACGGCATTTGGGTTGACACCCGAGGAAGCCGTTTGGTATAGTCGCGTGGCGACGCTGAGGAGGCGAATGCGACTTAACCCCGGACTCTGTAAGAACTTACATGATCGGAGTGCTCCGCATGATCCAGAGGCGAGTTTTCAAAGGGACGGTTCTTCTTCTTCTTGCCGCGACCGCATATCTTCTCCATGCCGGCTGCGAGGGGATCGAGATCCCGGAGCCCGACAAGAACAAAGAGCCGGAGACCGAGATCACACGATCCCCCGTGGATAGCAGCGGAGCCTTCTACCGAGTGCACCTCTTCTGGAAGGGCTTCGACTCGGACGGGGTGATCCAAGGTTTCGAGTACGCCGTGGGAGACACGTTGCGCCTCGAATCGTGGGTCTTCACCAATCGCACCGATTCCCTCTTCGTGTTCAACACCGCCACCGAGCAATCCCAGGTTCAGCGCCGCTATCACCGTTTCTTCGTCCGCGCGGTCGACAACGAGGGGAAGGAAGACCCGAGTCCGGCGACGGTCGATTTCTTCGCGGAGACGCAAGCGCAGCCGCGCTCCATCCTGACCGCTGAGACGGTCAACCGCGTCGCCGTCAAGAACTCGGTCGCCTTCGTGGCCGCGGGCGCGAACGGCCTCGACGTGTTCGCGATCGGCGATCCGGGCAACATCCGCCGGATCGGGCGGGCGTTCACCGGAGGAAGCGCGACCGATTGCGTGCTCGACGGCGACTACGTCTATCTCGCAGACGGCCCAGCGGGCGTGACGATCCTCGATGTTTCCGATCCTTCCTCGCCCCGGATCGCCGCGCGATACCCGACGCTCGGGCGCGCCGCTCGCGCCTTGGCGTTCCGGGACCCGTACCTCTTCATCGCGGACGGAACGAACGGCATCCTGGTCCTCGACATGAGCGTTCCGGAGGATCCGGTTCTCTTCGCGCGCTACCGCCCGCGCCCGAGCCCCGTGTTCTCCGGCGTGGCGCTCCACGACGACCTCGTCTTCTGCGTGGCGGGAATGCAAGGTCTCTCCGTTCTCCGCTTCCGTCCCCATGAGGAGAGCCTCATCTTGCTCCCGCTCCCCGAAGCGGATCCCGGCGCATTCCGTACCTTCGATCCGTTCAACGCGGTGTTCCCGGAAGAAGGGCGCGCGTACATCGGCGAGGGGGGAGCCGGGGTTCTCCTTCTTCAAGTGAACGCCGACGGATCGGTCTCCGAGAGGAAGCGCGTGACGCTCCGGGGCGGGAACGCCGGGCACATGCTGAAGAAGGACGGGCGTCTGTATGTCTCCAACGGGTTCAACGGGGTCTGTGTGCTCGACGTGACGAACCCGGATGACCCGGTCCTCGTGAACCACGTCGGGTATTCCGGGAACGTGACAGGGATCGCTTTCGCGGGGGACGACACGCTGGTCGTTTGCAACGGCGACCGGGGGATCGCGCTCCTCGACGTTTCCGATCCGAGCGCGCTCGACCGGATCCCGACCGCGTCCGTCGTTCTCTGTCCGCAAAGCCCGGCCGAGGGGGAGACGCTGCTCGCATACTCCTCCGCGAAGTTCTGCTGGAGCGGCGTTTCGCCGGGCGGGCAGGTCGTGGCGTATCGCTATCAGCTTCAAGGGATCAACAGCCGGCCGGTCCTCGTTCCGCCCGAATCGACCACGGTCTTCTATCAGGACCTTCCGCCGGAGGCGCTGTACGTCTTCTCCGTCGAGACGAAGGACGAGACCGGGCTTTGGAGCGCGAGCGGGGGGACGGCGGAACGCCGCTTCACGGTCAACTTCGACCCCGAAACGACCCTGGACAGCATCTGGGTGACCGGCCCGTTCACGGACGCGGGCCCGATCCCTCTGACCGCAGTCGACACCTTGCTTCCCGATTCGACATATGTTCACTTCACCTGGAGCCACACAGACAGGGACACGGTTCGGGGCGACCGGGTCGTCGGCTCCTGGTGGAGCGTCAGCGGCGTGCAGGTGTCGGCCGAGAGCCTCGAGGGGGTGCTCCTTCTTCGCGACGTGGCGGGCCCCCTGATCTCCTCCGTGAGCAGCTACGTTCTCGAGGTCGGGGGGATCGATTCGTACGACCGGCGCGAGAGCCGCGGGGCGAAGTTCCCCTTCCAAATCAACTATCCGCCGGATGTCCGGTTCCTCTACCCGGAGGTGAACCAGACAGTGATTACTCGGGACAGCGTGACGGTCCGTTTCCAGGGAATCGACCGCGACGGCCCGCCGCACCAGATGATCTACGAGTACAAGTTCCGGACGGCCGACAACGAGTTCCTCGCCGACGATCGCAATCTCTCCGGTCTCTACGGAACCGACGAGGGGGTCATGCAGATCCGGCTGCCGACCTTCGGCAAGAGAGGGCGAGTCGTTCTCGATGTTCTGCCGGTCGATCGCGCCGGAAGGGGAAAGACCGGACCACAGAGGACGCTGCAGTTCTTCGTGAACTACTAGCCCAGAGAACGGGGGTTCTTCCCATGCAAGCGGTTCGCATCACGATGCAAACGATCGTGCTTTTCGCGTTGCTCCTCGTGGGAAGCGCGTGCGACGAGGTTTCAACGGCGCCGGACACGAATGTTCCTCCGACCACCAGGATCTCCGGGGGACCGGAACCCTTCAGCCAATCGGTCTATCTCGTGAAGCTGAATTGGTATGGCGAGGACGTGGACGGCTGGGTCGATTCCTTCGAGTACGCGTGGAACGACACGGCCGAGTGGTTCTCCACGATTCTCAAAGATTCGACGTTTGTCGTGGCGAGCGATACGTGCTGCATCTTCGACACGCTTCTCACAGCGTTGGGGCAAGATTCGATCGTCGAACGGTTCTTCCGCTACCATACGTTCTTCGTCCGGGCGGTGGACAACCGAGGAGCGAGGGACCCGAGCCCGGCGTATCTGACGTTCAACTCCACCACGGTCGCTCCGGTCAGCCGCATCACTCGAGGCCCCCAGATGAACGCGACAAGCGGGCGCGCGGTCGGCATCCATTGGGAGGGCGCCGACCCGGACGCTCCGAACAACGCCGTCGCCGCCTATGAGTACTTCCACGTGACCAAGGGGGTTCTCCGAGAGAGATACGGATACGTGGACGCCGTCGGGATGACGCGGAGGATCTGGAATCAGCTCGGGTGGATTCGCGTCGGAGCCGACACGACGAGCGTCGTTCTCCGAAACCTGCAGACCGGCTTCGGCCCGGGTGGGGCGAACCGCCACTTCTTCTTCGTTCGTTCGATCGACGAGGCCGGAGCAGTCGAACAGATCCCGGTTCGCGGGATAAACTACAGGGAGTGGGGCGCGGCCGACTCCACGACCGGCCTCGTGCTCATTCGATCGAACGTGATGGGAGCGGCCAGCACGGGGAGCCGCCACGTCGGCCAGATCTTCGAGGGGACGCGCGTCTTCTTCTCCTGGAGGGCCAACCTCGGGAGCTACGACGGGGTGCCGACCGGCTACAGTCACGCGTACGACCAGCCGCTCTGGACGCCGTGGGACCTCTCGGACACGCGTTTCCCGCGCGAGGGGAGCTTCATCCCCCTCCGCGGTCCCCATACGTTCTTCGCGAGGGTGCGCGATGAGGCCGGAGAGATCGTGTCCGCCGCCTTCCCCTTCGAGGTGTTCGCCGGCCCGAGGAATCTGGACACCACATCGGTCCTCTTGCTCAGCAACTTCCACATCGAGAGCGCCAACGGGGATTTCTACCCGCAACCGGAGAAATACGAGCGTTTCTGGAGCGACTCGCTCCTCGCCAACTTCAACCACGACTTCTACGACGCCCGAACGTTGCGGATCAACGAGCCGCCGATTCGTCTGATGAGCCGCTCGACGACGATCATCGTCCCGACGGACGACTGGGAGGGGGGAGCCGGCCAGACCCCGATCGTGGCGTTGTGGCACGATCAGCGCACCAACCCGCTCTGGTCCTACGTGGACGCCGGAGGAAACCTCCTCATCTGCGGGTTCAATCCGGACTGGAACTTCCTCCCGGACAACGACTATCTCGACACCGGGTTCGTGCCCCAGCCCGACCCGTGCTTCTGGGTTTCGAGCCCGAAGAGCTGCGGACCGCTCATTTGGTATCATCCGTTGCTCGCGGATTCGCTCCCTCATCCCATGTACGAGTATTGCGCGGTCGAGACCACGTGGCTCGACGAGACGGCGGACTTCTTGTGGGGAGCGAAAGCGTTGGTCAGCGGGCTCCCCGACCTCCAAGTGGACAGCTTGCGCTCGAAGAACTTCACGAACAACCTCTCCCCGGGAATCAAGAGAGGGCTCTGGAACTGCCAGCGGATCACCTACCGGAAGGACATGGGCGTGATCCCGCTCTATGGGTATAGCAGGACTGCGCGCCCGCTGTCGTTGGAGCCGACATCGAACAAGCAGGCGGTGGCGATTTACGTCCCGTCGGACGGGGTCCGAGGCGACGTCGTCTACATGGGAATGTCGGAGTATTTCTTTAAGCCTGCACAAACCAGGGAGATGATCGAGACCCTGTTGACGACGTATCTGAAGGAGACGATGCGGGACTAGCTCGAGCGATCGGCTGGCGCCCGCTCTTCGTCCACGGATTCTCACAGCGTGTTCCCGGCTCGGCCGTCCGGCCGCGGTCCGCGCGGAGGAAGCGGGCGCGTATCACGGCCTTGTGCTAGAATACCCTGGATCTGTTCGCAGGAGGGGCTGGAAGGCTATGTGTCTACGCGGATTCCTATTGCTTGGCGAAAGGCGCGGAAGGCGGGCGCCTCGATGAGCGGCGGCCGGTCCTCTTCGCGTCTCTTGCTTCCGATCGTGGCTCTCGTCCTGCTCGCGGGGAGAAGCGATTCCTCGGAGCCGGTGGTGCGAACTCCTCCGATCCGTTTCACCGCTCATCCGAGCGATCGCCAGGTGGTTCTGGAGTGGAACCATCCGGCCGATTCCGTGATCACGAACCTCGTGGTCGTCGACACGAGCTGGGGAGGAACCGCCGTCTTTAAGATCCTCGGCGATTTCCTCGGCGAATGCGACATGGACATCCGTTTCCGAACGACCAATTCCGCGGATCCGTTCACCGACCCTCTCGTGGACACGGTCTTCTTTCAGAACGTGAACCCGATGCGGCCCAACTACTGGACCGGAACGGCGGCTCCCTACGCCGGCGGCAAACCCGAGATCTGCGAGGACCACAACATCCAGCTGATCGCTCTGGCCGGCGATCTCCTCACCGAAAACGGAAACGGGTCGGGCGCGCCTCTCGCCTTCGAGTGGCGCGACATCCCCGATGTCGACACGCTGTTGGTTCCCGCAGGTTTCCGGGCGGGCGTCGATTCGATCCCGGTCACGAAGGGAGTCTGGGTCGGCTTTCAGCCGGGCTCGGTGAACCAGGGGGATATCTGCGCCGTGGCGGCAAGGTCTCGGGACATCCAGCTCGCCTGGGATTATGCCCTAACCGGTGAGGCGGAAGCCCGGCGCGTCTCCTCCTCGGATCCTGGAGAAAAGGAGCTCACGATCTGCCGCCCCGGCCATGTGGTGCCTTTCCGGTTCGGGCTGTCGGTCACGATCGCGGCGGACACGGCCGAGAGCGGGGAAATCCTGGCGAACGTCCCCTCGGGGGGCGACACCCTCGGGTTGATTTCCGCGCTCTGGAGGAAGGTTGACGGATATAGGATCTATCGGAGCGAAATCACGAACCCGATGCGGTTCGTGCAGCTTCGCGAGCTCAAGTTCTGCGATCCGCGCGATGCCGACGTTCTTTCCTCGGATCCCGTCCGCTACACGGACCGCGAGGGAGTCCACAACGGCTTCCCGTACGTCTACTACGTGACGGCCTTCGACACGCTGACGCACCAGGAGAGCACCGACTCGCTCCGAAGCGCGCGGGTCTTCCCGCAAACGGCCGCGACCGAGGATCTCTCGAAGATCTCGGTCGTCCCCAACCCGTACAAGCGGAACGCCGCGTGGGAAGAAGGGTCGGAGCGGATCCAATTCACCAACCTACCCGAGAGGGCCACGTTGAAGGTGTTCACCGTCGGCGGGGATCTCGTGCGCGAATGGCGACATGAGGATCTCGAGGGAGGGGGCAACTCCGACTGGGACATGCGAAACGCGGACGGCGATCTCGTCGTGAGCGGCGTGTATGTGTACCACGTGAAGTCGGCCGGTGGGGGGGAGAAGGTCGGCAAGTTCATTATCGTTCGTTAGCGGGAGAAGCGATGCCTTTCGGTCTCGCGGTCCGCGATCCCGGGAGCGGCGGCCGCCGCAACGCATCGTGGGCGGCGCTTTCGGGAACGGATCTCTTCCCCGCCCGGCGAGACGGGCCCCGCGCCGTTCCGACGCTCCTCGGCGAAGCGGCTCCGGTCGATCCCCTTCCGCGACGCCGGCGACCACGACATCTTCGGGCGCGAGGACCGTCCTACCGACGATGCGAGTGCTGAGGGGCCGCGGGTATCTTCGGCCGAGCGAGGCCCGATTGACGATGAGGCCGGTGCTCGGTAGAGTTGCGGCGAAGATGACTCGATGGTTTCAGGAGTCTCCTCCGCCGCCGTCTTTCGCGGGGGAGATCCCGCCTTTGGATGGGAGAAAGGAGCTTTCTTTCCGATGAACGGCCGAAACGTCTTCGGTTCACTCCTGGCGTGCTTTCTGCTGCTCGTTCCCCTCTCCTCCGAGGGCGCTGTCCGGTACGCGGCTCTCTCGTCGCAGTTCGGCACGACTCCCGCCCCGCCCTACACGAACCTTCTGACGCCCGCGGACCGAATTCAAGACGCCCTCTCTTCGTCGGCGCCCGGCGACACCGTTCTCGTCGCCGGAATCCCGGTGGAGGACGCTCTCGAGTTCGGTTGGGCGTATGTCGAGAGGATTCGGATTCCCCGAGGCGTCGTTCTTCTCGGCGGGTGGGACTATCGGGCGGCGGTCGCGGGGAGGCCCTCGACGAACCAGAGGCTCTTCGACGTCGACAGCCTTTGGACGACGATCGGTCCTCTCGAGGCGGGAATCGCCGTTTCCTTCGTCGTCGACTCGGTGAAGGTCTACGACACGACCGAGGTCGGCGGCAGCCCCGTCATCGACAGCTCTTGGGTCTTTCTCGGTCCGGACTCGAACACGGTCTTCTCGGGCTTCGTCATTCGCGGGTCGAACAACACCGTCGGGGAAGGGAGCGCGATCCACATCCGGAGCGGCTCCCCGACCATCCGCCGCAATGTCCTGGTCGACAGCCGCTCGACGGGACGGGGAGGCGCGATCTTCCTCGCCGCCGGCTCTCCCCTCATCGAGCACAACACGATCGCTCTCACGCTATCCGCCCCGTGGGGCGGTTCGATTCAGATCGCGGGCGGTAGCCCGATCATCCGCGACAACATCCTCTACTCGACTGCCGTGGGCTCCGGAATCTCGTGCAGCGACAGCGCGGGAACGCCGGTCATTTCCTACAACCTGTTCTTCGAGAACGCGGCGGGCGACCTGAGCGGCTGCGCCGCGGACACGTCGAACCTGTTCGGAATGAATCCCGTCTTCTGCGGCATCCTGGACGGGGACTACCGGATCTATCAAGAGAGCCGCATCCAAGGCCTCGCGTCGGACGGGACCATTCCGGGCGCGTGGGGGATCGGCTGCCGCGCGGGGACGAAGTACGTTTCGGCGGGCGGCAACGAGGTGTACCCCTACGACACGCCGGCCCGCGCGTCCCGTTCGCTCGACTCGGTCTTCGCGATCGCCAACCCGAAAGACACGATCCGCGTGGCGGTAGGAACGTATCGCGAGAACCTCGAGATGATTCCTGGGATCGTTCTCGAGGGGGGGTGGGACACCTTCTTCTCGAGCTCCCCGTGGACGAAAGCTGCCGAGGTCGCTCACGGCACCGTGATCCTCCCGGACGACCCCGAGAAGCCGGCCCTTCGCTTCTCGTCGGGAGCTTCCGACACGACTCGTCTCTCGTTCCTGGTGATGTCCGGAGCGATCGGCGGGAACGGCGCGCTCCTCGATGTGGATTCCGGACGCGTCGAGATCGTTCATCTCTCGATTCTCGCGAACGTCACGCCCGAGGTCTTCGGATCTCTCGTGCGTGCGGGCGACGCCGCAGAGGTGACCGTTCGGTACGGCATGTTCGCCCACAACGAAGGGCTTCCGATCTTCGATTGCGAAGGAAACGCGTTCCTTTCGATCAACAGCTGCAACTTCTACGCGAACGATCTCGATTTCGCCGCCGACTGCGCGGCGGTCGTGAACGACACCACGCACAGGTACCCGTACTTCTGCGATCCCGAGAACAGCGATTTTCGCGTGTATCAGGAGGGGGGATTCGGAGAAGCCGTTCCCGGTCTCCGTCCGATCGGAGCGCTGTCGGTCGGTTGCTCCTATCTGGTTCACTACATCCGCCCCGGCTCCGAGCCCGGCGTCTTCCCTTACGAGACCCCCGAGCGTGCCTCGTCCGACGTACAGACGGTTCTCGCTCTCGCCGAACGCGGCGACACGGTCCGGTTCGCCGAGGGCGTCTACGAGACCAATCTGGTCCTGACCGGGGGCGAGTACCTCGAAGGAGGCTTTGAAAGCGGAACGTTCGCGGGCCGAGATCCCTTCCGCCGTCCGAGCGTGCTCTCTGGAATCGCTCCCGGGGCACCCACGGTCCGCTTCGCGGGACGCTACGCTCAGTTCGCGACCTCGGGGGGCATGAACGGCTTCGTGCTCACGCACAACGAAGGCGTCGACGGTCCCGGCCTGGTGATCGGCGAGGGATCGCGCCCCATCGTGCGGAACTGCGTGATCCGCGACAACCGGGTCGATTTCGCTGTGAATCCCGAGCATCCCGCTGCGGGCATCGTGATGAAGGGATCGAGCGCGGAGATCCAAGCGGTGGGGACGGTCATCAACAACTCGATCGTGAACAACACGATCAACGGGGCGACGACCTCGTCCCTCGCGGCCTCCGGCGTGTACATTCAGGATGCCGGGTACAGCGTGGACGATCCCCTGCGTTTCCGAAAGAACCTCGTGGCGCACAACACGGGCGCCCGGGCGGGGCTCGTGGTGAATGAGGACCGGCGCGACCTGGACACGAACTACGTCTACGCGAACCTGACCGCAGACGGCGTTTCCGGGAACATCGAGAACCTGACCTCCGTTCCGATCGCTCCGAGGAACCTTCAGGTCGATCCGGCCTTCTGCGATCCGGACGAGGGGGATTGGGCGCTCTCCTCGTGCACGCCCGCCGTCATCGGCGCGACGGGAGATACGGTCCTCGGTGCCCTCCCGATCTCGGAGGAGTGCGTCTGTCCGAACGAGGTCTTTCTCGTGAACCCCCAGGCGCCGACCCCCGGCTATCCGTTCCGAGCGCGGAGGAACGCGTCCCGGACGATCTCCGCCCTCGCTCCCTACCTGTCCAGGGGGGACACGGTGAAGGTGTCGCTCGGCACGGTGAGCGATCGCTTCGAGCTCGTCGGGGGGGTCGTCTACAAGGGCGGATATAGTGTAAACAGCTACACCGAAGCGGGAAGGGGCGCGGGCGTTTCCCGCGTCTCGGCCGGCTCCAACTCCCGGCTGATCTACGGCGGTCCCGGCGTCGACAGCACGACCCTGATCGACGGTTTCACCCTCGCCGCGGGGCTTGCGGATTCCGGAGCCGCCATCCTCCTGCGAGGCGACGCGTCGCCGGTCTTCTCGAACAACCTCTTCCGCGAGAGCCGGGCGAACAAGACGGGAGGTGTCCTCCTCGCGCTGGACGATTCGCGGCCCTCCCTTCTCGGCAACGAGATCTTCTTGAACTCGGTGGACACACGCGGGGGGATCATCCACCTCGCGGGAGCGGGGGGCTTGATCGCCGGGAACACGATCTCCGATAACCGCGGCGGCGGGTGGGCGATCATCATCGACGACTGCGCGCCGGTCGTCTACAACAACTCGATCACGTACAACGACAACGGAATCCAAGCGGCCGGGAGCCCCGCCCTGATCTCCGGAACGGTCTTCGACCACAACAACGTCTTCCGGCACGACCAGGACTACTCCGAGAGCTTCCTCCAGTCGGTCGACACGACGGGCCTCGGAAATATCTCGGTTAACCCGCTCTACTGCGATCGCCAGCGGCGCTTGTACACGCTCTTCGATCACTCTTCTCTCGCTGCGTCCGGGCGCGGCGGGGGGAGGATCGGAGCCCGCAGGGTGGGATGCAGCACGCCGATTCACTACGTGAGCGCGGAGGGATCGAACTCGTATCCGTACGCGACGGCCGCGACGGCGGCCCATCGGATCCAGGACGCGCTCGATGTGGCGGGCCTCGCAGGGTTCTCCAACCCGGCCGACTCGATCGACGAAGTGCGCGTGGCCGGAGGCTCGTACGACGAGACGATCCAGCTTCCGACGAACGTCCGTCTCCTCGGTGGGTACAATCCCGCGGACTTCAACATTCGAGACGCGGACCGATACGCCACCGAGATCCGCGCCGGAGGCCGAGGAACCGTGGTCGCGATCGACTCGGGCGCGGTCGGCGCGGGGAGGGTGCAGACGACTCTCGAGGGCTTCGTTCTCTCGGGGGGGCAGGGAGAGAAGGGGGGCGGCATCCGCGTCGGCAAGGACGGAAGACCTACGATCCGGGACAACGTGGTGCGGGATTCCCGGGCCGCGCTCGGCGGCGGGATCTTCATCGACGAGGGCGCGCGTCCCATCGTCGAGAGGAATCTGGTTCTCCGTGACACGGCCGAGGCGGGCGCGGGCGTCTACGTCAACGGCCGCGCGGGGTTCAGCTCGAGCGCGATGGCGCTGCGAATGAACACGTTCGTGTTCAATCACACGCTGGCCGATACGGCGGGCGCCATTCATCTTCAGGACGCCAACCCGAGCTTCCAGACGAGCATTGTCGCCTACTCGACGGGGGGAGAAGCCCTCATCCACGACGGGACGCTTGTTCCGAACGTTCGGAACAACCTCTTCTACGGAAACGAAAAAGGCGACAGTATCCCGTGGCTCTCTCCGGGCGCGCTGCACGTCGTTGCTCCTCCCGCCTTCTGTGATACGGCGTCCGACGTCTACGGGGTCTTGTTCGACCGCGACTCGATTGCCGCCGGCCGGAGCGCGGTTCGAGATACGTGCGCGGTGACCGTCTGGGGCTCGGAGGGCGTGGGGTGCACGCGGCCCGGCCATCGCTTCCTCGTCTTCGAGGATCCGCAACGGAACCGGAACCCGGTATATCCCTACGTGTGCGCGCCGAACTCGGCGAGAAGGCTCTCCGACGTCCTCGGCCGCGTGAACCCGGGCGACAAGGTGGACGTGGCGGGGAGCGCGCTCCCGACCGGCGCGCGCTACACGGGGAACTACGAGGTGACCAAGCCGATCGTTCTTCGCGGCAGCTTCGATCCGGGCTTCACGCGGGCCGAGCCGAATCCCGATTCGGTCGATCTTCTGACCATTCTCCTGCCGGCGTCCGAGGGGCCGATCCTGACGATCCGCCAGGATTCGGCCGCCGCTTCGGATCCCTCTCTCGTCATCGACTCGACCGCGGAGATCTCGGGGTTCACGTTCACGGGCGGGAACGCGGTGCTCGTGAACGGCGGCGCGATCCGCAGCGTGAACGGCGCGGCCCCGACGATCAAGAAGAACGTGTTCGAGAGCAATATGTCCAAGAACTGGGGCGGAGCGATCGCGATGGAGAACGCGGTCTCGCCCCGGATCTACGACAACTACTTCTACCGGAACTCGGCCGGAATCGGCGGGGGCGTCTATCTGACCGGCGCGTCCGATCCCGTGATTCGGCGCAACATCTTCTCCGCGAACACGGCGAAGCTGTACGGCGGGCTTCGAATGGAAGGCACCACGGACGGCGGCTCGGTGGACAACAACGTCTTTTTCCGGAACGCGGCGGGGGCCATTTCGGTCTCGGAGTCCGCGGGAGACCTGGTTCTCCGCAACAACGCCGTCGCCTCGAACGGCGGGCACGGGATCACGCTCGCGCCCTTCTTCGACGGGATTCGGACGCCGACTCTCTCCCACAACAACGTGTGGGCGAACTCGTCCGGGAACTACCTCAACCTCGGCGCCGGGGAAGGGGATATCCACGAGAACCCGTCCTTCTGCAACACCGAGATTCGAACCGACGTGACGACGGCCAAGAAGACAAGGCGGGACTTCTTCCGCTACCAACGTTGCTCGCCGCTTCTCTACGCGGGAAGCGATCCTCTCTCCGACTTGAACGCGCACATCGGCGTCGCGTCTCTCGCGGATCCCACGTGCCCGGACACGGTGAGCCCGGTCCTCAACATCGGGTTCGTCATGCATTCGACGATCCCCGGCGCGGCGAATCTCTATGTGGTTCCGAGCGAGGCGATCGCCCGGGACTCGGTTCTCGTCCGGCTCATGTACGCCGACGCGAAGATCGAGTCGATCGTGGTCGGCGACAACATCATCGTGGTGACCGTCTATCGGTTCGACTCGACCGAAGTCGACCTCGGGCTCGGCGATCCGGGGCTTTCCATCTACCGGAGCGGGAACATCGAGCTCAGGACCGCCGACACGTTGATCGTCGAGGCGCGCGCGGTCGATCGGTGCGGGCAAGTGGGCACGGCCCGGCGGCACTTCTCATCGAGTCTCTTCGTGCGGGGAACGCCCGGGAAGATGTGGACCGTCGATCGCCGGCTCCGGCTCGACGTCCCCTCGGACGCGTTCTCCGCAAGCGGGGCGGTGATCACCGAAGCGCTGACCGCGGGGCCTTTCACGGACGGAGCCCCGCCTCTCGCGGGACCTTACGGTCTGCACGTTTCGCAGATCCGGCCGATCGCCCCGCTCACCGTCTCTGTGAGGCTCGAAGGTTTGGGCGTGAACGAAGAGACGCGATCCGGGGTCGCCCTGTACCGCTGGGAACGGGAGGGGTGGACGCACATCGAGTCGCGGATCGACCCGGATCGGAACGAGGTGATCGCAGGCATTCAGGAGAGCGGAACGTACGCCGTCTTCCACTCGGTGAGCGTGAAGAGCGGAGAAGTGCCGCCGAGGGAGTTCGCGCTTCACGCGAACAAGCCGAACCCGTTCAACCCGGCCACGCGGATCGCTTTCGATCTCCCATCGCGCGAAACGGCAAGCCTGCGGGTCTTCGACGTGCGAGGGCGCGAGGTGCGAACGCTCGTGCGCGAGACGTTGCCGCAAGGCCGTTACGAGTACATCTGGGACGGGACCGACAACTCCGGTCGGCCGGTCGCTTCGGGAGTGTACTTCTATCGCGTCGTGGCCGGCGATCAATCGGCCACCCGCAAGATGACGCTGGTCCGCTAGAGGCTACAGGAAGGGAAACCATGTCGCCACGAATGTTCTTGAGGAGGAGGGGCCCGCTGGCGGGGATCGCCCTCGTTCTTCTCGTTCTTTCCGGTTGCGGAGACGACGAGGGGGTGACCGAGCCTCCGGTCGTTTCGCTTCTGGCTTCCGGATGGCAACGGTTCGCGGCAGCCGATTACGCGGGAGCGATCGAGAAGTTCGAGGATGCGGTTGAGAGCGACCGGGGTCTCGGGGAAGGCCACAACGGGATCGGTTGGTGCTATTTCCGGCTCGATTCCCTCGATCTCGCCCTCGCGGAGTTCCAGACATCGATCGCGAAGGGGCTTGTCGGGGCCGACGCGCAGGCCGGACGCTGTCTCATCCTGAACCGGATGGACGAGTATCGGCAGGCGATTTTCGCCGGGGAAGCGGTTCTTGCGATCGATCCGCTCTTCAAGCTCGCCGCCGACCCGACCGTCGATGTGCGCGACGTCCGGCTCGCGATGGCTCAATCACACCTCGCGCTCGGGGAATACGCGGAGACGCTCGATCAGCTGACGAACATCGATTCCGCGATCCAGATCAATCCGAACTCGGCGACCTTCGTCTCCGAGCTGATCGCGGCGATCGAACACCTGACGGCGTTCTTGTCGGTCTATTGAGCCCCGACTGGGGCATGCTTCCTGCAGTGCCCCGGGGATCACGGACTTCATCTTCTCGCGGGGCGGGTCTCTTCCGCACAGAGAATGAGGTACGAAGCGCGCGGAACCCGTGCTAGACTGCGAGTGCCGCTTCGCGCGGCTTTTCCGCGCAGGAATCGATGCTGAGCGATGGATTCCGATCTTCTTCCGGGTGAATCGGAGGGATCTTCGATCGCCCGGCGAACGAGAGACGTTTGCGAGAAGGAGCGACGCGTTCATGAGCACCGAGAAGAGCAAGAGAAAGAAGAGAATCTACTTCTTCGGCGCCGGCCAAGCGGAAGGTCACGCGAAGATGCGCGATCTTCTGGGCGGAAAGGGGGCCGACCTCGCCGAGTTGAACCGGATCGGGATTCGAGTCCCCGCCGGGTTCACCATCACCACCGAGGTGTGCACGGAGTACCAGAAGGTCGGCAAGAAGCTTCCTCCCGGGCTGAAGGAAGAAGCGAAGAACCACTTGAAGCGCGTCGAGAAGCTGATGGGCGCCCGCTTCGGCGATCCGGAGAACCCTCTCCTTCTCTCGGTTCGCTCGGGGGCGCGGGTCTCGATGCCGGGGATGATGGATACGGTCCTGAACATCGGCCTCAACGATCGGACGATCGTCGGCCTCGTCGGCAAGATGGGCGATGCGCGGGCCGCGTACGACTGTTACCGCCGTTTCGTGCAGATGTACGGGGACGTCGTTCTTTCGGTGGACGGCGAGGAGCTTGAGGAGCTGCTCGAGAGGAAGAAGAAGAGACGCCGCGTCCGTCTGGACAAGGACCTTCCCGCCGACGCGCTGAAGGAGCTCGTCGCCGAGTTCAAGAACGTCGTGCGCGAGACGACCGGCAGACCGTTCCCGGAGGACCCGCACGAACAACTCTGGGGTGCCGTGGGGGCCGTGTTCGACTCGTGGGACGGCAAGCGCGCGGTGGAGTATCGCCGCCTTCACAGGATCCCGAACGATTGGGGGACCGCCACCAACGTACAGGCGATGGTGTTCGGGAATCTCGGCGAGACGAGCGCGACCGGCGTCGCTTTCACGCGCGACCCGGCGACGGGCGAGAAGCGGTTCTATGGCGAGTACCTCACCAACGCGCAGGGCGAGGACGTGGTCGCCGGCATCCGCACCCCCCATCCGATCAACATCGCGGGGCAGGGGGAGAGCGGGCTTGTCTCGCTCGAGGAGGAGATGCCGGAGGTTTACGCCGAACTCGTCGACAACTATAAGAAAATCGAGAAGCACTACCGCGAGATGGCGGACATCGAGTTCACGGTGCAGCGGGGGAAACTCTGGATGCTGCAGACGCGCTCCGGGAAACGGACGTCCGTCGCCGCGATCAAGATCGCGGTGGACATGGTCGCCGAGGGCCTCATCAGCAAGGAAGAGGCGGTCAAACGGGTTGATCCGGATCAGCTCGACCAGCTCCTCCACCCGATGTTCGACCCGAAGGCCGAGCGGAAGGTCGTCGCGAAGGGCTTGAACGCGTCGCCGGGGGCGGCGACGGGCCGGGTCGTCTTCTCGGCCGACGAGGCGGTCGCGGAGACGAAGAAGGATCCGAAGGCGAAGGTGATCCTCGTGAGGACCGAGACGTCTCCCGAGGACATCCACGGGATGGCGGTCGCGCAGGGGATCCTGACCTCGCGCGGAGGCATGACCTCCCACGCGGCGGTCGTGGCGCGCGGGATCGGCAAGTGCTGCGTCGCGGGGTGCGGAGACATTCACGTCGACCGGAAGAAAGGGCTCTTCCACGCCAAGGGGGCCACGGTTCGCCGAGGCGAGTGGATTTCCCTCGACGGTTCGACGGGAGAGGTGATGCTCGGCCAGGTTCCGGTCGTCGACTCCGAGGTGAATCAGGTTCTCCTCGGCCGGAAGAAGCGCGAAGAATCTTCCCTTTACATGTTCTTCGAGAAGCTGATGTCGTGGGCGGACGGCATCCGCCGGCTCGGCGTTCGCACGAACGCGGAGACGCCGCTCGACTCGTTCCGCGCCGTCCGGTTCGGCGCGGAAGGGATCGGTCTCGCCCGCACCGAGCACATGTTCTTCGAGGGGGATCGGATCGACGCGGTGCGCGAGATGATTCTCTCGCGCGACCGCGACGGCCGGAGAAAGGCGCTCGCGAAGCTCCTCCCGCTCCAGCGGCAAGACTTCGTCGAGATCTTCCGCGTCATGGAAGGGAAGCCGGTGACGGTCCGCACGCTGGACCCGCCGCTTCACGAGTTCCTTCCGGCGACGCCGAATGAGATCCGCGACCTCGCGGCGAAGATGGGCGTGAAGCCGAAGAAGCTTCAACAGATCGTCGACTCGCTGCACGAGCTGAACCCGATGCTCGGGCATCGAGGCTGCCGTCTCGGAATCGTCTTCGAGGAGATCACGGAGGTGCAGGCCCGAGCTATCATGGAAGCGGCGTGCATCGTGAAGAAGGAAGGGCGCAAGGTCCTTCCTGAGGTGATGATCCCGCTCGTGGCGACGAAGAAGGAGCTCGAGCTGCAGCGGGAGATCGTCGAGCGGGTCGCGCGAGAGGTGATGGAGGAGCAGGGAGTGAAGTTCCCGTACCTCGTCGGCACGATGATCGAGCTTCCTCGGGCGGCCCTGACTGCGGACGAGATCGCCGAGGCGGCCGACTTCTTCTCGTTCGGGACGAACGATCTCACGCAGACGGCGTTCGGTCTCTCCCGCGACGACGCGGGCCGCTTCCTTCCCTACTACGTCGAGCACGGGATCCTTCCCGCGGATCCCTTCGCGATGATCGATCAGGCGGGAGTCGGCATCCTCATGAGAATCGGAGTGGAGAAGGGGCGCTCGACAAAACCTGATCTCAAGGTTGGGATCTGCGGCGAGCACGGCGGGGAGCCCTCCTCGGTCCGCTTCTGCCATCGGGTGGGTCTCGACTACGTGAGCTGCTCTCCGTTCCGAGTACCGATCGCACGGCTCGCCGCCGCGCACGCCGTCCTCGAAGAGAAGGGGGGACCGACGCCCCCGGCGCGGGTGCGCGGGGGGAAGAGGGCCGCGGGGAAAGCCGCGATGAAGACCCCGAAGAAGAAAGCCGCGAAGAAGAGCGCGCGCCGATAACGCAAGGTCGGTCTGTCCGAGCGAACGGGGGAGGCGATTCTCCCCCGTTTCATTAGGACATCAACCATCGAATCCAAAACGGACAAGGGGGCCGAGACGGGCCGTTCGGGTCCCGCCGCCCGGCCTCAGCCGAGCCCGTACTTCTTGATCTTCCGATAGAGGGTTCGCTCCCCGATCTCGAGGATCTCCGCGGCTCGCCGGCGGTTCCCTCCCGACTCGGCGAGCGCTTTCCGGATCGCCTCCTTCTCGTGGTCGGCCGCCGTCCGAGTCGCGCGCGGCTCGGCCGTCTCCTCGAGTTCGACCACTTCCGTTTCCGGTCCGAACGGGCCCTCGCGCGAGGGGCGGTACGAGGCGGAAGGAACGCGTCCGCCGCAGGCGCGGACCAGCATCTCGCGAAGCTCCGCGAGCTCCCGGCGGAGAGCGACGAGGTTCTGCAGGATCAGCTCCCGCTCCGTTCGCGTCGCGGCGTCGGGGAGGGGAACCGGAAGGTGGCGCGAGCGCGAGAAACGCTCCCCAAGGAAGCGCGCCGCCTCGTCCGCGTCGATCGTCTCCCCGTGCTCGAGGATGGTGAGCTTCTCGACCAGATTCTTGAGCTGTCGGATGTTCCCAGGCCAATGATATTCGGCGAGCGCCTGAAGGGCGTCCCGCGTAAAACGGACCGGTTCGATCCCGTGGTCGGCGCCCGCTTCCGCGGCGAAGGTTTGCACGAGGTCGGGAATGTCCTCGCGCCGCTCGCGGAGGGGCGGGAGGTGGAGCTGAATCACGTTGAGGCGGTAGAAGAGATCCTCGCGAAACCGGCCGGCCTGGACCGCCGCCTCGAGGTCGGCGTTCGTCGCCGCGAGGAGGCGCACGTCCACGACCACGTCCCGCACGCCGCCGACCCGGAGAAAGCGCTTCTCCTCGAGAACGCGGAGGAGCTTGGCCTGCGTTTGGATCGGCATGTCGGCGATCTCGTCGAGGAAGAGCGTTCCCTTGTGGGCGAGCTCAAAGCGTCCCTCGCGCCGCGAGGTCGCCCCGGTGAAGGCGCCCTTCTCATGCCCGAACAGCTCGCTCTCGAGAACCCCCTCGGGGAGCGCTGCGCAGTTCACCGCGACGAACGGGTTCTCCCGGCGCCGGCTCTTCTCGTGAACGAGGCGCGCGGCGACATCTTTCCCCGTCCCGCTCTCGCCGGTGATGAGGATCGTCATCGAGGTGGGGGCCACCTGATCGATCGTCCGGCGGATCCGCTCCATCTCGCGGCCCCGGCCGATGAGGCGAAGCTCCGGCTCCGGCGGTCTCTTCTCCGCGAGAAGACCGCGGACCGCGTCGATCACCTCGCCGGTCGAGCGGCCGGAGAGGTTCAGGAACTCGTCGCCGACGAGCGAGGTGCGATCGGGCTCAGGAAGAAGGAGAGCCGCCCGAATCCCGGGGAAACGCCGGGCGAGACCGCGGAGAAGGACGCGCGGCGCGATCTCCTCCGGCATCCCCACGACGACGAGCGCACAGTTCCGGTCCGCTTTCAGGGCGCGGAGGGTCTCCTCGCCGCTCGCCAACTCGGCGACCTCGAAGCCGGCCTTCCGAAAGGCGGCCGGAAGATCCCGGTTTCTCTCCGGAATCCGTCCCGCGACAAACACGGTGCTCGCCATCGAACCCCCGAACTGTTTCTACCACGCGGGGTTCAGGCGGTCAAGAAGGGGGCGGTGCGGACGGGGGACCGCCGCACCGCCCTCCCGCGGATGGAGCCGCCCGGGATCGGGATGTTCGGGGGCTGCCGCGGTTCTCTTCCGGCCGGCTCATCCGCGGGGGGAGTGGTCGATGAGCGCGAGGCTGAGCATGCGTCCGCGGGTGAGCCGCCGGGCGGGGACGAGGGTGGTCGGGTCTTAGGCGTTTGTCCCGGACGGCTCCACCCGCGGAGCGGGGGCGGGGGGGAGTGGTCGATGAGCGCGAGGCTGAGCGCGCGTCCGCGGGTGAGCCGCCGGGCGGGGACGAGGGTGGTCGGGTCTTAGGCGTTTGTCCCGGACGGCTCCACCCGCGGAGCGGGGGCGGGGGGGAGTGGTCGATGAGCGCGAGGCTGAGCATGCGTCCGCGGGTGAGCCGCCGGGCGGGGACGAGGGTGGTCGGGTCTTAGGCGTTTGTCCCGGTCGGCTCCACCCGCGGAGCGGGGGCGGGGGGGAGTGGTCGATGAGCGCGAGGCTGAGCATGCGTCCGCGGGTGAGCCGCCGGGCGGGGACGAGGGTGGTCGGGTCTTAGGCGTTTGTCCCGGACGGCTCCACCCGCGGAGCGGGGGCGCGGCGGTCCTCCGTCCGCGCCCCCGCCTTTTTGCTTGACAGACCGGAAGTCCATGATACCCTTGCCGATAACCTCGGGTTGTGCGTGGCCTTCGAGCCGCAGTTGCCTCCCCTTGGTCTGTTTCCGGCAGCCGGTCTGCCGATCAACGACGAAAGGTTGTGATGCCAGAATGTCTCGGGTGAAGGTCAAGGACGGCGAGCCGATCGACAAGGCGATCCGGCGTTTCAAGAAGAAATGCGAGAAGGATGGGATCGTCCAGGACATGCGAAAGAAGGCTCGCTTTCTGAAACCAAGCGAACGGCGGCGCAAGAAGGCGCTCAAGGCGGAGAAGAGGCGCCGCACGGAGGCCCTGAAGACGGGCCGTTAGAGCGAGAGGAGGACGCGGAGGCCGCAAGACCCAAGCGCACGGTTCGATCAAACAAGCTGGCAAGACCGCTCTTGACGACGAGGAGGAACTTGCGGTGCGAAGGAATCGCGAGAGTTCGTCTGTTCTCATCAAAGCGAGCCCCAACAGCACGTTTGACATCCTGCTTCAGAAGGCTCAGAAGGAAGGGCGCATCGGTGGAACACACCGTTGCGCGGTTTGCGGCATGACGCATCAGACGGAAGGCGAGGCGTTCACGTGTTGCGCGAAGCTTCGCGAGAGACCCCACAGATAGGAAGACGAACATGCCGAAGATGAAGACCAATCGGAGCGCCGCCAAGCGCTTCCGCAAGACCGCGACCGGCAAGCTGCGCCGCAGCCGCGCGTACGCCCGGCATCTTCTCTCGGGAAAGCCCCCGAAGAGGAAGCGCCGCCTGCGCAAGTCCGCCCTTCTCGCCATCGGAGACGAGAAGAAGATGAAGCGGCTGATGCCGCACGGCTAGTGCCGCTCCAACTGTCTTTGGCAAACGGTTCGGGAGCGGCACTTCGCGGGGAAGGCCCCGCCGCTTGCTGAGGGCCCTTCGGGCCGCAAGCGCCTGGCCCTCCCCGCGGGCCCTACCGGGAGGGGAAGAGCGCTTCCCCTCCCGGACCCTCCCGCGCGTGCCGGCCCGGGCGTGCGAGGACCTAGGAAGATCAAGGTGGGCCGGCACTAGCAGGGGGCGCGGTTTCCCAAGGGAAGCCTCTTCCCGCGCCCGGGAGTCGAGGTGCCATGAGACGTCTCGTGTTCGTTCTTCTTGCTCTTCTTCTCGCGGCGCCGGCGTTCGCCGAGACGCCGGAGGAGGAAGCGACCCACTATCTGCAAACGATGGTCGCTTCGGTCCGCGAGAAGAACGACCCGATGCGCAACCGGATGTTCATCAAGCTCCGTGTGCTCGGCGAGGCGTCCGTCGATCCTCTTCTCGCCGGGCTGGCCGACGAGACGCCGGATGTGCGGCGCTATCTCGCGTTCACCCTCGGCTTCTTCGATGTTCCCCGCGTGACGGATCCGCTTCTCGCGCTCTTCCGGTCCGATCGCGAGGTCTCCGTTCGAACCGCGGCTGCGGAGGCGCTCGGCCGCCTGCAGCGCCCGGAGGCGGTGGATCCGCTCGTCGCCGCCCTCGCAGACGCGAACGCATCGATCCGCCAGTCCGCCGCCTACTCGCTCGGCCTCATCGGGGATCCGCGGGCGCGGCCTGCGCTCGAACGCGCGAAGAGCGACACGGACGAGCTGGTCCGCTTCTTCGCGGAGGAGGCTCTTGTCGAGATCGAACGGGAGGAGGCGAGGAAGAAGCGCTAGCCTCGCGCGCTCCATCGATCGTCATCCCCTTCCGCCGAGGATTCCGAATCCGGGAGGTCTCTTCGTGTCGATTCGAAGAAGCGCGGCCGCGCGCTCGATCCTCGCAGCAGGTCTTCTCATTCTCTCGCATGCTCCCGCCTTCGGCGCCGCGGAGGAGATTCTCGCCCGTCTTCGGGAGACGAACGCGAACCTCGCCGACCTTCGAGCCTCATTCGTCCACGGAAGGGAGGTCCCTCTCTTCGACGAGCGGATTCTCTCTTCCGGCGAGCTGTTCTATCTCGCGCCCGACCGGCTGCTTCTCCAGTACGCGGATCCGGACTCGAATCGAGTCGTGATCGGGGAGGGCCATGTCTGGCTTTACTACCCCTCGCTGAGGCAGGCGCACCGCTACGACATCGATCCGGAATCCACACTCCCCGGGCTCTTTCTCGCGATTCGAGGGACTCTCGCCGGTCTCGATCGGAACTTCGTCGTGACCGGGACCGCAGGCGCGGACTCGTCGGGGGCGCCGACCGATGTTCTCGTGCTCCGGCCGAAGGAAGGAACCGCGCTCGCCGACGAGATTCGGGAGATCCGCGTGGCCGTTCGACGCGAGGACGCGCTTCCCGTGCGCACCGACTTCTTCGAGGTCTCCGGCGATCACTCGTGGTTCACCTTCTCCCGGCACGTGCGCAACCCGCGCATCGAACCGACGGTCTTCCACTTCGAGCCGCCGGAGGGCACCGAGGTTTTCGAGGTGGAAGGGAAGACCTGGTGAGCCCCGCTGGGACCCGTTACCGCCGGGCGCTCGATTTCCTCGACCGCCTGGCGAATTGGGAGAGGGAGGCGGGACTTTCCTTTACGTCCGAATCGATCCGTCTCGATCTCTTTCGGGAGTGCCTCTCCGGTCTCGGCGATCCCCAGCTTCGCTTTCGCACGATCCTCGTCGCCGGGACGAAGGGGAAGGGCTCCACCTCGTATCTTCTCGCACGTCTTCTCCGCGCCCACGGGCTCAAGGTCGGGCTCTATGTCTCGCCGCACCTCTCCGATGTCCGCGAGCGGATCCGCCTAAACGAGGTCCCGATCCCGAGAATCGCCTTCGCCGAGCGGATCGAGAGGCTGCGGGAGACGCTCCCCTTCTTTCAAGAGGTCGGTCGGTCGCGGACCTATTTCGAGACCATCACCGCCGCCGCCTTCTTGTACTTCGCCGAGGAGAAGGTCGACTGCGCCGTGCTCGAGGTCGGGTTGGGGGGGCGCCTCGACGCGACGAACGTCGCGGAGCCGGAAGTGTCGATCGTCACGCCGATCAGCCGGGACCACATGCGCGCCCTCGGACGGAACGTCCTCGCCATCGCCGGGGAGAAGGCGGGGATCCTGCGCGCGAACGGCGCCGCCGTGATCGGGAGGCAACCGCCGCGCGTCGCGCGTCTCCTCGCCGAGAGAGCGCGAGCGATCGGCTCGCGCGTCCGGCTTTATGGTGTCGATTTCCGCTCGCGGAACGCCTCGGTCGGCGAGGGAGGAACCTGTTTCGATTACGCGGCGGGAAGCGATGTCTGGCGCGCCGTCCGCCTCGGTCTTCTCGGCCGGCACCAGGCGGTCAACGCGGCGGCCGCGATCCATGCGCTCTCGCTCGTCCTCCCCATCGTGGACGAAGGAACGGTCCGCCGGGCGCTCGCAGGCGCCCGCTGGGCGGGACGGGGTGAGCTCCTTCGCGCGGAGGATCCGCCGGTCCTTCTCGACGGCGCGCACAACGGGCACTCCGCCGAGGTGCTCGCGCGCCTTGTCCGCGACCTCTTCCCCGGGCGCCGCTGTCTGCTTCTCTTCGGCTCCTCCAAGGGGAAAGAGCACGCGATCATGTTCCGCCGCCTTCTTCCGACGGTCTCGGAGGTGATCCTCACCGAGTCCGCGCACCCGAGACACCGCCCCGCCGCCGAGCTCCTCGCGATTCTTCGAAGAGAGAACGAGACGCTCCCTTGTCTCGTCGTTCCGCGCGCCGAGGAGGCGCTTCGGATCGCGCTTGCCCGGCAAGAGGGCCGTCCGCTTCTCATCGCCGGTTCCCTCTATCTCGCGGGCGAGATGCGGGTGCTCTTCCGAAGGCTCCTTGCCGAGCGGCGGATCGCCGTGATAGCCTGACCGCGCGAAGAACCGATCACGCCGGAAGAGCGAGAGCCCCTGGAAGGACGAACCGGTCCCGCCGTGCGGTACACTCACCAACGTTCCCTGCTTGCCGCCCTCTTCCTCTTCGCGGTCGTGCTCCGCCTCTTCTATCTTTTCGACCTCAAGGATGATGCGCTCGCCGATCGATTGCTCCTCGATCCGGGAGCCTACGATCGAAAAGCCGCCGCGATTCTCGAGGGAAAGAGCCCCGATCCCGGCCGGGCTTTCTATCAGGCGCCTCTCTACGCCTATTATCTCGCGGGCGTGTACGCGGTCGCCGGGCGCGATCTGGACGCGGTGCGGGTCGTTCAGGTCCTTCTCGGCGGCGCGTCCGTCGTGCTCATCGCCCGGATCGGGTTCGTGTTCTTCGGTCTCCCCACCGGATGGCTCGCCGGAGCGGCGGCCGCGCTCTACGCCCCCTTCCCGTTCTTCGAGGCGCAAATCATGAAGACCAGCCTCGGCGTCTTTCTCCTCCTCGCCGGGTTCCTCATGCTTGCAGCGGGGAAGAACTGGAGAGGAGCCCTCGCGGGGGGCTTCCTCGTCGGCCTCGCAGCGCTCGCACAGGAGAACGCGCTCCTCCTTCTTTTCGCGGCGGCGCTCGGGGCGGCATGGGGGACGAGGCCGCGAGGCGGCAGTCTCCGCAGGGCTCTTCTCGTTCTCGCGGGGGGATCGTGCGCTCTCGCCCCGGTCGCGATCCGGAACCGCGCGGTCTCCGGGGAATGGGTTCTCATCACGTCGCAGGGAGGTCAAAACTTTTATATCGGAAACAACGAGCGGGCCGAGGGGACCTACACGAGCCTCCCCTTCGTTCGTCCGGACCCGCGCCACGAGGAGGAGGACTTTCGAATCGAGGCGGAACGCCGCCTCGGGAGAGCGGCCGCTCCATCCGAAGTCTCCCGCTTCTGGTACGAGGAGGGGTTGCGATGGATGCGCGCGCACCCAGGGGACGCCGCCGCGCTCGTCGTAAGAAAGGCCTTGCTCTTCTGGAACGCGCTCGAGCTTCCCGACAACGAGAACTTCTACTACATGCGCGACCGCCACCTCGCCCTCCGTCTCTTCCCGCTCACCTTCGGCGCGGCGGCGGTCTTCGCGCTCGCCGGGATGGTCGTCTCGCTCCGGCGTTTTCGTGAGCTCTTTCTTCTCTACGCCGGGGTCGGGGCGCCCTTCGCCGCGCTCGTCGTCTTCTATGTGTTCTCCCGCTATCGTCTGCCCGTAGTTCCGTTTCTTCTCCTCTTCGCCGCCGAGGGGGTCCGCGTCTCCGCGGAGGCCGTGCGCGGGCGCCGATGGGGCCGCGCGGCCGCGCTCGCGGGGGTTCTCGCCGCGGCGATCCTTCTCGTCCACGCCGCCCGGCCGATCGACTTCGATCCGAGGCGGGAGGGGTTTCTTCCTCTACATGTGAATCGTGCGATGCTCTTCGCGGAGGAAGGCGATGCGGCCCTGGCGATCGAGGAATACCGGGAAGCGCTACGCATCGCTCCGGACCGCCCGGCGATCCGGAAACGGCTGGCGTATCTTCTTCTGGAGGAAGGGAGAAGAGAGGAGGCGCTCCGCGAGATGGAGAGCGCGCGCGCCGGGCTTCCGCACGACGCGGCGATCCGGAACGACCTGGCACTTCTCCTTCTCGAGGAAGGAAAGGCGGACGATGCTCTTCTTCTTCTTCGGGAGGCGGTGCGGCTCGACCCGAACCTGGAGAGCGCCCGCCGCAATCTCGACCGCCTTCTCCGCGAGAGGGGAGAGGATGCGGTGGGGGTTCGCGTTCTCGAGTCGGCGGACGGCCTGAGAGCCGGGGAGGCGCGATGATCGCGGCGCTCATCCTCTTGCTCCCCCTCGCGTGGGTCGGGGAGTTCCCGCCGCTCCACCGAGCCGAGCGGTCGGAGGTCGACCGGCTTCTTCGCGATGAACGGTGGGCCGCGCTCGACCATGAGGAGAAGCTCCTCGCGCTCGCGCGGCTTCGGGTCGGGACCCCTTACGCGCTCGGGTGCTTGGGCGAGGAGGCGGAGCCGGACCGGGACCCGCTCTTCCGTCTCGATCGAGCGGACTGCACGGTTCTCGTCGTAACGAACGCGGCGCTCCTTCGCGCGCGATCCCTCGACGACGCGCGCGCCCGGATCCGGAGCGTTCACTACCGGGACGAAATCCCGTCGTACGCCTCGCGCTTCCACTTCACGGCGGACCGCATCGTTTCTTCGCCTTTCTTCGCCGACATCACCCGAGACGCCGCGCCCGATTCGCTCCTTCGCCTGGTCCGCGTGCTCCTCAATCGGAAGGCTTCGGGAGAGGCTCTTCTTCCGATCCCCTGGGAGCGCGAGATGGAGATGCGCTACCTTCCCACGGCGCGAGTGACCGAGGAGGTCCTCGACCGGCTTCCGCGCGCCTGCGGGGTGGCCTTCCTCGCGGAGAAGAACATCCCGAACGGGTTCCTCGTTTCCCACGAGGGGATCGTTCTCGGGCGGCGCGTTCTGCATCACGCGTCCTCCGAGGCGGGCGAGGTCGTCGAGGTCCCTCTTCTTTCGTACCTCAAGCGTCCGAGCGGCGCCGACCGGTTCGATGGGGTTCTCTTCTACGCGTTTCGGTGAGGCCGATCCGAACCCGTGCTCGAGTGTACGCGCACGCCGAACGGGAGGCCGTTCCCATGCGAATTCGTAACCCCCCGAACCGATTTCCATAAGGAAAATGAATTTGCCAAACGCCTTTCAGGGGATAAGCTTAGGGAAGAAACGAAGGCGCTTCGGGAAGCACTGCGGATCCGACCTCCCCCGGTGGGACAGCTCCGGAGGCGGGCCGGGCGGCGGGTTCCCGAAGATGGGCCGGGACCATGTTTCGCCTAGGCAAGCGACAAACGGGGGGATTTGCGGGCGAGGCACCCGGTTCATCTTTGGGGACCCGCCGTTTCGTCTTCTCGTCCGGCGGGCGGGCGCGTGTCCCGGAGGAAGCGCCCCGTCAGGCGCGCCGATCGAAGCTCCTCCCGAAGGATCAGGCCTTCGGGTCTTCTTCCGTCTCCTCGAAATCGCAGGGAGCCGCCTCGGATGCCTCGTCCGGCGCGACCTCATCTTTCCTGTGGTGCTCGCACGCGCGGTGCTCGCCCGGGGTCTTCTTCTTCTTCTCCCGAGGGCAATAGGCGACCGGGTCCTCCTCGCCGTCCGGGAAGCCGTCCGGATGCGGTGCGCCGTACGGGCGTCGTCGGATCTTCTCCTCGCTCATGCTGCCTCCTCGCTGAAACGGCCGGACATGCCTGGCGGCGCCGTCCGGTTCGCCTTCTTTCTTGAATCTAGCACAACGGAGGATCGGAGGCTTCTCCGGGGAGCGGAGGGAGAACGTGGTGCCGAAGGGGGGATTCGAACCCCCACAGGCGTTCGCCCACATGACCCTGAATCATGCGCGTCTACCAGTTCCGCCACTTCGGCTCTTCCTTTGAAGTCTAGGCGCTCCCGCGGCGGCGAGGCAAGCGAAAACCCGGCCGCCTTTTCCCTTGTCATGCCCGCGCGGCGACGCGTACCATTGCAAGGCGCGGCCCGGCCTGGACGGCGCATGTATCTTCGTCGCCCGGGCGAGACGGCCGCGCGTTCACCCCGAGCGGGCACCGGGCCTCCCTTTTCTTCGGGCGAACCTCATGGAAATCCGCACAATCTGCACCAACCGGAAGGCGCGTCACGAGTACCGGATTCTCGAAACCATCGAGGCCGGGCTCGTGCTCACCGGTTCCGAGGTGAAGTCCCTGCGCGCGGGGCACGCGAGCCTGCAGGAGAGCTACGCCCGGATCGAGAACGGAGAGATCTTTCTCGTCGGCGCGAACATTCGGACTTACGAGCAGGCCGGACGCTTCAACCATGAACCGACGCGCAGGCGGAAGCTGCTGCTCTCGGAGTCGGAGATCCGGAAGCTGACGAGGAGCGTCGAGGCGAAGGGGGCCACGCTCGTTCCCCTTCGCATCTACTTCCGCGGGAGCTGGGCGAAGGTGGAGATCGCCGTCGCCGTGGGGAAGAGAGCGTACGACAAACGGGCCGCGATCGCCGAGCGGGACGCGGCCCGCGAGATGGACCGGGCGAGGAAGGAGGCCCGCCATCGTTAGCCGGGCGATCTTCCTCATGATCCTGCTCTTCGCATCCGCCGCGGCCGCGGAGAATCTCGTCGTGCGGCACGCGGACGGAAGGACGAGCGATCTGGTTCTCGAGACGCGAGAGGAGGGAAGCTATCTCCGCGCCTCCGACGTCTCCCTCCTTCTCGGCGCGTCCCTCGACCGGAGGACGGATCTCCTCAAGATGACGATCCGCCTCGGGGATCATCGCGTGAAGGTCACGGCGGAGAACCCGAACATCGTCGTGGACGGCGCGGTTGTCCGCCTGCTCTCGCCGGTACTCTTTCGCGACGGAGATTTCCTTCTCCCCCTCGAGCTCGTCGGGGATCTCCTCGCCGGGCTCGCTCCGTTCCCTGCCCGATGGGAAAGCGCGAGCGGCGTTCTCCACATCGGGTCGGTCGGAAGGCGGATTCTCGGCGTGCGTCTCGAGGAGCACCCGGGGCGTGCCGATGCGACGATCCTGACCGCAGGAAGGCCGGACTTCGAGGAGGAGAGGGGGGGGATTGGGACGATCGTGATCCGTTTCCCTTCTCTCGAGATCGCGGACGACTCGCTCCCGCCGCCGGGGGATGAGAGCCTGATCGCCGGATGGGTGTGGGAGGTGCGCGCCGATTCGGTCTTTCTTCGCGTGCTACCGGGAGCCGCGTGCCTCGAGCATCGCGTCGAGCGGCGGGTGCGGCCGGAAGGGGTCCGAATCCGCCTCTCCGCCGCCCCGATCGGGGATTTGGGAGACGCGGTCTCCGCGGCGGTCGAGGTCCTCACGCGGCCGAAGGGGGAGAGAACGAGCGGAGAGAGCGTGGTCGTCGTCGATCCGGGCCACGGAGGATCGGACGCGGGCGGCCTGCTTCCGGGCGGTCTTCCCGAGAAGACCCTCGCGCTCGACCTCGCTCTTCGCCTTCGCCGGGCGCTCGAGGGGATCGGCGGGATGCGCGTCGTGCTCACGCGCGAGGAGGACATCGACCTCAGCATTCGATCGCGCGCGGAGTCGGCGAACCGCGCGCGCGGGGATCTCTTCGTCAGCCTTCACGTGAACGGTTCCCTCGCGGAGCGGCGGTCGGGTCCCGAAACGTACGTGCACGCGCTCGCGCGAAGCGGCGAGGAGAGGATCCGAAAGGCGATCGCCGAGGCCGCCTCTCTCTACGGCGAGACGCCTCTCGGGGGGGCGCTCACGGAGGAGATTCGCCTCGTTCCGTGGGAGGCGGTTCAGCAGCTTCACGGGGCGCGGAGCCGTGAGGCCGCGCGCGGGATCGAGGAGGAGCTGCGCGGCGCGGGCGGAATCGATTCGGCGCGCGCGCGCGAGGCGCCGGTCGCGGTCCTGGTCGGGGTCGACATGCCGGCGGTGTTGGTCGAGGTCGGGTTCGCCACGCATCTCGAGGAAGGAGCCCTTCTCGCGAGCGACGAGGAGAGGGCCCGCCTGGCGGCGTCGCTCGCGCGAGCGATCGCGCGCTTCTTGCGGGGAGAATCATGAGCGGGAAATCGGAATCCGCGGTGAGGGGCGGAAAGGGAAGGAGGAACGCTCTCCTGCTGTTCCTCTCGATCCTTCTCGTCGCTCTCGTCGTCGTCTTCTGGGCGAAGGGGAGGGGAGACGGACGCCGGGAAACGGGCGAGAGCCGCGCGCCCGACGAGCCTGCGAGCGTCTCGAGGTCGGCCGTTCTCTACTATGCCGGGGCCGACGGGGAGACCCTCGTCCCCGTGCGGCGCGCGATCTTTCTTCAGGGACACGGGCGGGAGGAGTTCGCGGTTCGCCTCGTGCTGGAGCTCGCCAGGTCCCCCGAGACCGAGGGGACCTTCGCGACCCTTCCGGCGGGAACCCGCGTTCGAGGCGTCTTCTTCGACGATCTCGGGGATCTCTACGTCGACTTCGACGGGGCGAGCCTCGCGGAGGGATCGTGGGGGACCTCGAGCGAAATCCTTGCGATACGAAGCATCGTCCGCACCCTCACCGATTCGTTCCCCGAGGTGGTCCGCGTCGGGTTCCTGGTCGACGGCGGCGGCGTCGAGACGCTCGCCGGCCACGTGGACGCCTCGCATCCGTTCGCCGCGAGCGATTGGAGGTGAGCATGCGGCCGATCGGCGTGTTCGATTCGGGGATCGGCGGGCTCACCGTGGTGCGCGAGATCTTCCGCGTCCTTCCCGAGGAGCCGGTCCTCTTCTTCGGGGACACCGCGCGTCTTCCCTACGGACCGAAGTCCGCGGAGACCGTGACCCGCTTCTCGCGCCAGATCACGCGGTTTCTTCTCGCGAGGGACGTGCGTTGTGTCGTGGTCGCGTGCAACACCGCTTCCTCGGCGGCGCTTCCCGTCCTCGAGAGGGAATCGCCCGTGCCGGTCCTCGGGGTGATCGCCCCGGGGGCGCGAGCGGCTGCCCGCGAGACCCGCTCGGGCGTGATCGGCGTGATCGGAACGCGCGGGACGGTGGCGAGCGGCGCTTACGAGCGCGCGCTCCGGGCGATCGATCCGGCGCTCCGCGTCGTCTCCGAGGCGTGTCCGCTCCTCGTCCCCCTCGTGGAGGAAGGATGGGTGGATCACCCGGTGACCGAGCAGGTGGTTCGCCAGTATCTCGATCCTCTTCTCCGGCGATCCATCGACACGCTGATTCTCGGTTGCACCCACTTCCCGGTGCTTAGGGGCGTGATCGGGAAGGTGGCCGGGGAAGGCGTCGTCATCGTGGACGCGGCCCGGGAGACCGCCTGCGCGCTTCGCGAAGCGCTGCCGCCGCAGGCGCGCGCGCCGAAGGGCGCGCCGTCCCATCGATTCCTCGTCACCGACGTGCCGCACCGCTTCCGCGAGGAGGCGGAGCTGTTCCTCGGCGCGCCGGTCGAGAGGGTGGAGAGGGTGGAAACCGAACAGCTGGAGGGAGTCTGTCGAGAATGATCGGACGGGCGGACGGAAGGAGACCGGACGAGATCCGGAAGACGAACATCCGGCGCGGGTATCTTCGCCACGCCGAGGGGAGCGTGATGATCGAGACCGGTCAGACGCGCGTGATCTGCTCCGCGACCGTCGAGGAGAAGGTCCCGCCGTTCCGCCGGGATTCGGGCGGAGGGTGGGTCACCGCGGAGTACGGGATGATCCCCCGCTCCTCGGCGGTTCGGATCCGGCGCGAGGTGGGATCGAGGGGATTGCAGGGGCGGACATTCGAGATCCAGCGTCTCGTCGGCCGGTCGCTTCGCGCGGTCACGGACCTCCGCAAGCTCGGGCCGCGCACGGTCCTCGTCGACTGCGACGTCGTGCAAGCGGACGGAGGAACGAGAACCGCCGCGATCACGGGAGCGTACGTCGCGTTCGTCGACGCGGTCCATTTTTTGATCCGTCAAGGAGTGTTGGCCGAGTCGCCCCTTCTCGATTCGGTCGCGGCGGTGAGCGTCGGCGTGGTCGGGGGCGATGTGCTTCTCGACCTCGACTACGAGGAAGACGTCCGGGCCGAGGTCGACATGAACCTTGTGATGACCGGAGGGGGCCGCTACGTCGAGGTCCAAGGGGCGGCGGAGGGATCTCCCTTCGACGAATCGTCGCTCGATGCGATGCTCCGGCTCGGCCGCGCAGGGATCGAGCGCCTGACGGCGCTTCAGAAGAAGGCGCTTGAGGGGGAAAAGGAGAGATGAGCGAGCTTCTTCTCGCGACGAGAAACCGGGACAAGGTGCGCGAGATCGAGCGGATTCTCGACGGTCTCCCGCTCCGTGTCCGAACGATGGACGAGTTCCCGGATCTTCCGGACGTGGAGGAGGACGGGGAAACCTTCGAGGAGAACGCGGCGAAGAAGGCGCTCTCTGCGGCGCGGGGGACGGGGCTTCTCGCGCTCGCCGACGACACAGGCCTCGTCGTGCCCGCGCTCGGCGGCGAACCCGGCGTCCGCTCTTCCCGTTACGCGGGGGAGAAGGTCACGTACGAAGACAATTGGCGCAAGCTCCTCGAGCGCATGGCCGATCTTCCGGACGAGAAGAGAGGGGCATCGTTCGTTTGCTGGGCGGTGGTCGCGAACGCGGGGGGGATCGTCCTTCGAGCCGAGGGGAGGTGCGAGGGGAGGATTCTTCGGGCGCCGCGGGGAGACGGCGGGTTCGGATACGACCCGGTCTTCTTCCACCCGCCCACGGCAAAGACGTTCGCGGAGCTTCCGATCGAGGAGAAGAACCGCGTGAGCCACCGGGCGGCGGCGATGCGGGCGATCCGGGGGATGCTTGAGGCGCGCATCGCTGAGGCGTTATCCTAAGGGGGAACTCCGCGGGCCGGTTTCGCGCGCCGCTCTCTTACGAAACAAACGAGCGGATCGCGGGGTCCCTTGAATCCCGCAGGGGAAAGAAGGCGGAGTACGGCGGGGCGTGGCGCAGTCCGGTAGCGCACCTGCTTTGGGAGCAGGGTGTCGGAGGTTCGAATCCTCTCGCCCCGACTTGCCCTTCGCGCTCGGCGGCGCTCATGAGGTTTCCGCGCCCGTAGCTCAGTAGGACAGAGCAACGGACTTCTAATCCGTAGGTCGCAGGTTCGAATCCTGCCGGGCGCGCTTCGTTCCTTGCGGCCAGGAAGTCTTGCGCCTACAATAGATGGGTGATTGCCGGACGGCGGTGGGCGTAGCTCAGCTGGTAGAGCCCCAGACTGTGGATCTGGTTGTCGCGGGTTCGATCCCCGTCGCTCACCCCAATCATTCTCCGCGCGGGTTCTCTCGGCGGGCCGAGTCCGCATCGTAGGGCGTCTTTCGATCGGGCGCGAGATCGCGCGACATCCCGAACCCCCCTCCCCACGCGCAGGCGCGCCGGAGACTGAGGCAGCGGCTGCTTTCCCTCTCACGCCCCCACGAGGCTCCGAACCCCCAGCCGATCGGCCGTTCGCCGCTCGAGACCGTCGGAGGGTTCGCTTCGGGCGCCGCGAAGGGTTCTTCACAGCTTCCTTCGCGCCGGCGCTCCCCGAGATCGATCATCCCTCGCTGAGGTACGGGTCTCTCTCGTTCCATCGGATCCGCTCCTTTCCGGTCGCTCGCACGCGAGGACTTCCACGCACGCTCTTCTTCAACTTATCGGCAGGATTCCGCTTTCGTCGACTCAGAATCATCGAGAGCGAAGCTGCACTAGGTACACGGAGCCTTTGCGTGGTACAGGACTCTAACGTCAATCCGTCAGAAGTGTGCTCCTCGCGCGGCCGCCGGGGCGCGGGGCGAGGGGGTGAACCGGCGAGTTCCGCAGCGCACCGGGCCCTGCCGACCTGGCCACACGCCGTGGGCCCGGTGCGCGAGGACTGTCTGAGCCGGCACCCCCTTGCCCCGCGTCCCGGCCGAGAAAACACCGGTCGGCTCTTCCGGATCTAGGCTGGTTCTTCTCGGAAACAGGAGGGGGGAGGCTGCGTAGAGAGCCGTATACGAGGCGCGAGGCGCGGGTTTGAGCTGAACAGAATCCTCGGAAGCGGGGTCTTACCGAGAGGGCGCAACGGTCGGCGGCGCGCGAAGTCCTTCCCCTGTTCCCGCGGGGAGGGCCTTCCCGAACCCGCGCCGGGGCCCGGTTCTTCCGCCGGAGAAGCGAACAATGAAGAAGGTCATTCTCGCGGGGGCCGCGCTCCTTCTGATCGCGGCCGGAGTCGTCGATGGGACGCGCGGCGCGAACGGGAAAAGCGAAGGGGGAACGCGCGTGCGGGTGGAAAGGGGCGCGATCGTCGACAAGGCGCTCGCGACCGGCCGAATCGTGCCGCGCGAGGAGGTGCAGGTGAAGTCGCAGATCTCGGGAATCGTGCGCGCCTGCTACGTCGAGGTGGGGGACGAGGTGCGGGAGGGCGAACGGCTGTTCGAAATCGCCCCCAACCCGACCCCGCTCGAGCGGACCGAGGCGGAGCGGAACGTGCAGCTCGCCGAGATCGCCTGCGACCGCTCGCGGTTGGAGCACGACCGCCGTGCCTCCCTCCTCGAGGACGGTCTCATCTCCCAGGAAGAATACGACGCCGCGCGCAAGCAGCTCGAGGGGGTCTCGGTGGAGAGGGATCTCGCGGTCGAACGGCTCGCCTTGATCAAAGAGGGGAAGATCCGGGGGAGCCGGGCGGTCGATTCGGTCATCCGCGCCCCGGCCTCGGGGACCGTTCTCGAGAGACTCGTCGATCCGGGCGAGCCGGTCGTCCCTCTCACCTCTTTCCAGGAGGGGACGGCTCTTCTCACCATTGCCGACATGAATGATTTAGTCTTCAAATGGACGGTCGACGAGATCGATGTCGGCAAGCTCGAGCCCGGACTCCCGGTGCGCATCCGCGTGGGGGCTCTGCCGAACGCGGAGATCGAGGGGAAGGTCGTCCGGATCGCTCCGAAGGCGAGAGAGGAGCAGGGGACGACCCTTTTCTCCGTCGAGGCGTCGATCGAGGAGGCCGGCGGCGCCCTTCTTCGGGCCGGTTACTCGGCGAACGCGGATGTCGTGATCCGCGAGAAGGTGGATGTGCTTCTCCTTCCGGAGCGGGTCGTCTCGTTCGAGGGGGAGAAAGCGTTCGTCGAGCTCCCGCCCCCGAGGTCCGGCGTGGAGCCGGAGAGGCGCGCGATCGAGGTGGGTCTCTCGGACGGCCTCCAAGTCGAGGTGCTCTCGGGGCTCGAGGAAGGGGACGAGGTCTGGCAGAGGCCGCCGAAAGAGATCGAGTAGTCGGCGATGCGAACGGCGTTCTTCCGGCAGTTCCTGCGCGACGTGCGGGCTCAGAAGCTCCGTCTCACCCTCACCCTCTTCGGGATCGTCTGGGGGACGGTCTCCGTCGCTCTTCTCCTCGCGTTCGGCGAGGGGCTCCGCGCGAACGTGCTCAAGGAGATCCGGGGGCTCGGCGAGAACATCGTGATCGGCTGGCCGATGCGGACGAGCAAGCCGTGGCAGGGGCTCCCGCGGGGGAGGCAGATCCGCGTGACCGAGGAGGACATGGACCTCCTCGCGGCGGAGATCCCCGAGATCTCGTCCATCTCCGCCGAGTTCAGCACCTCCAGCGTCCGCTTCCGCGCGGGGCGGAACGTGATCGTCCCCCAGCTCACCGGCGTGGAGCCCGCCTTCGGCGAGATGCGGAACCTGATTCCCGAGGCGGACGGCCGCTTCACGAACGATCTGGACCGGCAGCGCCGCCGCCGCTGCATCTTCCTCGGGGACGAGCTGAGGACCGACCTCTTCGGCGCGGAGAGCGCCGTCGGGCGCTATGTCTACCTGAACAACGTCCCCTTTCTCGTCGTCGGCGTCATGCGCGAGAAGAGGCAGATGGGGATGTACGGAGGTCCGGACGAAGACCACGCCGCCATCCCGTTGAGCACCTTTCAGGCGCTCTTCGGGGATCCGTATCTCGACGACATGGTGGTCAAGCCGCGCGACCCCAGCCGCGCGGAACACGTGAAGCGGCGGATCAACGAAGTCCTCGGGGCGAAGTACCGGTTCGATCCCGAGGACTCGCGCGCGGTCTACGTATGGGACACGATCGAGAACGCGCGGACGTTTCTCAAGGTGATGTTCGGCATCGAGGTCTTTCTCGGGATCATCGGCGGTCTCACCCTTCTTATCGGCGGGATCGGGGTGGCGAACATCATGTACGCGGCGGTGAAACAAAGGACGCAGGCGATCGGCGTCCAGATGGCGCTCGGGGCGTTTCGCGCCGACGTGATGGGCCCGATCGTTCTCGAGGCGGTCGCCATCACGTGCGTAGGGGGCGCGGCCGGGATCGCGGCCGGCTGGGGGATCGTGCAGGGGCTCGGCTTCGTGCAAGGGCATGTGGAAAGCCAGGCGATGGAGTTTATCGGTACGCCGACCTTCTCACTCCCCATCGCCGGGGTGACGGTGCTCATTCTCGGAATGACCGGTCTTCTCGCCGGCTACTTCCCCTCTCGCCGCGCGGCGCGCGTGCAGCCGGCGGAAGCCCTGCGGCACGAGTAGAGGAGACCAGAGGATGCTCGCAAAGAAGAACGCGAACGGAGGCGCGGCAGGAACGAACGGATCCCTCATCGAGCTTATGGGGATCCGTAAAGTCTATCGGACGGGAGCGCTCGACGTCGAGGCGCTCTGCGGAATCGATCTCGCGGTCCGAGGAAACGAGTTCGTCGCGATCGTCGGTCCCTCCGGCTCCGGGAAGTCGACGCTCATGAACATCCTCGGCTGCCTCGACACGCCGACCGAGGGCTCGTATCTTCTCCGCGGCGAGGAAGTCGCCCGCTTCTCGCCCGATCGCCTCGCCGAGACCCGGAACCGTCATGTAGGGTTCGTCTTTCAAAACTTCAACCTTCTCCCGCAGATCACGGCTTACGAGAACGTCGAGATGCCGCTCCTCTTCCGGGGGACGGGAACGAGGGAGCGGAGGGAGCGGGTCGAGAGGCTCTTCGAGCAGGTGGCGCTCATCGACCGGATGAAGCACAGGCCGACCGAGCTCTCGCGAGGCCAGATGCAGCGGGTCGCGATCGCACGCGCGCTCGCCTGCGATCCGGACATCATCCTCGCGGACGAGCCGACTCGGAACCTCGATTCCGGATCGGGCCGGGACATCGTTCATCTCTTCGAGGAGCTTTGGAGGGGGGGCGGACCGTCCTTCTCATCACACACGACGAATCGATCGCGAAGAGAACCCGTCGGATCGTGCAGCTCCAAGACGGGAAGGTCGTCGGGGACGCGCGGACGTAGCTTGGAACCTACGCGCGGCTCATCCGAGAGGGAACCAGTAGCTCATCTTGAGAACGAAGAGGTTTTCCCCCCCCGCGCCGAAGCTCTCCCAAAGATCGCGCCCCCCGACGAGCGCCCCGCTCGCCGTTCTCGACTCGCGGTTCTGCTGCCAGACGAGAAAGAGCGTGCTCCCCTTTCGCCATTCCCAGCGGAGGACGACGTTGCTCCGGAAGGACAGAACGTTGAAGTCCTGGTTATCGATCGTAAAGGTCGCGCCGTCGACCGCGACCGTTCGCGATCCATCGTCGTTCACGACAAGGGTCGAGCCGCCCTCCTTGCCGTACGTGAGGATCGATCGATCGCGCGGCCGGCGGAGCTCCCCGTGGTCGAAGTGGCGTCCGCTCGAGGCGAAGGGCTCGGCGTAAACCTCGAGCGTGAGATCCGGGGTCGCCGCGCAGTTCACGCGGAATCGGGCGGAGAGGGTCCCCTGCTCGATCCAGGAGAAGACGTAGCGCCTTCCGTAGGTCTCTTCGGGCCCTCCGTCCCACGAGCCGATGTACTGGCGCGCGATGCGCGAGTAGATGTACCTCGGTTCGACTGAAAGCTCCCATCTCCCTCCGGTTCTCGTCGAGAGGCTTCCGCGGAAGACCCCGATCTTCGCCCCCGCCTCGTTCCCCTGGATTTCCGACTCGACGAGCCAGCGCGCGTCGGAAGCCCAGCTGTTCGAGGCGCCGATCCACGACGACCATCCGCGGAACCTCTGCATGAGAGGGCCGCCGCGCGTAAGGTCGTCGCTCAGGTTCCTCGGCGTCCCCCAGATCCCGCACCAGCCGCTCCAGTGGTTGTTCCACGTGCAGTTGAAGGAGAGATCCGCGCTCCGGTGCGTCCGAACCCCGCCGTAGTTCCACTCCTGATAGGTTCCGAGGTTGATGGAATACTCGCGAAAGATCCGTCCCGGCTTCGTCTCCCGATACTTGAGGTTCCCTCCTCCCCCGATGTCGTCGGCGGATTGCAGACGCCCTGCGTCGTTGGTTTCGAATCCCGGCGATTCCCCGTTGACGCCGGCCTCCCACAGCCAATGCTCGCCGGAGACGCGCGAGGCAGAGAGCGAGAACGTGTTCCCGGAGAGGGACGTCCGCGAGGAGTCGAGCGTCACGTGCGAGGCATCGGGGCGCTGGAAGTAATGCGCGCTCGACCGCTGCACCCTCGCGATCGCCCCCGAATCGCCCTCGACGAAACTGAAGCCGGCGTATCCCGTGAGCGCGTATTCCTTGTCGCGCGTCGTGAGCTTCCAGTCGGCGCCGCCCGCCACGGCGCGGCGCGCGAGGTCGTTCCGGAGATCCTCTCCCTCGGCGATCTTCCGCTCGACGCCGGTGAGGATCACCCCCGCGGTCGATCGGCTCTCGCCGAACTCCTGCTGGAGCCTGAGGACCCCGTAGCCGGCGAGCGGCTCGACGAGAACCTCCTCCCGCGCCCCGTTCGTGCTCGAGGCGGTCCGCGCGCGCTCCTCGTCGGTGACCGCGGCGAGCGCTCCGATCGAAAGTCCTCCCGCGAGCCGCCCGGTCGCTTTCATCGCCCCCAGGATCGTCGTGTTCTCCGGCGAATCGATCCAGTCCGCGTCCGGCTCGCCGCGCGGGCGCGCGCCGATCCGCCTCGAGTAGAACCACGCCGCTCCGTCGCCGGCGAGGAGCCGGTTCCCCTCGACGAAGAACGGCCTTCGTTCCTCGAAGTAGGTTTCGTACGCGCTGAGGTTCACCTCCGCCGGATCCGCCTCGATCTGCCCGAAGTCCGGATTGATTGTCCCATCAAGCGTGAGGTTCGGGCCGAGCCCCATCTTGAGATCGGTCCCCGCGCGCCCGCGGAAGGACTGCTTCATAGTAAAAGGATCGTCCGGGTCGATCGCTCCGGCGAAGCGCGCGTCGGCGGCGGCGTACGGGAGAAGCTCGATGCGCCGCGACGGCCGGATCCCACGAATCCCGCGGAGCTCTCCGAAACGGGACGCCCATCCGGTCTCGTTCTTCGGGATGCACACCCAATAAGCGTCCTCGTTCCGGTCCGGCATCCATCGGTTCATGTTGAGCCCGAAGACCGGCTCCCCGCGCTCCGTGAAGCGAAGCTGGGAGAAGGGAATCCGCATTTCCGCCGTCCAGCCCTCCTCGCTCCTCGACGCGCGCGCCTCCCAGACCGGATCGAACGAGTAGTCCCGATCGTGCTCGGCGTCTCCCGGATGGAAGTAGTCGATCCGCACGCCGGATGCGGTCACGGCGAAGCTCGCCGAGGTGCGGCGGTCGTGATAGGTGTCGAGGCAGACGATGAGGCGCTCGGCGTTCCCTGAGTTGTCGCGCCGGCTCACGATCGAGCGGATCTCGCCGCCGCCGATCTCCATCCGCGCGCCGACGTAGAGGGCTTCGTCGTCGAAGAGGAACGCGACCTCCGTCCTCCTCGTCGAGGGCTCCCCTTCGTTCGGGGTCTTCTGGACGAAACCGGAAACCGGTTCCGCTTCGCCCCACGCCGGCTCGTCCAGCATCCCGTCGACGCGGACCGCCCCGCGCTTGATTCTCGAGGCATGCGCGACCCGCGGCTCTTCCGCGCGCGCGCGCCCCGGGCCCGCGAGAAGAGAGAGAGCGAGAAGAACGGAGAGAGGCGGGCGAATGGCTCCCGGACGCGGCGTTCCGTGGATCAAGGCGCGCACATCCCCCTTCCGAATCACGGAGAGCGTCGCCCGGCAGGCGAGCGGCATCGAACGATCCGACGAGTCGTTCCCCGCGAGCGTTCAACCATTCGGCGTCTTCCCCCCGCGGGGTTCGCCGATCCGCCGCGAAAACTTCACCCAATCCTAACAGACGGGGGAGTATGATCGGGCGGGAGATCCTGGGGAGCGGCCGGTCCCGAGGGGGCGACGATCGGCGCCCGCGCGGACGGTTTGCATCGGGAGGGAAGCGCGAATGGGAGCTCCGCGAATCCTCGTCATTGAGGACGAGCCGGATATCGTCGAGGTCCTTACCTACAACCTCACGCGGGAGGGGTACCATGTCCTCTCCGCGAAGGACGGCGAGGAGGGGCTCCGCAAGGCGCGCCAGGAAGGCCCTTCTCTCGTTCTGCTCGACCTCATGCTTCCCGGCATCGACGGGGTCGAGATCTGCCGCCGGCTCAAGGCGGACCGGGCGACCCGCGCGACCCCGATCATCATGGTGACGGCGAAAGGGGACGAGAGCGACGTCGTTCTCGGGCTCGGCCTCGGGGCCGATGACTACGTGAAGAAACCCTTTAGCCCAAAAGAAGTCGTTGCGCGCGTGCGGGCGGTTCTCCGGCGCGCCGTGGAGAGAGGGGCGGATCTCAAGGGGGAACGCCTCGCGGTTCGGGGACTGTTGATCGATCAGCGGCGGCACGAGATGCGGGTGGACGGGAAGAAGATCGATCTCACGCCGACCGAGTTTCGCCTCCTTCGAGCGCTCGCCGCCCGCCCGGGCGAGGTTTTCGAGCGCCAGGAGCTGCTCGGCCACGCGGTCGGCCCGGACACGATCGTTGTCGATCGGAGCGTCGACGTGCACGTCAACTCGATTCGCAAGAAGCTCGGCAAGCACCGCGATCTCATCCAGACCGTTCGGGGAGTCGGCTACCGTTTCGCGGATCGGAAGGGCTAGCCGGGGATGATCCGCTCCCGCTTTGTTTGGCGGCTCTACGCCGGCTACGTGGCGCTCATTCTCCTCACCGCCTCTCTCATCGGCTTCTTCGTTTCGCGCAACATCGTCGGGCAATCGCTCCAAGACATGGAGCACGATCTCCGAACCCAGGGGCTCTTCCTCGCCCGCGTGTATCGACAGGCGCTCGCGGACGGTGATCTCTCGCGCCTTCCCGAAGAGGTGCGCGAGATGGGGAGGGAAACGGAGAGCCGCCTCACGGTGATCGGGGCGGACGGAACGGTTCTCGCCGACTCAGAGGCGGATCCCGGGCGGATGGACGACCACGGGTCGCGAGCGGAGATCCTCTCCGCGCGGGAATCGGGCATCGGATCGAGCACGCGCTACAGCGAGACCGTGCGAAGAGAGATGATGTACGTCGCGATCTCCGTTCGCGAGGAAGGGGAGGAGATCGTGGGGTACGTCCGCGCCGCTTTCCCGCTCGTCGACGTTTCGCGCCGGCTCGCCCACATCCGGAACGTCATCGCCGCGATCGCGGGGCTCTCCTCGTTCGCGGCGCTCCTCCTCGGCTTCTTGTTCGCCCGGCGCGTGACGGGGCCGCTCCGCGAGATGACCCGCGCGGCAATCGCGGTCGCGGGAGGAGACTACGCGCACGAATTCGAGATCCGCTCGGGGGACGAGATCGGGACGCTCGGCCGCGCGTTCAACACGATGATCGAACAGCTCCGCTCGCGCGTGGAGACGATCGCCCTCGATCGGAACAAGCTCTTCGCGATTCTCTCGAGCATGGTCGAGGGGGTTGTCGCGATCGACCGGGAGGAGAAGGTCCTCCACCTCAACCTCGCCGCGGCCCGAATCCTCGATGTGGAGTGGGAGCGGGCGATCGGCAACAAGATCGCGGACGTGACCGGGGTGCGCGAAGTGCGGGAGACGCTCGCGCGCGCGATCCGCGAGGAGAGGGAGATCACGCTGGAAACAAAGCTTCAAACCGCCGCCGGGAAGCGGAAGATCGAGATGCGCGCATCCCCTCTTCGGGACAGCGACGAGCGCCTCGCGGGGGCTGTGCTCGTCTTCAACGACATGACCGAGCTCCGCCGTCTCGAGGCGGTGAGGCGCGACTTCGTGGCGAACGTCTCCCACGAGCTGAAGACACCGGTCACGGCGATCCGCGGGCTCGTCGAGACGCTTATCGACGACGCGGAGATGCCCCCCGACCGGAAGCTCGACTTCCTCCGGCGAGTTCACGACCAGTCGATGCGGCTCTCCTCCCTCGTCACCGACCTCCTCACGGTCTCGCGCGTCGAGTCGAGAGAGTGGGCGCCGGAGATCGAGCGGATCGATCTCCGCGACACGGCAAGGCGCTCGATGCGGAACCTCCGCGCGCTCGGAGAGACGAAAGGTCTCGTGATGGAGACCGATCTTCCGGCGGAACCGGTGTTCGCCTACGTGGATGCCGACGCGATGCGCCAAGTCGTCGACAACCTCCTCGACAACGCCGTCAAGTACACGCCGGCTGGAGGACGCGTGCGGGTTCGCGTGCGGCCCGACGGAGCGCGAGCCGTCGTCGAGGTGGAGGACAACGGGGTCGGCATTCATCCGAAGTACCATGCGCGCATCTTCGAGCGCTTCTATCGGATCGACAAGGCACGATCGCGGGAGCTCGGAGGGACCGGCCTCGGGCTCGCGATCGTGAAGCACCTCGTCCTCGCGCAAGGAGGGACGATCGAGGTGGAGAGCGAAGAGGGGAAGGGGAGCGTGTTTCGCGTCCGCATGCCCCAGAACGCCCCCGCCGCTCCGAGCCGTCCGGCGCCGACCCTCTTCGGGAACCGCGAGGGCTGATCCGCGCGAGATCTTGCGGGACGGGCCGCGCTTCCTCGGGGCTTGTCTCTCTCGAAACCGGCGCCGGATCCCCGCCCCGCATCGGACAGTGCATACCTTGGTGTCCCCGGAACTCCCGTTCCGGTCCATCTCACCTCACGAGGAGGATTCTCTCCGAGCGCGAATCGCTTCCCGCTTCGAGGCGAAGGAAGTAGACACCTGAAGGAAGCTCGACTCCTCGGTCGTCGCGTCCGTCCCAGAGGCTCTCGTTCATTCCGCTTCTCGACTCGTTCTCGACAAGCGTCCGGACCCTACGTCCCGAAACATCGAACACGCGGAGCGAAGCCTGCGCATCGCGCGGGAGCAGGAATCGGAGCGTCGTCGTTCCTCTCGCGGGATTCGGGAAGCTCGGCAGAAGAGCGATCGGGTCGGACCCGATGAGGCCGAGATCGTTGGGTGTCGAGATGCCCTCGGGGCCGAGCTGAACCGCCTGCCGCTGGAAGCGGGGCTCGACCACCGTTAGCTTCAGGTTGTCCCAGTACACGTCGTCGTCGCTGACGTTCGGGGGGTCCCACTGGGAGGCGATGACCTCGGCACTCACGGCCTCAATGAGCTGGCCGCGACGCCACTCTCCCTCCCAAAACGAGCGGGGGGGCGCATAGCCAAAGAGCTGCTGCCTCTCTCCATCGACTTCCAAGTAGAGGTATGTGTCGCGCGCATGGTCAATCGCCAGCTGGAAATGGTGCCACGTGTCCCACGCGAGCTCTTGCCCAACGGTCAACGGGATCGGTTCGTTGTTGTCCACCCCATTGAAGCATCCAATGCTCACAAACACACCCACGTCGCCCTTGGCCATCCCGTTCCCGGATCCGAGTGTGAGGTCGATGATGTGGTAGCCCGGGTGCGGACCGCCGGAGACCGTGATTGCTGCTGAGTAAGGGTTTACCGCAGCGAGATCGCTCGTTCGGCAGAAGAAATCTCCGGAGAGAGTGATCACCGGTCTCAAAGAGAGGTCTGGCGGCACCAGGTCCCGCCGGTCTATCGTTTGCACGCAGCAAGGGTTCGTGGCCGGGGCGTACTCGTGTAGTGCCCGGCCCGCAACCGCGACTGCTTCTTGGATCTCCCCAAATGCATCGCCGACGGCGAGCGTCTGGAACCAACCGTCCTGGCCCGGGTCGCCGGGGTGGGGAAGCGTGTGACCCAGCGCAAGCGCATCGAAGCTCGTTTCGTAGACCACCAGGACCTCTCCGGCAGTGGCGCCCGCAAGAAACAGGACTGCGAGCAGCGCAGCTCCCCCGCTGCGCAGTACGGCACGGTTGGCTGAGCATCTCCTCTTCATCGGTTCTCCTCCTGTCTGTCGGTTCACCCCGGGTCGCCGCCCGGACGACGGGGGTTCACGATTCGGGGCCCCGAGAGCTTTCTGCGAGACGTTGCCCCGCGCGTCCCGCTCGTTTCTGCTTCTGCGGAGTCGCGCTTCCCCGCTCCGTGAGGGTCTCTTCCGCCGCGCGCCCCCGCTCTTGGTCCTCGGATCGAGCCGCCCGGCCCGCCCGAGCTTCACGAAAAACTATGCCCCAAGCCTGTTACGCGAAAGTTACGCGGGATCCGGAAGGTGGGCCGCCTTGCGCTCAGGGAGGGGCATTCCCGTCGCTCACGCAGCGAGGTGTCGCTCTGGAACTTCGTCCGCGACCGCGGAGTCCGTTTCCCGTGCCGGGCGACGGTGTTCCCCGAGTTGGGTCGACCGGCACCGAAGTACGGCACCGAAGATGTGGGGAAGGGGGATCGCGAAGACCGCATCTCCCGGGAAGAGTTCAGATCACCGAGATTCGCGGATCGTGTTTCTCGACGATCTCTCCGATGCTCGCGGCTTCCGAAACGCCGCGCGCGGCGAGGTCGCGGAGGAGAGCTTGCTCCTTGTCGGGCGGGATCGCGATGAGGAGACCGCCCGAGGTTTGCGCGTCGGTGAAGACGATCCGCATCGCCTCCTCGACTCCCGCGTTCCACTCGACGATCCCCTCGGTGTCCTTCCGATTCGCCGCGCTCCCCCCGCACACGAAGCCCTCGCGCGCGTACTCGAGCGCTCCCGGAAGGAGCGGAACGCGCTTGGCCTCGATCGTTGCGCCGGCGTCGCTCGCCTCGACGAGGTTCGCGAGGTGGCCGATGAGCCCGAAGCCGGTGACGTCGGTCGCCGCGCGCGCGCCGGCCGCGCGCATCGCCTCCGAGGCGGCGCGGTTCAGCGTCGCCATCCAGCGAATCGCGACCGCGATCGCGCCGAAGCGATCGGCGTCCGCCTTGAACGCGGTCGAGACGAGCGCGTTCCCGATCGGCTTCGTGAGCACGAGCCGATCGCCCGGCCGCGCGCCGGCGTTCGAGACGATCCGATCGGGGTGCACCGTGCCCACGACGGAGAGCCCGTAGAGCGGCTCGCTCGTCTTCACCGTGTGGCCTCCCACGATCTCGATCCCGGCTTCTCGCGCAACCGCGTGCCCGCCGCGGAGGATCTCCGTGAGCACCGCGGGCGGGATCCCTTTCGGCGGAAAGCCGGTGATGTTGAGCGCGGAGAAGGGCGTCGCCCCCATTGCGTACACGTCCGAGAGGGCGTTCGCCGCGGCGATCCGCCCGAAGTCGAACGGATCGTCCACCATCGGCGTGAAGAAGTCGGTCGTGAGGACGAGCGCGAGATCGGGACGGAGCAACACCACCCCCGCGTCGTCCGACGTCGCCCCGCTCACGAGCACGTTCCGGTCCTCCGGACCGGGCAACCCGCGAAGCACCTCCTGGAGGTACGCCCGCGAGTGCTTCGCCGCTCAGCCCGCCGCGGAGGCGAGCTTGGTGAGGCGGATCCTCTCTCTCGCGTCGCCGTTCGTCTCCGGCATCGCCGGGTCCCTCATGGCTCCTTCGCCCTCGCGCGGCCGCGAACGGGGAGCCGGATCGATTCGCACTTCTTCACGTTCGTTTGTACATGAATCGTATCTTCGAGAACCGTTCCCTCCGGCTGCGGGAGGAGCGTGAGGTGCAAGACGAGATCGCCCGCGCGCTCTCCGTCGACGACCCAGAACCGAAACCGTTCCTCCGGCGCGCCCACCCCGAGGATCGCGAGCTCGATCCCCTCCTTCGGGCGAAAGAGAATCTTCGCCTCCTTCGACACGTTCGGAGGGAACACGCCGAAGTCGAACGCGTCGTCCGAGAGCATGAGCGCGCGCTCGACATACGCGCGAACCAAGAAGACCGCGCGCGGTCTCTCCGGATCGTTCGTTTCGAGTATCACCGCTTTGCGAATCTCCCCTTCCAGCTTTCGCGACGAGAAAGTCCCCGTTATCGGGACCGACTCGCCGGGCAGGATCAGGCTGTCCGGAAGAAAGACGACGGTGCATCCGCAGGTCGGGTTGACCTCGTGGATCGCGAGGGGGGCGTCGCCGTCGTTTCGGAGCGCGAGGGAGAAGGGGACGACGATGTCCCCCTCGAGGAGGCCGAGATCGACCGAGACGGGATCGAAGACGAGCGCGGGCGCGCCGAGCCCGGGAATCGGGAGCGCGAGGAGCCAGAGAGCCGGAAGAAGCGCCGCCGCGCGCGCGCGTCTCATGAGAGGAGGGTCCCCGCGATGCAGGCGGTCATCCACGAGGCGAGCGCGCCCGCGGCCATCGCCCGAAGGCCGAGCCTCGCGAGATCCCCGCGGCGCTCCGGAGCGATCCCGCTGATGCCTCCGATCTGGATCGCGATCGATCCGAGGTTCGCGAAGCCGCAGAGGGCGTACGTCGCGATGATCGTCGAGCGCTCGGAGAGGGTCTCCTTCGCGAGACCGAGCTCGACATAGCCGACGAACTCGTTGATCGCGATCTTCGTCCCGAGAAGGTTCCCGACCGCGAGCATGTCCTTCGCGGGCACGCCCATCGCCCAGGCGATCGGCGAGAAGATCGTGCCGAGGATCTCGCGGAGGCTCGTGTGGATGAACCCGAGGAAGAAATCGATCATCGCCACGAGCGCGATGAACGCCAGGAGCATCGCCCCGACGTTCAGCGCGAGCCGAAGGCCGTCGGCGGCGCCGCTCGCCGCCGCGTCGATCACGTTGGCGGTCTTCCGTTCCCACGGGATCTTGACGTCGCCCGCGGTGGCGGGTTGTTCCGTCTCGGGAAGGATGATCTTCGCCATCACGACCGCGGCGGGCGCGGACATGACGCTCGCCGCGACGAGATGGCCCGCGTCGATGCCGAAGCGCACGTACGCCGCGAGAACGCCCCCCGCGATCGTCGCGAACCCGCCGGTCATCACGGTCATCAGCTCCGAGCGGGTCATCTGCGCGACGTAGGGCCGGACGACGAGAGGGGCCTCGGTCTGCCCGAGAAAGATGTTCGACGCGCACGAGAGGGTCTCGGCGCCGCTCGTCTGGAGCGTCTTTCGCATCACCCAGGCGAAGGCGCCCACCACGCGCTGCATGACGCCGAGATGGTAGAGGACGCCCATGAGGGATGCGAAGAAGATGATCGTGGTGAGCACGTGAAATGCGAAGACGACGCCGATCGGCGCCGCCTCTCCCGTCGCGAGATCGACGAGACCGTACGGGCCCGGGCCGCCGATTCCCGCGACCACGTCGTCCAGACCGCGATAGAGGTTCCCGAAGAGGAACGACGCCCCGTGGTCCGTGAAGCCGAGGACCTTGGCGATGCCGGCGCGGGCCCCCTCGAACACCATGCGCCCCGGCCCTGTTCTCAGGATGAGAAGGGCGAAGACCCACTGGAGCGCGAGACCGTACAGGATGATTCGAGGGCGGACCCTGCGGCGGTCGCTGGAGAGAAGAAAGGCGATCCCGAGGAGAACCCCGACGCCGAAGAGGCTGACGAATCGTTCCATCGCTCGACCACGCTTTCGAAGATTCTTGCGCCGGCCCGCGGGCGCGCGGGAAGCCCGCGGCCGGATCGACGGCCCGTTTCCGCATGACTCTACACCGGGCCGGGGATTCGGTACCATCCAGAAAAGAGGATCGAGTATCATGATCACGATGCGCGGAAGGAGATTCGTCGAGGCGGCTCTTCTCTTTCTTTTCGCGCTCGCCGTCCGTCTCGCGCACGGGCTGGCGATTCGCGGCGAGCCGGTCTTCGACATTCCGCTCGTCGACGAGGCGCTCTACTGGCGCGACGCGCTCAACCTCGCTTCCGGCGCCGCGTGGGACCCGGTCCTCTATCGTCCCCCGCTCCTCGCCGCTCTTCTCGCGGCATGCGTTCGGGTCTTAGGCGAGAGCGCGCCCGCGGCCCGCATGGCGCTGCTCGTTCTCTCCGCCCTCGCCGCTCCGCTCACGATGCTCCTCGCGGACCGGATCGTCGGCCGGGGCCGCGCGCGGCTCGCGGGCGTCCTCGTCGCCCTTTACGCGCCGGCCGTTTTCTACGCGGGCGAGCTTCTCCCGGCGTCGACGGTTCTTCTTCTCAACACGTGCGCCCTGCTTCTCATCCTCGTTGCGGAGGAGAAGCGCCGCCGCTCTCTCTTCGCGGCCGCCGGCGTTCTCATCGGGCTCTCCGCTCTCGGGTGGCCTGCGGTTCTCGTTCTTCTACCGGCGCTTCTCGTCCACTACCGGCGAGATCTCCGCGCGTTCGGGCTCGTCGCCGCGGGAGCGGCTCTCGCGGTCTCCCCGGCGTTCTTTCACAACCTTCGCGGGGGGGACCTCGTGCTCATCTCCTCGAACGGCGGGGTCAACTTCTACGTGGGGAATCATGCCGGCGCGGACGGCTGGTCCGCGCGCGCCCCGGATCTTCCGAACGAGCCGATCGAGGCGAGACGAGTGGCCGTGGAGATCGCCGAGAGGGCGGAAGGAAGGCCGCTCCGGCCCAGCGAGGTCTCGGGCTATTGGTTCGGGCGCGGTCTTGAGTGGATGATCTCAAGCCCGGGAAGCGCCTCGATGCTTTTGATCCGAAAGGGTTATGTCCTAATCAACGACCGGGACATCTCGGACAACATCGACTTCGCCGCGGTCGAGGAGGAGAGCCTTCCCCTCCGGCTCACGCCGATCCGCTTCGGGCTCCTCTTCGCGCTCGCGATCCCCGGTTTCGTTGCTCTCCGAAGGACGCGGGGCGGACGGCTCCTTCTCCTCTACGGGCTCATCCTCGGCCTCGCGATCGCCGCGTTCTTCGTCGTCGGGCGCTTCCGGCTTCCGCTTCTTCCGCTTCTTGCGATCGGCGCGTCGGCCGGTCTCGCGTCGCTCGCGGAAGGCCTCCGAAAGCGTCCGGCGCGCGCGGCGGGGTCTCTTCTTTTCGTCGTCGCCGCGCTCCTCGTCTCGCGGAGCGCGCTCTTCGGCATCGACGAGGACCGGACATGGCACTACCACTATCTTCGGGGCTACGCGTTCCTCGAGAAGGGGAGGACGGAAGAGGCGACCCGTGCCTTCGAGGAGATGATCCGCCGGAACGACGGCGTTCCTCTCGCGAAGAACGCGCTCGGCTATCTCTATGCTCTCCAGGGGATCCATCTCGACCGCGCGGAGAGGCTGATCCGGGACGCGATCGTGTTGGATCCCGGGCGGAAGCGATTCTTCCTCGACAGCCTCGGGCTCGTCCTTCTCCGGCAAGGAAGGCTCGCGGAGGCGTCCCGCGCGTTCGAGGAGGCGATCCCCCTGTACGCGTGGGATGAGACCCTGTCGAAGGCCGAGGCTCTCGGTCATCTCGCCGATGTGCGCGAGGCGGAGGGGAGGGGGGCCGAGGCGGACTCGCTCCGCGCCGAGGCGGGACGTCTCAGACCCCGATGAGACAGGGGGTTTTCCGTTGACAGGGGGCAAGGCCGGGTGTACGTTTCCTCTTGGCTCGCGCCTCTTTTTTTTCGCGCTTCGATCCGGGCCGTTAGCTCAATTGGTAGAGCAACTGACTCTTAATCAGTAGGTTGATGGTTCGATTCCATCACGGCCCACTTCCCGATCGCCCGTGAACCGATCCCGATCGCAGAAGAGGCGGTCCTACGACCCTCGTCCAAAGGGCGCTTCCCCTCCGGCGCGCGCTCCATCGCGCCGGCGCCAGATCTCGTACATCCCCACCGTGCGCTCGGGGACGTATCGGGCGCGCACCGTTCGATCCAGGAGATCGACGCCGCTGGAGAGGCGGCTCGCGTTCGGCTCCCCAGGGTTTCCCCATTGAAGGAGAACGATCCGCTCGAGATCCCGGTCGATCAGCTCGCGGACGATCTCCTCTTGCACTCGGTTCGTCGTCGCGACCCCCGGATGAAGCTCGTGGTATCGGGTCGCGACCGGGCGTCCGGCAAGGAAGTAGATGCTGGCGTCGATGGCGAACACGCGGTCGTGGCGCGGAAGGAGGACGAGGAGCGGTCCGCGCGTCGGGTCGAGGCGGTCGAGGGTCCGAACAAGCGCCTCTTGTCCGGCGAGCGTGGGGACGCAACCCGCGCGGGAAAGCTCGGAAAAGCACCCGAGCGGGGAGCGCTCGCGGACCTCACGGACGAGGAGCGCGCCGGGGAGAAGGAGGTAAGGGATCGCGGACACGCCGACGAGCGCAGCGCCGAGCACGGCCGCCCACGGCCGCCTCCAGGGAAGCCGCCGGAGGAGGCCGGCGAGGAGAAGGACCGCCACGAGCGATACCGGGAGAACATGGATCGCGTCGTAACGGCTCTCCGCCTGCAGGAGGAGACCGAGCCCGAAAACCGCGAGGGCCGCGCAGGCGCGATCTTCGGACGCGAGGGGCGTTCGGTCGCGAAGCGACCTCGCGATGCTTCGCGCGACGAGGATCGCGGAGAGCCCGATGGCCGCGATCGGAAGGTAGAAGCGAAGCGACGCGGCCGGCATCCGCGGGGATCGAGCGTCGAAGACGGCCGCGATCGAATCGAAGGATTCCACGAGAGGGGGGAGGGGGAGGTGCCGCACTTCGCGAAAGGTCGTGAGGGGGAAGAGGAGCAAGTTCTCCGCGAGTCGATCGAAACCGGCCTTCGACCCGAGCCATGCGTAGAGGGGAACCGTCGCGAGAAGAGCCGCCCCGACGGCCTTTCCCGCCTCGGCGAGAAACCCCGGCCCTCGCCCTCCGAAACGCGCGCCCTCCCCTCCCCCTCCGAGTCGGCGGAGCGCCAAGGTCGCGAGGAGCGCGCAGCCGGCATACGCGCCGATGTCGATTCGGAAGAGCGCGGCGATCCCCGCGAGGAAGCCGGCGCCGATCGGCCAGCGCGCGGAGCCTCCCCCGGCGCCTCTTGAGCCGACCTCGATCGCGGCGAAGCCGAAGAGGAGCGCGGGAAAGACCGGGTATCCATAGTTGAATGCCGAAGCAAGGAGGAGCGCGGCCGTTCCGTAGGGGAGAAGAGCGAGATCCCGGGATCGGAGCATGCGGGCGGCGAGAAGGTAAAGGAGGAGCGCGAGAAGACCGCGGAGGATCGTGTCGTACACGCGGGCGGCCAGGACCGTCTCGCCGGCCGCTCGGAAGACCGCAGCGATCGCATACGCCTGGCCGGGCGGGTAGATCGTCCAGAAGTCGCGGAAGGGAACCTCTCCGTGAAGGACGCGCATGCCCCCGACGAGGGCGAGCCCCTCGTCGTAAGGGTTGAGCGGAGACTTGGCCGGTAGGGCGATCCACAAGAGCCCGGCGGCGAGCGCGGCGGCGCGGAGCCTTCTCATCGCGCCGGACGGACGACGACGAGCACCTCGTCCGGCGCGGGAGGGGTCGGCGGCGGATCGGGGTACGCGGCGCGGATTCTTCTTTCGGGGAACACGAGCTCGGCCCACGCCTGGACCGAGTAGTCGGTAAGAGGGGCGACGTACGCGATCGGGGAACCCGGACGGATCGGGAAGAGGAAGGGAAGGTCCGCCGCCTCGATGATGCTCCCCTCCGGTGCGTTCCGGATCTTCTTTTCGAGCGCCGCGAGGAAGCGGAGCGTCTTCGCGTTTGCCTCGCTCCACTCGGGGCGGCGTTCGAAGGGGGGCGCGTTCCGAATCTGCGCCGCGAGAAGCGAAAGGAGGAGGATGCCTGCCGCCGCGGCGGGAATCTTGACTGCCGCCCGTCCCATCCCCCGAACCCCGCATACCGCTTCATCTATAAACCATCCAAAGAGAAGCGCGAAGGGAGCGGCGGTGTGAAGGACGTACCAAGGGAAGAGGGCCTGCGAGAAGCCGTGAACCCCCCATCCGAGAAGGAGCCAGACCCAAGCGAGAATCGCGGCGGCCCGCGCGCGGGGTCGGCGGAGGAGAACGAGCGAGAGGACGACGAAGAGGAGAAGAAGCGAAACGCGCGCGACAGGCGTCGGGAGCACGCGTTCGAACAGCGGGTACGGATAGTAAGTCATCCGTTGGAAGGCGGGGAGGATGCTTGCGGCGTGGGCGAGGAAGTCCCCGGGCGCGAGGGGACCGCGCCCCCCCGCCCCTCCGAGAACCGCGTGTCTTGCCAAGAGGAAGAGGAGAAGCGCGCCGAACGACGGAAGCGCGGCGCCCGCGGCCTTCCGAATCCGTGCGAGGTTGCTCT
>Ga0194126_10000268_pt1 | contig 84774 bp, 73 predicted proteins | sample TA2KigC150mmetaG_FD_148641 | JGI IMG/M metagenome (GOLD analysis project Ga0194126, IMG submission 148641) | Freshwater microbial communities from Lake Tanganyika, Tanzania - TA2015035 Kigoma Deep Cast 150m | ecosystem: Environmental > Aquatic > Freshwater > Lake | place: Tanzania: Lake...
GGAAAAAGGGAAATTTCACCCGAAACTTGAGAAAAAAGCGGCCCTGGTGGCCATACGGAAGCTCAGAAAGAGAGATGTGAAAAAAATACTAACCTCCAGAAGCGAAGAAGCAAAAAAGAAAAAGCCCCCAAAGCGTAAGACAAAAGCAAACAAATGATCTCGTAAAAAGTCTAAAAATACGCTTTTCGGTCAGTCCGGGAAGCTTGTCCTCGTGAAAGCGGGGAGTTCGTAATAATTGTTTTTTAAACTCTGAGTCCTCTGTGGCTAATTTAATTGTATAGATTTTTTTTGGACACGGATGTACACAGATTATCATAATAAAGAGGCAATTTAAAAATCCCCAAGATTGCTAATTATGAAATGCCTTTAAAATCAACTACTTATTCATTTTGGACTTCGTGATCAACCCAAAATCATTGGGTTGATCGAACTGAAAAGGATTTTTCGAAAGGCTATATTTGTGTATAATTACAAGGAGTTAGGAGGCATTCCATAATTCTTAAATTGCCTCAATAAACTAAAAAGAAAATAATTATCTGCGGTTAGCTGCATAAATCTGCGTCCTATTAAATTTTGCTAAACTCGTAGAAAGTCCTATTCTTGTCATTGCGAGGAGTTCCACATTGGCGGGACGACGAAGCAATCTCGTATTTTCGGGCACTTAAAAAAACGAGATTGCTTCGCTGGCGCTCGCAATGACACTTTCGCGATTTTTTACGGGATCATCAAATTTTAGCTATGAAAGAAAAAATCATCGGTATTCTGGGTGGTATGGGCCCGGAAGCAACGCTTTACATGTTTGGGAGGATCCTGGCGAATACCCCGGCTTCCAAGGATCAGGAGCACCTCAGAGTGATAATCGATAACAACCCCAAAATCCCTGAAAGATTACCAGCCATACTTGGAGCGGGAGAAAATCCTGTCCCCATGATGGTGGAAAGCGCTTTATCTCTAAAAAGGGCCGGAGTTGATTTTATTGTAATTCCTTGTGTTTCTGCCCACTTCTTTCTTAAAGAGCTTAAACAAGACATTAATATCCCCATTCTTTCCATTGTGGATAAGACCGCCGAATACGTAAAATTTGCCCATCCAAATATAAAAACCATCGGGCTTCTGGCAGCTGAAGGAGCTATTCGCGGTGAACTATTCCAGGATAGATTCGGAAGGGAGGCAATTAAAGTTTTGCTTCCAGAAGCCGCCGATTTGCAAAAACTCATGGCGGCCATCTTCCGCATTAAAAATACGAAAGCAGGACTCGACCGAAAAATAATAAAAGAGGAATTGATAGAAATTTCTTACCGACTCATTAACAGGGGAGCTGAAGGAATCGTTGTCGGATGCACCGAAGTATCAATTGTTGTCGGCCCTGGCGATTTAAAAGTGCCCATTTTCGACGTCTTAACAATTTTAGCCCGCGCGGCAATAGAAGAAGCAGGGATAAAGCCATGCGGGACTTGAAATTTTTATTTACTTACAAAACGGGCGTGAGTAAATATTTTTTAACTTTGCATAAGTTTACATAATACATCTTATCGGGCCTTATTTGGAAATTGATAATTTTGCCGTACCTGAGGTTGATGAACTCGTAAAAAGCCCTGTTCCTGTCATTGCGAGAAGTTCCGCATTGGCGGGACGACGAGGCAATCTTGTATTTTTGTTTTCGGGCACTTATAAAAACGAGATTGCTTCGCTGGCGCTCGCAATGACCCTTTCGCGACTTTTTACGAGATCATTATTTGGCGCTAAATATCAAGAATGTATTTTTCTGATAGCCCGGGCGAACCCGTCCATGGCCCCTTCGATGACTCGATCTTCCACGCAATACGCCAACCGAAAGTAACCAGGGCTTCCAAAGCCGGTCCCCGGCACAGCAAGGATGTTTTCTTTAAGAAGAGTCTGCACAAAAAGGACATCATCTGGAACTGGGGATTTGGGAAATAAATAAAATGCCCCTTCAGGTTTGGTGAAAGAATACCCGGCATTGCCAAGGCCCTGGCAAAGGAGATCCCTTTTCCTGCGGTATTCCGATATATCCACTACCGCTCCCTGAACTCGTGGCAGAATACGCTGCATAAAAGCTGGGGCATTGACAAATCCTAAAACTCGATTGCTGAAAGTTAAACCATCGATTACCTGCTGGGTATTTTCCATGCGGGGGTTTACAGCAATAAATCCAATTCGTTCGCCGGGTAATGATAAGTCTTTGGAATAGGAAGTAATCAATAAACTATAAGGGTAAGCCTGAAGGACGCTGGGAACTTTCATCCCATCATAGACAAGTTTGCTGTATGGTTCATCCGAAAGTAAGTAAATAGGCCGACCAAATTTTTCCTTCATTCTTAGCAAAAATTCTCCTAATGCTCTCACGCTTTTCTCATCATAGAGGCGGCCAGAAGGATTATTCGGGGAATTAATAATGATTGCTTTGGTTTTTTGGCTGATCCCGGCTTCTATCGCCATAATATTTAAAGAAAAGTCTTCATTAGTATTAACTAACTTACCATTTCCATTGTGGTTATCGATATAAAATAAATATTCCACGAAATAAGGTTTAAGGACAATCACTTCATCCCCGGCATCCAGCAAAGTCTTCAGAGCCACATTGAGGCCGCCTCCGGCCCCGCAGGTGATGATGATATTTTCCCATGATATTTTAATTCCGTGTTCTTGCGAAAGATAACTTCCCACTGCCTCCCGCGTTTCTCGCAAACCGGCATTGGGCATGTAAGCATGTTTGCCCGGGCGCTGATCTTCGACGATCTCCCGCATAGCCCGCTTAACTATTTCCGGCGGTTCCAGATTGGGATTGCCCAGACTGAAATCAAAAACCTTATCCGCGCCGAATTTGCTTTTAAGCTCCAAACCCTGCTCAAACATCTTGCGGATCCAGGATGACCGCTCCATATAACCTTTGACTTTATCAGATATTGACATGCCTCCTCCTTTATAGATTTCAACGAAACTCGGGTAGGATTTCTTCCAGCACGCGCAAAACTTCGGCCATCTCCTGTCTCGTTCCGATAGTCATGCGCACCCCGTCCCGCAGGCCTTCCTCATCATAAAAACGGGTTAAAACTTTACGGGAAAAAAGAGCTTCATAAAATTTCACTCCCCTTCCCTTCTGCGGTTTGGGGAAAATAAAATTAGCCCGGGAAGGAATTATTCGATATCCAAGGGCAGCGGCTTCTTTGCTGAACCAGTCCCGCGTCTCGATAATCTGCCTGATATTTTTTTGGAAATATTCCTGATCTTCCAGCGCAGCCATGACCAGGGCCTGGGTCATTCTGGTAACATTGAACGGATCTTTAACTTTAAACATTTCCGAAATCAATTTTTCGTTTCCAATGGCATACCCAAAGCGCACTCCAGCCAGGGAATAAGATTTAGAAACGGTTCGGACGATAATTACATTTGGGCAATTGCGGGCAATTTCCAAGGCGTTTTCATCGGCAAATTCAGCATAAGCTTCGTCGACCACAAAGACCCCTTTTATCTTCTGGGCCATTTGCAGGACCAGAGCTGTTGAATAGGCAAAACCAACCGGCGAATTGGGATTGGCCAGAAAAAAAACTCTCAAGCCCTCTAACAGAGGAGGCGGCTCTCCGTAAGGCTCAGCCACCGGCAAAGAAACAACCTTTGCTCCGTGGATTACTGCCAATACCCGGTACAGGGGAAAAGTGGGTTCGTAAAAACCCGCAGCCTCCCCGGGCGGGGTAAAGGTCCTAAGGATAATGTTCAAAATATCGTCGGAGCCATTGCCACAGATGATCTGACCCGGCGAAAACCCGTAAAGGGCCCCCAACTTTTGGCGCAGCTCCCAACTATCCGGATCCGGATAAAGCCGCAAGTCTTCATAGGAAAGGTTCTGAAGGATTTCTTTAACCCCGGGCGAAGGCGGAAAGGGGTTTTCATTACTATTTAATTTAATATAATTTTCCCTGGGGTCAGGCTGAAAACCTGGGACATAGCCCTTCATCGAAGCGATACAATTTCTGGCATAGTTCATGGCTCTATATTCCCTCATTTTTAGTAACACTTTAGCTCTTTGAAAAAAGGTGTGTTGTAAGGGCCAAGGGATTCCAAGGGCCGGGGGCCAGACCGGAACGCTTGGAATCATAAGGCGCTGATTCCTCCGCATATGGGGCGGGCAAGAACCCCCGCCTCCTCCGGAGGAAAAGGTCTTCTGTCTTCGTGGCCAAGCGGAAACCCAACCAATGTTTCCGGCGCGTTCCGCTCTAACCCCCGGCCCTCAACTAAGGCTTTTATACCATTTTTTTAAAATCGCTAAACTGATACGAATTTTTTAATTTTACCTATGCTTATCAGTGGTTACCTGTGTCTTAATTTTTTTTAAAATATTTCTTTATATCTCTGCGATCTCTGTGGTGAATAAATTTTGGTTGTAGCTCTGCCGTGCTGTGATGAATGAACCACATTATCCCATGAAGCGAGCGGGAAGGAAAAGAGCAATCTGGGGAAATAAAAACAATAAAAAGGCGCAGACCGCCAGCGCGATTAAAAACGGGAAAACTCCCCTGTAAATAACCCCGAAGGGTACCCTGGTAATATTCTTTACCACAAAGACGTTGATGGCCACGGGCGGAATAACCACTCCGATCATCACCGTAATGGCAATCATCACGCCGAACCATATGGGGTCGAAGCCGAGTTTTATGATTGCCGGGTAAAAGATCGGGGTAGCCAGGATCATGAATGCCAGGTCATCTATAAAAGATCCGCCCAGAAGGTAAATCAAAGCGATGATGACCATCGTCAGGTTGCGGTCCAGGGGGAGCTGGATGATCCAGTCGGCCGCCATCATGGGGATTTTGGTCACGGCCAGAAAATGGCCCAGGATGGTAGAACCGGCGATAAGCATAAGCACCATGCAGGCCGTGCGCAGGGATTCGCCCACTGATTTTACAAATCCTTTGAAATTCAGGTCTTTTTTCACAAGGGCGAGGAGGAGAACAGCGAATGTTCCCACGCTGCCAGCCTCTGTGGGGGTAAAAAAACCTTCCATCAATCCCCCGACTACCAGGAGAAAAACGATTCCCACCATAAGGACATCCGGCAGAGAGACAATTCGTTCCTTCCAGCTTGATTTTTGACCTCTCGGGCCCAGGCCAGGGTTAATCCGGCACCATGCATAGATGGTCAGGATAAAAAGGAAGGCAATGATCAAGCCCGGAATCAAACCGGCCAGAAATAACTTGCCGATGGATTGTTCCGTAATGATGCCGAAGACAATCAGCGTAACACTAGGGGGCATAAGAATCCCCAGGGTTCCCACGGAAGCCACAATTCCGGTAGATAGCTTTTTACTGTATCCATACCGGTCCATCTCCGGAACTGCCACACTGGCAAAGGTCGCAGCCGTGGCCGGGGAAGACCCGCAGATGGCCTTGAAGGCTGTCGCTCCAGCCACGGTGGCCATGGCCAGACCTCCGGGAATATGGCCCAAGAATTTATAGGCGGTATCGTACAATCTCTTGGCAATACCGGCGTTGAAGGCGATTTGGCCCATGAAGATAAAGAGCGGGATCACCGTAAAACCATACGAAGAAAAAACGTCAAATACGTCCTTGGCCAGCAGGTTTAACGCTGCTTTAACGGAGACGATATAACTGAATCCCACAAAGCCCACCAGGGCCATGGCAAAGCCCAGCTCGATGCCGGTGAAAAAAAGGGCTAAAACCAAAAACAATCCGATGAGGCCTGTCAGGATTTCATTCATACCGATCCCTGAATACCTTTACGATGTCGGCCAGCAGCACCAGAGTCTGAACAAAACAGCAAACGCCGATTCCGTACACAATCGGGTAAAAAGGCATTTGCAGCGTAGGCGAAACCTCTCCGGACTTTAAAAGGTCTGTTCCCATGATCATTAAATTCCAACCAATCATCAAAAACAACCCAATTCCCAGAACCCGGGTGGCGGCATGGAAAACTTTTCTTATTGGCGAAGTGAATTTTTGCACGAAAAAATCCACGTAGATGTGCCCGCGCACCCAGGAGGTGAACGGGAGGGAGAACCCGATTACCACCGCTCCGGCAAAAGCCACGATTTCAAACGTTCCTACGATCGGCTTTCCCATGGACCGCAAGATCACATCCGTTACAGTCAATAGCATCATAAGGGTAAGCGTAATCCCGGCAGTTACGTTGGCCCATTTACTGAGCCGAAAAATAATCCCGATTAGTCCGTTCATCTACTTATCTCAACTAAGGGCGAGGAGGTATTCTGGCTATTTCAGGTTCTCCAGGCAGAATTTCAATGCTTCTTCGCCTGGTAAATTTTTGGCCTTCATGCTGTTTACGTAATCATCGAGAATCGGCCTGGCAGCTCTGGACCATCTTTCGTTTTCTTCTCCGGAAAGAGAAATGATCTGGTTGCCCAATTTTAATGTAAATGCCTTCCCGGATTTATCGATTTCATCCCATAATGTTCCAGTCTTCTCGATCCACTCCTGATTGACGCCTTCGATAATCCTCTGGATTTCCGCTGGCAGCCCATTCCACTTCTCTTTGTTTATAACCACAAAGAAACCAGTGCTGTAAGAAGCTCCGAAACTCTCGGTGGTAAACTTCACAACTTCCCCCCATTTCCAGCCTTCCAGTGATTCTATGGGGGCCATTGAACCCTCGACCATTCCCCTCTTCAAAGCGTCATAAGTCTCTCCCATGGGCATGGCTACAGGAACTCCTCCGAGGGCAGACACCACTTTGGCGCTCAAACCTGTAGACCTAATTCTCGTTCCCTTGAGGTCTTCGAGCTTATGAACAGCTTTTTTCGTGTGCAAAATCCCCGGCCCGTGAGCATGCAGATAAAGAACCTGGACTTCGTCAAATTCTTTGGGTTTAAAGCGCAGAAAATATTGATTGATCAGCCTGGTGGCGGATATACCGCTCTTGTACCCCAGAGGCAAATCGATTACTTCGGTCAGAGGAAATTTCCCCCGGGTGTATCCCATAACAGACATGCCTATGTCGGAGATCCCCTTGACCACGCCGTCATAACACTTATCTGCCGGGGTTAAGGTGCCACCGGGAAATATGGTGATTTTCACCCTGCCGTTGGTCCGTTTCTCAATTTCTTTCGCCCACTCACCTGCCAGGACCGTATTTTTGTGGGGAGCCGGGAAGAAAATCGAATAAGTAAGCTCGATGGGTTTGGTCTGAGCCCAGGAAGAGGGAATGAAAAAAAACACCCCCGCCAGAGTGGCGAATAGCATAATTGAGTTCCATCGCTTCATCTCTTTGCCCTCCTTAATTTTTTTTTATTAGATGATCTCGTAAAAAGTCGTCACTCCGGTGAAAACCGGAGTCCAGAAAAATTATAACTATTTAAAAAAACTGATTTCCGGCTGGAGTTTATCCCGATGAAAATCGGGGCCGGAATGACATAAAGACGCATTTCCAGACTTTTTACGAATTCATCATTAAATTAACCACAGAGAAGTATGCTTATTTTTTCCGTCGGTCGATTACTTTGGGAGCCTTTCCTTCTGGTGGCTGCAAACTCTCGGGGGCTACCAGCTTGACTTTGGCGCTAACCCCGATGATTTCCCGGATCTTACGTTCAATCTTTGCTGAAATATTCTGTAGAATTTTTATTTCGTCCGAAAAAACTCCTTCGTTGACTTCGACTTTCACTTCCAGGATGTCTACCCCATCAAACCTGTCGGCGATAATCTGGTAGCGCGGCTCCACCCCCTCTACTTCCAGAAGGATGGCCTCAATCTGGGAGGGAAAAACATTTACTCCTTTGATTATAAGAATATCGTCGCTTCGCCCTAACACTTTCTTTATGCGCACCAGGGTTCGGCCGCAGGGGCAAGGGGAATAATCCAGGGAAGTAATGTCCCGGGTCCGGTAACGAACCAGGGGGAAAGCCTCTTTGCTCAGAGTGGTCAGGACTAATTCTCCTTCTGCTCCGGGGGGGAGCGCCTTGAGTGTCAAAGGGTCGATGATCTCCGGGATAAAATGATCTTCATAGAGGTGCAGCCCGTTCTTAGCCTCGCACTCCGCAGCCACTCCCGGGCCCATAACTTCGCTTACGCCGTAGTTATCAGTGGCGCTTATGAACAGGCGCTCTTCGATCTCCTTGCGCATGGGTTCCGGACATGGCTCTCCGCCGAATAGTCCGAGTCTTAAGGATAAGGTTTTGGGGTCGATTCCTTCGGTTCCCATGTAGCGGGAGAGGAGCAGGGCATAAGAGGGAGTGCTCACCAACGCCGTAGTCTTGTAATCCTGCATGATCAAAACCTGCTTATGGGTGTTGCCGGTGGACATGGGGATCACTGAAGCCCCGATAAGCTCCGCTCCATGATGCAGACCAAAAGCTCCGGTGAAAAGGCCATATTTGAAGGTAATCTGGACTACATCGTCTTTGGTTACCCCTCCGGCGGTGAGAACTCTGGCCGTCAGCTGACTCCAGTGATGCAGGTCATTTCTGGTATAGCCGGTAACCGTAGGTTTTCCTGTAACTCCCGAGGAAGAGTGAATGCGCACCACCTCCCGCAAAGGAAGGGCAAACATGCCGTATGGGTAACTCTGGCGCAGGTCTTCCTTAGCAGTGAGAGGAATTTGACTTAGGTCCTTGATGGACTGGATTTCCTCCGGGAAAATCTTTAACAGATCAAACCGTTTTTTATAGAAGGAAACGTTGCGGAAGATCCGGTTTAAGGTGGATTGCAAGCGCTCTAACTGGAGCTGCTCCATCTCCTCCCGTTCCATGCATTCATACTTGCGGTCCCAGATCATATCTTCCCCCCCTTCACTCCCTCCCATACCTCCCGGTATTCTTTGCCCAGATAAGCCCGTTGCACCTCTTTGTTATTCAACAGATCGTGCGTTTCGCCTTCGAGGATGATCCGGCCAGTCTCGATAACATAACCCCGGTCGGCAACTTTCAAAGCGGCGTTGGCATTCTGTTCCACCAAAAGGATAGTTGTGGCCCGGTCCCGCAAGGCCTGGATAGTTTTGAAAATGTCGGTCACAATCTTGGGCGCCAGGCCCATCGATGGTTCATCCAAAAGAAGAAGTTTGGGCCGGGCCATCAGGGTCCGTCCGATAGCTACCATCTGCTGCTCTCCCCCGGAGAGAGTTCCGGCGCGTTGTTTCGCCCTTTCTTTCAAGATGGGAAAGAGCTCGAAGATGGAATCCATATCCTGCAGCACATTTTTTTTCCCTGCTCCTTTGAGCCGGACATAAGCGCCAAGGATAAGATTGTCCATCACGGTAAGCGGAGCAAAAATTTGCCGGCCTTCGGGAACCTGGCCAACTCCCAGGCGCAGAATATGTTCGGCCGGTAATCCGGTGATATTCTGACCGCTGAACAATAACCTGCCTTTTGCCGGAGGGTGGATCCCGGATATGATTTTCAACAGGGTCGTCTTTCCCGCCCCGTTGGCCCCTAAAAGGGTGACGATCTCTCCGGGACTGACGTGGATGGACACATTCCGCAAGGCCTGGATGGCCCCGTAAAAGGCGCTGATGCTCTCTACCCTAAGCATTACCCGCCTCCTCGCCAAGATAGGCGGCAATGACTTCAGGGGTCCGCTGGACGTCCCGGGGTGAGCCTTCAGCGATCTTTTTTCCGTAATTGAGGACGAGCACTTCATCCGAAATTTCCATGACCAGGCTCATATCATGTTCCACGAGCATTATTGTAATTCCCCGGTCGCGGATGCGCAGGATTGTTTCAGAGAGTTTGACGGTCTCGCGCGTGTTCAAGCCGGCAGCCGGCTCATCGAGTAGAAGAAGCTTGGGCTGGGTGGCCAGGGCGCGGGCAATTTCCAACAATTTCTGCTCCCCCAGGGGAAGAGCTGAGGCGCTGAGCATCGCTCGATCCTCCAGCCCCATGAAGCGGAGTTCTTGCAAGGCATTTTCCCTAATCTCTTTCTCCTCCCTGCGCATCCGGGGAAGACGAAGACCTGCGCTAAAAATACCCGAAGCAGTCTTTCCGTGTCTGCCCAGCATGACATTTTCCAGGACGGTCATGTTGCCGAATAGCTCTAAATGCTGAAAGGTCCGGGATATTCCTAAACGGGCAATTACATGGGGTTTTAGACCGTTCAATGATCTTCCGGCAAACTCCAATATTCCACCGGTAGGAGGAATAACCCCCGTAATCATGTTAAAAAGGGTGGTCTTCCCTGCCCCGTTCGGACCGATCACGGATTTCACTTTTCCTTCGGGCACAATAAAATCCAAAAAATCGATGGCCCGCAAACCGCCGAAAAATTTATGCAACCCCTTTCCTTTGAGCATTCCTCCGTCCATGGATCCTCGAATCTACCTTTTTTTGCCAGCGAAGAGGCTGCGCACCCCGTGTAAAACCCCCTGCGGCATGAAGAGGAGGACGACCATCAGAATGGCCCCGTAAGCCAGCACTTCAAAATCTTCCAGCCCCCTTAGGTATTCCGGCAACAGAGTAAGAATCATGGCTCCCAGGAGGGCGCCCCAAATTGTCTCCGCCCCTCCCACAACCACCATCATTAAAAGCAAGATAGAGAACATCAGACTGAACGAGCTGGGGCTGATGAAAGTGACAAAATGAGCATAAAGACTGCCGGCCATCGAAGCGTAAATAGCGCTTAAGACGAAAACCTGCACCTTATACCAGGAGGCATCCACCCCCATGGCGTTGGCCGCAACTTCACTACCGTGAACGGCCCGCAGGGCCCGCCCCACCCGGGAGTTGATTAAGTTCAGGGAGAAAAGGAGCAGGCTAATAACAAACCCCCAGACGAGGTAAAGGTATGTTGTCGCTTCCAGGAGGCGTCCGAAGAAAGTGAGGGTAGGAATGCCCGAGAGCCCGGAAGGCCCGCCGGTTAAAGGAGAAAGTTCGTTGAAGAAGATAAACAGGATCTCCCCAAAACCCAGGGTAGCCACGGCCATATAGTGGCCTTTGAGTCTGAGGGTGGGTTTACCGACCAGGAAAGCAATGACGGCTGAGAGGAAAATGCCGGCAAAAAAGGCCAAAATGGGATCGAAGGAATATTTCGTGGTCAGGATTCCGGAGGAATAGGCGCCGATCCCAAAGAATCCGGCATGTCCTAATGAAATCTGCCCGGCATAACCCATGAGCAGACTCAGCCCCATGGTGGCGATACTGTTGATGCCCATAAATACAAGGATGCTGATGAAGTATTGGTTGCCGCCGACGAGCCAGGGGAAAACGCCGATGGCCATGACGATCATCAGAAGGGGATAAAAATCTTTTCTGCTCATCTTAACCTTATCAGTATTTCTTCAATTGGCTCTCTTCGGCGCTTCCCAGGATGCCGCTCGGCTTCAACCATAGAATCACCAGAAGGACCAGGAGGGCGATGGCATCCTTGTATCCGGATGAAATTAGACCAGCGCCCATGGATTCCAGGATGCCAATAATAAAACCGGCAATGACAGCTCCGACCCCATTCCCCAGGCCTCCAAGAACTGCCGCCGCAAATCCTTTTATGGCCAGGAGGGGACCCCGGTCGTATTCCATAAGGGTTATGGGTGTGATAATGGCTCCGGCAACTGCTCCGATAGCTGCGCTCAAACCGAAAGAAAGCAGGACCATTTTACGCACATTTATGCCCACGAGCCTGGCAGCCACCGGGTTGAAAGAACAGGCAGTCATGGCTTTTCCGGTCAGGGTGCGGTTAAAAAAAATGCCAATCCCGAATACGGCAAGGGCGGTAATCCCCAGAATCCAGAATATTTGTGGTTGGAGGGTGGCTCCCAGGAGCTTAACAGATTGACCGCCGCTGAAGGTGGGTAAACCATAGGGATCTTTGCCCCATATGAACATGGCTATACCCCGGAATAGAATGGAGCCGGCCAGAGTAATCATAATCAGGGTGATCAGTGAACCATTTTTTAATGGATTTATGGCCAAACGTTCGAAAATGGCGCCCAGGGCCATGACCACAGCCACGGTTAGCAGAAAGGCAATCAGCAATGGGATTTTTAAGGTGGCCGTTAAGAAAACCATAATCAGGCCTCCCAGCATGACAAATTCTCCCTGGGCCAGGTTGATGATTCCGGTGGCTCTGTAGATCATCGTAAACCCCAGGGCAACAAGGGCATAGATGCTCCCGAGGGTTAGACCGGAAAAAAGAAATTGGATAAGTTGACTGGACAAACGCATTTTTTAAACCGTTTTTGCTGGATAGAAAAAAAGCGCCTAAGGCCTTCAAAAAAGAACATTGAAGGCCCCCGCGCTTTTAAAGATAATAATACTCGACAAAGGAATAGTATAGATTTTCTTTGCTCGTGGAATTAGCGAACAAAACGAAAGTAAAAATATCCCATGATTGTATTTTACCTTTTGATATCATATAAATCTGCTTTTACCCTGAGCTTCTTGCAAAAGTCACTTACTCCGTCATTCCGGCGAAAGCCGTCCGCCTCAGGCGGACAGAATTTCTTAAAAATCCTGAATTCCGGGTCGCGCTTCGTTTGCCCGGAATGACGATTTCCTCTACTTTCAAGAGTTTTGCAAGAGCCTCCCTGGTTAGCTGGCAAACATCTAACAGGGTGAATCCGCCTGCAAAAGTTATTCTCTCAATCGGCGAAAGCCCAGTCGCCGTCTTTGACCGCGATCATTTCGAAGGCGTCTTTTTTCAGTCCGGTGTGATCTTCCGCAGACATGTTAAAAACACCACCCGTTCCTGGCCAATTTTTGATCTTGGTCTCCAGGTAATCCCGGATTTTAGCCTTATTCGGGCCCACGGCCTTCAAGGCCTCCACGAGCATCATAGCGGCGTCATAGGCGTGACCGCCGAAGGTGCTCACCTCGGCCTTAAAAAGCTTTTCATACTCGGTTTTGTACTTCATAATTACTGGTTTTTGCGGGTGGTCGGCTTTAATTTTTTCAGCCACTACAAGCCGGCCCAGGGGACATAAAACACCTTCAGCAGCCCCTCCAGCCAGCTCGATATTCCTCTTTGACCCGAAACCATGGCTCTGATAGAGGGGTATATTCATGGATAGTTGCTTCCAGTTCTTGGTGACGATGACCTGGGGAGGTCCTACGGACCAGTTGACTATTGCCTGGGCGTCCATTCCTTTAATTTTTGTCAGTTGAGCGGTCATGTCGGAATCCCGGGGGCCATATCGCTCATCGGCCACGATGGAAATTCCGTAAGACGGCGCCACCCTTTTCAGTTCCTGGCGCCCGAAATCCCCGAACCCGGTAGTAACGGTGATGATGGCCACGCGGGAGATTCCTTTCTTCTTCATGTGGTCATAAATTGTTTCCACCGCAGCCGTGTCTGTCTGGGGTGTTTTGAATATCCAGTGATTCTGCTTCTTGGGCATCTCAAATGTCTTGGCCGCGAGGATTCGATCCAATTCTTCTTTGGGAGTGACAATCGATAGAGCCGCTGCGCAAGAGATTAAAGGGGTTTTAGCTTTTTCCATGATTGGAACCACGGCCATACTCTCTCCTGTGGTGGAGGGGCCGACGATGGCCAAGACTTTATCTTTCTCCAGAAGCCTTTGCACCGACAAGACAGCTTGACTTTCTTCGCTTTTGCTGTCTTCCACAACAATTTTTAACGGATGACCATTGATACCCCCGGCGGCATTAACCCAATCTTCGATCATTTTTACCGTATTTCGCTCAGGTTCACCAAGGAAAGACGCCGCTCCGGTGACGCTTAAAACCGCTCCGATCACATATGGCTTTTTCTCCGCCCATGAAGCGCCGGGACTTACCCCCAGAATCAGGAGGCAAACAACGATAATGGCCACAAAACATTTCCTCTTCATAAGACCACCTCTTCTTCTTTTTTATTGAGCCTCTTGCAAAAGTATTTTTTGTGGTTCGACAAGCTCACCACGAACGGAAAAACTAAATAATTTCAACCTAAGCCCGTTCACCCTGAGCCTGTCGAAGGGTAAATTACGGACTTTTGCAAGAAGCTCTATTGTTTCGGAAATTAAAACAATCTTCCGTAACAGATTAGCGATTTGAAAAAATGGCATTAAAGCCTTTGTTGAGGGCCGGGGGTTAGAGCGGAACGCGCCGGAAGCATCGGTTGGGTTTCCGCATGGCCACGAAGACAGAAGATCTTTTCCTCCGGAGGAGGCGGGGGTTCTTGCCCGCCCCATATGCGGAGAAATAAGCGCCTTATGATTCCAAGCGTTCCGCTCTGGCCCCCGGCCCCTGGAATCCCTTGGCCTTTACAACACACCTTTTTTCAAAGAGCTAAAGTGTTACAATCTTCCTTTGTTCTTTTTGGCCGATAATCCATTTTAGCATCCGGCTATCATGGCAAAATTATCAATGGTCAATGATCAATGAAAAATTGCCATGAAAAAAGACCTTGTTACGGGAACGGTTTATTGCTAAGGGTATCCCAGCTTTTTTAAAGCGCGTAAACTTTCTTCCCTTCTAAAATCCGCACTTTTTTCTCGGCCAGGACCGAGATGGCCCGGTCGGTTTCATCGAAGCGGAAAATAATAATGGCATTCTCCCCGCTCTGCTGGACAAAAGCATAAAGGTATTCCACGTTGATTGTGGCTTCGGCTAAAATTTTCAAAATGTCCGCCAATCCCCCGGGCCGGTCGGGAACTTCTACAGCGACCACTTCGGTCTTTCTCACCGTGAAACCCTTCGGCCCCAAGGCCTCTTTGGTTTTTTCGTTGTCGTTGACAATCAACCGCAGGATGCCAAAGTCTTTGGTGTCGGCCAAAGAAAGAGCCCGGATATTCACTCCCGCCTCGCCGATGATCCTGGTTACTTCGGCTAATGCCCCGGGCTTATTTTCCAGGAAAACAGATATCTGTTCGACTTTCATGACCTTCCTCCAAAATCAGAAACATTTATTGGGACACAGATTTTCACAGATAACCGCAGATAATTATTTTCTTTTTATTTTATCCCGATAATCTGTGTACATCCGTGTCCAAAAAGGAAATTCCTATACAATTAAATTCCTGTTTCGGCTTTTCTCCTGTCTTCTGACTCCTGTCTCCTGAATTCTCGCCTTTATATTTTCCGTTTATCGATTACCCGCTGAGCTTTCCCTTCACTGCGTTGAATACTCTTAGGTTCAACCAGCTTTACTTCGGCCGTAACTCCCAAAAGGTCTTTGATATCATTCTCGATCTTCCGGGATATGACTTGAAGGTTTTTGATTTCATCCGAAAAGACTTTCTCGTTGACCTCCACCTGAGCCTCCAGGGTGTCCAGATTTCCCTTGCGGTCAACGATCAGCAGATAATGAGGTTCCACCCCTTCGATATTCATGAGGACACTTTCGATCTGGGAGGGGAAGACATTCACCCCCCGGATGATGAGCATGTCATCGCTACGCCCGCTAACCCGCTCCATACGCACATGCGTCCGCCCGCACTTGCAGGGCTCGGGATAAAGAACTGATATGTCGCGGGTGCGGTAACGGATTAAGGGAAAGGCTTCCTTAGTAATAGTGGTGAAGACCAATTCCCCTTTTTCTCCATAAGGGAGTATTGCCCCAGTCTGCGGGTTGATAATTTCCGGGATAAAATGATCTTCGAAGACATGCAAGCCCTGCTTGGCTTCAAGGCACTCTATACTTACCCCAGGTCCAATGACTTCACTCAAGCCGTAAATGTCAATGGCCTGGAGGTTGAGCTTCCGTTCAATTTCTTCGCGCATCTTCTCGGACCACGGTTCGGCGCCGAAGATGCCCACCCGCAATTTTAGTTTTTTTATGTCCACCCCCATCTCTTCGGCGGTCTCAGCCAAAAAAAGAGCATACGAGGGAGTGCAGGTCAGCACCGTGGAGCCAAAATCCTGCATAACAATAATCTGGCGTTTGCTGTTTCCACCGGATATGGGAATAACCGCCGCGCCCAATTTTTCCGCCCCGTAATGGACCCCCAGGCCTCCTGTAAAAAGCCCATACCCATAGGCGTTCTGGATAGTGTCATTTTTTTGCGCTCCAGCGGCCGCGAGGGAACGGGCCATCAGCTCTGCCCAGGTGTCAATGTCCTGGCGCGTATATCCAACCACGGTTTGTTTGCCTGTTGTTCCGGAGGAAGCATGGATGCGCACCACCTGTTCCATAGGCACAGCAAATAGGCCAAAAGGGTAATGATCACGCAGGTCTGTTTTCGTGGTAAAAGGGAGACGTTGCAGATCTTTTAAATATCTAATATCCGCAGGCTGGATGCCATCTTCGTCAAATTTTTTCTTGTAGAAAGGAACTGTGGCATGGACTCTATCCGCGGTGGCCCTGAGGCGTTTTAGCTGTAAAGCCTCCAATTCTTCCCGCGGCAAAGTCTCCAACACTTCATTCCAGATCATGGAAAAGTCCTCCGGATTTGAATCATAGGTAATAAGTAATGGGTTTTGGGTAATAATCAATAACCCCTGTAACCTGAGCTTCTTGCAAAAGTCACTTACTCCGTCATTCCGGCGAAAGCCGTCCGCCTCAGGCGGACAGAATTTCTTAAAAATCCTGGATTCCGGGTCGCACTTCGCTTGCCCGGAATGACGATTTCCTCTACTTTTCAAGACTTTTGCAAGAGCCTCACCTATAACCTATTACCTATTTTTCCTATCCCACCAGAAATCGTTATTCTCTACTGGATCATAATAACGAAAAGAATCATTAATCTTTATCAAGGGGGCCCTGTGGATTTCATCTGATTCCTGGAGCAAGCGGCCGAAAGCCATTACCAGACCTACGAGAGACCCATGCTTGCGGACGGCTTCCAGAGCATATTGCGAACAGGTGGGATAACTCGGGCATCTATCTCCGTCCACCGGGCTAATGTAATTCTTGAAAAAACCAACTAATTCTTCTACCGCCCTTTGCGCCAGGAAAGACTCCTGTTCCACGTTCTTTTTGCCGGCCCGAGAAAATGAATTCTCCCAGGGTTCTCTGAAACGGCCTTCTTCGGCATAGCCCGCTTTCATACTAATGGTTTGAAAGAGAAGACCGATTAATAAAATAAAAGCCAACACCTTAAAAAGCATAATTTATGGAAATCACAGGGCTCCTGCCAAAAAGAGAAATCCCAATAGAAGTCGGGCTTCCCCTCTCTAAGTAATCAAGGTATTCCTGTTTTTTTCTTTTGTTATATTTATGAGCGCTGGCTACCGCACTGTAGATGTTCCCACTATACCATCCCAATTCAAAAAAGGTCAATATCCCGGCAACCACGTAATTTTTGCGCTCAAAAGCTTCCACCATTCCCCAGATAAAAGCTCCGTTGAGCAGGAAGGCTATGGTTGCATCCCTATACCGTTCGCAATATAGATGCCCCGAACCTGGAAGAACAGCAGCCAGAATTCCGGCAGTTTCCGGAGATTTTTGGCGAATTTCATGAATCCGCTCCAACCCTTGAGCAAAGTGTTGGCTTTTTATGTATAATTTACTGTTTTTATTTATTTTATTATATTCGCTAACAGCTTCTTTCCATTTCTCTTCCAAAAGGTATGTGCTGGCGATCTGCCAGTGGGCTTCATCCTCGACAGGCGTCCCGGGAGATATTTTTCTAACTTTATAAAAAAAAAGGCGGGCCTGTGAATATTCTTTTTTTTCTTTAAAACAGAGACCAGTAAGCAGGAAGGCTTCCGCTGTTCGCTCTGAATCAGGGAATTTTTTTAACAGGTAGTCGCTGGCAGAGATGGCCTCATCCCATTTCCTTCCGTTAAAATAGGATTTGGCTATTTTCCAGAGCGCTTCCTCGACGCTGACGCTCTGCGGAAAGAAAAAAAGGAACCGCTTGTACTCCGTGATCGCTCGATAATAATCTCCTTCTTTAAAAAAGTGGTCGGCCAGATCCATTTGCAGCTTTTCATCGATGACCCTTTTCTCCCCCTCCTCAGCGGAAAAAACCAGGGGTGTGGAAAGGAAAAAAAATACCAGCAGAAAACATTGAGCCCGCCTGCTGGTTGCCGGCCATTTGCGCATCGGCCTCAATTCAGGCGCTCCTGCCCAGCTCAAAAGCCTCCAGGTTGACCTTTTGGGCTTGAGCAGGAAACCGGCTAAGGATGTTTTCCGTCCAGATTTTTTCGGATATAGGCAGGAAGGGCTGCAAAGCTCCCAGTAAGACAATATTCACGGCCCGAACATCTCCGACCTGCAAAGCCAGATCCCTGGCCGGTATACCTTTGAATTTTTCCGCTCTCCGGGAAAGGATTTCGGCAGCGCCCTCCGGGTAGGCTTCATTCCCCAGGGAAACCGCAGGGGGATTAAGACGCTGTCGGTTTAAAAGGATGGTGGGTTTCGGGCCCAGGTAATGCAGGTAGCGAAGAGCCTCCAGCTCCTCAAAGGCCATAAAAATATCCACTTCCCCTTCTTTTATCAAAGGTGAAAAAACCTTCGGGCCGAAGCGCACGTGGGTGGAGACGCTTCCCCCTCTCTGGGCCATGCCGTGCACTTCGCTCTTCTTCACGTCAAAACCCGCCTCCAAAAAAACATCGGCCATGATCTCTGAAACCATAATGATCCCCTGGCCGCCAACTCCTACTATCAAAATATTTGTAATCTTATTGTCCATTGGTTTCCTTTATCGCCGAGAATTTACAAACCTGTTCGCAGAGTGTGCAGCCGTTGCAGAGGAAATGATCGATCAGGGCTCTCCCTTTTCTTTTCTTCCCCCCGTCTTCATTTTCGTTTTCTTTCACCCACATGATTGCCGGACAACCCAAGCGCAGACAGGCCCGGCATCCTGTGCACAATTCGGAATTTATAAAAAATGGCTTTCCCGTAACTACTCTCTCCCTCCGCGAGAGAACACAGGGAGCCTGGGAAATAATCACGGACGGCTCCGGCCGTTTTACTTCTCTTTTGATAACTCGCTCGGTTGCTGCCAATTGATAAGGATTGACAACCTTCACATGTTTTACCCCCAGGGCCTTGGCCAGCTTGACCAGGTCCACCTTAAAAGCTTCCTCGCCCCGCAGGGTAAACCCTGTTCCCGGGTGGTCCTGCCTTCCAGTCATGGCGGTAGTGTGGTTGTCCAATATGATAAGGGTTACTGCCCCTTTGTTGTAGGCCATGTCCAGCAGTCCGGTGATTCCGGAGTGAAGGAAGGTTGAATCTCCGATTACGGCCACCACTTTCCCCAGGGCTTCTTTCCCCAGGGCTTTGTCCAGACCCAGGGCATTTCCAATTGAGGCGCCCATGCAGACACAGGTATCGATAGCGCTGAGGGGGGGAAGGAATCCCAGGGTATAGCATCCAATGTCCCCTGTAACGTACAACTTCATTTTGCTAAGAATGGAGAAAATCCCCCGGTGAGGACATCCCGGGCACATGATCGGGGGGCGCGCGGGTAAATTCCGGGAAATTTCATCCACCGGCAGGGGCGAAAAACCTTTTAAACCTTTGGCCACCAGGGCAGGGGTAAGTTCTCCGCAAAGAGGAAAGGCTGCTTTTCCGGTAATGGCAATTCCCATGGCCCGCACCTGCTCTTCGATAAAGGGATCAAGGTCCTCCACAACGAAGAGTTTTTCCACGCGGGAGGCGAAAGAGCGGATTAATTCCTGGGGCAGAGGATAGACCATCCCTAATTTCAAATAAGAGGCCTCGGGCTTGACTTCTTTGGCGTACTGGTAAGAAATACCGCTGGTGATGATTCCTATTTTATTCTCTCCCCATTCGATGCGGTTTTCCGGAAAGGTTTCGGCAAAGCGGGAAAGGTCTTCCATACGCTTTTCCACCACCGGGTGGCGTTTGCGGGCATTGCCCGGCAGCATAACGAATTTCAGAGGGTCTTTTACCAGCTTGGGCTCCGCAGTTTGTTCCGCAGGCTCTTTCAGGAGAACAATGGACTTCGAATGGGAAATCCGCGTGGTGGACCGCAACATCACGGGTGTGTCGAACCTTTCGGAAAGCTCTAAAGCCAGTCCGGTAAAATCTTTGGCCTCCTGGCTGTCGCTGGGCTCCAGCATGGGAACTTTGGCGAATTTGGCATAATTCCGGCTGTCTTGCTCGTTCTGGGAGCTGTGCATCTCCGGGTCGTCGGCCGTTACCAGAACCAGTCCTCCGCGCAAACCGGTGTAGGACATGGTGAAAAGCGGATCTGCGGCCACGTTGACCCCCACGTGTTTCATGGCCACCAGGGCCCGAGCTCCTGCGAAGGCCGCTCCCATTCCCATTTCCAGGGCTACTTTCTCATTCGGGGACCACTCGCCATATATTCCTTTGTAAGCCCTTATGTTTTCCAGTATCTCGGTGCTGGGTGTGCCTGGATAGGCGGCGGCTACTTTCACGCCGCTTTCGTACGCCCCGCGGGCAACTGCTTCATTTCCTGACAATAAGATGCGTTTTTCGTTCATTCCTTTACCCCTTGAGCTCACTTACTTTTCTCTGGATGAATTCCGTCATCAATGACTTTGGATTATTAGCCAAAGCTTTTTGATAAACTTCCAGAGCTTTCTCTTTTTGATTCAGCGCTTCGTAACAACGGGCCGCGCCAAGTATCGCCTCCGCTTGATAAGGGCTGCGAAGTCCTTCCATGTTCTTTTGAAAATTTTCCAGAGCTTTGGCCCAATCCCCCTTGGCTTCATAGCAATGTCCCAGCCCATCGAGGGCCATGGCCCCAAAAGGACCCTCCAGACATAGAGAATAAGTTGCGATAGCCTGATCGTATTCTTTCAGAGCATACTGGCAATGGCCGATGTAAACCTGGGACACCTGGGAAACATTGCCCCGGCCGTAAACCGCAAGGGATTCGCGGAATTTTTCCAGGGCTTGGCGGTAACTTTCCTTCTCCTCTTCAGGGTTTGCAGCTTTAACGAAAGCTTCCTGGTATAACTGGAAAGCCTGCTGCTGGACTGCCTGGGCTTTCCCTTCCTGCCAGAGAAGGTAGGTATAACCGCCCAATACGGCAGCAATTACGGCAAGGGAAATCAAACCATATAACGTAACCTGGCGCCGATGATGGCGCAGGTATTGAATGACTTTTCCGGTAGTTGAAATAAATTCGTCCGGCTCTTTCAGTAGTTTTTTCCGCGATATTTTTTTCCCGGCCATTGACCGTCTCTCCTCCTCACCTATAAAAAATAACCGTTTGATGGTCTCTTAAAAAGTCGTCACTCCAGTGAAAACCGGAGTCCATAGGTTTGATAAATCCTTAAAATAACTTGATTGTATAGGAATTTGCTTTTCTATCCCCATCCCCCCAACCCCCTCCCGCCAGGGGAAAGGAGATACTGGGGGATCCAAAATTCCCTCCCCCTGGATGGGGGAGGGTTAGGGTGGGGGTGTTAATAACTTGATTGTATAGGAATTTGCTTTTTTATCCTTCCCCCTCACCCCGCCCTCTCCACCGTTTGCGGGGGAGAGGGGAAGGGTGAGGGGGGTTAACTTGATTCCGGCTTTCGCCGGAATGACGGGGAAAGTGGCTTTTTACGAATTCATCAGTTTAGCCCTTTCAACGCGCTAAATTGTTACCCGAAAATAAACCCCTCCCCTTCTTGCGTTCCAGAAAAACTTTCCTGGGAATCTGCCGACTCGGCTTTACGGGTGGAAATTTATTGATTTCAGGTCCCGGGCCTCGATCTGGAAAGTTCCGAACTCTGCTTTGCCGTAAAACTTCGACTTCTGCCCTATTTTAATTTCGAAATTTTTAGGTTCACGCATTGAAATTACGGCCAGTATCTCATTTCCTTCCAGTCCCTGAAATTGAACCTGGGAAATATTTTCGAAAGGAATTGTTACGTTTGCGCTTCCTCGTTTTCCCGTTATAATAACATGGCCATCGTGGCTGAATTGGGAAAGAGAGGTCTTGACCCCCTGGCGGTCAATCACTACCACGGTAAAATTTTTTTTCGGCTCAGGGATCTTATCAACCGGGGCAGTGCCGCCCAGTTCTCCCATGCCCATGAGGAACACAAAGGATATTAAAACCACTGTCGAGGCGAAACAATTTTTCATATCCACGCCCCCATCTTGTCGCCCGTCCCAGTCTTTCTGAATGCTGGCTGATCGGGCCGGCAATTTAATTTTGTTATTTCATACCATTTTTTTAAAAAAATGACAATCACAAATATTGATGATCTCGTAAAAAGTCCCAAAAGTGGTCATTGCGAGCGGAGCGAAGCAATCTCGTATTTCGTAAGTGCTTGATTTCATGGGATTGCTTCGTCGCTACGCTCCTCGCAAGGACATGTGGTTGGACTTTTTACGAAGCCATCAATATTAAATTGACAGAAAAGGGTCCGTTCCGTTATTTTGTTTGTAACATTCCGTTGCAGTTGAACGAAGAAAATACCGCGGAGAAATGCTGTTTGAACAATCGGGTTAAGAAAAGGTGGGAAGTCTGTTCTTTCGATGGTTTTGACGACTCATCTCTTAAAGAGTTGGGAATCTCACCCCTTACGGCCCAGATTTTATCCAACCGCGGGATATCTAATCTGGATCAGGCAAAACGTTTTCTCTCCCCTGCCCTTTCTGACCTTCCAGATCCTTTCACCATGAAAAACATAGACCAGGCAGTAGCCCGCATTGAGAAAGCCGTCCGCCATCAAGAAAAAATCACCATCTTCGGGGATTATGACGTGGATGGCGCAACAGCCACAGCCGTGCTGCTGCTTTTTCTGAAAAGCCTGGGCGCCAGTGTTGACTTTTACATTCCCCACCGGTTGCAGGAAGGATATGGATTAAACATCGAGGCGGTTAAAAAAATCCAAGCCGAGGGCGCGAAACTGCTGATTACGGCGGATTGCGGGATCAGTAATCCCGAAGAGGTCCGCTGGGCAGTTGGGCGCGGAATGGATGTCATTGTTAGCGACCATCACGAAATTCCTGAAACCCTCCCCCCTGCTCTGGCTATCCTAAACCCGAAGCAAAAGGATTGCCCCTATCCCTTCAAGGAATTGGCCGGGGTGGGAGTGGCCTTCAACCTGGTCATCGCCCTGCGCAGCCGTCTCCGGCAGAACGGAACCTGGCAAGGGCTCACAGTTCCCAACCTGAAAGAATATCTGGACCTGGTGGCCCTGGGGACGGTAGCTGACGTAGTGCCGCTAATTGGAGTCAACCGCATCCTGGTTCAATTTGGTCTTATACAATTGGCTCGTTCTACCCGTCCGGGAATTTCCGCTTTGAAAGAAATTTCGAAAATGGGCGAGATGCCCCTCGATACCACCGGAATTAATTTTCGTTTGTCCCCCCGGATTAACGCTGCCGGGCGTATGGAGGACGCTGGCCAGGCAGTCCGCTTGCTCACAGCGGATGATGAAAGAGAAACCCGCCTTATCGCCGCCCATCTGGACCATTTGAATTCCCTGCGTCAGAGGCTCGAAGAAAAAATACTTATAGACGCCAGGAAAATGATTGAGTCGCCCTCCGGGATATCGACGACGAAATCCCTCGTCCTTGCTTCCCTGGATTGGCACCCCGGTGTCATTGGTATTGTGGCTTCGCGCTTGGCCGAGGAATATTACCGCCCAACCATATTGATTGCCCTGAAAGAAAACCTGGGAAAAGGATCAGGCCGCTCCATCGGCCCTTTCCCGCTCTACCAGGGGCTGAAAGCCTGCCAAAACTTGGTGGAAAGATTTGGGGGGCACGCGCAGGCCGCCGGCCTTGTCATCCGACCGGAGTGCATTCCTGATTTTTCCAAAGCCTTTGAAGAAGTCGTCCATTCACTGCTAACAGAGGAGGATTTCATTCCCCGCCTCTCCATTGACACCTTTACCAAGTTGGATCAGATGAACGAATCATTTCTCTCTGAGCTCGACTCCCTTTCCCCTTTTGGGATAGGAAACCCGGAACCTGTCCTGGCCGTAGCAGATCTAACGGTTCTGGATTCGCAGCTGGTCGGGAAAAACCACATGCGCCTGCGCCTTAAAGAAGGCCGGGGGACCCGCAGCGCCATCGGCTTCCAGATGGCCTCCTGGCACCCTATGGCTGGCGAGCACATGCAGATGGCCTTTTCACCCCAGGTCGGCTTTTTTCAGGGTAAGAAGACTCTGCAATTAAAAATCATCGACCTTAAGCCGGCGGGATAGAACCTTGGAATTTTTCACCGCTGAGATCGCAGAGACCGCAGAGATGGGAATCATGTAAAAACTGAAAAAGGAAAAGGAAAAATATCTCTATTTTTAGCTTTTGATAATTTGATTTTATAGGAATTTCCTTATTGGACACGGATGAACACAGGTTATTAGGACAAACAAAAAAAATAATTATCTGAGGTTATCTGCGAAAATCTGTGTCCAAATTAATTTAAGCCGTTCACGCTATTATCCTCTGCGGTCTCTGCGTGCTCTGCGGTAAAAGATTTATTAAGAGGGAAAAATGAACAAGAAAAATAAGGCTGTAAAGAAAAAAATGGATCCGCTTTTCCCCCAGGCTGAAACCCTCCTTCAAGAAACAGAAGACAACGCCGAATTATGGATAAAAGATGCCGATCCGCTGTTGCAAAAGCTTCGGTCTCTTTCTTCTAATCAGCAAGAAATTTTTTTTCTCTCCTTTATTAAGAAAAATAACGAGCAGCTTCCCCTGCTGCTGGAAGCGCTTTGCGGTAAAGAAGAAGGACTTGATCTCGCTTTGGCCGCCAGCCTGGGACAATGGAGATCTCCGCACGCGGCTGATATTCTTAAGCGGATGGCTGCGGCAAACCCTTCCAAGGCCCTGTTCAAAACGATCCGTAAATCCATTTTTCGCCTGCAGAGCATGGGCATATCTGTTAAGGAGATTAGCGACCGGTCTCAAGCGGTCTTTCACCCTACGCGGCTTGCCCCCTCAGAAGGATTTTTAAGCCCGATCGACCCTTTCGGAAATAGATTCATTATGCTGTTCAAGCCCCAAATTCCCCAGGGGGTCGCTTTATTTAACACCCTGATCAGCGATATGGACGGGATTATTGATTTTAACGCGATAGAAACATCTCGCAAGAATGCCGATGAATACCTGAGCGCATTTCAACAGGAATATTCTTTTAAGCTCGTAGAAGCTGGCCCGGATTATTGTCTTCGCTTGATTGCCGAGTCTTACGAGCTCGGGCAAAAAATAGGGAAGACTCCTCCGGCTGATTTTTTAAAATTGCGCCCTTTGATGGGTTCATCTCCTCCATTCCCACTTAGGCCCTTTATTTATAAGCATTTAATAGAAGAAGAGATAAAATCGCGCCCGGACCTTTTGGATCAATCGGTTTCCCTTTTCCAGACGCCCTTTTTTGAGGACTGGTTTCTCAAGAAGGAGGAGTGTCAAAAATACCTCGACCATTTTAAGGAGGCTAATGCCTCCAGATTAGTTCTTACCCCTTATCAGAAGGAGGGCCGGCTTTTGGACATATACCGCCAGGCAGTTCATGAGATCTTCGACGAATCGAAACGGATGATTTACCGGCGCAGGCTGGAGGAGATGGCTTATTATCTCTGGAAAGCAGGGCAGGAAAATGAAGCGCGGATGAGCCTGGCCGCTGCATTGGCGTTGCGCGAAGAAAGCAGGCTTCTCTCTCCTAATCCTTTTCTTCTCGAACTCGTAAAAAGAAGCTTAAACGATCTGATGAAGGAAGAAGAGGAGGAGAAAAAAAGGAAAGAAGAGGAATTGATTATCAAACCGTAATTGATGGATTCGTAAAAAGTCCTATTCCTGTCATTGCGAGGAGTTCCGCATTGGCAGGACGACGAAGCAATCTTCTCTTTTCGGGCGCCTATAAAAACGAGATTGCTTCGCTGGCGCTCGCAATGACCCTTTCGCGACTTTTTACGAGATCATCGTAATTACTTCACCGCAAAATTATATTTTGGGATTTTGATTTTTTTAATACGCTCTGCGGCGAACGACTTTTTTAATGGATAAGTAAATTGTGGAACGGTTTAGCGGCGGCGGATTCCGGCATGGTAGCAGCAGGTGGCATTTTTGAAATTGTTGTCAAAGATGCGCGTCTGGCCGTCTCTAAACATTACTTTTACATAGGATAATCCCCCTTGAACGAGAGAGTTCTTCTCCTCTACTACAAGACCCGAACCCCACTCAGGGTAGCGGTGGTGCACAACCCAATCACCGACCTTTAAATACAAAAACCTCGTCTCCTCCATATTTTGCTTTATACCAAACTATTTCCGGAAAGGCAATTTGAAAACACTTTCTCCATCAATTAAGCCGCGTCCTCCACATCCACGCTTTCTGTTTTATGGCCATTTTTATGAATACCTAATTCCCTAAGCCCAACCTTAAACTGATTAAAAAGCAGCTGTATTCAGACAAATGCTTCGCTACAGACGATACGGGGAATAGACCTGTCCTCGAATTCCAGGCTTCGCCGGGACGTCACGTCTTTCAGATTGTGCTGGTCGTAGATTCGGATCAGATTTTTGTAGAGTGCCTCGCCAGCGATGGCATTCCGCCGCAAATGGTTCAACTCGCGCTTGACCGCTCCGGTCAAAGCGCCTCTGAAAGCCTTTTCCAGAATGTTAACGTTAGCCTTGATCTCTTCTTCTATCGTGGCTTCAAAAAGGATCCTGAGTTCACGAAGAGCATAGAGTTGACCGTGCGTTAGATTGAAGGTATGCTTGCGCTCGGCTTCCCGGTGTTTGACTTCCTCGGCAAATGTCCGTTGAACGGCCATGACCGCCTTGTTGTACCCGTCCGGCAGGTCGGCGGCCTTTGCATCGGGAGCGCATTTGACTGTACCGACAACCCTCGGAACATCGCGGGAAACAACAGCGCCTTTATCATCGAGCAGGAAGAGCTGCTGAAAGCGGCCAGCCTGGCAGAAAACAAAAAAGCCTTTTTGCAGAGAAGGTCGCGCCGTTCGGATGCCATCGCGCAGAGTGGCAATACGTTCAAACTCCGCAGGGTCTTCTTTCCGCAACTGTCGTAAAATTTCTTCGGCTTCGTTCAGGTCCAGAAATTCGTCTTCCGGTTTACCCCAGAGCTCCAACTGCACCGGGCCGCCTCCCTGTGTTTCGTAAATGGCATACATCGCCTCGGGGTTCAGCCGTTCGGTCTCGTCAAGGATGTTGGAGTCTTCCCCAATGGTGTCGTGAATCTCTTGAATCCGGTTGTGCAACTTATCGTACAGCTTCAGATTCTTCTCGATTCCCACTTCCGGCAAGAAGTTAAAAGCAAAGATAACCTCATGTTCCGATCCGATACGGTCTATGCGCCCGAAGCGTTGAATCAGCCGCACCGGGTTCCAGTGCAGATCGTAATTGATGATGTTGTCGCAGTCCTGGAGGTTAAGACCTTCGGCCAGAACGTCGGTGGCGACGACGGTCATGAGCTCCGCTTCGCCTTTGGCAAAGCGATACTCCGGGTTGGCTTTCGGTGCGAACCGTCCGACCACGCGCGCTTTGCTCTTGTCCCCGCTGTAGATGACCTCCATGTCGGGGAAGCGGTCGCCGGGGTTCAGATTGGCATAGAGATACTTCGCCGTGTCGGCGTACTGCGTGAAGATCAACCGTTTCGTACCCTTCAAAGGCTTGTCGGTTAGGCGCGTTTTGAGCGTTTGGAGTTTGGCGTCTTTTTCGGGGGTGATGGGTGCAACCAGTTTCTGGACGGTCTTCAAAAGCTCGATGTCGTGCGCGATGTGTTGGCGCAGGGTATCCGTGTCGAAGTCTTTTGCATCGTAGCGTTGCGATACCGCACGCAAGGCGTCCATGAAGTCGGCCTCTTCGAGCGTATCGCTTCCATAGAGGATGTACTGCGCTTCCTCGCCCGCCGGGATAAAACCCTCGTCAATGGATTTGAGAAATGATTCGTGAATATTGAGCAACCGGCGGATGGTCTCCTGAAAGGCGTAAACACTCGACTCAAACCGCTTGAACAAGAGAACCCGCATCAGGCCGCGCAGATTGGCCCCGGCCCGGTGCAGGCTGATGTACGGTTCTTTCTTCTGTTTATCAGCGTGTACGTAGTGCCACAGGCCATAGCGCGCGTAGGTCAGTTCCCCTGCCGTAGCTTTGGCCGGTTTGCCCTTCCGGGACTTGCCAAGAAAGCCGCGCAACTGCTGGTAAAGTCCCTGGTAGGTGTCTTCGATGCTGTAGGCAATGGTTTGAAGGTTCCGCTGCAAGAAGAACTGGTGCTTCCCGCCAACGAGCACATAGGCTTTCCGTTTACCGTCCAAGTATTCCTGAAAACGGCAGGGGTCAACCGGCTCGTGCGTCTCCGCGTCGAAACCATACCAACGCAAGATATGGTTGCGCGTGCGCCGGATAAGGATATTGGCCAGCAAGTCGGGCAGTTTCTTTTCCCCGCGCTCAATCAGTTTGAAGAACTCTTTCAAATTCGGCGGATCAATGGGCAGGTCCGTCCGGTCGTCCTGATGGAAAAGCTTGATCTGGTGATAAACGTCCCACGCGCTTTTGTTTCGGGGCGTGGCGGTCAGGAAACAGCAACGGCGGCCGGTTGAAAGGAAAGTTTGAACTACCTTATAGCGCTGGGTGTCGGGATGCCTAAAGTTGTGGCTTTCGTCCACCAGTACAAAATCACGGTCTTTGTAGTGGAAATCCTTCAGAAGCTTGGTCACGCCGTCGTTATCGTCTTCCCGGAGGTACCCCATGGAAAGGACTCGGGCGTTGAGTTGGTAAACCTCATTGTACCGTTCCCACATTTCCTTGAGCGGGGCGGGACAAATGACCACGGGGCGTGAGTGGTCCGTACGCTCAAAATGCTTCACGATGGCCGCGCCGATGTAGCTCTTGCCAAGGCCGACTACGTCCGCAACAAACCCGCCGCCGAAATCCCGGATCATCTGAATCGACTGCCGGACGGCGACCTTTTGGAAATTCGCCAGTTTGCGGAATATCTCGTCATCCCAAAGGAGTTCTTGTTCTTCCTCGCCCTCCAGCCGATCTTTTACGAGGGCAAAGAGCGTCTTCATGTAGATGTCGTACGGTCTCACCCGCGCCGCCGCCCAGGATTCCTTGAGTTCCACCATCAGCGTTTCGTCGAATTCCTGTGCTTCCTTCCAAAGATCATCGAACCAGCGAACAAGCTCCTGGTGGTTCTGGTTCCCCTGAACGATCACATTCAACTCGGTGTTGTGAGTCAACCCAGCCAGGGTCAAGTTGGAAGATCCCACAACCGCAATACCCTTTTCGTGGCGTTCAATCTCTTTGCCAACCAGATCAAACACTTTACCGTAATCGCAAATGTATGCTTTCGCGTGGAGTCGTCCTTTCGTATAAACGCGGACCTTCAGGCGCTTGTCCTGGATCATCTGAATCAGTCCGGCAATCAACGCTTCCGCTTCGTCCGTCTGGTCCATCAACTCGACTGAGTTCCGCAGATTCCCGGCTGTCTCCTGGGCCATCTTCCCGGCCTCCGTGCGCTTGGGGTAAGCCTGTCGCTCGACCTCTTCCGCCGCGAGATCAAGGCGGCGATAGCCTTCCGCCAGCATTTCAACCGTCTCGCGGTTGGTCGTGTTTCCAATGAGGAGCCGGAGTTCTTTAAGGTTCAAGAGACGTTTGGCGACACTCGTTAACCCGGATAGGAAAAGGTAGCCAACGGCAAACCGTGCCCGTTCGCTGGATCCGAGCATCTGGCCGAGGTGGTCAACCAGTTTCTCTGTTCGATTGTCGATGATGTCATGGGCGGGCATGGGTTATGCGTCTTCTGTAATGGTGATCGGCTGTCCCTCACGCCGGGCGATCTCAATGATTGCGCTGGATTCATCCTCGCGCCATTGCCGCTCTCCACAGGGGATCGGTTCGATGCGATTATCCGTCCTCGCCGCAACACGCCAAAGAAGGTCAATATCTGCGCGATCCCGCATGTCATCGAACCGGGGAGAAACAACCAATAAATCGATATCGCTCCATGAACCCGGTATACCTCTGACCTGTGATCCGAAAACCACCCCGAAGTTGATGATCAGTCCCTGATCCTGCAAGGCCCGGAGGTAGTCTCTGACGCCTTTCACAACAGATTTGTCAACCACCGGAACACCTCCTCTGCCCGTTTCATATACCGGGCTGCTTCCTCGCTCGTTGGCGGCTTCGTCAACATTTCGGGGTAGCGTCCTTCAATATGGAATGCATTCATTTCAGCCAGTATGTCAGTCTGCACCAAACTCGAAACAACACCCGCCAAATCAATCAGGCGATTCAGATTGTGGATGCGAGGCGCCAAATCACCCGTATTTTTGCAAACAAGTGCCTTGAGCATCTTTTCCAGGGCCAGATGAGCGAAAAACAAACCGTGGCGGGTTCGACCGCTTTCAAGAAGCTGCTGAGCTACCGCCCAATCTTCTTCGGCGTTTTCCTTCCAACAGGAGATCTGTTTTTTGATATCAACCATAATTATTTTCCCCAAACAGAATTATGGAATCTTAGGTTAATAAATTCAACATATTTCTAAGAAGTTGCGCAACCGCATCCCCCATTAACCCGTACAGTTGCAACACGGCTCTTTCCCATCCAAACCTGCCGCTTGCCCATCGCCATATCCTCCTGCCGGCTTGCCCGGCAGGAGATTACGACCGCCTGCCAATGCGCCGAATGACGTCCAAATCATACTCACTGAACGTTCCCACGTAAAACCTATCCTGCCACACCCGGCACCCCGCGGCCCTCGCCAGCCCATTCTGAAACGTCAATGCAATCTCTTCCGGCGACCGCGCGATATTCCCGCGCAACGCCATATGGACATGGTCCGGCATCACCGACAAGGCTGCGATCCGGTGGCCGCCCTCCGCCGCCACGTCCAAAGCCGCGTCGCACATCCGTCCGAGCTGCTCGCGGGCGCTAATCCTGAACCGATCCGCCGTCACTAACACGAGATGGAGGTCGTACCAATACCGCCCGCTGTTAGATTCCGACGGTTCAGCCAGCCGCACATCGTCGGCGACAACCGTGAAGCTGCGCATGGTCTCTCGAAAACGCGGGTCGGCGAAGTCCCCTTTCCCGATCTGGCCGCGAATATACCTCTGGACCACGTCGGAGGTGTTCTCGCCGAGACTGCGGAAGGATACTTTGCGGCTGAAATCCACCGGCGTGCCGTGCTTGCGCAGCGCGTGCTGCAGGCGCCCTTTTACGCGCATGCAGAAGAACGTCGGGCTCACCTGCGGGGTGACGCTGAAAAGAATCTGCACCTTTTCAGCCGTGGCGTGGGGTTGAAGCAGGCTCAGGCCGTCTTTTTCCCACAAGGACGCGGTTTCGCGCGCAACGGCGGCGCTCTGCGGGGGCAACGTCGCGCCGGCGGTCGGCCAGCCGGTCCAGTCGTAGTGGAGCAGGAAAGCCGGTTTGAGGTTGTGGCCGGTGTATAGGGCTTGCGGCGACCTTGTGCCGCCAGGGCCGAATTTTTGTGTCCGGCGACGCAAGATCGCCGGGACGCCGGTCTCATTCGTTCCCGGTGATCTCGTCGGCTGGGCGTTGGCCTCATGGGCTCCTGGTGATCTCGTCGTCGGGGCGCTAGTCACCTCCGCTCCCGGTGACCATGCGTCACCGGGGCCGAAATTTCGCTTCCGGTGACCCGAGGTCGCCGGGAAGCATCAAAACCTTTCAGAGCCGTGCCCAAAAATGCCACCAACGCTTCGTCCACCATGTACTCCACGATCTCGCGCGGGGTGTAGAACGAGCCGGTCTGTTTTCTGGCGGTGGCGCCGGTTTCAGGATTATAGGCGGCAAGCAGGTTTTCGAACACCTTGCCGGAAAGCTCCGGATCGAGGGCGACTTCCTGCTCGAAGGGCGTGTTTTCCTCAATCGTGAAATGGTACTGTTGGAGAGTATGGATCAGCCCGCGCACCCGGACCTTTCTGAACTTCCTGTCGCCATAATCCGCGCTGAGGTCTTCTTCGCGCTCAGGTCCAAAGAACAGGAAATCCGGCACAACCGGCTGGCTGTCCGGCCGTCGGGAGAATCCGTCAATGCGCACATAACGGGGCCTGGCGTTTTCGCCCAGATCCTTATCCAGGCACTCGAACAGGCCGCCATTGAGGAATGGGATGTTCTTGAACAGCGCCAGCGCATCGCCGGGCTTCTTAAAAAAATCGCGATGGCGGTAAAGACTGTGCGCCATAAAGTTCTGCTCGTCCCGCGCCCAGCCGCGCTTGTCCATTTCCGTGTTCAACGTGGCGAAGAACAGATTCTGCAGGATCGCCTTGTAGAAGACGGAGTCCTTCCCGGCATCCTTGTCTGTCGCGAACCCATCGAGCAGTCCAGCCAGGCGTCGCTCATCAAACAGCACCTCCGGAATCAGGCCTTTTTCCTTCACGAACCAGCAAAAAATCAACCGCGTGATCATGCGGATCACGCCGATATGGTCGTGCCCGTCAGCCTCCTTGGGTGCGTCCTTGGGGAAACGAACATGCTTCAGCGCCCAGAAATACCAGTTGGCGAGCTCCTTGTAGAACGCTTTGGTGACCGACTCGACATCAAAGGCGTCATCGTGGCGTTTTTGAATCTCCAGCGCGGGGATGCCGAACAGGTCTTTCCCCATCAACGCGAGATCCATCATCTGCAGCCGCTCGGCGGCCGTGCGCAAACCGCTGTCGGCTCGCACGGTAATCCGGCGGAAAAGTCGCCGCTTCTCTGCCTTCTCGTCATACTTGATGTTCAGAAAATGCCAGGCGGATTGCGCCTTGTCGGAAAAAACGAACAGGCAGTAAGGATGTTCGCGGATCAACTGGTTGACGATGGGCCGCTCAAGGTTCCTCTGAAGGCTGGCGGAGGCCAGGCGGCAATACACCATATGAAACGCACTATCCTCGCCGCCGCTCGCGAACAGGATGGGATCATCGACCAGCGCCTTGCGGGCGGAATCCGGCCAGCCGCGCATGCTGAGCGGCTTGTTTTCGCGCTCGTAGTTCAGTTCCTCCCAGAAAAGCTTTTTAAGGCCGCCCAGATCCCGCAAGTTCCGAAGGATATTCAGAACCATCTGTTGTCTTTCAATCTGGCCCATTCATCACGCTCATTTTGGAAGACGTTGATTCTTTATGGTTGTAAGGAAAATCCGGAATTTACCGCATCATAGCAAAAACTATTTACAAGGTCAAAACCTTAAAATCAAGGCTAACTATCCCTTCTTTTTTGAGAATATCTCTGGAATAGGACCCTGGTTTTTTCAATTTCTTGGGCAGAGTGGTCGAAAGCCGTTTGGTATTCTTCAAGGAATTTTGAGACCGGGAAAGTTTTTCTTAGGTCTCTTTTTTCTGCTAAATTTTTCAATCTTCTTCCCACACTTCCAGCACTTCAGTGGTTTTTTCTTAATCAAACACAAACGCGCCTTTGTGGCAAAATTTTGCGTGTGACAATGGGAACAAGAATAAATCATTTTTTGTGTGGGACACAGATAAACGCAGATTTCCAGGATTGCAAAAATACTATATTAAAAAGCGATTCAACAGTTCAATATATAAATATTTTTAAATCATTTAAAAGAAGTTATATCCGCGTTTATCTGCGTCAATCTGCGTCCCAAAATATTTTTACTGCGAGCTATTTATTCCGCAATCCCCATTCCCCATTCCGCATTCTGGAATGTGCACTCAGAAGTCCATCTCGGCAATTTTTTTTAGGCCCAGGCGCATGGGGATGATCACGGCCGCGCCCATCAATACAGCCACACCCGTAAAAGAGAGGGCGATGCCAGCCCAATCCGATAGCGCAAGGTCCCGCTGATGAAATGCGGCCATGAATATCGTATAGACCGGCCAGGCTTCCAAAACGACTACCGCCCCTATAAAAATCATACTTAAAATCATGTAAAAAATCCCCCCGAATCCTGAGACTATTTGCGCGGCGTTTTCCACCCGGAAGCGGGGATAAATCGCCCCCAGCCCCACTCCCAGGCCGACTATCCCAAAGGTCATAAAGAAGATGGTCACCGCAGAAAGGACCATCATGAAGGGGGTGACCTGGAGAAAACGGTTAGACAGATAAATCAAAACTTCGGCAAAAATTAGCAGAGGGACGAGGTTTGACCAGAATTTACTCCAGAGAAAGCTTTGCATGGATACCGGCGAAGCGCGGATGATCCAGAAGGAATATCCTTCCTGGCTCACGGCCGGAAAGACGAATCGGCCAGCTATTGCCGATAAGACAAACCCGGCCAGGCCCATGTTGAGGAAAGAGATCAAGTTTGTAAGAAAAAAAGTGGGCATGGGGGATTTATCCAGGGGAAGGACGCTAAAGTTGTAAAGGTAAACCACTACCAGGGCTGTGAGCAGGATAAGTTGAGACCACTGGGTAGTATCCCGGAAAAAACTCTTAAAGTCCTTAATCGTAAGAGCTCTTATCCGGGAATTCAACGGGCGGCTCATACTGCGCAAGACTCGATTGATCAGGGGCTTTTGGGTGAAACGGGTTTTGCGGGCTTCCTGGGATTTGCTCCATCCACTGAAAAACAGGGCCCGGGAAGCCCAGTTTCCCAAAACAACTGTTGCCCCGGCTGTGGACCAGAGCAGTCCTAAATAAAATATGCTGTCAGCTCGTTCTCCTAAATAATAAGGGAGCAGCGCCTCGGAGACCCAGAAACTGGGGAGGAGGGGCCAGGATGGGGTGTTCAGGGCAGTGAAATATTCTACCAGGTGAGCGAAGGAATCGGGGTTGACCAAACGTTCCGGCTGCAAGAACCGCAAAAGAAAATACAGAGCAATGACTAAAAAAATGGAAAGAAGGAAGAGGACTTCTTTGGTCCGGCGAGCCGGGAAATTATTCACTAAGGCCACGGATAACAATGTCCCTAAGGCTGCCGGAATGATTAAAAAGGGAATGAAAGCGCCGATGAAAACCAGGTAGTAATCGAGGGAAGAACTATACACCCAGGCATAGGCAAAAAATACCGGCAGCCCGAAAAGAATTACCATCCAGGAGCTGTGGAACATGGTTTCCGTCAGTCGAGCATAATAGAGACTATCAAGGGAGACCGGGCGAGAAAGGACCAGGTTTAAATCCTCAGCAAGGAAAAAAGTGGAAAGGGAAGAGATTACGTTGCTGAAGAGCAGGACGGAAAAAAAGGTGAGAAGGGTCATGGACATGAGTCTTGCGGCCAGAAGGTCTCCGAAAAGCTCCACGCTACGAAAATAAACCAGAACCCGCTGAAAAACAAAAAACGTCAAGAACCAGAACCCAAGGGCCAGGCCGGCCAGGATCAATGGTTTCAGGAGGGAACGTTTGTCGGGGCGGCGCAGGCGGTTTTGCAGGGCGGTGATTTTGGGCTGAAGCAGGGTCATCCATGCTTTCATCGGAATTCTCGTCTATCGTGATTGTATAGGAAATTCCTTTTTGGCGCCTTTTAGCATCATCATTAATTTTAGGCTCTTAACGCGTATTCTTTATTTATCCTTAATTAGCGTTTTTGAAACTCGGTGATCTCTGTGCCCTTTGTGGCTAATTTAGCGATTCATTAACGCCCGGCTTCCGGAAATTCGCGCACTCCCCCATCCTCTGTCAATTTGAGAAAGAGGGACTCCAGCCGTTCATCGGTTGTTCTTGCTTGTTTCCGCAGCTCCGGCATGGTGCCGAGGGCAATCACTCGGCCTTCGTTTATGATTCCTATGCGCTGGCACACCTCTTCGGCCAGTTCCAGGGTATGTGTGGACATAAAAATCGCTGCCCCTGATTTGGCCAGATCTTTAAATAGGTTCTTCACCAGTTTAGCGCCTTTCGGGTCCAACCCCACCATCGGCTCATCGACGATGAGAACTTTGGGACGGTGCAGTAAAGCAGCGGCAATGACCAACCGCTGGCGCATTCCATGGGAATAGCTTTCAATCAATTCCTGGCTCCAGGATAGGAGGTCATAAAAATTCAAAAGCTCGTCAATCCGTCTCTCTCTTTTATCGCCGGAATCGAGAGCATGCAGGTCAGCAATGAACTCCAGAAACTCCCGGCCGGTTAGTTTCTCGTATAGATACGGCTTGTCCGGGATGAATCCTAAAATGGACTTCGCTTCCTCTGGCTGCCGGAAGACATCTTTCCCGTCAAGGAGCACCTGCCCGGAAGTCGGTTTCATCAAGCCAGCCATCATGCGGATGGTGGTGGTCTTGCCCGCGCCGTTCGGACCTAAAAATCCAAAGACTTCCCCGGGCGGAATATGCAACGTTACGTCCCGGACTGCCGGGAACTTCCCAAAGCTCTTGCAAAGCCGAAAAAGTTCTATCACCGCACCTCCAGTATCTCAACCTTCAGGCGGCCAATGACTTTAACGATATCCATCTGTTGATCCAGGTCGCCCTCAACCAGGCGGATATGCGTGGCGTCTGCCGGAACCTGGTTAAGGAGGGGGTCTACGGAAATCCATGAACCCAGGTGAACTTTGACCCAGGCATGGTAGAAAAAATTTCCTTCTTGATAAATGATGCCGGCCTGTATTTCTGCAGGAATCCCCACGGCCCGGGCCAGGGCCGTAAATAAAACCGCGTGTTCATTACAGTCTCCGGCCTTCTGGCGAAGGACTTCGACCGCGCTGGGGATGCTTACCACCGGACGTTTTTCCAGTTCCCCGTAGACCCAGGCGGCAAGCCGTCGCACTTTTTCAGCGGGATCCTCAACCCCTTTTACAATGGCTGCGGCCTGGCGCTTAATCTCCGGGTCGTCGCTCTGGATGAAAGGAGTTGGACGCAAAGCCATCTTTAGTTCTTCAGGTGAAATGGTTTTGTATTCAGAGGGCGGCGGCGGGAATTTTTCCTTCCGGACAACCACCTCGTTTCCCTGGCGGACTTGACGGTCTCCTTCGATTTTCAGGCCGCCCAGGGCAGAGGATAAAAGTTTCGCCCGCAAATAATATGCCTCCCGCGGGTCTTCAATCTGGCGATTCACCGGGATGGCCGTGAGGGCGATCAAGTCAACAATCTTGGCCGGGTTCCAATTTTTATGCATGGCCGCATCTTTACTTTCCCGGATTAACATAAAGCCGAGGGGGCTCTCCTCTTTCCAGATTTCTCCCTGGCCATCTATCCATGATTTGACCACGATTCCTCGAAACTCTTCCCCCACCCGGTACAAAACCCTCTCATCTCCGCCGATGTTTAAACGCTCCACGCCTAAAACTTCAGCAGTCATCATGGCCGTGCTGAGGGTTGCCGGATCAAAAGCTGGAATAAGGTATTTCTTCCCAACTTCCAAACCCTGAGAAAGCAAGTAGGGCTTGGCCTGGCTCAGGATGTACGGAGCTTCTTTCAAGAAAATTTCCTGTGTCCGTTCTTTTCCTCCCGAATGCACCTGGAAGCTAAGCTGCTTGCCCGCTCCGGATGTCCGGTCTTCAATGCGGCCAGCCAGCCGAAATTGGAGCAACCCGGACTTCAAAGAAAATGAAAATGAATTTAGAGTTAGGTCCGGATGCAAATGGTAATTTAGAGTCTGTTCAATATTCTGGGGGATGCCCAGGACGTTTAACTTCAACCAAACCTTTTCTGCCATGGAAACTTTTTCCGCTTGTTGCTCCTGGGCTGTTACGGCATATCCGATCTTTTCCCCTTTCCAGTAGATTCCCCACCAGTTTTCCCCGACTTTCAACCTCTCCCTGGCCAGGACCGGGGTGATTTTTATTGCTGCGGGCTTGAGAAAGGTTCTTTCCACCAGCAGGCCTATCATCGTCAGCCAGGAAAGGACGATGGTCATTTGCCAGATAAGACCCCTCCGGTAGTTCAGTATTTTTTTCCATCTACTCCAGGACCGACTCATCCCGACTCCTATAATACTTTACTGGCTGGATAGTAAGAATTACATTGAAAATAGCCTTCAAATCTCCCCATTCCCATTCTTTAAAACTCCCAGCTCCCTACTTACTCTTTAATCTTTTCTGGTTTTCGGCATCCCGAGATGCAAAGCCAAAGAAGGGATGAGGTCGCGTAAATCCTCGCTGTGGATGGAAAAAGTTGCCAGGGATTCCACTCGCGGGGAAAGAGGGTTGAAGGCGATGGAGAGACCGGACATCTGGAACATGTCAATGTCTCCGGCGCTGTCGCCGACAGCCAGAACTTCTTCATTACGGACGTTGAATTGGCGCTTTGCCTCCTCCACCCATTCTCCTTTACGGTCGTAATGGACGTTGATTTTGATTTCTCCTGTTAAGCAACCGTCAGCCACGCGAAGCTCATTGGCGACAGTATAATCGAAACCATATTTCTTCCCCACCCAATCCGCCAGAAGTGAAAGACCCGAGGAGATAATTCCCAAATTCATCCCCAGGGAACGAAGGTATTCCAGAAGGTCCTCTAGGCCATCATGGAAGGGAATTTCTTTCAGGATCAGCGCCAGGTCCGCAACCTTCATCCCCTTCCAAATTTCAGCGTCGAGCTGGCAGAAGCGTTCGTAATTGATTTCTCCCTGCAAGAATGCTTCCTGAAATTTATCGGCATATCCTTCCCAGACCCCCAACCGTCTGTGGAGGTATTCCCAGGCGCTTCGCTCTTTGGTCAGGGTGCCATCCAGATCAAAAAGAGCTAATTTAATTGTATAAGAATTTCCTTTTTTAATTTTAGGCATTTTTAAATCAGCCTTTCGCAGGATTCAACATTCCGTTGGCTTCCGTAAAAACCATAAATTTCTTTTTGGAATATATCGGCGAGAAGAGTAAAAAAATCGATTATTTAAGGGGCTGGAGGGCAGAACAAGCCGTCACATTTCTGACTTGAAGTCTTCGGGTTTCAGTTTATCGAAGAGGTCGTCAATCCATTTATCCGAAGTTTCCTGTTTGGTCTTTGGTTCCATATGGCCGGCGGATTCCAGCACTTTTTCGGCGACAAAGATGGGCGCTTTGGCCCTTAAAGCCAGGGCGATGGCATCACTCGGTCTTGAATCGATTTCCACCACCCGTCCATCCACTTCCAGCGAGATGATGGCGTAAAAAGTGTTGGAGCGAAGATCATTCACGGTAATCTTGCGGACGATTCCGTCCATCCCATCAATTATGTTTTTTATCAGGTCATGGGTCATGGGCCGGGGAGTCCAGGTGTGTTCGATGCCCATGGTGATGGCATTCGCTTCGAAGAGCCCCACCCAAATGGGTAAGGTTCTCCCTGTTGCTTCATCCTTTAAGACGACGATGGATTGATTCGTCTCCGAATCAAAAAATAACCCCTGAACTTTCATCTCCACCATGGTCTCCCCCTTTGCCTGGATAACTCACGGCCTTTAGGATTTATTATAAGAGGGCCATACATAAAAAGCCAGTTTTTTCTTGATCAGCTTTTTTCTATCGCTACTACTTCCATAAGGAGGGCGTGCAGGATGAGGCTGGCTGACCCTTTCAGGATCCAGGCGGAAATATAGCGGGTAAGCTGGGTCTCCTCCAGGTTTATTTCCACGATGGTCGCTCCGGCCCTCTTGGCAATTGCCGGCAAATCGCAGGCCGGCGAGACCACTGCGGATGTTCCGATTACTAACATCAGTCCGCAGTTGCCCGCTTCCTCCCTGGCTTCCAGGTGCGCTCCCCAGGGGATCGGTTCACCGAAAAACACAATGTTAGGCTTCAGCACGCCGTTGCAGGAACAACGCGGCGGAAGAGTGTCCAGTTTGACTTCCTGGCGCTCGTACATGCGGCTGCAAATCATGCAGATCAATCTCTGGCCGCTGCCGTGAAACTCGATTACTCGTTTGCTGCCGGCAGCCTGGTGCAGGTTATCAATATTTTGGGTAACGACCGAGTGGAGATAGCCCATCTCTTCAAGTTTAGCCAGGGAGATATGAGCGGGATTCGGTTTGGATTTTTCCAGCAGGCTGCCCATCTCTTTGAGCATGGCCCAAACTTTTTTAGGATTGGCGGAAAAAGCTTCGATGGTGGCGTATTCCATGGGGTCAAACTTTTCCCAAATTCCTGCGGGGCCGCGAAAGTCAGGAATTCCGCTTTCCACGGAAATCCCGGCTCCGGTTAAGGCCACCACTTTTTTAGCGTGGCGGATGGCCTGAGCAGTTTTTTTGATCAGGTCCTTGTCCACACCCATTACCTTTCTATCCTTGAAAATGTTGGATTTTTCCGAAAATTCTACCAGAATTAAATATTTTGGCAAGGATAAACGAAAACTTGCCTTTTAATGGGTGCCCACCTTCACTTTTTATTTTCGTTCATGATTTCAGAATGGTGGTCATGACGCGGCCCGGACGGCAGGGGGAATCTCTCGGGAACACAAGGCGGTATTTCTTTCATGAAAAAGGGCGGGGCTTTCGCCCATGATGCCCTGCTTTCCTTCGATCCCGCCTTTTCTTGGCGGAAAAAAAGCACGGGTTATTTTCAAATCTATTTCCCGCCGGTGCTCCCTCTTTCATCCCCCTCCCTTCCGGGCTTCGCCGATCACTGTGAATTATTAAATTTATTCAAAAGTGACGGGTGAAAGAGATTGGCCGGTATTTTAAGCGGGAGCCGATGACGATAAGTTTTGGGGTGAGAAAGATTGAGAATCTGCTTCAGCGAGATAGGGGTATAGCCCAAAGAGTGGAGGCCATGGAACTTAATTTGAGAAAGAGGGGAAAAAAGAAATACTTTATTACGATTGCCTGACCCCAAAGATTGCATGACCCCAAAGATTGCAGTACCTGGAAAGGGCAGCCGCTGCCCCACCTCCTTTTCCCGGCCGCATCGCCAGTCCCTGCTTTTCGACGCAAAATATCTCCATTGACAAGCAAAATCGGACCCTCTATACTTCATCTCATCGAAAGCAATGTCTTATCAAACCCCTATACTTCATCTCATCGAAAGCAATGTCTTATCAAAAAATATCAAACAAACAAATTGTCGATGAAACTGCCTGATTGTACATTTTCAGCGACTCGGTTTCTAAGTGTTGTTTTGCCGACTACGCGACTCTGCAATATAAAGGGGGAGCTGAATATGAAAATGGGAAAAGCAGCAGTGATGGTTGATTTCGATAAGCCTTTTGAAGTCCGTAACTATCCGTTGCCGGATAAGGTTGAACAGGGGGCCGTTCTTGTGAAGATGGTCATGGCCGGAATCTGCGGGACCGACGTTCATACCTGGTTAGGCCATACGGGCGGAAAGATCCTCAACTTTCCTGTCATCCTCGGCCACGAAAATGTGGGAGAGATTGTGGAGCTGGGTGGAGAGGTGAAGGACTGGAACGGAATCCCTTTGAAGAAGGGGGATCGGATTACGTGGCCCACGACGATCGGGACTTATTGCTATCAATGCTTCAACTGTACGGTCGCCGGGATTCCCAACAAGTGTTTGCAAAGAAAAACTTATGGAGCCGGTATTACCTCAGAGCAGTCTCCCCACTTCCTCGGAGGGTGGGCTGAGTACTGTTATCTCTATCCCCGGACTTCCCTCTTCAAGCTGCCCGATGGCCTTCCCGCTGAGGCTCTGGTCGCCTCAGGCTGTGCCGCGCCGACCATGGTGCACGCTTCTGAGAAAGCGGATATCCATGTGGGGGATACGGTCGTGGTTCAGGGGAGTGGTCCCGTGGGGTTATTTGGCTTGATCGTCGCACGAGAAAACGGCGCTGGCAAAGTGATCGTTGTGGGTGGACCGACAGAGCGCCTCGATCTTGCCCGGAGATGGGGGGCCGATGCCACCATCGATATCTCGGAAGTAAAGGATCCCAAGGATCGCGTGCAACTGGTGAAGGAGAAGAGCCTTTCGAAGTATGGAGCGGATGTCGTCTTCGAATGCAGCGGCGTGCCTGCGGCTTTTGCCGAAGGCGCTCAGTATGCCCGGGATGGAGGGAGGTACGTGATCGTGGGCCAATTCATGGATGCAGGCCCCTCGGAGACCTTTCATCCGTTCTGGATCACCTTCAAGGAGCTGACGGTGATGGGCTCTTATTCCTGGGAGCCCAAGCACACAGGGAGGGCCGTGGCTCTGATCGACCGGATCAAAGATAAATATTCCCTGAAGGATATCGTTACGGACCGATTCAAGCTGGAACAGACCACGGAGGCTATCCAGGCGGTTCGAGACTGGAAGACCATCAAGGCTGTTCTGGTCCCATAAGTCCAAGAGGATGCCTGAAAAATCAAATCTGAGAGGAAATTTACTATGAAACGAACAGTATTTTCCATTTTTTTGAAAGTACTCTTGGGAGTTTTCTGGATTCATGGTGAAGGGGCCTTCGGCCAGACACCGGTGAAGCTCAAATGGGCGGCGGTGATGGCTTCCCCGGGTGTATCTCCATCAGGGGACATCGCAAAAAGCTTTCAGGAAGAGGTGACCAATCGGACGAAAGGGGCCATCACGTTTGAAAGCTTCTGGGGAGCTTCGATGGGCGCTCCTGCAGAACATATCGAGATGCTCAAGAATAATGTGGTACAGATCACTCAAACGCATCAGTGGTATACCCCCACCAAGATGCCTTTTGGTGATTTTGAATTCGTCTTTCCTTTTGGTCCAACGGACTATGTATCTTCCGGTGAAAACCGGTTGACAAAGAAGGATTGGAAAGGTAATCTTTGGGCATAATTTTCCCTTATGCAATAACTCCAATAATTCGGTTGGGAGGAGCTATGGAGGAAGTGGTCATTGTCAGTGCGGTCCGGACGGCCATTGGCGCTTTTAATGGCGCTTTGAGTAATATTCCGGCCACAACCCTCGGAGCTTGGGTAATCAACGAGGCGATACGCCGGGCCGGGATTTCCGATAAAGATGTGGATGAAGTCATTATGGGAAATGTCCTTCCTGCCGGATTAGGACAGAACCCCGCCCGCCAGGCCAGCCTTAAGGCGAAACTCCCCTTCGAAAGCGGAGCGATTACTGTTAATAAAGTATGCGGTTCAGGTTTGAAAGCGGTGATGTTGGCTGCTCAGGCCATTCAAACCGGAGACGCCGATGTAGTGGTGGCCGGAGGAATGGAAAACATGAATCTGGCCCCCTATTATCTCGAACGCGCCCGGACAGGCTACCGGATGGGCGATGGAAAGGTAGTCGATGGGTTGGTCCACGATGGACTCTGGGATTTAAACAATGATTTTCACATGGGTTATAGCGCGGAGCTATGCGCCGGTAAATATGGGATCAGTCGCGAAGAACAGGACCGTTATGCCTTCCGCTCATACCAGCGATCCCTGAAGTCGATTGCCGAAGGAAAATTCCGGGCCGAAATCTTTCCGGTGGAGATTCCGGCCAAGAAAGGCGCGCCTGTGCTTTTCCAGATGGATGAGGCGCCCCGGGAAACCTCCCTGGAAGCGCTTTCCGCTCTTCCTCCGGCTTTTGGCAAAGATGGTTCGGTTACAGCCGGAAATTCTTCCAAGATCAGCGATGGGGCCGCGGCATTGGTCCTTATGTCGTTGTCGCGGGCAAGGCAGATGAAAAACCAGTCCATGGTGCGCATAGTTGCGAAGGGAGCGGCTGGGATCGATCCTAAGTATGTGCTGGTCGCCCCTATCTACTCCATCCCGAAAGTACTGAAAAAAGCGGGTTTAAAAATTGAAGACATTGACCTTCATGAAGTTAACGAGGCTTTTGCCTCTTCCACGCTGGCCGTTATTAAAGAATTGCGGATTGACCTGGAACGCTGCAATGTTCGCGGAGGATCCATTTCCCTGGGCCATCCCATAGGAGCCAGCGGCGCCCGGGTCCTCACCACCCTGATTTATGCCATGGAAGAATACCGGGCGAAACGGGGAATGGCTTCTTTATGCCTGGGTGGAGGGGAGGCGGTTTCACTGATTGTCGAAAAAATGTGAAAAAATATATTCGGGTCAATTAGCCACAGAGGGCACAGTGCAGCGTAGCCGCAACCAAAAGAAAGCATTTAGCTTGTAGCCAAATTTTTTCTTAATAGAATTTCAAGATTTTACACGTTAGTAGTACAGAAGTTGAAAGATCATGATTAAGAAAAGGTAAAAGATAAGTGAGCTTCTTGCAAAACTCTTGAAAGCAAGAGGAAAGCAAGAGGAAGTCGTCATTCCGGGCAAGCGAAGCGCGACCCGGAATCCAGGATTTTCGAGCAATTCTGGATTCCGGCTTTCGCCGGAATGACGGAGTAAGCGACTTTTGCAAGAAGCTCAAGTGTCAAGTGACTAAAGTGCCCAAAATTGTAAAAAGGAAATTCCTACTTCAGCAATTCCCTAAGGAGGTAGGCCATGGCTATTTCCGCGTACATATTTATCGAGACGACTCAGGGTAAGGCCCGGATGATAGCCCGGGAGATCGCGCAGATCCCGGGGGTCAAGTCAGCTCACACCGTCACCGGCCCGTATGACGTGGTAACCTTTGTGGCGGCTGATTCCATAAGCGTACTGGGGGACTTCATCGTCTCCAAAATTCAGGCTACACCAGGAGTCCTGCGCACTTTGACCAACGTGGTAATTGATGCTGAATGAAGAAACCGGGCCCTTACTGGACGGTGATGCGTGACCGGATAGCTGCCAGCTTCTTCGGCCCGATGCCGCGCACTTGCAGAAGGTCTTCCGGGGAGGAAAATTTTTCACCCTGTTCTCGATATTCAATGATGGCCAGGGCGGTTTTCGGTCCAATTCCGGGCAAGGTAATTAGCTCTTCCGGAGTTGCCGTGTTAATATTGATGGGGATGAAAAGAACCGGAAGCTTTTGCGGGTCTAAGGATTCCAGCGATATCCTGCCTTTTTCTTTCTCTTCCGCAAGGACATTGATACGGCAGTTCTTCTCTATTCTGGCCAGGACGATCTCGGGCGGGAGCGAAAGATTCCCTTTAATCCCCCCGGCCTTCTCGATTACGTCCATGACACTCATACCCATTTCAACCGTGTAAACCCCCTTCCGGTTGACATTTCCGTCCACTTCGACCATGATCTCTCCACTCGCAGATTTATTCTTTGAAAAATCGCCCCCGACTGTCGCGGGAAACGATTGCGGCAAAGGAGCAGGGGGGGATGTTAAGAAAAAGAAAAGGACCAACAAAAAACAGAGGAAGAGGACGATTCCTTGTTGTTCTCTGGTCATTTTTCGATGGACTCGTAAAAAGTCAATATTTGATGAATTCGTAAAAAGCCCGCATATCCCCTTTTCCGTCATTCCGGCGAAAGCCGGAATCCGGTTAATTCAAGCAGTTCTGGACTCCTGCTTTCGCAGGAGTGACGACTTTTCTGACTTTTTACGAAACCATCAATATTTGGGTGGCCGTAACACTTTAGCTCTTTGAAAAAAAGGGTGTTTTAAGGGCCAAGGGATTCCAGGGACCGGAGGCCAGACCGAAACGCTTGGAATCATAAGGCGCTGATGCTTCCGGCGCGTTTCGCTCTAACCCCCGGCCCTCAACAAAGGCTTTAATACCATTTATTAAATCGCTAAACTGACCTCAATTTTTGGGCTTCTCGTCTTTCAAAAGTTTGTAGTTTAGGGAATCTACCAGGGCCTGCCAGCTGGCTTCAATGATGTTTTCCGAAACTCCAACAGTTCCCCATTTGTCCTTATTGTCCCCGGATTCCACAAGCACCCGGACTTTCGACCCGGTCCCTTTGCCCGTGGAAAGAACGCGCACTTTGTAATCCACCAGTTTCATATCGTCTAACTGCGGGTAGAATTTTTCCAGGGCTTTACGGATGGCATTGTCCAGGGCATTCACCGGGCCGTTGCCCGTGGCCGCGGTGTGTTCTACCCGCCCTCCAACTTTGATCATGATGGTCGCTTCAGTGATCGGAGCCCGCTCCTCCCGGAGTTTTTCAGAGAGGATACGGAACCCGATCAGCTCGAAGTATTTCTTTTGAGCGCCCATTGCTTTTTTCATCAGCAGCTCAAAAGATGCTTCGGCTCCTTCGAACTGGTAACCCTGGTTTTCCATTTCTTTCAGGGTGGTGAGTATCTCGTGAGTCAATGGGTCTTTCCGGTTCAGGTTGATGTGGTATTCCGCTGCTTTTTGCAGGATATTGCTCTTACCGGCCAGGTCCGAGACCAAAACCCGGCGATGGTTCCCCACGTTTTCCGGGGGAATGTGTTCGTAAGTTTGCGGGTTTTTTTCAATGGCGCTGACATGAACTCCCCCCTTATGGGCAAAGGCGCTCGACCCTACGTAGGGCTGATGTTTATTAGGTTGGAGGTTGGCCAATTCCGCCACGAAATGGGAGATCTCCCGCAATTTGGCCATCTGCGCTTCGCTAAGGCAGTCTATTTTAAGCTTGTACTTCAGGTTGGGAATGATGGAACAAAGGTTGGCATTGCCGCAGCGTTCGCCGTACCCATTGATCGTTCCCTGGATGTGGCCTACCCCTAACTGCACGGCAGCGATAGTATTGGCCACAGCCATATCGGCATCGTTGTGGACGTGGATGCCCAGGGGAAGGGTGATCTTTTCCTGGACCGCCCGGATGATTTCGTTAATTTCGCTTGGCAGGGTTCCGCCGTTGGTGTCGCAAAGAACGATGGCGGCAACTCCCGCCTCTTCCGCTGCTTTCAGCGTGGCCAAAGCATATTCAGGGTTCCCTTTAAAACCGTCGAAAAAATGTTCAGCATCATAATACACTTCCGGGGCGGCCGTCATCAGGTACTTTAATGAATCGCGGATCAAGGTTACGTTCTGCTCCAGGGAAATCCTCAGGGCATCCCGCACGTGCACATCCCAGGATTTGCCAAAGATGGTTACTGCCCTGGTCTTGGCCCCAAGCAAGGCTTTGATGTTGACATCGGCCTCAGGCGCGGTGCGCGCTTTTAAAGTGGAGCCGAAGGCTGCTATCGTGGCCGTTTTCAGGGAATAATTTCGGATCTCCCGGAAAAAAGCCATGTCTTTGGGGTTCGAGCCTGGCCATCCGCCTTCGATATAATTGACACCCAGCTCATCGAGGCGCAAGGCGATGCGCACTTTGTCTTCTACGGAAAAGGAGATGTCTTCAGCCTGAGTGCCGTCCCTCAGGGTCGTATCGTAAATGATGATTTTTCCTTCCGGTCGTTTTCTTCGGTTCATGGCTCTTTGCGCAGCTCCCCTTTATCGAGTCCGAAAGTCTGATGCAAAACCCTGGCCGCCAACTCCCCGTATTTGGCCTCGACTACGCAGGATATTTTTATCTCCGAGGTGCTGATCATCAGAATGTTAATATTCTCTTTGGCCAGAGCGGTAAACATTTTCGAGGCCACGCCGGCATGGCTGACCATGCCTGCCCCGACGATGGAAACCTTGGCAATGTTCTCATCAGCCAGGACTTCCTGGGCCTTGATCTCTTCGGCGGTCTTCTTCACCAGCTTCAGGGCTTTCTTAAAATCCGCCTTGGGAACGGTAAAGGTTAAATCCGTGTACCCCTCGGCGCTGCTGTTCTGGATAATCATATCCACTATAATGTTGGCGTCGGAAATGGGCGTAAAGACCCGGGAAGCAGTCCCTGGTTTATCCGGGACACGCACAACGGTAATGCGGGCTTCGTTCTTGTTGTAGGTGACCCCAGAGACTAATACCTTTTCCATCTTTTCATCCTCCTTGGTAACCAAAGTTCCTCTTTTTTCCGAAAAAGACGAACGCACATGGATGGGAACGTTATATTTTTTGGCAAACTCCACCGAACGAATCTGGAGCACTTTCGCTCCTAAGGAGGCCAGCTCCAACATTTCATCATAAGTGATGCGGGCGAGTTTTCGGGCATCCGGGCAAATGTTCGGGTCCGTAGTGTAAACTCCTTCCACGTCGGTGTAAATTTCGCAGACATCCGCGCTTAAGGCGGCAGCCAGGGCTACTCCGGTCGTATCCGAACCCCCGCGTCCCAGCGTGGTGATGTTGCCATCTTTATCCACCCCCTGGAAACCGGCCACTATGGGTATTCGCCCGGCTTTTAACTCTTTTTGCAGGCGTTTAATTTCCACTTTCTGGATGCGGGCTTTGGAGAAAGTGTTATCCGTGACGATGCGCACCTGGGGGCCCAAAAAAGACCTGGCCGGATAACCCATGGCATGCAGGGTAATAGCCAGCAAGGCCCCGCTCACCTGTTCGCCCGTGGAAATTAAAGCATCGTATTCGCGCAAATCCGGGTTATCGCTAACTTGGGTGGCCAGCTGGATCAGCCGGTCGGTTTCACCGGCTATGGCTGAGACGACCACCACAACTTCGTTTCCTTCCTGGCAGGTTTTAACAACGCGGCGGGCAACGTTTCGTATTCTATTCAAATCGCCAACTGAAGTGCCGCCGTATTTCTGCACAATGAGAGCCACTTCATTCCTCCTTCATCCATTTTTCACCGAGGCCTTGCACCAAACCCCTGACTGCCTGGCCTTTACCGATAAACGCCAATTTTCGCTCAACGACGCCCACCCATTCTAAGTGAACTTCGATCCTTTCTCCGGGCAAAAGCCCTGAGACTTTTTCGGCCCATTCCACCAGAGTCACCCCGGGAGCGGAAATCAATTCTTCCCAGCCCAAATCCTCTACCTCAGCGGATTTTTCCACGCGGTAAAGATCAACGTGAAAAACCGGAACCCGACCCAGGTATTCATTCACCAGGACAAACGTAGGGCTGGTGACATCTCTCTCATCCGCCACCCCGAGTCCCCTGGCCACTCCTTTGACAAAAACCGTCTTCCCCGTGCCCAGATCACCCATCAAAGCTATGACTGTGCTTTCCGAAAGCATTGCCCCCAAAAGCTGGCCGAGGCGAAAGGTTTCATCCGGACTATTCGACTTAACGCTCCAGGTTTCTTCTGCTTGTTTTTCTTGGTTCTTCGCCATTAAAAAATAATTTCGGGAGAAAGCCGGAAGGAGAAATCATCGATCTGTTCCTGCCCCAAGGCCAGCGCCCTAAGAACCCTGGGGGTTTCTTCGATCAGGTCCATAGCGGCCATTCCCTTTTCTCCTTTTTTGTGGGCCACGAAATCTCCGGTTAATCCATGTAAGAATACGCCAAGCTGCGCGGCCTTAAGCGGAGGCAACCCCTGGGATAGAAATCCTCCAACCATGCCGGTAAGAACATCCCCCATCCCACCGGAGGCCATTCCCGGGTTTCCCGTGGGATTGATAAACACTTCTCCTTCAGGGCTGGCCACGATGGACCTTGCTCCTTTAAGAATCAGGATTAGACCGTATTCCTCGGCAAACTTCCGGGCCAACTGGATCCTGTCCTGCTGAACTTCCCGTACAGGAATTCCCAGGAGCCGGGCCATCTCTCCCGGATGAGGTGAGAAAATGACAGAACCCTTGTTTTTCCTGATCAAATCCATCTTGCCCGCGAAGGCGCTCAGGCCGTCGGCATCGACGATAGTAGGAAGACTTGTTTTAAGGACAATCTTGCGGATCAACCGCGCCGTCTCATGGTTCAGGGAAAGACCTGGGCCGATGGCCAGGGCATTCTTGCGCAGGATCAAATCGTTGATTTTTTTTTGAGCTTTAAAAGCCAGAGTTTTCTCTTTTGTTTCCGGCAGCGGCTCGGTCATGGCCTCCGTGATTTTTACTTCGAGGATAGGGTTTAGACTTTCGGGAATGCCCAGAGTAACCAGTCCAGTTCCGACCCTTACCGCAGCCTGACAGACCATGGCCGCTGCTCCGGTTTTTCCCGGCGACCCGGAAAGAACTAATAGATGACCAAAGTCGCCTTTATGGGCGCTGGGGTCTCTAAGAGGAAGCAGATGATAGAACTCATTCCCCTCTATGAGATAATCTTTAACCGGCTCTGCTTCGACAGCCGCTGCCGGGATGGAAATATCCGCGATTATAAGTTTTCCGCTCAATCGAGCCCCGGGCTGCACCACAAGACCCCTTTTGCCCAGCCCAAAAGTGACTGTCAGAAAGGCCTGAATGCATGTGCCCAGTATTTGGCCGCTGTCTGAGTCCAATCCCGAAGGGATGTCGATTGCAACCACCGGAAGGCCGAGGGAATTGATGAATTCGATAACCTCCTGGTAAAACCCCTTTACGGGCCCTTTCAGACCAGTGCCCAATATGCCGTCAACCAGAAGGTCATTCCCGGCAATCTGTTCCTTAAGGGTTTTCAGCTCCCCGGCGTTCAGAATTCTGGAAATATCTCCACCCATCCGGTTAAGAATTTTTAGGTTTGTAGCGGCGTCCCCCTGAACTTCTTCAGGGGCTGTAAGAAGGTATACCCTGCAGGCCAAACCACGATTAAGCAGGTAACGGGCCACGGCAAAAGCGTCTCCCCCGTTGTTGCCCCGGCCGGCAAATATTCCCACCCGCCTGGTTAAAAGGTCGGGAAAATAGCGGAACATTGCGCTAACTATGGCTCTGGCCGCATTCTCCATCAACACCATTCCCGGAATGCCGAAATCCTCGATAGCCCTTCGGTCCAATCTTCTCATGATTTCCGCAGTGGCTAGCTTCATCTTTTTTCCTTTTATGTTCACCGCCGAGAGCGCAGAGAACATAGTAAAATTATTCGTCCTTTGCTTCCAATACGACGATGGCGCTGCTGTATTCGCGATCATGGGTAAGGCTCACAAAGACGCCGGCGATTTTCTCTTTCGCACATACTTGTAAGGCCTGGCCGCTCAATCTCAATACGGGCTTGCCCAGCGGTCCGCGAGTAACCTCAACATCTTTCCAGTGAATTCCCCTTCTTATTCCTATGCCCAGAGCCTTGACAAAAGCTTCCTTGGCCGCAAAGCGGGCAGCGAAATTGGGGGAAGGGGTTTTCTTTTTTAAACAATAGTCTATTTCGCCGGGGGTAAAAACTTTTTGGGTAAACCGTTCTCCCCATCGCTCAAGGTCTTGTTCGATCCGCTTAATCTGGACAATGTCAATGCCAATGCCGTAGATCATGATGCTTAGAATTCAGAAGACAGAATACAGAAGTCAGAGATCAGAAGTCAGAATAAAAAAACTCATTTTACTCATTAGGCCTTCTATCGTCCATCGTCCATCGGGCTTATCAATCTCTTCATCTCCCGCACCGCCCGATCCAGGCCCACCAGGACTGCCCTGGAGATAATGCTGTGTCCGATGCTGTAGTCCTCAATTCCCGGGATAGCGGTAAAGGGATGAACGTTTTGGTAATCCAGTCCGTGTCCGATGTTGACCCTAAGGCCAAGGCGTCGGGCTTGGCGGATGCCCCGGGCAATTTGCTGAAATTCTTTCTGCTTTGTTTTTTCATCGAGGGCATCGGCATATTTTCCGGTATGGATTTCTACGAAATCGGCCCCTACCCTTTTACTGGCCTTAATCTGATAGGGATCGGCATTTATGAAAAGACTGGTTTTAATGCCGGCTTTCTTAAGTTTCTGGATGTTCTTTGTAAGGGGGGCCTGGTTGGCCAGAACATCCAACCCTCCTTCAGTGGTCAGCTCCTGGCGTCTCTCCGGCACAAAAGTAACCAAATCAGGTTTGACCTTCAGGGCTATTTGCATGATTTCTTCGGTGTTGGCCATTTCCAGGTTGAGGCGGGTTTTGATAGTTTTACGTAAAAGTTCCAAATCCCGATCCTGGATATGCCTTCGATCCTCCCGCAGATGAACAATTATTCCATCGGCTCCGGCGAGTTCCGCAATCATGGCAGCGGCGACGGGATCCGGTTGTTTTCCGCCCCGGGCCTGCCGCAGAGTGGCCACGTGATCTACATTCACCGAGAGTTCGGGCACAAACGCCTCCTTATAAATAATAGGTTCACGACCCAAGGCTAATTGTTCAAGGTGCGGGGTTTATGGTTGATCGTTCATTGCTCATTAATAAGTGACCATTGAAAATTGATGAACTCGTAAAAAGTCCAACCACAGGTCATTGCGAGGAGCGTAGCGACTAAGCAATCCCATGAAATCAAGCACTTACGAAATACGAGATTGCTTCGTCACGCCCATGGCGTGACTCGCAATGACTACTTTTGGGACTTTTTACGAGACCGTCAATTAAGATATTTTTCTCGTTTTTTTGCGTTCTTCTGTTTTCTAAATTGCTTTTTGTTCTAAAGATTTTGCCTATAACTCTGTGTCCTCTGTAGCTGATTTATCTGCTTAGCAGCGCACAATCGCATCGACCACCTGGACAACCCGGCGCATTCTTTCCACTTCGTGCACTCGAACGATATTCGCGCCGTTGATAATGGCCACAGCCACCGTGGCCATGGTTCCTTCTTCCCTGTCCTTTGGCGGCAGCCCCAGTATTTTACCGATGAAAGCCTTTCTGGAGGTTCCGACCAGCAATGGTTTCCCTAAGACTTTAAACCGTTGTAGATTTTTCAAAATGATCAGGTTATGCGATTCTTCCAGGGATTTTCCAAACCCGATCCCCGGGTCTAAAATGATGTTTTCCGCGGAAATGCCGCAGGATTCGGCATGGGCCACGCGTTCCTTGAAGAAACTTAGGATCTCTCCCATCAGGTCATCATAATGTGTGTTAAGTTGCATGGTTTCCGGATTTCCGCGCATGTGCATCAGCACTACAGGGACCTTCTTTTGGGCAATGACCGTGGCCATGCTTTCATCAAACCTAAGCGAGCTGATGTCGTTGATCATCGCAGCCCCGGCTTCCAGGGCCCTTTCCGCTATGGGCGACTTTCGTGTATCCACGGATATGGGGATATCGATTTGTTGGCTTAAGGAACGAACTACCGGAATGATCCGCCGGGCTTCTTCTTCCTCCTCTAACGGTTCGGCCCCCGGCCGGGTCGATTCCCCGCCGATGTCCAGAATGTCTGCTCCGCCCTCGGCTAATCGCAGCCCCTGTTCCACTGCTTTCTCTGAATCGAAAAAGCGGCCTCCGTCGGAAAAGGAATCCGGCGTGACATTAATAGCGCCCATAATGAGCGTGCGCTGGGAGAGGTCATAGCTTTTGTTGCGAAAGCGGAGAAAAGGGCATTTCATAAAAACCCTTAACCTCAGAGCGCGTTGAGAACGCATAGAAGCGCTCTCTGCGCGCTTGGCGGTGAAAAATTAAAAAGGGCCAAAGGTCAAGAAACAAGGGCACAGGAAAAGACCCAACCCTTGGCCCTTGATCTTTGCCCCTCTTTTAAAAAAGTCTCCCTTCCTGAACAAATTCTTTTTGAGGGACTTCGGGAATAAATGGTTTTAGACCCAGTACCTGGTCAATTTCTTCTCCGGCAAGTACTTCCCTCTCCAGAAGGGCTGAGGCCAGGCGATGGAGTCGCTCCAGGTGCTGGACGATAATATCTTTGGCCCGGCTATAATTTTCCAGGACGATGCGCTTGATTTCGGTATCAATGTCCACTGCGGTCTTTTCACTGTAGTCCTTATGCTGGGCTATCTCCCGACCGAGAAAGATATGTTCTTCCTTTTTTCCGAAAGTAAGGGGTCCCAATTTATCGCTCATTCCGAAGTCGCAGACCATTTTCCTGGCCCATTCCGTGGCCATTTCCAGGTCATTTCCGGCCCCGGTAGTTTGGGTATTTAAGATCAGTTCTTCCGCAGCCCGACCTCCTAAAAAAATGGCGATTTTGTTGATGATGTATTCTTTAGAAAGGGTGTGCTTGTCTTCGGCGGGAAGCTGTTGGGTAATTCCCAAGGCCCGCCCTCGGGGGATGATGGTTACTTTGTGGATAGGGTCGGCGCTGGGGAGAAATTTGGCCACCAGGGTATGCCCGGCTTCATGATAGGCGGTGAGGCGCTTCTCTTCTTCGCTGATAATCATCGTGCGGCGCTCAACCCCCATGAGAACCTTATCTTTCGATGCCTCGAAATCAGCCATCTCCAGTTTTGTTTTGCCCAGGCGCGCTGCCAGGAGGGCTGCTTCATTGACCAGGTTTTCCAGGTCTGCACCTGTAAAGCCCGGGGTGCCCCGGGAAATCAGGGCCAGGATGACGTCATCAGCGAGAGGAGTTTTGCGAGTATGGACTTTTAAGATTTCTTCCCGCCCTTTCACGTCGGGCCGGGGAACCACCACCTGCCGGTCAAACCTGCCCGGACGCAGGAGCGCCGGGTCCAAAACATCAGGCCGGTTCGTAGCCGCAACGATAATCACTCCTTCGTTAGATTCAAATCCGTCCATTTCAACCAAAAGCTGGTTGAGAGTCTGCTCCCGCTCGTCGTGCCCTCCTCCGAGTCCAGCTCCCCGGTGGCGGCCGACCGCGTCAATTTCATCGATAAAGATGATGCAGGGAGCATGCTTTTTTCCCTGAATGAAAAGGTCCCGGACCCTGGAGGCGCCCACGCCCACGAACATCTCCACAAAATCTGAACCGCTTATGGAGAAAAAAGGAACGTTGGCCTCGCCGGCAATAGCCCGGGCCAGAAGCGTCTTGCCGGTTCCCGGAGCGCCCACCAGCAGAACCCCCTTGGGAATCCGCCCGCCCAGTCTGGTGAATTTTTTCGGATCCCGGAGAAATGCGATGATTTCCTGCAGCTCTTCCTTCGACTCTTCAATCCCGGCTACATCCAGAAAAGTAACCTTTTGCTGTTTTTCCGTGAGCAGTTTGGCCTTGGCTTTTCCGAAAGACATGGCTTTGGTGCCGCCGGCCTGCATCTGGCGCATGAAAAAGATCCAGAATCCAATCAGGAGCAACATCGGAAACCAGGAGATGAGTATGGTCATGTACCAGGGGGATTCATCCTCGGGTTTTGCCGAAATCTGCACATCTTTTTCCCTCAAGAACTTGACCAGCTCAGGATAATTGGGAGCGTAGGTTTTGAATTCCTTGCGGTTGGCCAGGCGGCCATGAAGGTTTGGTCCCTGAACGGTGACTTCCCTCACTTCTCCCTTTTCCAACGCGGCCAAAAAATCACTGAAGATTATTTTATCCTGGGTGGAACGAGGCTGGCTGAAAAGGTTAAAGAGGAGAATCATCATCACGCTTATGACCAGCCAGAGGGCTAAGTTTTTGTAAAAGGGGCTCAGTTTTTTCTCCCCCATAAGCTTTTTCCCCGAGAATTAATGAAGATGGATTTAAAAATTTATGGTGAATATTGATGGTCTCGTAAAAAGTCGCGAAAGGGTCATTGCGAGTCCGCCTAAGGCGGACGAAGCAATCTCGTTTTTATAAGTGCCCGAAAAGACAAGATTGCTTCGTCGTCCCGCCAATGCGGAACTCCTCGCAATGACAGGCACAGGACTTTTTACGAATCCATCAATATTGGAGGTTTATTTATAGCATAAAAGAAAGTTTTCAACAATGAAAAAAGCAGATGGCCGATTAAGATTAGAGGAAAAAATCTTTTGTCCTCGTGGCCAAGCAGAAACCCAACCGATGCTTCCGGCGCGTTCCGCTCTAACCCCTGGCCCTCAACAAAGGCTTTAATACCATTTTTTCAAATCGCTAAACTGTTACGATTAAAGAAGTTCAACGCGCAGGGCTTTTTTTGTTTCCGGCTTCAGACGTATTCGATGATCGAGGCGGACGCCGGCAACCCAGAGGAGTTGATCCTCCTTGAAAAGTAAAGGAATTCTTTTGCGCTGGGGTGCGGGAATTTTACAATCGATGAAAAGGTCTTTGACTTTTTTCGCCCCCTCCATCCCCAGTGGTTGGAGGCGGTCTCCAGGCCGAAAGGAGCGAACGGTCAGGGGAAAATCAATATCGTCGAAATCCAGCAGGGCAATGTTGGAAATGTTTTGGGGCCTTATCCGGGGCGCCTGGGTTGCTAACATCTTGAAGCGCATTTCCCGGCCGATTTCCGGAATTTCCAGACAACCCTCCCCCGAAACAGAATATTCAAAAGGGATAATCTCTTTCAGGGACTTGGCAAAGGTAAGGGCCCGGTAGGCCTTAGCCACGCATAGCCCTTGAGGAAGCTTAAGGGTTTTATTGGGGTCCGGGCTCTGCAGGATATTCTCGATGGTCAGGATATGATTGAATCCCACCCGCCTAAGGTGGCCCAGTATTTTTTCAATGGCATACCGGAAAGATCGCAGCCGGATGGGTAACGACTGGGCGAGCAGGGAGGGGATGTCCAGGGTTATGGATTCCTTTTTCTGATTCCGGACCAGCGCCGGAAATCTTTCTTCCAAGAGGTTTTGCCAGCAGGCTTCTTCCGCCCGGAAGAGATCAGCCATTTGCGCCAGGGTCTGCCGCAACCGGGGATTATACTGCTCAAGGACAGGAAGGAGATCATGGCGTATCCGGTTGCGCAGAAACTTAAGGGAACGATTGGTCGGATCGGTCAGGAAAGCCACTTTCTTTTCAAAAAGGAAGGCTTCAATTTCTTCCCGCCAGGATTCAATCAGCGGCCGGATAAAAAAATCGCCGCGCACAGGAGGGATCCCCGATAGTCCGCGGGTTCCGGAACCACGGAGGATACGCATGATCATGGATTCGGCCTGGTCATCGGCCGTATGTCCCAGGGCAATCTTCGCGGCCTTCTGACTCATAGCTGCTTCCAGCAGAAAGGAGTACCGGGCTTCCCTGGCAGCTTCCTGCAGAGTGAGACGTTGTTCTTTTTGCTTGGCCCGTATATCCACCTGGCGAGTTATGAAAGGTATTCCCAGGTCCGCTGAGGCTTTGCGCACAAAAGATTTTTCTTCTTCCCCTTCCGGGCGAAGTCCATGGTTCAAATGGGCAACCACCAGGGAAAGATGAAATTCCCGGCGCAGGTCCCAGAGCACATGGAGAAGAGCCATGGAGTCAGCCCCTCCGGAAACGGCGACCACTAGGCGTTCTCCGGGCTGGAGCATCTCATATTTTTTGATTGTTTTTAAGACATTCAGGACAAAGGGTTGCATGGCTTTTCCTGACTTTCCTCGTACCTGGCCAGCGTGAAAAGTAAATCGGCAAGACGGTTCAGGAACCTAAGCACTTCGATATTGGCGATGATTTTTTCCTGTAGCAATCGGACGGCTTTCCGTTCGGCCCGGCGGATGATGGCCCTGGCTAAGTCAACGGAGGCTGAAGCGATTGTCTCTCCGGGTAAAATGAACTCTTCTTTTAGGACAACCTCCTTCTGTATCTCGGAGAGGAGGCGTTCCAGCCGGTCAACTTGTTCGGTGGTAATCCGGTAGGGATACTTTTGGACGTCTTCAGTGGCAGTGGCTAGCTCGGCGCCAAGGATGAGCAAGTCTCTTTGTATGGTCAGGATAATCTCCTTGGTCTTCGGCCGGGTTGCCGCCGCTCTGGCGATCCCCAGCGCAGAACTGGCCTCGTCCAGGGTCCCGTAGGCTTCGGGCCTGGGCCCGGATTTGGATATCCTCTGGCCGCCCATAAGGCTGGTCATGCCCCGATCTCCCTTCTTAGAAAACTTCATGGAACCCCTTCCCTGCTTTTACTTTTTTTTTGGTGGAGTCACCTCAGATGCGCCGGGCGATAAATGTTTGGCCAAAAGGTCTTTTAGCCTTTGCACTTCGCTTGGCCGAAGGTAACGGTATTCCCCGGGTTTAAGCCTTCCGATACTAAGCCCGGCAAAGGCCACCCGCTTAAGCTTTAATACCGGGTAGCCCAGCTTTTCCCACATCCTTTTCACCTGGCGATTTCTGCCTTCATGTAAAACCATTTCCAGCCAGAGGTTATCTTCTGTCTCCTGGAAGGGCCTGATGCGGCAGGGCGCCGTGGGTCCGTCTTCCAGGCGGATGCCCCGGCTTAATCTGCTGATTTCTTCGGGACCGGGTTTCCCTTTCACTTTCACCCGGTAAATACGGGAGATGCCATAGGAAGGATGGGATAAACGATGGGCCATGGCCCCATCGTCGGTCAAGAGGAGGAAACCCTCGGCATCAAAGTCAAGCCGGCCCACCGGAAACAGCCGGGGTTTCGTTTCCTTTATTAGATCCAGGACCGTTGGTCTTCCTTCCGGGTCGGCCACGGTCGTCACCGTACCCTTAGGCTTGTTTAGCAGCAGGTAAACTTTTGCGGAGGAAGACAGGGATATTCGCCGTCCGTCAACCTTGATATGGTCATGAAAAGGATCCGCTTTATCTCCGACCTGGGCGAGGCGTCCATTGACCGTGACTCGCGCTTCCCGGATCAAATCTTCAGCCTTGCGCCGGGAAGCAACCCCAGATTCAGAAAGAATCTTTTGCAGCCTCTGCAGGTGGCTCATCGATTTCTCCATCCTCACCTAACTGAATTGCCAACCGGGGATCTGAATTTGTTCCCATCTCTCCTTCGGCTTGCTCGCCGAAAGGCAAAAGCGATTCTGCCGCAGGGGGCCCCAATCCTTCTATGTCCTTAAGGGTGGGAAGGCTGGACAGGTCTTTTAATCCGAACATTTCCAGGAACTGTCGGGAAGTGCCATATACCAGCGGTTTACCCGGAACATCTTTCTTACCGAGGATTTTTATCAGTTTCTTATCCAATAGGGTTCGCAAAACGCCCCCGGAATCCACCCCCCGGATTTTTTCTATTTCCCCGCGCACAAGGGGTTGTTTGTAGGCTATAATGGCCAGAGTCTCCAATGCCGGCTGGCTGAGATGAGCCGGCTTGCCCTTCTTCAATTTCTTTATCCATTCGGCGTGCTCGGGGCGGGTTCGGAATTGGTATCCTTCAGCCACTTCAACCAGAGTAAAACCGCGCTTCGCTTGGTTGTACTCTTCCGCCATCTCGGCCAGCAGCCGCTGGATTTCCTTTTTGCTAACCTCGCCCAGAACTTCTTTGATCCGGTCCAGACTTAGGGGGTTCTCCGAGACGAAGATTAATGATTCCACTATGGCCTTCCGTTTATTATCATCCACTTCACAGAATCCTTTCTTCGATCTTCTTCTGGCCTTCTTCCCGTCCCATCGGCGAGAAAATCCTGATGGGCCCAAAAGATTCGGCTTGAAACACGTTTATCATGCGCAGGCGCATTAGCTCCAGGATGGCTAAAAAGGTTACGATAATCTCGCCGCGAGAAGCCAATGAAGTAAAAAGCTCTTTAAAGGTCAGGCTCTCCGTTTCCCAGAGCCGCTCCATGATCTGGTTGATTTTGTCTTTGATACTCAGATGATCAAGGGAGATTTCCTGAAACTCCTCAGGGGGGATTCCCTGGAGGACTTTCTTAATAGCCTCCAGCAGGTCGTACAAGGTAACTTCTCCGGTCAAAGCGTCCTCGGTTTCTTCCAGAAGTTTTTCCGCAAAAAATTTACGGGCAAAGACTTCCCGGTCCAGCAGGCAACCTTTGGCCAAGTCGGAAGCCGCCTCTTTGAAGCGCTGGTATTCTAAGAGCCGGCGGACCAATTCGGCCCTGGGGTCTTCTAACTCCCCTTCTTGATCCTCTCCCGAGGGCTCTTCCTCCGAGGGGGGCAAGAGCATCTTAGATTTAATGTGCAACAGAGTAGCCGCCATCAGCAGAAACTCGCCGGCCACGTCCAGATTCAAAGTTTTCATCATCTCCAGGTATTCCATGTACTGCTGGGTGATCACCAAAATGGGAATGTCATAAATATCAATCTCATTTTTTTTGATCAGGTGCAGCAGAAGGTCCAGAGGGCCCTCAAATATTTCCAGCTTGACCTGAAGAGGCAATTCCGGCTGCGCATATTCGTTGCTCAGGTGATTTGGTTCCATAGATTCTCTTAACATGAACGATCTTCCTCAGGTTATTTTCATGGCCGCGCGCACTTCTTCCATGGTCCGCGAGGCGACCAACCGAGCTCTCTGGCAGCCATCTTCCAGCACTTCATCCACCAGGCAAGGGTTTTGCAGGTAACGGCTTCGTTGCTCATGGATAGGAGTTAAATAAGCCACAATGTTCTCGGCCAGATTCTTTTTATCCTCCACGCAGCCAATCGCCCCCCGCCGGCAATCTACCCGGACCTGTTCAACGGCCTCCGGCGAGCTGTAAACCCGGTGGAAGGCGAAGACGTTGCAGATGTCCGGGTTGCCGGGGTCGCCCCGCTTGATGCGGTTGGGGTCGGTGAACATCTGGGCCACCTTTTGCCGGATTTCCTGGGGAGGGTCGGATATGTAAATGGCGTTATCATAGCTCTTGCTCATCTTGCGCCCGTCGATGCCTAAAACCTTGGGAACCTCCGTCAGCATCGGCTCCGGATGCGGAAAGACCGGGGCGTATAAAAAATTGAACCGGCGGGTAATTTCCCGGGAGAGTTCCACATGGGGAACCTGGTCTATGCCTACCGGGACCTTGTGGGCTTTGTAAATAATAATGTCGGCGGTCTGAAGCAGTGGGTAGCCCAGAAAACCGTAGGTGGATAGGTCTCGGTTGGTTATTTCCTGTTGCTGCTCCTTGTAAGTGGGCACGCGCTCCAGCCAGGCAAGGGGCGTGATCATCGAAAGAAGCAGATGGAGTTCAGCGTGCTCCTTGATCCGGGACTGGACAAAGAGAACGCATTTTTCCGGAGAAAGGCCGACGCTCAGCCAATCGGTGGTCATTTCCCGGATGCTTTCCTGGATGCTCTCCGTGCTATTGTATTCCGTCGTCAGGGCATGCCAGTCCGCCGCAAAGAAAAAACAGTCGTAATCCTCCTGGAGTTTTTTCCAGTTTTCTAAGGCTCCGACCAAATTACCCAGGTGAAGTTTCCCCGATGGCCGCATTCCACTAAGCACACGCTGCTTGGACATTCGCTTATCTATATCTCCTTTCTCTTAATTTAATACTATACCCTCAATCTGGTTTCTTGTTTAGAAAATTTCTGCTGGACGTATTCGACTTCCTCCTGCTGGCTGTGCAATTTTCCGTCGAGCCGGGCCCTTAAAAGATCCTGGAAGATTTCTGTGTAGATCGGCCCGGGAGGATAGCCCATCCGGTTCAGGTCTTTACCACTCAAGGAAACTTTGGTAGGCTTCAGGCCGGTAAAGTAGAGGGAAAGGGCCTTTTTAACCTCCTCGGAATCGGTCTTCCCCATGGCGAAAAGCAAAAAATCCGTGGGCAGGGGATTTAAGAGAAAATAAATTTCGCTGCGGCGAAGGAAAGATAAACGGGCCATGCGGTCTACCACCTGGTTGGCCATCCGCCGGTGCTGCAGGAGCGCGGCCCGAAATTTTTCGGAGAGAGAAAGCCGGCTGAGAAGCTCCTGGAGTTCTTTCTCCGTCAAATTGTCCACCAGCCCGAGGAAGACCACCAACCACCTCTCGTAACGCTCTCCGGTAAATAAAAGATTATACCAGGAGAGCACGCTCTCCAGCCTCTGGAACAGATTCTCAACCCCCCGATCGGTTTTCAGCTTGGGATGGAAAAATTTCAGCAAACCATAATCGGCCAGTCTCTTGATCACGGCAAACGGCTTTTCTTCCTTGAGGCAGAGCACCAGCTCCTGGAAAAGTCTCTTGCCGGAAAGCCGGCCGAATAGTTCCATGCGCACCGCGTTCTCCATGAGCATATGGGTATGTTTGGCGATTTGAAAGCCGATGCGTTGTTCGAAACGAAGAGCCCGGAAGATGCGGGTAGGATCTTCTACGAAACTCAGGTTATGGAGCACCCGGATGCGCCGCTCTTTGATATCTTTCTGACCGCCAAAAAAATCAATTAGCTCTCCGAAGTTTTGGGGATTTAAATGGACGGCCAGGGCGTTCACCGTAAAGTCCCTGCGGAAGAGATCCAGCTTGATGGAGCTGTGCTCAACGCGGGGAAGGGCAGCCGGGTGATCATAATATTCCAGGCGGGCCGTGGCCACGTCCAGCCGGCGCCCCTGGGGGAAAAAGAGGGTGGCTGTCCCGAATTTTTTGTGCGCCTGGATTTCGCATTTCCCCTCTTCAGCCAGGGCTTGGGCCAATTGTATGCCCTCGCCTTCTACCACTACGTCGATGTCGTAGTTTTCGTATCGCAATATCAGGTCGCGCACAAATCCGCCCACCGTATAAACCTGGAAACCCATCTCTTGAGATTTTTCCCCGATGGTCTTGAGCAAAGCGAGTACCCCTAAGGGTAGCCGTTCCTCCATGAGCTGGAGGATCCATTTCTTTTTTGGTTGGATCGAGGAAAGGTCTTGTTCGACCAGGGTGTGGGGCGGCCGGTTGGCGCTGGTATAGAGCCAGCGCAACAAATCCGTGCGGGTGATGGCTCCAACCAAATTGTCCTTCTCCAGCACCGGGAGAAATCGCTGGTTGTTCCCCACGATAAGATCTTGAACTTTAGACAGGGCTGTACGGGGATGGACCGCGGCAAACTCACTGCTCATATAATCCCTTATGGGTGAGTTTTTGAACCCGTGAAAGGCGGCTTTCTCGATGACTTGCCGGGAGATCAAGCCGGCAATTTTTCCTTTGTCCATTACCGGCAGGACATTTATGTTATAACGGGTTAAAAGCTCCCCTGCCCGCTCGATGGTCTCCGTGGCCTCCACGCTCTTAACCGGAAAGGACATCAGGTCGCGAGCCAGCCTAACCGGGTGTACCCGTCCTTCCAGGTAGCTCAACAGTTTTTCTTCCACCTGGGGGAGGTTCAGGCCCTTGATGGTCGCCGAAGCAGCCGTGGGATGCCCTCCTCCGCCGAAGGCAGCGGCAATCTCTCCCACGTTGACTTCTTCCAGGTTGCTCCGGGCAACTAAATAAATCCGGTCTTCCATCTCAGCCAGGGCGAAAAGGACGTTAATATTTTCCATATCCCTCAATTTGTGGACTAATAGGGCAAAATCTCCCACGTATTTGTTGGAGGAGGCTTTGGCGATAACCACCTCCACCCCTTTCACCGTGTAGCGGGTGGCGGTTTGGATCAATTCGTTAAGCAGGGAAATCTGCTCGGAAGTTATCTCCCGGGTGATCAGGCTTGATACGGTATTCAAGTTGGCTCCCTGGGAGAGTAAAAAAGCGGCAGCTTCATAATCTTCAGTAGTGGTGGAAGAGAATGTGAAAGACCCGGTATCCTCATAAAGGCCCAGAGCCATGACCGTGGCCTCTTCGGCAAAAAGGGGAATCTTTTTTTCCTTTAAGATATGGGCCAGAATGGTCATGGTCGCCCCCACTTCGCGGATGTGCTCCACTTTGCCCCGAAGATCATCTGGCGAAGCCGGGTGGTGATCAAAAATATGCACTTCCACTCCCGGGCGCTGGGCTAACTTGGCCAACTTCCCGATTCGCCCGGGTTGGCGGGTGTCCACCAGAATCAAGCGCCGAACATCATCTAAATTGATATTTTTGATCCGTTCTGTTTCAAAAACATAGAAAGTGGATTGGATGAAAAAATCCCGTAAATTTTTTTCCTGGGACCCGGGAAAAACCAGGACAGCCTGAGGGTAGAGCTTCTTGGCCGCCAGCATGGAGGCCAGGGAGTCGAAGTCGGCGTTGACGTGGGTGGTAATTACGTCCATGATTTCAACCCCGGGGATGGTATTTCTGATGGATTTGCTTCAGGTGGTCCCGGGAAACATGGGTATATATCTGGGTGGTGGCAATATCTACATGTCCGAGCAGGGATTGAACGGACCTTAAATCCGCCCCGCCTTCCAAAAGGTGGGTGGCGAATGAATGGCGGAGTATATGGGGGGTCAGGCGTTTGGGAATGCCTGCCGACGTGGCATACTTCTTAATGATTTTCCAGAACCCCTGGCGGGTGATTCCCCTTCCTCCCTTTCCGAGAAAAAGGGTAGCGTCGGACGATTTCATGGCCAAAAGGATCCGCGGTCCTCTCAGGTAACCTAACAACGCCTGCCGGGCCGCCATGCCGATGGGCACAATTCGCTCTTTCGATCCTTTCCCCCGGGTGCGCAGATACCCCACTTCCAGGTTCACGTCGTTTAACGAGAGATGAATCAATTCCGAAACGCGCAGGCCGGTAGCGTAAAGAAGTTCCAGCATAGCCCGGTCCCGAATCCCCAAAGGCTGCAGAGGATCAGGCTGTCGCAATAAATCCTCCACCTCAACGGAGGTCAATACCGAAGGAAGCTTGGGGACAACCCGGGGGGTGCGCAGGCGATTCAGGGGGTTTTCTTCTATAGCGCGCTCCTGGAGCAGAAATTTATGAAAACCCTTCAGGGCTGAAAGGGTACGAGCCTGGCTTCTTGCCGAAAAGCCTTTTCCCCGCAGGTGCTTAAAGTATTTCAAGGTATGGTCGGCCGAGCTGCCTCCGATATGGGATATTCCCTGCTCCATCAAAAAAATGGCATACCCCTGAAGATCATGGGCATAAGCTTCGAGAGTATTCCGGCTCAACCCTTTTTCTACGGTTACGTAGTGTAAATAACTATCTATCCAGTTATCGAAGTTATCGGCCATTATAAAAAATCTTCTCCATGCGCATTCTATTCTAACACATCGGGTTCTTTTTTCAATTTCTTTCTCCTTGGCCCGTCTCTCACCAATTCTTGGTATCAGGAGCCACTTGCAAAAGTATTTTTTGGTGGTTCGACAAGCTTGTCCTGAGCGAACCGTTCACCCTTCGAGAACCTCAGGGCGATGGGTGAGTCGAAGGGCTCACCACGAACGGAAAAACTAAATAATTTCAACCTAAGCCCGTTCACCCTGAGCCTGTCGAAGGGTAAATTACGGACTTTTGCAAGAAGCTCATCAGTTTAGCAATTTTTAAAAAATGGTATTAAAGCCTTTGTTGAGGGCCGGGGGTTAGAGCGGAACGCGCCGGAAGCATTGGTTGGGTTTCCGCTTGGCCACGAGGACAAAAGATCTTTTCCTTCGGAGGAGGCGGGGGTTCTTGCCCGCCCCATATGAAGAGATATAAGCGCCTTATGATTCCAAGCGCGCCGCTCTGGCCCCTGGCCCCTGGAATCCCTTGGCCCTCACAACACACCTTTTTTCAAGGAGCTAAAGTGTTACAATTCTTGTCTCTCTCCACTATTCAGTGAATTGATGAATTCACAGTGATAAACGATGCCCGAACGGGATCGCTTCCCCGACCTGGCGGCGAATCCACCAATTCGCTTGACTTTTTATATTTATTTCAGTTTAATGATTATGGTTTATTTCCCAGGAGGAATGCAAAGATGGATATTTCTGAACTTTTAATTTTCGTCCAAAAAGAGAATGCTTCGGACCTGCACATTAGCGCCGGGGAACCTCCGCTGGTTCGTATTCACGGCGAAATGAAGCGTATCGAGATGCCCCCCCTATCCAAAGAAGAATTGCACGTCATGATTTATGATATCCTCAATGACCAGCAACGGAAAAAGTTCGAGGAAAATCATGAGCTCGATTTTTCCATAGACCTGAAAGGAATTGCCCGCTTCCGGGTAAATGCTTTCCGGCAGGCGCGGGGAGAAGGGGTGGTCTTTCGGGTCATTCCTTCCAAAATTTTGACACTGGAACAATTGGGCCTGCCGAAAAGCCTGCGCGAAGTAACTCAGAACGAGCGGGGTCTGGTTTTAGTTACCGGGCCAACCGGAAGCGGAAAGTCCACCACCCTGGCGGCGATGATCGATGTGATCAATAATTCCTTAAAAGGCCATATCATCACCATCGAGGATCCCATCGAATTCGTCCACCAGTCGAAAAAATGTCTGATCAATCAACGAGAAGTCGGCGCCCATACCCATAGTTTTTCCAATGCCCTGCGCAGCGCCTTGCGCGAGGACCCTGACATCATCCTCGTGGGTGAAATGCGCGACCTGGAGACTATTTCTCTGGCCCTGACCGCAGCCGAGACCGGGCACCTGGTTTTCTCCACCGTGCACACCAGCGGAGCTTCCAAAACCGTTGACCGGATCATAGATGTCTATCCGGCGACCCAGCAGGATCAGGTCCGCGCTCAGTTTGCCGAATCCATCCAAGCCATCATTTCACAGGTGCTCTTGAAGCGGCGCGATGGACGGGGGCTCGTTCCAGCTCTGGAGATCATGATCGGCACCCCGGCAGTGCGCAACCTCATCCGCGAAGGGAAAGTTGCTCAGCTCCCCTCGGCTATCCAGACCGGCCAGAAATTCGGCATGATCACCCTTGATCAATCCCTGAAAGACCTGGTGGTTAGGGGCATCGTTGACAAAGCGCAGTGTTTATATTTGGCCAGCAACCCGAACGTTTTTAACTCCTAAGGAGGCTATCAGGATGAGCACTAACATCCGTGAACTTCTGGAAGAGATGGTCAGGCGGGAGGCCTCCGATCTCTACATCACGGTGGACAGTCCCCCCATGTACCGGGTCGAAGGATCTGTTTCGGCATGGGGAGGCCGTAAATACACCCCTGAAGAGACCGAAACTATGGCGCTCTCTCTGATGAGCCAGGTCCAAAAAACCTACTTCGCCCGCAGGTGGGAAATGAACCTGGCTATATCCTATCCCAACCTCGGCCGTTTTCGGGTGAACATCTTCCGCCAGCGGGGCTTTTTCGGGATGGTCATGCGGCATATTAAAATTAATATTAAGACCATTGATGACCTCGGCTTACCCCAGATCTTTAAAAATATCGCCATGAGCAAACGAGGCCTTGTTCTGGTCGCCGGTCGCACAGGCTCGGGGAAATCCACCACCCTGGCGGCCTTCATCGATTACCGTAACTCTAATGCCGGCGGGCATATCGTCACTGTCGAGGATCCCATTGAATTCGTCCATGTTCATAAAAAATCCATCGTTTCCCAGAGGGAAATCGGGATCGACACCCATGGATATGGCAGCGCCTTAAAACACACTCTGCGCCAGGCCCCGGATGTGATCCTTATCGGTGAGGTAAGGGACGTCGAGACAATGGAAGCGGCCATCGATTACGCTGAAACCGGACACCTTTGCCTGGGAACCATCCACGCCAATAACGCCAATCAAACCATTGAACGTATTATGAACTTTTTTCCCCCGGAAAGGCACGAGCAAATCTATATGCAACTCTCCCTAAATTTAAGGGCCCTCATATCCCAGCGCTTGATCCCCACGATCGACAAAACGCGGGTGGCTGCCGTGGAAATCCTCCTGGATACCCCCCGGGTCAAGGATTTAATCCACAAAGCTCAGATCGACCTCCTGAAAGAAGCCATGGCCCAAGGAAATTTGGAAGGTATGCAGACCTTCGATCAGTCTATATTCGATCTGTACAAGCAGGGGAGAATTGATTACGACAACGCCATCGCCTACGCAGACAGCGCCAACGATTTGAGACTGCGCATAAAGATGGATGAGATTGGGGAAAAGAAAGAAGTCATGGACCATGGCTTAAAAATCAAGCCGGAATTTCGGACTTAAAGCCAATTCAAAATTGAAAGATTTAATTTAATTGTATAGGAATTTGCTTTTTTATCCCCCTCCCCCCATCCCCCTCCCGCCAGGGGAGGGGAGATACTGGGGGATCCAAAATTCCCTCCCCCTGGATGGGGGAGGGTTAGGGTGGGGGTGTTAATAACTTGATAATCACAGAGGACTAAGAGATCACAGAGTTTTTTAAAAATATGATTTAGCCAATTCAATAATTGATGAACTCGTAAAAAGTCAGAATTCCCTTCATTATGTCATTCCGGCGAAAGCCGGAATCCAGTAAATTCAAGCAGTTCTGGACTCCTGCTTTCGCAGGAGTGTCGGCTTTTCCGGCTTTTTACGAGATCATCAATAATTCAATTGTATAGGAAATTCCTTTTTGACACTTTTTAGCATCTTCATTAATTTTGGACGCTTAACGGGTATTCTTTATTTATCCTTAATCTGCGTTTTTAAGACTCTGTGATCTCTGGGCCCTCTGTGGCTAATTCAAATTGTAATGTTTTCTATTGCCTATTGAATTCATCCTATTTCGATCAACCCAATTTTGTCTATTGGGTTACCTCCGGCTTGGAACTTGCGCTTTATTCAACACCCCCCAAAACTCTGATTAAATCTTGAACCAGGGCTTTAAAAATATTTTGGCGTAGTGTTATTGATTGGTGGTGGCGGTGCAGGGACTTGAACCCCGGACACTGCGGATATGAGCCGCATGCTCTAACCAGCTGAGCTACACCGCCACGAAATGAAAGGGTAATCGATATTTTTATATTAACGATTTTCCCGCGGATGTCAATATGAAAGAAAACAACTAAAAAGACTTATTGCTCTTAGCCCATGGCCTATTACCTATTACCTGAGCCTCTTGCAAAACTCAAAATCTGGCGCTCAATCGTCATTCCGGGCAAGCGAAGCGCGACCCGGAATCCAGGATTATCAAATACTTCTGGATTCCGGCTGGAGTTTATCCCGATGAAAATCGGGGCCGGAATGACCGAATAAATGACATTTGCAAGAGCCTCACCTTTTACCCATTACCTGTTACCTATTACCCATAGCCTAATTTTTTTCTATTTTCCCAATAAATAATCCGGCTTCACGTGCTTCATGGCTTTGAATATGTTTTCTTTCAATCCTTTGTGGTCTTCCTCCAACTTCTTAAGAAGATCTTTTACATATTTCCTTTTGGTATTTTCGGCACTCGGGCATCCTGTTTTTACTACCGGAAGCTTGGCCTCACTGGCAAACCGTTTAAGAAGCGATTCTTCTATATAAGCCAATGGCCGCATAAGGTAAAAATCACCGTTAAAAAAAGGCTGATAAGGAAGCATCGTACTGATCTCCCGGGCAAAGAAAAGATTGAGAAGCAATGTTTCAATCAAGTCATCTTTGTGGTGAGCTAGGGCCACTTTATTGCATCGGTATTCTCTGGCCATTTCAAAGAGTATCTTTCGGCGAAGTCTTGAGCACAAAAAACAGGGGCTGGCTTTGCGGTTGTATTCGCTGTGGGCCAGGGGTCCGATATCTGTCTTTTCTATCCGGTAATTGTAGCCTTCCTCTTTAAAGTGCCTCTCCAGGATTTGAGCATGTTTCCCATCTCCTCCATCAAAACCCAGATCCACATGTACGGCTAAGACGTAATCTGGCCTGGGAACGAAAAGCATGGGCCCGGTTAAAAGTTTGAGGAGAGTAAGACTGTCCGCCCCACCCGAAACCCCCACTAAAACACGATCCCCTTCCGCAAGCATTCCATGCTGGAGAAGGGCTTGTTCCAGTCTTTTTCTAAGATGCAAATTGAGTTTACTCATTTTTCCATTAGGATCATCTCCAAATTAGTTGAGGCGCAGAGAGCCGGGATGGGTAAAATGTCCTGTACTTTCAGGGGATCGGAAGGAAAGTCATATTGCTGGCAATCATGAGGCACGCATCCCTCTTAAGCTGGGGCGGAGGTGTTCTTCTATCCTCCGCACTTTCCCGCCCCCGCTGTGCTGGGCGGAAGGCGAGCCGGTTGGATTAGGGAAGCGAATATCCCGCCGATGCTTGCGGCGCAATCTGCCTTTCCTTCCGATCCCTTGCCTAATTTTGATAAAATATTCAATCAAATAATTTGGAGATGATCCTTCCATTATGGTAACTTTTCTCTTTCCATGGTCAAAAAGGGCGTCGTCATCGCTCATGAAAGCGCTGCCAGCCTCTGGGCCAGGTCGCGAAACTGCTCCAAGGAAAGCGTTTCCCCCCTCGATAGAGGGGATATTTTAACAGACTGCAGGGCATCCTGAATCTTTTTCAGGTCAACGTGGGAGAAGCTCCCCAGCCTAAGGGCATTGGCCAGGGTCTTCCTCCGGTAGGTAAAAGCCGACCGGATAATTTGTTGTAGAATTTTTTCGTCTGGCACATCTACGCTCGGCATCTGTAAAATATCCAGCCTTACAACCGCAGATTCCACTTTCGGTTGGGGGTAGAAGGCCTGAGGGCCGACAGCGAAAGCGATTTGAGCCCGGGTATAAAGCTTGGACCATAGGCTTAACGGACCGTAATCTTTTGTTCCCGGGTGGGCAACAACTCTTTTGGCCACTTCCATCTGGAGCATCAGGACGTAAATGGAAAAATAGCGCCGTTCTTGAAAGAGGCGGAAAATCATCGGGCTGGAGATTTCGTAAGGAAGGTTGGCCACTACTTTCATCTGCCGTTGCCATTTCCCGTACAGAGGGGCAAAGTCAAACTGCAAAGCATCCGCCTGAATCACTTCTACACAATCACGGCAAAAAAACTGTTTCTTAAGTTCCCTAACTAACCGGGGATCCAATTCTATGGCATAGACTTTCCGAACCCGCTTGGCCAAAGGAACGGTCAAGCTGCCCAGACCTGCCCCGATTTCCACAACGACATCCTCAGGCGTAAGGGCGGCGCAATCCACGATCCGGCTGAGAATCTGCGGATCAGTGACGAAATGCTGCCCGAGCCTTTTTCTCGGCCGAATTTGTAGTTCCCTAAGTTGTCTTCGGATGGACATCTATTCCCTCTGGCCTTTTGCGTCTTTTTTCCCGGTAGAGAAGAATTATTTGCTTGGTGATAAAATATGACGGAATAGCCAAAATAAAACCATTGACTATCCCCCCGAATAAAAGGGGGTAAGAGACATGCCAACCCAATTCGATAAGGCGGGGGAAGGAAAAATTCGACAGGGAGAAAGAAGGGTCTGGAGCTCCTGTTAACGCCTGCCCGACTTTATAGTCCAAAATGTAGATAAAAGGGAGAAAAAAAGGATTGGCCACCCATACGCCCAAGGCCGCGGCCAGCTTACTTTTCTTGAGAAGGAAAGCAAATAAAACCGCCAAAACCGTGTGCAGGGGGACCGTAGGGGTCATCCCCACGAAAACTCCGATAGCCACCCCTCCGGCGACCTCTCCGGGTTGCCCTTTTAACCTGAGGAGTCTAAGGTAAAAAAGGCGAAAATTCCTTTTCCACCGAGTCCATCGTTCTTTGCCCCTGGTTCTCCATCCCAGTTCATTATCTCTTTCCACAGACCATTACCTTTGATGGCTTCCACTAAACCGGGAATAGGCGTTCAGCCTAAGGTCGGAGCGTTGTCCTTCCATAAGACGATGGAAACCGGCCGCAGCCACCATAGCGGCATTATCCGTACAAAGGGCAGGCGGAGGAAAGTGTACGGCAATCCCGGATGAATTTCCCTCCTCGAAGAACCTTTCCCTCAAGCGGGAATTGCAGGCTACCCCTCCGACCACGACTCCCTCTTTAATTTCCTCTCGTCTGGCCGCGCGCAGAACCTTCTTTACCAGGGTATCTACCACTGCTTCCTGGAAAGAGGCGGCGATTTCCCGAATCTGAATTGAGGAGAGTTTTCTTCCTAAATCTTTAATATGCTGGAGAACGGCGGTTTTAAGACCGCTAAAACTAAAGTCCAGGGAATGGGGCTCAAGCAGGGTGCGGGGAAAAGGAATAGCTTTCCGGTCTCCTTCTCTGGCCAGGCGGTCGATGATCTGTCCTCCGGGGTAACCCAAGCCCATAAGCTTGGCCACTTTATCAAAAGCTTCCCCGGCCGCATCATCCCTGGTTTGCCCGAGCAAAAACATGCGGGTTTGGCTTTCCACCCGGAAAAGGCTGGTATGACCGCCGGAGACGACCAGGGCGATTAAAGGAAATTTTAATGAAGGTGAAGAGAGAAACGCCGCCGCAATATGGCTTAAGATATGGTTGACCCCCACCCAGGGGACCTTGAGCACGTAAGCCAGGGACTTAGCGGCAGATATTCCCACTAAGAGCGAGCCCACCAGGCCAGGGCCCTGGGTTACCGCTATGGCGTCAATTTCCTTAAGGCCGTTACCGGATCGGGCTAAGGCTTCATCGATAACCGGCAGGATGAATTCCACATGCTTGCGCGAGGCTATTTCAGGGACGACTCCTCCATATTTGCTGTGTAAGGCCACTTGCGAGGCCACAATATTGGAAAGAATCTCCCGGCCATCCATCACAATGGCCGCAGACGTTTCATCGCAGGATGATTCGATTCCTAAAACTTTCATAGTCATAATGAGTCATCTTCTTGTCCGGGTTATTTCTGAAAGAGCCCTCAACAGGGCATCTACGTCCTCTGGGGTGTTGAAAAATCCCAAACTGACCCGGACAGCGCCGTTGGGGAATGTTCCCATGGTCCTATGGGCCTGGGGAGCGCAATGCAAGCCGGTACGGACCAATATATCATAAAGGTCGTCAAGTATAAATCCAACTTCTACCGGTTCCAGAAAATTTAGGTTGAAAGAAATTACCGGAACCCGTTTTCCCGCTTCCAGCGGACCATAAAGGCGGATCCCTTTAATCTTTTTTAATCCTTTAAGCAAGCGTTGGGTAAGTAATTGTTCTTTTTTCCAAATTCTTTCAACCCCTTGATCCAAAACAAAAGAAACCCCAGCGCCCAGGCCGGCAATTCCGGGGGTGTTTAACGTGCCGCTTTCAAACCGCTGAGGCAGAGCTTCTGGTTGTTCGTAGGATTCCGAGTCTGTTCCCGTGCCCCCCTCTTTTAAAGGCTTTAATTCAACCTCTTGGGAAATATACAAGAATCCAGTTCCCTGAGGACCGTAAAGAGATTTATGGCCGGGAGAGGCTAAAAGATCTATATGCATCCTTTGCACGTCTATCGGCACAAGTCCAGCGGTCTGAGCAGCATCCACCAGAAACAGAATTCCCCGGGAGTGGGCGAAGGCGCCCACTTCTTCAATCGGCAAAAGGGAGCCGATGACATTTGAGGCGTGGGTGAGGACGATAAGCTTCGTTTTTCGCCCGATGCTCTTTTTGAGCAAACGGAGGTTCAGATGACCCTGACGGGAACAGGGAACCTGACTGAACTGTACCCCTGCCCTTTCCAGCGCTTTTAGCGGCCGAATGACCGAATTATGTTCGACGGAAGAGGTGATAACGTGATCTCCAGGCGACAACGTTCCTTTAAGGCCCAGGTTTATGGCTTCCGTGGCGTTACAGGTAAAAATCACGCGCCTAGCTTCGGAAATGTTGAAAAGCAAGGCGATCTTCTCCCGGGTTTCGCTGATGATCTGGTTCGCCTTTCTGGCTAATTTGTGCTCGGAACGGCCTGGATTGGCGCCAATCCGGGTCACCATCCGGTTCATGGCGCGGCAGACGGCCGCTGGTTTAGGGAAAGACGTAGCTGCCTGGTCTAAATAAATTGACACAAGTATCGGTCCTTAATTTTGATGATGTCCATTCTCGAGGTTTTTCCAGAAACGGACGGCAGAAGAAAAACCTTCAGCTTACCGCTTTGGCAACCACCTAAGCCTTTTCCGTAGAGGCAGGTTAGCCCCCCACAATGGAGGCCATCTGAAATATGGGAAGGTACATGGCTATGACCAAAGCTCCGATCGCTCCTCCGAGGAAAACCATCAGTAGCGGTTCCAGCAAAGAAGTGAGGCCAGCAACGGCTGCGTCCACTTCGTCATCGAAAAAGTCGGCGATTTTGCTCAACATCGAGTCCAGGGCGCCGGTGGATTCCCCCACAGAGATCATCTGCACGACCATGGGAGGGAAAATTCCGCTGACCCCCAGAGGTTCAGCGATGGTTTTTCCTTCGCTGATGCTCACTTTCGTCTTCAAAATAGCCTTCTCGATGACTTTGTTTCCGGAAGTGCGGGCGACGATTTCCAGACCTTCGAGGATGGGAACGCCGCTGGAAAGCATCGTGCTCAGGGTGCGGGTGAATTTGGCGATGGCCACTTTTTTGATCAGTTCTCCAATAACGGGAATTTTGAGCAGGGAGCTATCCACGGTTTCCCGGCCTGATTCGGTCCGGTAGTAGCGCTTGAAAAAAAAGAAAAGAGCGAAAAGTAAAGCAAGCACGAGGAGAAAATACCGGCGCATAAATTCACTCAGATTGATAACCAATTGGGTAAACGTAGGGAGAGTTCCCCCCATATCGGCAAACATCTTCTGGAAGACAGGAATCACGAAGATCAGGAGGCTGGCAACTACGATTAGGGCGATGGCCATGACCGCGGCTGGATAGACCATGGCGCCTTTGACCTTTTTCTTCAGGTTCATCGCCTTTTCTATGTAAGCGGCCAGTCGGTTAAGAATTGTGTCCAGGATTCCACCAGCTTCTCCGGCAGCAACCAGGTTGCAGAAAAGATCATTGAAAACTCGTGGGTGCTTACGCAAGGCGTCCGCGAAGGTGGACCCGGCCTCCACATCTCCTTTAACCCGGATGAGGGTTTCTTTAAAAAATGGATTATCTTGCTGGCTGGAAAGAATTTCCAGGCACTGAACCAGCGGCAGGCCGGCGTCGATCATCGTGGCGAATTGCCTGGTGAAGATAACAATCTCCTTCTCGTTGACTTTTTTCCGCTTAAATAAAGTAATTCCTTTCAGGATGTCTTTGGGCTTAGCCTGGATCTTAATCGCCTGGATCTGCTGCCGGCGGAGCTGCATTCTTACCGCAGCTTCGTTAGCGGCTTCAATCTCTCCCTTTTCGATCGTCCCTTTACGGGATCGCCCTTCCCAGACATAAACGTCCATCTGCTCCTCCCAAAACCCTATCGGTTTTAAATTAAGTAAACTAAAGTGCCTAAAATTGAAAAAAGGAAAGTCCTATACAATTTGATGGCTTCGTTAAAAGTCCATCTGCGGCGTTGCGCTGCATCCTTCGTCGTTGCGGCGGACCTCTAAGTACGCCTCACTCCTCAGGATTTGCGCGCCTTGCATATGGAGCTTTTTACTTTGCCATCCCAATTTTGAGTTTTTACGAGATCATCACAATTTAATTAATCTTCAACCGTAGTTTTCAAAACTTCTTCGATGGTCGTGACGCCTTCCCGTAGTTTCGTCACAGCGGACTGCCGCAAGGTTTTCATGCCCAAGCGCATCGATTCCTTCTTGATCTCCGTTGCCGCCGCCCCCTGAAGGATCAACTCCCGAATCTCCTCCTTTATGGGCATAACTTCATAGAGGGCCACCCGCCCCTTGTAACCCGTATTGTTGCAGCGCGAGCAGCCTGTCCCCTTGTAGCAGGTAAATCGTTGGATGTCATCAGGGGGAACTCCCAGATTGAGAAGCATTTGCGGGGAGACCTGGATGGGCTGCTTGCAGGAATCGCAGATCATCCGGGCCAGGCGCTGAGCAGCGATCAAATTCACCGATGAGGCAACCAGAAAAGGCTCGATGCCCATATTAAGCAAGCGGTTGATTGTGCTGGGAGCATCGTTTGTATGCAGCGTGCTCAAAACAAGGTGGCCGGTGAGGGCGGCCTTGATAGCGATCTCCGCGGTCTCAAAATCGCGAACCTCCCCCACCATAATGATGTCAGGGTCCTGGCGCAGAAAAGAACGAAGGGAGCTGGCAAAAGTTAAACCAATTTCTTCATGCATCTGCACCTGGTTGATGCCCATGAGGTTAAATTCCACCGGATCCTCGGCAGTGGAAATATTTTCGGAGACCCGATTTAACTCGGCGAGCGCGGAATAGAGGGTGGTGGTTTTGCCGCTTCCGGTGGGCCCGGTGACCAGCACCATCCCGAAGGGTTTATAGATCGCTTCTTTGAAGTCTTTTAGGGGTTTCTCCTCGAAGCCCAGTTTGGTCATGTCGAGCTGCAGGTTGGATTTATCGAGCAAGCGCATGACCACTTTTTCCCCGAACAAGGTCGGCAGCACAGAGACTCGGAAATCCATCTCTTTATCTTTCCCGTATTTCAATTTGATGCGCCCGTCCTGGGGCAGGCGGCGCTCGGCGATGTCCAATTTGGACATGATTTTCGCCCGGGAGATAATGGCATTCTTGAGTTTCATGGGAGGTTTCATGAATTCCTGGAGCACCCCATCGATGCGAAAGCGTACCCGGAAAATTTTCTCGTAGGGTTCGAGGTGAATGTCGCTGGCCTTGCGTTTGATGGCTTCGTTGAGAATCAGGTTGACAAGTTTCACTACGGGAGCATCTTCGGAGGCCTGCTGCAATTCCCGGACATCGACCTCTTCGCTATCTTCCAAAAGCTCCATCTTATCGGTTTCATCCATCCCTTCCATGATGTCCTTCAAAGACTCGGAAAAATCATAGAATTTATCGATGGCCGCCTTGATGGCGCTTTCGGTGGATACGAACACTTCTACGTGGCAGCTGGTCAGGAATTTAATATCATCTATAGCCAGGATGTTTGAAGGGTCGCTCATGGCCACCCGCAGGGTGGAACCGATTCGTTTGATGGGGATGACCTGGTACTTGAAGACAACGTCCGGGGGGATCATTTTGACCACATCCTGGTCAATCTGGGCTTCAGACAGATCGATGGCCGGAACGCCATAATGCCGGCTTAAAAAAGAGACAAGATTCTTCTCGGCTATAAAACCGAGTTTTACCAAAGAAGATCCCAGCTTGTTCCCGGAGATTTTTTGTTCCTGTAGCGCGTCCTCCAGTTGTTTTGTGGTGATCAATCCCTTGTTCACCAGCAATTCTCCTAACCGGACGCTCATATTTTCTCCTCTAAGAGTCAATTTAGTTAGTTAAATATATAAGAATTTCAATGGAGTGTCAAGATTTTTCAGGTCGCTTCAAAAAGGCTTATCGTCATTTGGCAACGAGTCCTGAAGGGGTTCTGGCAGGAATATTGTGTCAGGCCTTTTCTTTACCCTCGCAGCGGCTTTAATTACGGCACTATTATTGAATCCTCCCTACATCTTCCCGATCATTCCATTATTTAACCCCGTGTTGGGAGGGGTCTTAATTCAATATCCATTGCCTCCCCCGTTTTTTTCAGGAAAATGTTTACCTTCCAATATTCGTCGTCAGTTTTAGGGAAGTCCCTCCGGAAATGGGCTCCCCGGCTTTCCTCTCGAACCAGTGCGCTCCTTACGATCATTTCTCCGGCGAGGAGAGCGTTTTCTACTTCCATCTTCTCGAGGATTTCCTTCGGGCTTTCGATCCTGGCCCGCGGCAAATCTTCTTGCTGTATTCTCTTCAAGGCCTCCATAGCCGAAGATAATCCGCTTTTCTCTCTCAAGATTCCTCCATCTCTCCAGAGAGTCTCTCCAATTTTTTTCCGGATCAATCTGGGCGCCAAACCTGCGGTTCTGGTTACCAATTTTTTCCGGAAAGAATCAAGACGCACCTTGAGCAAATCTTGGGATCCCTTTAACATATCCTGCTCAATGGCCCATGCTCCTGCCGCTTTCCCGGCGCGATATCCAAAAACCATGATTTCACCCAAGGCATTTCCGCCCAGCCGGTTGGCCCCGTGAAGCCCGCCAGCTGTTTCACCTGCTGCATAGAGCCCGGCAATCCCCGTCCCCCCGTTTTGGTTTATCGACACTCCCCCCATAAAAAAATGGCACATGGGAGAGATCCGCAGGGGTTTTACTGAACCGGAAAAGTGTTTCATCAGCATTTCCCGCTGTGCCCGGGCTAGGCTATCCTGCAGCCAATCCCTCTCCGAAAGCGACCTCAGGTCGATAAACACCTCTTGCCCTCCCATCTCCTCTCTGAAGATGGCCAGGGAAAACGAATCCCTTGAACGGACCGCTACCGGTTTCTCCGTGATCCGATATTTTTCCAGAATATCCTCCCCTGATGAATTGATTACCCTTCCCATGTCCGCTAAGGGAGGAGAAATGAGATAAGCAGGTTTATTAGGTTCGGCTAAGCCCACAGGGATAAACTGGACAAATTCCATATCCCGGAGTGAGCAGCCGGCATGGAAGGCTAAGGCATATCCATCCCCGGTAGCGCGAACCGGATTATCATGGCGCGCGTACAGGGATCCTCCTCCCCCATTGGCCAGGATTACTGCTTTGCTCAGGAAAGCGATTGTCTTTCCTTTTCGAAAATCGAACCCCAATGCCCCCGCCACTTTTCCTGATTCGGTCACCAGTTCAGAGACTATAACCCAGGGCATTGAAGAAACTCCCTGCTTTCTAACAGCTTCGGCCAGGATGTTGGCCAATGGCGCTCCAGCAGCTGTCGGCTTGCCCAGGCAGCGAAACCTCCCTTTCTGCCATTCTCCAACCAAGCCACTAAGCTCCAATTCCCGGACTCGTTCGGGGGTTTCATTTACCAGGATCTCGGCAAGATCCCGCACATTTATTCCCTTACCTGCCTGAAGGGTTAATTGCAGGTGGGTTTCTTTCGAAAATCCATCTGTGGCCAGAGTGAAGGCCCCTGCCGATAAATAAGTACAGGTGGATTTCCCGATAGGAGTCTTCGAGACCAGGAGAACTTCGGCCCCTATTTCTTTGGCAGCCAGGGCCGCCCGCATGCCGGCCCCTCCCCCTCCAATAACCAGAACATCCGTTTTGATGATTTCCATAACTTCCTCTCACTTTCAATACTATTACAATCTCTTTACCAGCCCCCGCTGAATAAATCAATAGATAAGCGCGCCTTGCCCACCTTCACTTTTGAATAAATTAATGAATTCACAGTGATAGATGAAGCCCGGACGGAGGGGGATGAAAGAGGGAGCACCGGCGGGAACAAGATTGGACCATAGCCCGCGATTTTCTTCCTCGAAGAAAAGGCGGGATCGAAGGAAGGCGGGCATCATCGGCGCAAGCCCCGCCCTTACCTATGAAAAAAGTGCTGCCTTGTGCTCCCGAGAGATTCCCCCTCCCGTCCGGGCCGTGTCCTGACTCTCATTCTGAAATCATGAATAAAAATCAAAAGTGAAGGTGGGCAAGATAAGCGCGCTTGACACGGATTTTCTTTTTTAATAAGATGCTGTCATATTTGACGATCTCGTAAAAAGTATTTAAATGCTGTTTTCCGTCATTCCGGCGAAAGCCGGAATCCAGTCTTTTTAAATAGTTATCAATTCTCTGGACTCCGGTTTTCACCTGTCTGCCCGGCACAGGCAGGCTGGAGTGACGACTTTTTACGAAACCATCATATTTAACCTGGAAACAAGGAGCCTTTATTTCATGGAAAACATTCTGCAAGAAATAGATGAAGCATCTCAATTTATGGCCAGCAGGGTCAAAGCAAAACCCGGCGTTGGGATCATCCTGGGAACAGGTCTCGGGGGCCTGGTGGAGAAAATCTTCATCGAGGAATCAATTCCCTACGAAGAGATTCCATACTTCCTCCACAGTACAGTCGAAGGACATGCCGGCCGCTTAATCTTTGGCCATTGTTCTGATAAGGAAGTTCTGGTGATGCAAGGAAGGTTTCATTTCTACGAAGGATACCCCCTTTCACGGGTAACATTTCCCGTTCGGGTAATGAAAAAGCTTGGAATAAAAACCCTTATCATATCCAATGCCGCCGGCGGCCTGAACCCGCTTTTTTCCGCCGGCGACATTATGGTCATATCCGACCACATCAATTTTACCGGGCAAAACCCGCTGATTGGTCCCAACCTCGAGGCTTTTGGCCAGAGGTTTCCAGATATGAGTGCCGTCTATGATCGGAAGTTAATCGCTATATCTGAACAAGTTGCCCTTGAAAAACAAATCAAACTACAGAGAGGGGTTTATGTGGGGGTGGCTGGCCCGAGCATGGAAACCCCGGCAGAAACCAGATTCTTACGGATGATGGGAGCCGATGCAGTAGGAATGTCCACCATTCCCGAGGTTATTGTGGGTGTTCATTGTGGCTTGCACATCCTGGGCTTTTCGGCCATCTCCAACGTCAACCGACCCGATTGCATGGAACCAGCTCCCTTTGAAGAAATCCTGGCCAATGCCGCTCTGGCCGGAAAGAAAATGATCGGCATCATTGAAGGAGTTTTGGAAAAAATTTAAGGGAGGTTTTTTTGAGCCAACAAACAAAAAAATCTGTAGATTTGATCCTGACCAATGGCGTCCTGCTTACCCTTTCTCCTAATTCCGAGCCTATTATCGATGGAGCCCTGGCTATAATAAGCGGAAGGATTGCCGGAATAGGAACTAAAGCTTACGTGGAGAATTCTTTTGAGGCTCCAAGAACCATAGATGTTAGGGGTGGCTTAATCATGCCTGGACTGGTGAATGCCCATAATCATGCGGCCATGACCTGTTACCGGGGGATGGCCGATGACCTTCCTTTAATGGATTGGCTCAACCGATATATATTCCCCGCTGAAAGCAAATCAGACGGGGATCAAGTTTACTGGAGTACACTCTTAGCCTGCGCGGAGATGATCCGCTCAGGAACCACCATTTTTTGCGACATGTATCTTTTCGAAGACCGGGTGGCTGAGGCAGCCAAAGAAGCAGGGATGAGGGCGATGGTTGGGGAGGTTCTCTATGATTTTCCCTCTCCCAACTACGGTCCTCCGGAAAAAGGATTTGAATATATCGAAGCTTTAATCAACCGCTGGCAGGGAGACCCCCTCATCTCCATCGCCATTGAGCCGCATGCTCTTTACACCTGTTCTCCTATTCTTTTAGGGCAGTGCCGGGATTTGGCCGAGTGGTACGGAGTTCCCATGATCATCCATCTGGCTGAGACCAGGAGTGAAGTTGAAGAAGTTTATAATAAATATGGCAAAAGCCCTGTAAATCACATGGAAAACTTAGGACTACTTTCTCCATCTCTGATTGCCTGCCACTGCGTCTGGCTAACCGATGCCGAAATGGACCTCCTGGCCCGCCGGGGAGTGAAAGTAGTCCATAACCCCGAATCCAACATGAAGCTGGCCTCCGGAGTTGCGCCTATCCCGGAACTTCTGGCCCGGGGAGTTCCCGTAGGGCTGGGCACGGACGGCTGCGCCAGCAATAATAATTTAGACCTTTTTCAGGAGATGGACTCGGCAGCCAAGCTGCACAAAGTTCACCGGCTGGATTCCACGGTGATGCCTGCAGATGTTGTCCTGCATATGGCTACTCTGGGCGGGGCAAAGGTTTTGGGTCTGGATAAGGAAATCGGTTCCCTGGAAGTGGGTAAAAAGGCCGATGTCATTGTTCTGGATTTTAACCGCCCTCACCTCCAGCCCATTTACAATATCGTTTCGCATCTGGTCTATTCGGCCACGGGTGCGGATGTGCGCGATGTGATCATCGACGGGAAACTGGTCATGCGGGACCGCAAACTCCTCACCCTTGACGAAGAAAAAATCCTGCAAAAAATGCAGGAGATCAAGGGGAAAATCCTGCAAAGGGTTTCCCATTGAATCAAGATGCTCCGGCTGATATTCTCATAAAGGAGACAAGCCTCCTTCCATTTCCCAACTCATTTCATTTCATCCCCAAAGGCTGGCTGGCAATAAAAGAAAGCCGGATCATCGAGATAGGCTCCGGAGAAGTTCCTTCCTTTCCTGCCCGTTTATGTCTTGATGGCCGGGGTTGCCTGACCATGCCCGGCCTGGTTAATGCACACACCCACGCCCCCATGGCCCTCTTCCGGGGATTGGTCGATGACCTGCCGTTAAAAGTTTGGCTGGAAGAATATATTTTCCCTGCCGAAGGAAGATGGGTGGATGCAGATTTCGTTTTCTGGGGAACACTCCTGGCCTGCGCGGAGATGATCCGTTCTGGAACCACTACTTTTGTCGACGGGTATTTTTTCGAAGAGCAGGTAGCCCGAGCAGTAGAACAGGCCGGACTGAGGGCAATCTTGGGCGAAGGGATACTGGATTTCCCTACTCCAGACTCTCCTTCCCCGGCCGAATCCTTTAAGAAGGCTGAAGCTTTCCTTCAACATTATAGAAATTCTTCCCTCATCCACCCTGCCCTGTTCCCCCATTCGGTGTATACCTGTTCCCCCGTGCTCTTGGGAAAGTGTAAGGAGTTAAGGGAATTTTATGGCGCGCCCATGATCATTCACCTCGCCGAGACGCGGAATGAAGTTGAAGAAGTTTATAATAAATATGGCAAAAGCCCTGTAAATCACATGGAAAACTTAGGACTACTTTCTCCATCTCTGATTGCCTGCCACTGCGTCTGGCTAACCGATGTCGAAATGGACCTCCTGGCCCGCCGGGGAGTGAAAGTAGTCCATAACCCCGAATCCAACATGAAGCTGGCCTCCGGAGTTGCGCCTATCCCGGAACTTCTGGCCCGGGGAGTTCCCGTAGGGCTGGGCACGGACGGCTGCGCCAGCAATAATAATTTAGACCTTTTTCAGGAGATGGACTCGGCAGCCAAGCTGCACAAAGTTCACCGGCTGGATTCCACGGTGATGCCTGCAGATGTTGTCCTGCATATGGCTACTCTGGGCGGGGCAAAGGTTTTGGGTCTGGATAAGGAAATCGGTTCCCTGGAAGTGGGTAAAAAGGCCGATGTCATTGTTCTGGATTTTAACCGCCCTCACCTCCAGCCCATTTACAACATCACTTCGCATCTGGTCTATTCGGCCACGGGTGCGGATGTGCGTGATGTCATCATCGACGGCCAATTAGTCATGCAAAACCGCCAACTCCTCACCCTCGACGAAGAAAAAATCCTCCGCAAAGCAAAAGAGTGGCACAAAAAGATAATCGTAACAGTTTAGCGATTTGGAAAAATGGTATTAAAGCCTTTGTTGAGGGCCGGGGGTTAGAGCGGAACGCGCCGGAAGCATCGGTTGGGTTTCCGCTTGGCCACGAGGACAAAGGATCGTTCCTCTGGAGGAGGCGGGGGTTCTTGCCCGCCCCAAATGCGGAGAAATTAGCGCCTTATGATTCCAAGCGTTACGCTCTGGCCCCCGGCCCCTGGAATCCCTTGGCCCTTACAACACACCTTTTTTCAAAGAGCTAAAGTGTTACAGATAATCCTGTAAGCTTTTCACTGAAGCGGGATGAAGCAGTCCTAAAATAGAATGGAATTGCCAGGCCTTACGGGAAAATCTGAGCCGATAGAAAATCCATTGGCCGAGGATGGAAAGGTCCGTCCGTGAATCGGATAATTTTTTCCGCCTTTGCCTTCATTCCCCCATTCCCAGAACGCCGGCAAATCGATCTCTTGCTTTCGGAACCAAAAGATCAAAACAGGAACGATTTTAGAAAAAAATCACGTTTATCCCCTATTTCACGGACTGACCCCTTTTTGCGGGCGCTTAGAACTTCCGGAGTTCCAGTTGCGAAACTTTCCGTTTACTTGCTCTCGCGGGCGATATCCATCAGGGGAGCTACCCGCTGGTGGAGGTCAAGAACATATTTCATGTATTCTTCGCCCACGAGGGGTTGGACGGCCAATCCTGTTTTATCCATCTTATCCAAATGCTCCGGATCTTTCATGGCCTCTAAGAAGACCTTTTGAATCTTCTTCAGAATGGGCTGGGGAATGCCCCGGGGTCCAAGCATGCCGCGAGAGGAGGAAGAAATGACCTTGGGAAAGCCCAGCTCGGCAGACGTAGGAACATCGGGCATAAACTTCGTTCTTTCGGGGTCCATGATGATCAGGACCCGAAGCGGGGTCCCCTTGGCCTTGACGGCAATATCGCCGATATTGCCAAAGGCCACATCCACCTGGCCCCCCAATACCGCGGCGAACACAGGAGCGCCCCCGTCAAAATGGACGATCCGGAATTTCACCTTGGCCGCTTCTTCCATCATCAGGATGGCCAGATGGTCATCGCCGAGAATACCCGTTGTAGCGGCCCGGATTTGGCCTGGCCGCTTGCGGGCGTCATCGAGCAGGTCTTTCAAGGTCTTGTAGGGGCTATCTCCTTTGGCCCAGATGATCCCGGGGTCAATTACCTGATTGATGATGAAAACCAGGGAATTTAGGTCAAAAGTCGCCTTCCGTTCCGGGTCCAGAATGATAGTGTTCAGCGCCGGCAGACTGGCGAAACCTAAAAAATAACCGTCCGGTTTCTGTCGAGCTGTTTCGGTCAAGCCAATCTGCGAGCCAGCCCCCACTCGATTCGTCACGACGATCGGCTGCCCCATTTTCTTTTCCGCAATCGCCGCGACGATACGGGCTCCCATATCCGTGGACCCGCCCGCCGGCCAGGGCACCTGGAGAATAATCGGCTTGGTGGGATAATCCAGGGGCTGCGCGCCGACCCAACCCGCTCCCCAAACGGAACCAACAACCAACAGCATGCTTAAGATGATTCGCTTAATCATTTTTTTCCTCCTTGCAATGGAATTTAGCCTCCTTGTTGCTATGAAAAATACCTCCTTGACTTTTGCTCCTCCCCCTCCTTCGATTCCTCAAATCAACACATGGTGCAGGGTTCCTGGATGGTCTAATCTACTTTGCCGAGTTATGCTTCTTTTCTACCAAAAAATAACTCAAAGATAAAGGGCTATTTTTCACTACAGCTCCTCTTCTATGCCCCCTTTCCACAAAAAGGGAAGTCAATATAGTCAACAACGTCCCGTCCCGCACTTCACGATATGTCCGCCATCTCAATCTTATACTCGCGACTAAAAATACATGAACATGGTTCCCAGCAACGGCCAGGCAGGATGCGGGTGCCGGTGACGAAGTCTTTCGGGTCCAGGGTATCCCGAAAGATCCCCTTGCCTTCGATCCCTCGAATCATCATATGGTGCAGGGTTCCAGGAGCGTTTAATCTGGCTCGGCGAGGCATGGCTCTTTTCCACCATAAAACCACTTTAATGCAAAGTGTATATTTTCCACTACACCCCTCTTCTACGTCCCCTTTCCACAAAAAGGGAAGTCAACGTAGTCAACAACCCGCACTATGAATAGAAAAAGTAAAGACCTCGAACTTGCAAGGGCTGCCCCTACCGCGACCCAAAACCGAGATCGCCCAGAAGGATGTTTAAGGATGGTAAAAAGTATTGACCAAAGTTAACATGCAGGTTATCATGTAATCGTGAATAGGAGAACGGTTATCTTCTATAGAACAGTCAGTGGCCAATGCCCGGTAGAAGATTTTCTTAATTCTTTGCCGGGGAAGGCAGCCCAAAAGATAGCCTGGGTTTTGAAGCTACTCGAAGATCTGCATGTTCTTCCATCGACCTATTTTAAGAAGCTGGTTGGGACGGATGAAATTTGGGAATGTCGAATTCAATTTGGTTCGAATACTTACCGCATCTTTTGTTTCTTTTTAAGCAATTCCACTATTGTACTAACCCATGGAATTATGAAAAAGAGCCAAAAGACACCCGGGCATGAAATTGAACGAGCAGAGGCCTATAAGAGAGATTTTTTAAGAAGGAGGAACGGGCATGAGTGATCTGGAAAAATATATTAACGAGAGAAAAAAAAGAGATAAGAAATTTTCCGGGAGATTTGAAGAAGGATACGAACAGTTTAAAATTGGCGTGATGCTTCGTCAAGCCCGGCAAGCCGCAGGGCTGACCCAGGAAGAACTGGCTCTCCAGTTAAAAACCAAAAAGACGGCAATTTCAAGAATTGAGAACCATGCGGAAGACATAAAATTATCAACTTTGGAACGTGTCGCCGCAGCGTTGGGAAAACGCCTCCAAATTAGTATCGCTTAATTCTCCTTACATGGGCACCTCCCAAAAGATCTCCTTGCCTTTTATTCCTCGAATCATCACATGATGCAAAGTTCCAGGAGTGTCTAATCTGGCTTGACGGGGCATGGCTCTTCTCCACCATAAAACCACTTTAATGCAAAGTGTATATTTTCCACTACGTCTTCTACGTTTCCTTTCCACAAAAAGCGAAGTCAACGTAGTCAACAACGCACTCCTCCACCCTTTTTACCTCGCCGCCAATTGGCTCTTATGTGGCATGCCACATAAGAGCCATTATGTGACGTCCGCAGTTATGTGACGTAAAGAAGAAAAGCCCTTTATTTTCAGTACCATTTCTTATTTTTACATCACATAAACAATCACCCCTAATCTCCTATAAGGCCCTTAGGAAAGCCAT
>Ga0194126_10000274_pt1 | contig 84039 bp, 70 predicted proteins | sample TA2KigC150mmetaG_FD_148641 | JGI IMG/M metagenome (GOLD analysis project Ga0194126, IMG submission 148641) | Freshwater microbial communities from Lake Tanganyika, Tanzania - TA2015035 Kigoma Deep Cast 150m | ecosystem: Environmental > Aquatic > Freshwater > Lake | place: Tanzania: Lake...
GCTTCAGGCTTCGATACGCGTCAGTTTGAACAAATGAAAGCGTCGCCACCCGCTTCTCAAGCGCCTGCGCAGCAGCGTTCGGTCGCCACGGGCAAGACCTCCGAAGAGAAATCCGCGGTTGGGACCAAGAAGCCGACAGGGGGGTCACGAGGCTTTGCGCCCAAGTCTAAGGGCAGCCGACGGTGAGGAGGGTCGCCGTCAGGCATGGAGGCTATCGGCAGGGTTTTGACCAATACGTGGAATAGAGACGCATGAAGGCCGCAATCAACCTCAGCGAAAAGCTTTCAAAGTTTTCTGAGCTCTGGTCGCCGAAGATCGTCGCGCGGATGAACGACTATCATTTCAAGCTCGTCAAATTTCAGGGCGAGTTCGTTTGGCATGACCACAAAGACACTGACGAGGTCTTCATCGTGCTGGCCGGGGAAATGACCATTCACTTCCGGGATGGCGATGTTTCGGTCAGGAAAGGAGAGATGTTTGTCGTTCCGAAGGGAGTGGAACACATGACTTCGTCTGACGCTGAATGCCATGCCATGCTAGTTGAAGCCGCCGGCACGGTAAACACAGGGGATGCCGGAGGCGACAGGACTGCCACAACGAACGCATGGATATAGAGACGACGAGCTAGCGGCGCTGCCGGATGCGGGTTCCAATCGCGGCAGTGCGTTCCATCGCGCCGCGATCTGCGGCTTCCCGGATTCTGAGACAGCATCAAATCCCCCTCCCACAATGGTAATAGGCCGATTAAGCTTCGTAAGTGAAAAGAACTTGACACGCCAAGTGCTTTACTAGTAAATAGTCAACGTATTTAATAAGTCGGCGCCGACGCGACCGCTGGGAGAGGAGGCGGATCATTTTTGCCAAGGCGCCTCGTGCAATCGGCCGGCGGCAAGCGCGGCAAAGCTCCGATCTGAGCGCGCGAACTGCTCGATAGACAGGAGGGAGACCGTGAGGTTACCAAAATTCGATTACAGGCGACCTGAGCGCATTCAAGAAGCCTGCGCGATCTTGCTCGACCAACCTTGCGCAAAGCTCATGGCCGGGGGAACAGACCTGCTGGTAAACATGAAGCATAGGGCCGAGACGCCGTCCACCATTGTCAGCCTCAAGGCTCTGCCCGACCTGGATTTTGTGCAGAAGACAAACAGCGCCTTACGGATCGGCGCGCTCACGCCGCTCAAGAAGGTCTACAACGATCCGTTCGTGGCCGCGAAACTCCCTGCTTTGGCCATCGCGGCTTCCTCAGTGGGATCGTATCACCATCAGACCATGGGGACTATAGGAGGGAACCTCTGCCAGCAGACCAGGTGCAAGTATTTCAATCAATCCAAGTGGTGGCGTAGTTCCCGGCCACTCTGCTTCAAGGCGGGCGGTGAATTGTGTCACGTGGCCAAGAGGGAGGGCGTCTGCTACTCAACCTACTGCGGTGACGTGGCGCCCGCTCTGCTGGCCTTCGGCGCAGAAGTGATCCTGACCGGGGCGCACGGCTTGAGACAGGTTCCGTTGGAAGAGATCTTCTCAGGGGATGGCAAGACTCCTCTGAAGATCGGTCGGGGCGAGATCCTCACGGAGATTGTCATTCCCAACCAAGCGGCGGACGGGTTCTCCACGTACGGAAAATCCGCCAATCGAGGGAGCATTGACTTCCCGATCGTGGGCGCGGCTGTGTGGCGTTCAAGCTCAACCGGGGAATCAAGGATAGCTTTGACCGCTGTGGACCGCAAACCCGTAAGAGCCCGACGGCTCGAAGATTTCCTGGAAGGGAAGCAGCTCAATGAGGAGACTTTTCAAGCCGTGGACGGCCTGGTGGCCAAGGAAAGCCGATTGATGCCATCGTCCATTGATTCGCTTTCATACAAGAGAAAACTGATGGGGCTGCTCGTCCAAAGCGCTCTCAGTGAAGCCAGGGGAGGTGAATAAGGTGAAGCAAGCTATCGCATTAGAGGTCAATGGAGATACGTACGAGGTCCTTGTTTCTCCGAATCAGACTCTCCTTGAGGTCCTCAGGGAGAAACTGGGGCTCACAGGAACGAAAAAAGGATGCGATCTCGGGGCGTGCGGCGCATGCACGGTGTTGCTGGATGGCGCAGCTTATCTCTCATGTCTGATGTTGGCTGTGGATGCCGTTGGAAAGAAAATCGTCACCATAGAAGGGCTCAGTCAGGGCGGCGAACTCCACCCGCTCCAGAAATCGTTTGTTGAACTGGGCGGATTGCAGTGCGGGTTTTGCACACCCGGGATTATCATGACGGCGAAGGCCGTCCTCGATGAGGAGCCGCAGCCCACTGAAGAAAGCCTGAAAAAAAAGATGGCGGGTAACCTTTGTCGCTGCACCGGGTACAAGAAGGTCTTAGACTCGATCATGGGCGCAACCGCAAGGATGGGAGGGGAACGGTAAATGGAAAAGCAATTCAGCGTGGTAGGACGTAGACTACCTATGTTGGACGCGGCTGCGAAAGTAAACGGCTCCGCCCAGTTTACCGATGACCTCATGCTTCCCGGCATGTTGCACGGAAAAATCCTGAGAAGCCGTCTCCCTCATGCAAAGATACTGAACGTCGATGTATCCAAGGCCGCGCGTCTTCGGGGCGTTAAAGGAGTTGTCACCGGCGCGGAGATCCCGGATCGCCAATATGGAATAGTTCCGAAAGCGAGAGACGAGTACGCCCTTGCCAAGGGAAAGGTTCGCTACATCGGCGATGAAATAGCCGCGGTGTGCGCTATTGATCAGGAGATCGCCGAAGAGGCTGTGGAATTGATTGAGGTTGACTACGAGGAACTTCCAAGTGTGTTCGACCCGTTGGACGCTATCAAAGAGGGCGCTCCGATCATACACGAGGGTGTGGCCAACAATACCTCCTTCGCCATAAGGAAGGAGTTCGGCGACGTTGAGGGCGCATTTGCCGCGAGTCACCTGGTTTCCGAGGATTCGTTCTATTCCCAACCCGTGAACCACGCGCCGTTGGAGCCGCATTCCGCGGTGGCGCAGCACGATCCGATACGAGGTCAAGTCGTCCTTTGGTCCAGCACCCAGATACCTTTTTTCCTCAGAAGGAATCTGGCTGCCACGCTTCAAATTCCCGAAAGTAGAGTCCGTGTGATCAAACCCAAAGTGGGTGGCGGATTCGGGCAGAAGATCGACATGTTTGCCAAAGACTTCTGTGCGGCGTGGTTCGCGATGAAGCTCGGCAAGCCGGTCAAGTTCACGTATGAAAGGGACGAAGTTTTCATTGGAACGCGGCAGCGGCATCCGATGTATCTCAAGGTGAAGACCGGAATGACCAAGGATGGAAAAATCCTCGGTCAGCAGTTCCTGGCCTATGCCGACGGCGGCGCGTATAACAGCACGGCGCCTACGATGATGGCCCTCTCCTGCTTTTTTCTCATGGTTCCGTACCATGTGCCCAATCTACTGTACGAGGGGTACCATGTTTATACCAACAAGCCCGTGGGCGGGGCGATGCGCGGGCATGGCATTCCTCAAGCCCGTTTCGCGGTGGAACGCCAGTTGGACATGATGGCGGAACGGTTGAACCTGGACCCGGCCGAGATCCGGTGGAAGAACAGCATCAAAGCGGGAGAACCGCATCCCGGGGGATTTGTCATCAACACCTGTGGGTTTGCCGAAAGCGTTCGAGCGGCCGCGAAAGCGATCGGTTGGAAGGAAAAGCGCGGCAAGCTTCCCTTTGGCCGGGGGGTAGGCCTCGGTGGAGCCTCATTTCCCAGTGGGGTGACCAATATGAGCCATATCAGCTCCGGCGCGGTGGTACAAGTGGGCCAAGACGCCTCGGTCAACGTGCTTACCGGCGCCGCGGACATCGGCCAAGGCGCTGAGACCGTGATAGCTCAGATTGTCGCGGAGGTGCTCGGTGTTTCGCTTGACGACGTCAGGGTGACCGCGGCCGACACCGGCGCCACTCCTCTTGATCCGGGCACTTTCGGGAGCGGAGTGACGGTGCGCGCGGGCAACGCGGCCCGAATCGCTGCCGAGTCTGTGAAAAAAAGACTCTTCGAATGCGTAGCCGACGAGTTAGAGGCCAACCCAGAGGATCTTGTGGCCAAAGACGGCGTCATATTTGTCACCGGATCGCCGGAGATCAACATTCCATTTGCTAAGGCTCTGAAAGCATACCAGTACAAAGACTTACCCATGCCCCTCGTGGGGAGAGCCTCCTGGATGGCCGACACCAGCGAGCCGACCACTTTGTTCAATCAGCCGGGGAACTTCTCCCCGAGCTACTCGTTCATGACTCAGGCCGCGGAAGTGGAGGTCGATACAAAAACAGGCAAAGTGAAAGTCATCAAAATGGCGACCGCGCATGATTGCGGTCGGCCCATCAACCCCATGCTTGTTGAAGGCCAACTGGAAGGCTCCATAGCCGGCGGGATGGGGCAAGCTCTCTATGAAAATGTGATCACCGAAAAAGGGCAGGTGATGAATCCCTCATTCCTGGATTACGGTTTTCCCACTACGCTGGAAGTCCCGGAAATGGAGTCTATCGACATTGAAACCGACGATCCTGTGGGCCCATTCGGCGCAAAGGAGGCCGGTGAAGGAACCCAACTGTCACCCGCGCCCGCGATTGTGAACGCTATCTACGACGCGATCGGTGTGCATTTCAATGAACTCCCGGTGACTCCGGAGAGAATCCTCAAGGCTTTGGAAGAAAGGAAGTAACAGCGCATTTGGGTCAATCAACGCCGAGAAGATGTCTCATGCCGAAAAACGAAAAAAAGGAAGATATGAGCGTGGAAGAAAAGGTCATGATCTTCGTTGTCATGGCTTCCGAGTTGTTCAAGAAGAATTCCACAGCCATCTTCGGCCAATACGGGCTCACTTTCTCGCATTATAATGTTCTCAAGTCCCTTGTCGCATGTGAAGGTGGCCGGGACACGGCGGGCAACGTCAGCAAGCGTATGCTGGTAACAGGCGCGAACGTGACCGGACTTGCCAAACGAATGGAGAAAGCAGGACTGATCGAAAGAAGGAACGACGAGAAAGACGAACGCCTCACCATGCTGCAAATCACTAAGAAGGGACGGAAAGCGCTCGATGCAATTCGTGAGATTCAGGAAAAACATGTCAATGAATATATGCAGACCTGCTCCCGGGAACAGAAAGAGGAACTCCTTACCGTTCTTAAGAGCATCCTCCGAAAAGGCAAGCAACTGGCCGGATCGAAATACTAAGATGCCCGAGGGGAGGCGAGACGCGACCGCTTATACGAAGTTCTGTTCAAGGAGACAGAATGGCATGGGCGGAGGGTTGCGGGTCCGGTGAACGAAGATCTGACGGCTCTGCGTCATTCGTAGTGAACCGGACCCGCAACCTCATCTGCTCACAAGTGACCGGTTTGAAAGCCAATTATTATCAAGCCTCACGCGGTGACAAGGGCGATTTATCCTTATCTCTCGATATTCCAGGTGAGGAATCGTCCTAATTGCGCTTTTTCTGCCCGGCTTCCTCCCGAGACACAGGCAATACGAGCCGAAATAGCGCTCCTGAAGCAGATTTCTCCAAAGTGATTGTTCCTCGGTGAGCGGAAACGATTGCCTGAACAATGGACAAACCCAAGCCGGTCCCCCCCGATTCTCTCTCCGTTGTGAAAAAGGGCGTGAAGATCCTGTCCGCATCGGTTTCCGACACACCCCTCCCATCATCTTGCACGTCAATTTCAACGCGATCCGCGCGGTCTCGCCCGGCCGGCCGTGCAGACAAATGAACATGCGCTTCATCGCCGGCATGCTGCCCGGCATTGTCCACGAGGTTGGAAAGAACCGACTCGAAGACCTCCGGCGCCATGGCGATCGGCTGTATTCCGGGCGCAAGGTCGAATGTGACGCTCAGGCTTTCACTTTGGAACCTCTCCGCGACCTGTTTGAAGGAGTCGGCCGGGTGAGTCTGTTCACTGCCGGGTTTCAATACGTCGGCCCTGGCGAGGTCCAGCAAACGCTGCACCAGTCTTGCCAGCCGATCCGCATCCTGCTCCAAGATGTTCAGAAAGCGCGCGCGATTGGCCTCAGACATGTCCGCAAGATGCTCCTTGAGAAGTTCCACGACGCCACGGATTGATGTGAGAGGAGTCTTGAACTCATGGGAAACGTTGGACGCGAAGGTGCGGATGTAGTTTGCCCGCTTTTCTAAGGCGCCGGACATCTGCGCCAGAGCCTTGGAAAGATGGTCCACTTCGTACGTCCCGGGCCTGCTCAACGGAACCGCCACAGCTTCCTTGTCACTGAGCGCCACCTGTTCGGCTTGACGTATGAGAGCCTTCACCGGCCTTGTAATGAGGAGAGTCGTGAGAACGGTCACAGCGCACACTACAAACAGAATGACCGCGCCGCCACCCACGAGATAAAACCTGTTCCGATGAAGGGCCGTGGATAAGGCCATTGGGGTTCTCGACAGCAAGACCGCGCCGAGCACCCTGTCGCCCTCGATCACAGGCATTGCCACAGATACTCTCACCCGACTGCTGCGACTGATCGAGCCCATAGGACGGGCAGTCTCCTCAGGGTACCGCTGCCTGAGCAGGCTCACATGCCGGCCTTGAAGGGCCTTTCTCACTTCCTCCTGGCCGGTGAGCGCCTTACCAAGGTCGGCGCGGGTCGAGGCCACAACGACTCCGCGATAATCCATGACCCTGATTCCGCTCAAGGTGATCTTCTGGGCATTCACCAACACGGGTGTCACCCGTTCCGCGGCGAGTTGAGCCATAGCGTCCGGCGCAGTATCCGGCTGGACGGAGTCCGGAGCCGGAGGGTAAATGCGATCCTTGGCGATATCCAGGGACGCGCTGGCCGTCGACTTGAATCTCGAACACCGTCGGAAGGGCTTACTTTGGTACTCAACGTACCGCGTAAGATTCGTGGGGCAGTATCAAATCGGCTATCCTACAGAGGCGCCTCAGACAGTTTTTTTTCAATTCAAGTCGCCTTCCCAAAAGGCCATTTACGATGATGTGAAATTGCTTGTGGATGGACAGGAAGTTGCGGATCTTCCGATCCGTAACGGTATCTTGACCAGAGAGCTGTCGCCGGCGCCCGGTCAAGTCCACTTCGTTGAAGTTCGATATGCGACAAACGGCATGGACGCATGGTGGTACGATTTTGGCCTTCATGTCAAACAGATCAAGAATTTCTCACTGACGATGAACACTAACTTTCGTCAGATCGATTTCCCGGAGAACAGTGTCTCACCCACAACGAAAGATAGGACACCCCAGGGATGGAAGCTTCAGTGGGCATACAAGAACCTCTTGAGCAATGTGAAGATAGGAATGGTGATGCCGCACAAGCTCAACCCGGGACCTTGGGTCAGTCAAGTGAGTTACGCTGCTCCTATATCGCTTTTTCTCTTCTTTTTCATGCTTCTTCTCATATCCACCGTGCGACAAATCAATATCCACCCGATGAACTATTTTTTCATCGGCGCGGCCTTTTTCAGTTTCCATCTGCTCCTGGCGTACATGGTGGATCATTTCTCCGTGCATATCTCTTTTCTCGTGGCTTCGATTGTGTCCGTGGCCCTGGTGGTTTCGTACATGCGTCTTGTGGTCGGTCCTCGGTTTGCCTTTTGTGAGGCTGCAATCGCGCAGTTCGTGTATCTCGTGGTCTTCTCCTACAGCTTCTTCTTCCAGGGGTACACCGGCCTAACAATAACTGTTCTGGAAATTTCCACGTTGTTCGTACTGATGCAGATGACAGGTCGCCTTGACTGGGATGACGTGTTTCGCCGTGACACTGGCCAACCGCAGCAGCTCAAACTTGAAGGAGCGCCGCCGGTCCGAGGTTGACCGTCACATCCTCACCATGCGCGTGGCGAGACGAGGCCTGGCAATCAAGGACTCCAGGCCCCTGGTTACCTTTTCGGTCAAGGAACGGAAGCTGATCAAGACGACAATCCCGCAAACCGGCACGTACAGATTCTCCAGGTTTCCACGAGGGTCGTACGTCCAGTTCGGAGACCACGAGGTCGCTCGGTCCATCCGAAACTTGGGGCTTTCTTCCAGGCCCGTGCTGTCGCGCTATTACCTGGAACGAAGCGCCATCCTCCCCGCGGGTGAGGTGATCGAGCATGAAGTGCGGCCGCTGGAAGGTTACTACGGGCAAGAGCGCGAAGGAGAGCACGCTGCCTTGTATGGCGAGAGTAAAGAGGATTAATGAAAATGACGGCTGAACGCGAACCCGGATTCAAATGGTGAACGTCCAGCTCTCGTCGCCTCATCCTTTTGAAAGAGTATGGTTATCAGCCCGCCGCGACTGTAGACATCGGCGCCACCTGGATTCCGGCTGATTCCAGGGCGGATCGGATCGACTGGACCAGCTTCAGGGCTATAGGCGTGTCTCCATGCACGCACAAAGTTTGAGCTTCGAGATCGATCACTGTGCCGTCAATGGCGACCATCTTGGAGTCTTTTGCGAGGCGGACCGCACGTTCCGTGGCCTCTTGATGATCGTGCAACACAGCGCCCGGGAGCGATCGGGACAGCAGATTCCCGTCCGGAGTGTACGCCCGATCGGGGAAAGCCTCGTACACTACCTTAAGGCCAGCGTCGTGAGCCACTTTGGTCATCAATCGTCCTTTTGCGCCTGCGAAGGCCACATAGAGCAAGTTCGGGTCGTACGACACGACCGCTTCGGCAATTGCTGCGGCCTGGTCTTCATGATCGAATGAGTCCAAGTAGAGCTTTCCATGAGGCTTCACGTGCGTCATGCTGACCCCATGAGCTTTGCAGAAGGCATCCAGCGCGCCTATCTGGTAGAGAACATAATTTCGCAGCTCTGCGGGCGCGCATTCAAGGCGCCGACGGCCGAAGCCCATGAGATCGGGATATCCGGGATGGGCTCCCACTCCCACGCCATGCCGCTTGGCAAGGGAGACGGTGCGATCCATCACCATAGGGTCGCCCGCGTGCCAGCCGCACGCCACATTGGCGGAGGTTATGTGCTTCATTACCTCTTCGTCGGCTCCCAAAGCCCAACGACCAAAGCTCTCGCCCATATCGCAATTCAAATCAATTGAGCGCATTCACTTAACCCCCTAACAAGTCCTTTATGGTGAGCGCGAGGGTCTCTACCGCGGTGTCAATCTCCGTACGATCGATCACAAACGGAGGCCCGATGACGATGGCGTCACCATCCTTTCCTGCGAAACCGCTGGAAAGGTATACGAGCGCTCCACGCTGAAACATGGCTTCTCTTGTCCTCTCCGCAATCTTCTGTTCTCTGGGAAAAGGTTTGAGGCTCGACTTGTCCTGTCCCAGCTCCACACCCCACATGAGTCCGACGCCTCGTATGTCGAGCACGCGCGAAGAGTCAGAAAGCCGCTGTCTGAGGCATTCCTCCAGGTACGTGCCCATTTCGGCGGCCCGATCGACCAGCCGGTCTCGTTCCAGAATGTCGATGACCGCCAAACCCGCGGCCGCTGCGACCACATGATGCGAAAACGTTCCCCCATGAACAAAATTACCGCTGCCTTTGCGCATGAGCTCAAGGTATTCACTCTTTGCGGCGACCGCGGAGAGCGGAACCGCGCCCGAACTGATGCCCTTGCCGAGCGTCATTATGTCCGGCGTCACGTCCCAATGCTGACACGCAAACCAGCGGCCGGTGCGCCCCATGCCGGACATGACTTCGTCCAGGATGAGCAACACGCTGTGACGATCGCAGATCTCCCGAATTAGCCCTAGATATCCGGGCGGAGGAGGATAGATCCCCAGTGTGGCGCCACTCACCGTCTCCGCGAGAAAGGCCGAGACCGTCTTTGGTCCGAGCTGCAGGATGACATCTTCAAGCGCGAGAGCGCATTGCAAGCCGCACTCAGGCAAGGCGAGCCCATAGGGGCAGCGCAGGCAGTAAGGCGGAGGGATATGCGCCACGTCGCTCAAGAGCGGCGTGAACGGCTCCCTGAAATACGTGCGGCCCGACGCGGACAAGGCGCCGAGCGTCAGACCGTGGTATGATTTCCACCGGGCAATGAGCTTCACCCGCTCAGGGTGACCGCTTTCTACATGGATCTGTCGGGCAAGCTTGATCGCTGTTTCGATCGCCTCCGAGCCCGAGGACAGAAAGTAGAACCTGTCAAGCCCTTTGGGAGCATGTTTCGCAAGCTCCGAAGCGAGCGACTCCACGACCTCCGTTGAAAACAGGGTTCCATGTATGTAGTAGCACTGCTCCATCTGAGCATGCACAGCGCGAATAATTTCTTCGCGGCCATGACCCACGTTCACCACGAGAGCGCCGCCACCCGCGTCCAAGTAACGCCGCCCGTCCTGGTCCTCTATCCAGACGCCGTGCGCCTTTGCAGCCCTTGGAAGAGGCTTGTCCAGCCTTCGGGGGAAGACGTTGCCGGGAGGAATGCTCATGACGCCTGCGCCTTCAGACCTATTCAACCGGACTTGAATCACCCCCCCTTGCCCCTCCCATCAAGAAAGGGGGATTTGGAACCCTCTCCCCTGGCGGGAGAGGGCAGGGTGGGGGGGAACATATTTAGAAAGAGGTTCAACCTCAACCTACGGCAGTATGTGCGCTCTACTTCACTCTGATACCCAGGATCTGCCGAGCTTCAGAGCACGTGGCGATCCCTCGATCCAGCATTTCCGCCAGCTTCACCGTTCGTTCCACAAACTGCGCGTTGCTCTCCGCTTTCACGCCTCGTCTCAGATACAGGTTATCTTCAAAGCCTACCCGCACATGACCTCCCATAAGCGTGGCATGAGTCGTAATTGAAAGCTGCATGGGCCCAACACCCAAGCAAGACCACTGACACCCGGACGGCAAACGGCGCCGCATATCCAAAAGCGCTTCCACCGAGTCTTCTATACCCCACGGGATGCCCATACAGAGTTGAAAATACGCGGGAGGCTCTATGAGACCGCGCGAAACCAAATCTTTGGCCTGTCGAATGTGGCCTAGGTCGAAAACCTCCAACTCGGGTTTGACACCGGCCTCTTTCATGGTTTTGGCCGCAGTTTCCACCCAGTCCGGCGGATTGATAAAGACCCGTCCTCCGCGGAAGTTGAGAGTGCCCACATCCAGGGAGCACAGATCGGGTCCCAGTTCCACGGGCATCAAGCGCTGCTTTCCCACGTCGGAACCGGTGATGTTGAATCCGCTCGTGGTGAGGCTTATGAGCATGTCGCTCTCGGAACGTATCCGTTCCACGACTTCGGCAAAGAGCGATTGTTCAAACGCGGGGGCGCCTGTTTCAGGGTCCCGCACATGAACGTGAACCACTGCCGCGCCGGCCTTCCAGCAGCGGAGGGCTTCGTCAGCTATCTCCTTGGGAGAGTAGGGCACATTGGGGTTCTGGTCACGGGTCGGCCCCGACCCTGAGACCGCAACAGTGATGACAAGTTTGTCCAAAGGACTTCCTCAAGAATCATTAATGAGCAAGGTAAGCCTTGACGATATCCTCATCGGCCATCAGTTCGACGCAAGGGCCGGATCTGATAATTGTTCCGGTTTGCATGAGATATGCTCTATCCGTGTGTCGCAACACCTGGTTAACGTTCTGTTCGACAATCAGGAGTGTTCGGGTCTCTCCCACCAGCCTGAGCGCTCGGTAGATTTCCTTTACCACCAGGGGCGCCAGACCCAGGGAAAGTTCGTCCACCAACAACAATTGCGGCCGGCTCATCAGCGCCCTTCCGATGGCCAGCATCTGCTGTTCGCCTCCGGAGAGTGTTTCCGCGGGCTGATGGAGCCGCTCGTGGAGCGCCGGAAAGAGCGCGGTCACCTCTGCCAGCGATTCTTTCAGGCTTTTCCTCGCCGCGGGATTGTACGCTCCCATCCGAAGATTATCCATCACGGCCATGTCCCCAAACGGTCGCCTGCCCTCGGGAACACATGCGATCCCAAGCCGTGAAATCTCGTAGGGCGGCAGACCGCCGATGTCCCGACCGTCAAAAGCGATGCGTCCTGATCGAGGCTTTTCCAGGCCCACCACTGTGCGAATCAGAGTTGTCTTGCCTGCTCCGTTGGCGCCCAGAACAGCGACTTTCTCGCCTCCGGTCAGTTCCAGGCTAACGCTCCTGAGGATGTGGTGCTCCCCGATGAATACATCAATCTTTTCAATCCCCAGCATCGGGCGCCCCCAGGTACGCTTCGATGACGCGGGCATCCCGAGCCACGTCAGCGGGAGTCCCTTCGCAAATGAGCATGCCTTGGTTCAGCACGAGCAACCGTTCGCACAGCGTCATGATCGCGCCCATGACGTGCTCGATCCATACGAAATTGACGCCGCGCTTATCTCGAATCGACCGTATCAAGCCCATAGCCTGGTCCATCTCGATGGAGCTCAAGCCTCCGAGCGCCTCATCCAGCAGCGCTACGCGCGGCCGTGTGGCAAGGGCTCGAGCCAATTCAAGACGCTTCTTATCGATGAGGTTCAGCGAGGAAGCGAGAAAGGATTCCTTCCCCGAGAGCCCGACAAAATCGAGCAGTTCCCGAATCAACTCTGGTCTTTCCGAATCCGGGGCCGGATGGGCGCGGCCGATCAGGGCCACGAGGACATTTTCGTAACAGGTCATGCCCAGGAAGGGCCGGGCCACTTGGAAGGTCCGAGCCAAGCCTGCCCGCGAGATCCGGTAAGGCGGGAGCCCGGTAATGTCCAGACCGTTGAATCGGACGCGACCGCGGTCCGGGGTAATAGCGCCGGCGACGAGGTTGAACAGTGTGGTCTTGCCCGCGCCGTTAGGCCCTATGAGCCCCAAAATCTCGCCCTCATTGACATGGAACGAGACGTCCGACACGGCCTGTAGGCCGCCAAAACTCTTGCTCACATGGTCAACCACCACAAGACTCATATATGGAACCCTCAAACAGCGCTCCGGAATTGGCGCCAAAGCCCCACTAATCCTTGAGGGGCAAAACGAGCCACGGCCAGAGCCACCAGTCCAAAAATGAGAATATGGTACTCGCCGTAAACGCGAATATATTCGGAGAGCGTCTCCAAAAAAAGAGCGCCCACGATCGGACCTATGAACGTTCCCATGCCCCCGATCACGGTCATGGCCAGGACCAGGAACATCAAGTCCAACGACAGGATGTGCGGCGTTATGAGCATCAGGTAATGCCCGTACAGGGAACCTGCAAAGCCGGCCATCGCTCCTGCGATAACAAAAGCCAAAATCCTCACCCGAACCACCGGTATACCCAACGAAGCCGCGGCGGTTTCGTCATTCTGGACCGCACGAAAAGACGCGCCCAGGTCCGAGTTCAAGATCCGGCGGATCAACCAAAGGATCAGTAGAGCAGCGGCAAGAAGCACGTAGAAGCTGACCGTCTTGGAGTATTCCCCAAAAAGCGGCGGCGTCTTGAGGCCCATGGTTCCGCGAGTGATCTCATATTCATTGGTAACAATAATGCGGAGGATCTCGGAGAATCCGAGAGTGGTCAGGCTCAGGTAAATGCCGCCCATGCGAATGCACAGCGACCCCAGAGCAAGACCGAGCACAGCCGCGACGGCAATGCCGATGGGCAGGCCCAACAGAGGAGGCAATCCGGCTTTGGCGGCCAAGATGCCCGAGGTGTACGCTCCCACTCCGGCAAAAGCCGCATGAGCAAACGACACCTGGCCTGTATACCCCGCGAGAAGATTCCAGCTCGATGCCATCATGACATAGAATAGCCCCACAATGGCCGTGTGGAGCCAATACTGTCCGAGAAACAACGGGAATGCGGCAAAAAGCGCGAGGACAACTATCCCAACAACGGTGAGCGGTTTCTTCGTGTTTGCCGTGATAACCTCCATTGGCACGATCATCTCCAGCTAGGGTCTCCCCGGAAACTCTTCCAAAAAGCTCCCGCGCTTCAGCGCCCTTCTATGCTCGCTTGCGACCGAACAAGCCCGCGGGTCGCAAGAAGAGCGCCGAAATGAGGATGATAAAGCCAAAGAGCTGCTTGTACGCGCTGGAAATATAGGCGGCTCCAAGGTTTTCCATCACGCCCAACAGAATGCCGCCCACAACGCATCCTGCAAAAGAGCCCATACCGCCCAGGACGACCACAACAAACGCGGTGAGACTCACCCCCACACCGATCGTTGGGGTAACCGGGAAGATAGGTGTCAGGATGACACCGGCCGCGCCGGCCAAAGCGCATCCAAGGCCGAACGCGAGCAAGTTCACTCTTTGGGGATTCACGCCCATGAGTGAAGCCATGTCACGATCGATGCTCACGGACCGCACTACTCTGCCGAACCAGGTGTAACGGATAAGCGCAAAGAAGCAGACGATCATCACCAGCGCAAGAGCGAAGCCCAGGAGGCGCTGATTGCCGTACATGAAAAGCGAAAAAACGTTTGTAGCGCCGGTAACCAGGTTGGGAGGCTTACGAGGATAAGGCCCGAAAATGAGCAAGTATCCGTTCTGCAGCACGATGGACAAAATGAAGGTAACGATCAAGGAATACATTTCGTTACCGTATGTCGGCCGTATGAGCGTTCTTTCGACGATCAACCCCACAACAAAAACACACAGCGTCGCCATGATCATGGCGAGCGCCGGGTGCATACCCAGGGCGGACGCAAACAAGGCGCTGAAGTACCCCGCGAGAACGTACAGCTCGCCGTGAGCAAAGTTCACCACGTTCATGATCCCGACGATCAGCGCAACGCCCAGCGCAAAAAGGGCGTATATGATCCCCATGACCAATCCGTTGGTCAGGTAAAGCAAGAAATCAGTCATTACGGGGCGGTCTCCGTGTGCGATGAATCAGCGATCCGCTTTCGAAACGATCTGCAGCGCGTGGTTCTAACGCTCGAGATCGGGTGAGCCCGAGCGTTGAAATGTCACTTCTTCTTAAGCTCGCCGGTGGCAAGGTCTTTCGGATGGACGACCACCTGCTTCTTGTCTTGCCACTGGACGACGAGCATAGGCGGCTGCCACTGATGGTACCGATACGACCCGGGCGTCAGATCAAACTTTACGACTCCGCTGGCAATGGTTAGGTTGGTCTTTTCCAGGGCGTCGACCAATTTGTCGGCATCGGTCGAACCTGCCCGGTTAATTGCATCCGCAGCCAACAGGACCGTGTTGAACAGAGAACGAGACTTATAGTCAGTGGGATTCTGACCGAACTTCTTCCTGTACGCCTCATAGAATGCTTTGTCTACCTCGGTCACAGGCTTATCCACGTTCATGGATGAGACGAACAGCTCCAAATTGCCCGCGTCTCCCACGTTTTTCCAAAAGTCCGGCCACAAGCTGGGCGGCCCTGCGCCATCAAGCACCAGAGCGGTTTGAGGCGCCAAGCCGGTTTCATTGGCCTGAGCGATAAAATAGTGAAGCCCGAAGCCGTACACAAAGGCCAAGACCAGATCGGGCCCAAACTGCTTCACCTTGTTCAGCTCGGTGTAATGATCCTGACTTTGCCGTTCCGTAACGATGGTCATGAAGGGAATGTTGGCCGCCTTGAGCCCTTCCTCGGCCAGCTTCTTGATACCAAGGCCCCAATCCGTGTTTTCTGCAACGATAGCCACTTTCTTGAAGCCGTTTGCCTTGACGAAACCCATCAGGCTATCGTTCACCACACCGCTGTTGCTGGGCCCGGCTCGAAAAACGTACTTGTAGCCTTTGGCCGTGATGTCATCGTGCCACGCCTCGGCGATTATGAGAGGAACCTTCAGCCTGTTGGCCACGTCGATCTCCGCAAGAGCGGCGGACGAATGGCTCTCGCCGACCACCAGCGCCACCTTGTCTCTTGTAATGAGCTTCTCGATTCCCGAGGCCGCCTTCTCAGGATCGCCCGCGGTATCCTCGAAAACCACTTCCAGTTTCTTGCCAAGCACTCCTTTTCCCGGAGCATTGACCATGTCCAGGGCCACGGCAAAGCCCTCTTCGAAAGCCTTCCCAGTCGCGGCCGCCGGTCCGGTGCGGGGTCCCACCACACCTATCTTTATCGAATCATCCGCGGCCCATGTCGGGCCGGCTCCGATGACCGGAAAGAGCGCGAATAAAACAACCAACGCCCTATGAAGCTTCTTCGCATTCATCCCTAACCCCCTGGGTGAAATGTATGGGTTAATCGCCGCAATTCTGACGGCATGAGCAGTGACCTGCTCGCCGACCGGCGCGGGCATCATAGCAGCCTCCGAAAAGATCCGTCAATGGCAAACCCGATCAGGGACTTTTGGTTCGTTCAGGCGGCGCTGGACACTTCGGCGAACATATCATTGCGAGTCCTCCGGGACGAGGCACGAAGCAATCTCCTCGGTGGGACAGGCGTCTCGCCTGTCAGTCGGAACGACAGACATGGTGCCCGTCCCAGCAAGAAAGAAAATGCCGGTGAGACCGGTATGTTACCGTAGCCCCCAAGAGACAGGCTGGAAGCCTGTCCCACCGAGGACTTTTCACAGTGACATGGTTCGAGGCAATTGACACGCTGTGTCGTTGAACGTAACTTACGGTCCATAGGATTCAGCATATGCAGGAGGAACATGGAGGATGGAAGAGACGCGCTTCAAGTTGACGTACGCGACTATGTTCGACCCTCCCGATATACTCCATACGCGGTTTGAAGCCGCATTGGCAAAGGTGAGAGCCGATCTCGGCAAAGAACACGCCATGATCGTCGCGGGCAAGGATAGATACTCGGCTCAGAAGTTCAACGAGACGTCGCCTGCCGACACCGACGTGGTCCTCGGCATCTTCCAACAGGGCACGGCGCAGGGTGCTCTGGACGCGGTGGAGACTGCGCGCCGGGCCTTTGCTGAGTGGAGCGGCGCGCGATGGCAAGATCGCGTGACCCTACTCCGAAAGGCCGCAGCGCTCGTGGAGGAGCGGATCTTCGACATCAGCGCGGCCATGGCTCTGTCGGTAGGCAAGAACCGAATGGAGTCCCTCGGCGAGGTCGCTGAAACAGCGGATCTGATCAACTATGCCTGCGATCAGATAGAGCAAAATGACGGCTTTGTGAAAGAAATGGGTCAGGACCCCATCAAGAACTGTGTTTCCAGGAACCTATCCGTGCTGCGACCGCATGGCGCCTGGTTGATCATCAGTCCGTTCAATTTTCCCATAGCGCTCACGGGTGGCCCTGCGGCAGCCGCTCTCGTCACTGGAAACACGGTGATCATCAAACCGCCTTCCGATGCTCCGTGGACTGTTCGACTCCTTGCTGACTGCTTTCAGGACGCGGGTCTGCCGGACGGGGTTGTCAACTTTGTGACCGGCTCGGGCTCTACGGTGGGAGAGGCGCTGATATCAAGCTCGGATGTGGATGGTGTCACCTTTACCGGGTCTTACGAAGTGGGTATGAAGATCTTTCAGGAGCGGGCCCGACTGAATTACGCGCGTCCCGTGATCCTGGAGATGGGCGGCAAGAACCCCACCATAGTTTCGCGCAACGCGGACCTGGAAATCGCCGCGCTGGGGACCATGCGGTCCGCATTCGGCCTGCAAGGCCAGAAATGCTCGGCATGTAGCCGGGTCTATATTGAAGAGCCGGTGTACGATGACTTCGTCAGTCGCCTGGTGGACCTAACCGGCAAGATCGTAGTGGGCGATCCAACGCAAAAGCACGTGTACATGGGACCAGTGATCAACCGGACGGCGTTCGATCGATACAGGGCTTGTGTGAAGGAATTGTCCGCGGCCGGCAAAGTATTCAGCGGCGGTCAGGCGCTCGATTCAGGAGAGTATGCCAGAGGCTATTTTTGTTCACCGACAATCGTGGCGGATGTTCCTCGCGATCATCGGCTCTGGATAGAGGAAATGTTTGTGCCCATCTTGATGGTGAGCACAGTCGCGGACCTTTCCGAAGCGATGGAGCAGGCGAATCAGAGCACATTCGGCCTCACCGCTGGATTCTACGGTTCTCCTGAAGAGGCGGATTGGTTTTTCACCAATATCCGTGCAGGAGTCGCGTACGCCAACAGGTTGGTGGGAGCAACCACCGGAGCTTGGCCGGGGTTCCAGCCTTTCGGGGGATGGAAAGGCTCCGGCGCGTCCGGGAAGAACGCGGGCGGCCATTACTATCTTCCGTTGTACCTGCGAGAGCAAATACAGAGTCGAATGATCCGACAATAAGCAAAGGTTGCGGAACGTCGGATAATCGCTTTCTTGATGGCGCATTAGTATGATCTCAAGAGGGAGACCAAATCAGTCGGCCGATATGGTATCATTGGAGGGCGGTGAGGGAGGTGTAGGCCATGACAAAAGTAATGATCCATCCCGCTACGTACGAGAATGTCCGCCAGGCTGTTGACCGAGCCTTTGAGATCTTCCCGGTGGATGTTCAGGGCAAGAAGGCGCTGATAAAGCCCAATGTGCTCCGGGCTTCGCAGGCGTCAGAAGCTATCGTCACCAATCCTCAAGTTCTTCGCGCTGTTGTGGAAAAAGTGGAAACGCTGCGGCCCGCGTCCCTGATTGTGGGAGATAATCCCGGTCTTTTCAATTACGGCGCGAACGAAGAATGTTTCAGAATGACAGGGCTGCTTGAAGCTTCCAAAGGATATTATCTCAACATCGGTAATGATTCGCAGAAGCTTGATTTCAACCCGGATTTCATGCCCGCGGTGAGCGTTTCTCGATCCGTGCTGGACGCGGACGTGATCATCAGCCTGCCGAAGTTCAAGACTCACGGCCTGACCGTCATGACCGGAGCGATCAAGAACTGTTACGGCTTCTTGCCCGGCGCTCAGAAAGCCAAGTTACACAAGGCCGCGGGCAATCCTGAGCGCTTCCACGAAGTTATCGTGGATGTGTTCCGGCTCCGACCGCCCGATTTGTTTATTGTAGATGCGGTGGTCGGTATGGAGGGCAACGGTCCTGCTTCTCCTGACCTACGAAACATCGGCCTGGTGCTCGCGTCCGACAATGCTGTGGCTTTGGATGCAGTTATCGCGACCATGATGGGTTGTGATCCGGCTCGACTGCGATTCCTCCAAAAGGCCAAGGACGAGGGCCTGGGCGATTACGACCTGAAAAAAATAGAGCTCATCGGTGAACTAAAACCTATACGCGATTTCAAGCTTCCTCCTTTGGGCGGAGAAGCGATCATCCGCAACGAGAACATACAAGCCGTCATTCATTCGCGGACCATCTTGCGACCTCAGGTCGAACCTGACCTGTGCACTGCATGCGAAACCTGCGTGGATCAGTGCGCGGTATCCGCGTTGTCGATGGACAATGGGCTCCCCGTAGTCGATGCGGACACTTGCATCACGTGCTTCTGTTGCCAAGAGATGTGCCCCGAAAAGGCGATTACGCTGAAGTAGCCGATTTGTTCTTTTCCGAAGTGATAGGAAGTCGGTTGGGAGAAGCTTGGACCGGCCGGCCTGACGCTGGGCATTGCTCCACTCTCGCAATGACACGGCCGCCGGATCCGCCCCAGTGTAAACCTATAGTCAAGAAAAATCAGAGTTGACTCAACCGACGACGGTGGGGTATGGTCTTCACCTATTGGAATGGCCGGATTTTGATTTATGACGAAAGGAGAAGACATAATGCTAACCAAATGTGCCACGCTACTTGTTCTTATGGCAGCGGTCGCTTTCGTGACCGCGCCCTGTATTGCGGAAGCTGCTTGATTTGGCTGTTTCCCCTCCTGGTCAGGAGGAACATCGTACTCAGCCGGCTCCTACTACGGCGGATACGGAGCCTACGGATATGCTCCGGGGGTTTACGGTTACAACGTTGTCCCCGGTTCCGTGAAACGAACCGGCAAGTCTACCAAAGCCAAAACCGAGAAACCCAAGGCCAAGCCCGCGCAATAGCGAGAGGTGAGGGCAGGGCGCTACGGGGCTGGAGGAAAGTAGATCCGAACTTGCGGGAACCCCTTTTTCGTGTGAAAAAGCGGTTCCCGCACCCTCGCAAGAAGCGCTATCCATTCCTTATTGTGCGTGGGCGCTCATGTCGCGGGCGATAAGGGCTGCGCCCAAGGCGCCCACAATCTGAGGTTCTTCGGGCACGTTTATCCGTCCGCCCACCTTTTCTCTGATTTTCTCCACGATACCGGTGTTCTTGGCCACACCGCCCGTCATGGTCACTTCCATCCGTATGCCCACAGCGTCCATCAATGGCGCGAGGCGGTTGCATATGGATTGATGAATTGCATTGAGTATGTCTTCTTTCGGTGTGGCGCGAGCCACCAGTGAGATGACCTCGGACTCGGCGAATACAGTGCACATGCTGCTAATGGATATGTCACGGGTGGACCTCATTGAGAGCGGGCCCATCCGGTCCAGGCCGATTTCCAGGGCCCGCGCCATTACTTCCAAGAATCTGCCCGTGCCCGCGGCGCATTTGTCGTTCATGCTGAAATCCGCCACTTTTCCGTCTTGTGAGACGCTGATGACCTTGCTGTCCTGGCCGCCGACATCAATTATGGTTTGTGTTGCGGGAAAAAGATGAACAGCTCCCCGCGCATGGCAAGTGATTTCGGTCACGGTTTTGTCGGCAAAAGGTATACTTACGCGGCCGTAACCGGTAGCCACGGTGAAGTTCACTTCAGATTGAGCGATGCCGCCACTCGCCAAAGCCGCGGCAAATGATTTCTCACCGGCTGTGCGACTGTTCGCGCCGGTGGATGAAATGTGGTACGAAACCACCGCGCCCGCATGGTCGAGGATCACGGTCTCGGTGCTCAATGAGCCCACGTCGATTCCGACGAAATACATTTTCGCGTTACCTGGAGTCGTCGTACAACGATTCCAATAAGGGCGCGTACTTATCTTTTATGACCTTGCGCTTAAGCTTCAACGTGGGCGTAATCTCACCCTGTTCTTGGGAGAACTCACACGGGAGGATCTCAAACTTCTTGATCGTTTCGAAGCGCGCAAGGTCCGTGTTGACCTTTTCGATTCCTTGGCGGATATGTTCGCGTATTTCCGGGCTGCGCGTCAGTTCCTCGTAAGTCTCATACGTGATTCCTCGGTCTTTCGCCCAAGCGTCGGTTTCCGCGCGATCGAGGGTGATGAGAGCGATAAGGTAGTTCTTCTTGTCTCCATACACCAGCGGAAGCGATACCAGAGGAATCCTCTTGAGCTGGTTCTCGATGTTTTGCGGCGCGATGTTCTTTCCGCCCGAAGTGATGATGAGATCTTTCTTCCTATCGGTGATCACGAGAAAGCCGTCTTCGTCCCATCGGCCCACATCGCCTGTGTAACACCACCCGTCTCTCAACACTTCCGCAGTCAGTTCGGGCTTATTATAATAACCCATGAAATTGTTGCCTCGGATAAGAATCTCGCCGTCGGGCGCGAGCTTCACTTCCACTCCCGCCATGGGTTTGCCCACTGTGCCAAAGCGGCGCTCCTCGAATGTAGTCATGGTCCCGGAAATTGTCTCCGTGAGCGCATAGAATTCCAGCACATCTATCCCCATACTGTGGATGAACTCTCCTACATCAGCGGAAAGAGGCGCTCCGGCAGACACGGCAAACGTCAGCCTTCCACCAAGGAGATTACGGATCTTTTGAAAAACCAACCGATCCGCCACGTTACACTTGAACCTGAGCCACGCGGACATGGGCAAGCGAGCTGTGATCTTTCTGCTCCTTTCGCGGCCGGCTGCCATGGCCCAATGGAATATTGATCGCTTAAACGGCGAGCCCTTTTCCGCGGCGCCGACAATCCGGTCATACACTTTCTCGAAGATGCGAGGAACACTGGTGAAGTACGTAGGTCGGGTTTCCATCATGTTCTGACCCACGGTGTCGATGGATTCGGCTATCGCGAACGGAATGTTCATATAGATGTTGTAATAATATCCCGAGACGCGAGGGTAAAGATGTGATATGGGAAGGATCATGAGGGAGAAGTTGGTCTTGGGATCGATCTTGATCAATTCGTGAATCGACCAAAGAACAAATGCGATATTCCGGTGGCTGATCATGCAGCCTTTGGGCGGCCCGGTAGTGCCCGAGGTGTATACGATTGTGGCCATGTCATTGATATTGATGCCGCTGATGCGACGCCGCAGCTCTTGTTGACTTCCGTCTCTGACGCGTCGGCCCTGTTCAACAAGCTCGGCAAACGTAATGACTCGCCCGTCGTCTTGTGAGACTGTTCCTTCAATAAGAACGATCTTGGACAGTTTCGGCAATTCGTGGACGTGGAGGAGGATCTTGGCGAGCTGAGTGACATCTTCAACAACAGCGAAGGCGCAGCCCGAATCGCTCAGGATGTATGCTGCCTGTTCCGCGGTGTTCGTATGATAGATCGGCACGCCCACCCCGCCGGCGAGCAGCGTCCCCAGGTCCGCGACGATCCATTCGAGACGATTGAACGACATTATGGCAAGGCGATCCCCGGGTTGCATCCCGATATTGAGCAGGCCGCACGCGAAGGCTTCCGACGCTTCCCTCAGCTCCGCCCAGGTCAGGTCGGTGTATTGCCCACCCTTTTCCCGCTTGTGCTTGATGATGGTCTCATCCTGAAACTTACTTGCGTTTTCTACGAACGCTTCGACGATGGTCTTGTGCGACATGGCATTCTCCGACTGCGACAGCGGTCTTAATTCCACACACGGCTTGCGGAGGGCTCTAACTCTTCCTCGCCAGCAGCATCTCCATGAATGCGTCGACTCTTGTCCGGAATTGTTCAACGGAAAAGTTCCGGCTGTCCATATGGTCCGCGTCGATGACAATCGAGGGGATGCCAAGCTCAGCCTCGAGCGCCCGTTTGATATCCATCTGGCCCAATGTGATAGGAAGGCACGATTTGTTGCGATGAAGTATTGCCCCATCAATGGAGTATTCTTTGCACGCCTTGATCACCATTTCCACCCGCTTGTCCACCGACACGCAGGAAACCATTGGATAAGATTTGAGGCTCTTCAAAGCCAAGGCTTCGATGGGACGATTTACGTCCAGGCGCAGGGACCAGGCCGAAGAGTAAGTCTCGGCAACCACGACGCCTCCCATGCCCTCGAAATGGTTGAACAGGCCCATGTTGTACCACAGCGGTATGTTGTCCCAGAACAGACGTATCTTTTCCTGTTCCAAGACACCAAGCCCTTGCGCGGACTTCTCCTTCACCTCGTCCCTTACGGTGGTGAGGAAGTCCACCGCGGTCTGCGTTCCCTGACGGGTTACCATGACAAACATGATCCCGATTTCCGCCGCGGAAAACGGGGTCGGTATGCGGCGACGGTAGGTCATGATCTCGTCCCACAGCTCGCATGAGCGGTCGGAGAGCTTCACCACCTCCTTGAGTCGGTCCTGGTCGAGCTTTCTGCCTGTGGCCTGTGAAAGGAAATCGATCAAGCGGTGGATTTCAGCGATAGCGTAATCCACGTGATGTTGGCGGATCTCCTCGGTCGGGACCTGCGGCAGGTCCGCGGGGTAGACCTTGGCGTTGGGGAACCGGCGCTCCAGCGCCTGGAAGATCTTGATCACCGGGACGCAGCCGCCCCCGGGTGAGAGCAGTATATCCGGCTCGGGCAGGCCGCCCAAAGGCGTTCCTTCTTCCTTCATGAGGCCATGCACGTACCCGATGATGTTTCGCATGTACCCGCACAGGTCACGGGAATAGCCCATGCCTTCCGCAACTTCGAAGTTTCTTTCCGCGAGTCCGAATGCTGCGCAGATTGGTGACCAGTTCTCAGGAAAGACGGGCTGAATGTCCATGGCATAGAATATTTCAATGGCGCCGTTCATGGGAGGCATCCAGCCAACAGGCTTTCCCTCAGCCTTTGCTCGGCCGCATTCCACATAGTATTCCGTCACCACCCGGTTCAACTCTTTGGCCGCCCTAAGCCTCTTTCTGGATTTCCCGGTCTTCTCCATCGTGGTTCTACCTCAACATCTCAAAGAAGGCTTCGAGACGCGTCCTCAATTGCCCTTCGTTGACCCCGGTCTCCTCCATTTCCACCGCGATCGATGGAATCTCTTTTGCCTTGAAGTGTTCCACGAGGCTCGGATGGTCCGCCAAATGTGGAGTGCAGTACTTCTGAAAGAGGAAAATCACGCCTTGAGCCCCGGACCGCTCCAGAAGATGCTCGATAAACGGCGCCCTGTCCGAAACCCTCGACCTGCACGGACACGGGGCGCGATTCATGTACCGGTCTATGAGGCGTTGGATGGGATCCAATCCGAACCCCGACACGGGCTCGAAATTTCGTATGCCCGTGCACAGGTCGTCGGCTACGATCAGGCCGCCGGACTCCTCGATGAGGTCAAGGATTTTCGGGTCCTCCACAAGGCTGCCGGAAACGAGCACACGCGTCCCGCCGCGTTCCGACGCTACCGAGGGTCCGGTAATCGGAGCCGAGTCCTCCAGCATCCGTAGGTAATCCTCCGGCGGCGTCATGAAGCCGGCCTGGATGATGGCGAGGAAGTCGCTCGCTTGTATCGACAACCTTTCATCGTAGCGGATTTGGTAGAGCTTTAGGATCAAGCGTCTGATTTTGCCGTACAACTCAATTGCATCGGCCAAGCTTTGTTCACTGAATGTTCCCCCGATTGCTCGGAGCTTCACGGTCAGCGCATCGATCTCGGAAAGGAGGAAGCGTCGGGAAGAGGGTGAGTCACAGTACGGCAATGCGATAGTGTGATAGATCTCACCGGGGATGTTTCGTTCCCAGATTCTCACCGCGCCGCAGGCTGCATCGCAGGTATAGCCCTGCACAATACCCGAAAGAAAACCGTACTCGCCGCTCAATGCCTTATCAAGCGCAGCCCTCATATACGGACAGAGGAAGCTGGGCGCCAAAGTGTCAGCCTTCGTAAGAGTGCGAACGCCTCCCATAACCCTGACCGGGACAAAACCGGACGCGTGGATCAATTCCACAGGGGTGTACGTGCAGAAGTATCCCAGTATCCTCCGGCCTTGCGCGGCCAAGGTCCGGAGACGTGGTTCCTGATTCTCGATCGCGTCATGAAAGCGCGCCGCCAACTCGCTCGACATGCGAACTCCTTCAGCCTCAATGCGCACACGCGCTGCTCAAATCACAGCAGAAACCGGAAGCCCTCGGTGATCACCAGATCGTTTTCCACCTTTATCACTCCAGGGCACTGGGAGACGATCTCCTCTGCGAATTCCTTGTCCGCTTTTTGAGCGACGAGGCCGGTCATGCGCACCACCCCACCGCGTTCCGCCGTGATTTTGATATCGCGGGCCACGGCGGAGGTCAATTTGTTGCGCACCAGCGTTTCCGCGCGTTTGGCGACTGCAAGGGCTTTGAACGTTTCCGCGGACTGGGCCTTGTCAGGGACAGGCATCGTTTGCCTGACAGCCTCAATCAACGTCTTGGCCGCTGCGTGGGCGGTATAGCGCTCCGTGTTGAGAATAACGTCGTATAGACCCCAGTCATCCAGATTCGCCATGAAGATTGACTGTATCAACGACCTTCGGTCGCGGTCGTATTTCTTGACGAAATCCTCGGCAACCGCCGCTGAGGAGCCGCTTCGTTCCTGCACTCGGCGAACTCTTACGGCGAAGGGGGCCACGATGCGAGTGGTGAATACGCCGGGAAAGCCCCGCAGCACGATCTGCGCGCCGCGGCCGACCATCACCACATTTCCGCGGCTCGCCTGCTCAAAAGCCATAGCCTCGAAGAGGCTAAGGTAAGACGGTCTATCGAAGAATATGCGTTCGAAAAATCCGGCTCCGTGCTCTTTTTCGTAAGCCGCGCACGCCGCGCTATAATCGGGTTCGCAGGACAGCGCCAACTTGTGCAGGCCGTCCCTCCCGATCAGTTCCAAGCCCATCTCCGCGGCCACCAGAGAGGCTATTTCATCGCCGAACGAACCTACTTGCCTCGATATGACGACTATGTTCACTCACGGCCTCCTTGCGACGGAAAGGTTCTTGACTCTCCAAGCTGCCTATTACTGCTTTCGGGTTCCGTCGGGATTGTATTCATACCAGCCCTTGCCGGTCTTACGGCCCAGGTGGCCCGCGGCCACCTTGCGCCGCAGTATCGCGGGCGGATGGAACTTGGGATCTCGTTCCTCCATGTACACGTTTGTGTACGCCATGAGCTGCACGTCCAGCCCTACCAGATCAGACGTCTCAAGGGGGCCCATCCTGCGTCCGAACGCGAGACGGAATCCCTTATCAAGATCCTCGGGTGTGACAACGCCGTTTTCCACGAGGCGCATAGCCTCCAGGTTGGCGAGCATATTGGCGCGATTGAGCGCGAAGCCCGCAATATCGGTCTTGACCATGATAGGCTCTTTGCCGAGGAAGCGCACGAATTCGGCGCCGAACGCAAACGTTTCATCATTCGTGCACACGCCTCTGATGACTTCCACCGCGTCCATCATTGGGACGGGATTGAAGAAGTGTAGCCCAAGGAGACGCTCAGGTCCGCTCAGATCTTTGCCGATCGCGCTGATGGGAATAGCGGAAGTGTTCGTGGCCAGGACGGTGTGATGGCCTACGATCCCCTCAACACGGGCAAAGAGGTCTTGTTTGACCCTGAGATCCTCGAATACCGCTTCGATCACGAGATCCGCGTCGGCCCCGACTTGAAGATCAGTCGACGCGGTGACGCGCGCGATAACTTCTGTCGGTTTCTCGGAAAGTTTACCCTTTTCCGCGAGCTTCTCCACCGACCGGGAAATGGTCTTCATAGCTTTGTCGAGCATCTCCGGGCCTGTGTCTATCATGGTTGTCTTCAGGCCCTTTTGCGCGCCGACCTGAGCGATCCCGGATCCCATGGTCCCCGCGCCGATCACCAATACCTTGTCAATCTTCACGGATAGCCTCCAATGCAGCGGTCATTGCCGCCTTATCATGGTCGGACCACGCTTGTCATCCCGTTTCATTACCGAATACGGCCACAGCGCTGATCTGCGGCGGTCCCCCAAAGGTGTGGGAGAGGCCGCGCCGGGGGTTCTTAATCTGGCGCTCGGGGTTGTCCACCTTTTGTTGAAGCTGTTTGTATACTTCGTACGTCATCCGCAGGCCGCTGGCGCCGATTGGATGACCGAAGCATTTTAGTCCGCCGTCGATATTGACCGGCAGCCCGCCGTGTCTTGTGAAGAAGCCCGACTCCACGTCCTCCCGCGCGTTGCCCGGCTCGCTGAACCCGAAATTCTCATAGATTGCCAGTTCGGTGATGGTGAAGCAATCGTGGACTTCGGCCAGGTCCAGTTCTTGTCGCGGGTTCTTGATCCCCGCCATGTCATAAGCCTGCCTGGAAGAGTTAATCAAGGAGTCGAATCGCAACCAATCGAATCCGGGTCGCAAGTGGGGTAGCATGGAGTCCATGGAGATGCCCACTCCTTTGAGATATATGGGGTCGGGCCGAAAACTCTTCGCCAGGTCGGAGCGGGTCACGATCGCGCAGGCCGCGCCGTCGCTGTTGCCGCAGCAGTCAAAGAGTCCGAGAGGCCACGAGACAATGGGGGCCGCGATGACCTTGTCCAAACTCACCTTGTTGTGGAAGTGCGCTTTGGGAGTAAGCCTGCCGTTCTCGTGGTTCTTGACCGCAATGCGTCCGATCAGTTCCTTACCCTGTTCGTCACTCAGGCCGTAAGTTTCGAAGTAGCGTTTGGCAATAAGCGCGAAGGATCCGGGAGCTGTTCGGCGGGCTTCCAGCACGGGACTCATCCCGCGGCCCGCGCCCAATCCGGGATAGCCGGTGTCTTTGAGCTTTTCCACGCCCAGGGCCATGACCACGTCATACAAGCCGCTCGCGACGGCGACGCAAGCCTCGATCAGAGCGACATGGCCGCTGGCGCACCAGTTCTCATTGCGAATGAGGGGAATGTTGCGCAGCTTGAGCGCATCCGCGGCTACGGAGGCGCCTATTCCTCCCACAGGCGCGTAGACCGTGCTGAACCAGCAGGCTTCTATGGATTCGGGTCCTATCCCCGCGTCCTGATACGCTTCATACGCAGCTTCTATCGCCAAATCGGAAAGGCCCGCGTCCCAGCGCTCCCCGAACTTGCTACACCCCATCCCGATGATCGCAACCTTGTCTTTGATGCTGCCCATAGTTCACCCCTCGTTCACCTGACCGGCCGGCATTTCCAGAAGTAGTTGTGGAAGTCTCCCAATTCGTGAAACCGGCGAAGAGTAAGGCGCACCGGCATGCCCACCCGCACGTCCGCTGGCCGGCAATCGGTCATTAATCCGTAGAAGCGCGCGCTGTTTTCCATTTCCACTACTGTCTGCACCACCACCGGGTCGTCACTTCGGCCGGCGAGATTGTCCTGGCTGAACGAAAAAACCTTTCCCTGGAGCCCGGAAAGGCGAACAGTCTCGAATCGATCGAGACTCCGACAATTGTTGCAAACCCGCTGAATAGGAAACGCGACTTCTCCGCATTCCCGGCATCGACTACCCCGGCAGCGCAACAAGGAATCCCGCTCTCGCCACGTTGCGGATGCGGAAGGGAGAATGCGAAAAGGCTCGCCCGGCAAGGGTTCGACGGATTCCTTGTAGCTGAGAAAGCGCGCGTAAGAGTTCAAGGCGCCCCGGGCGGTTATCTGTTCACCGACAGAATGTTTCGGCGCTTCGGACGCCGGATTGGCGGCGACCCTGAAGAGCAGGGCCTCTGCCCCGTCCCCGTACCCTGCCACAAGCAGGGTTTGTCCGGGTCGGGCCTTCTCCAGAGCCTCGGTCAACATCAGAAGGGGGTGGGCGGCGCCCGTAAAGCCGACTTCGTTGAGCAGAGAGTCGGCAGCCGCCTCTTCCTTATCCATGCCCGTAACTTTGAGCAGGTCCTTCAGGGAACGCTGATCCGGCGCCGCCACCACAGCTCGATCCACTTCAGAAGGCTTCAGTCCGAGCTTGGTCAACAAGCTGCTGATTACCTCCTTCATCAAAGCCATATACCCTACGCTCGTGATGAAGCGGCCCTCCCATGCGCGCACGTATCTGTCACCGGGGTTGCGCCACACGTCCGTGATGTAATCGTTGAGACCATAGCCGCCCATATATTCGAGAACTTCATTCGATCCGCCCACCAGGACGGCCGCGGCCCCATCGCCGAACTGCTGCTCCGGATCCGAGCGAGGATAACCCTGACGAGTGTCCGCCGCGGCCACCAGAATCGTATCCGCCGTGCCTGCCGAAACAGCGTCCAGGGCCAGACGCAGGGCGCTCAGCGAAGAACGCAAAGAATGCGCATAATCGACTGTCAGAATTCCCCGGTCAAGATCCAGCGCTGTCGCTAACAGAGCCGCAGCCTGTTTTTCCAAGTAAGGCGCGGTGGTGGACGCGAAGAAGATCCCGCTCAGTCTCGATCGATCTTCCTCCTTCAAGCAGGCCTGCGCAGCTTCCGCCGCCATGGTCAGGGAATCCTCGTCGTGGTTCGCTACGCTGCGACACCCGGGCAGAGCGCTTCGTTCCCACGCGGCTGCTATGACCTTTCGATCCATCTTAAGGTAGGGCACGTATCCCGCGGCTCGAACAATACCTGCCATAAGAATAATTCCTCCTCGGTCCACTACAGTCGGACTCTAGGAAAATCGGCTTGCGTCCGAATAACGATGGAAGATGCCGCATCAGTGAAAGGTTAATGAACTCGACGACATTGCCGCCTGTGGGGCGAAGAGCAACGGCGCGGGCTGCGGTCCAAGATCTCTAGATTGTGCGGACGGGTTTGTACTCCCCGAAAACTTCCCGCAGCGCGCCGCAGATCTCTCCCAGACTCGCGTATGCCTCCGACGCTTCAATGAGAACGGGCATCAGGTTCCGATCGCCCTGCGCGGCCTCACGCAGCGCGCCAAGCGCGGCAGTCACCTTATCCGCGCTGCGTCGCCTCCGCAATGCCTGAAGACGCTCGATCTGGTCTTGCTCCGCCTGCGGATTCGATTGGAAGATGTTGACGCGCTGTTCGCCTTCCTCTTCCACCTGGTGCTTGTTCAGTCCCACTACGACTCGCCGACCCTGCTCGATGTCGCGTTGGATCTCGTACGCGCGGCCTTCGATCTCCCTCTGGACAAAACCGCGCTCAATCGCGGCCACCGCGCCCCCCATGTCGTCTATCCGCATGATAAGAGCCTTGATCTCTTCGCACATGCGCCTGGTGAGCGCCTCAACGTAATACGAGCCTCCCAGAGGATCAACAGTGTCCGTCACACCGGCTTCCTCCAGGAGGATCTGCTGAGTGCGAATGCTGCAGCGGACCGACTCTTCGGTGGGCAGGGAGAGGGCCTCGTCGTACGAACATGCGGCAATTGATTGGGCTCCACCCAGGACCGCCGCCAAAACCTGGTACGCCACCCGAACCGCGTTGTTGACGGGTTGTTGCGCCGTGAGGCTCGCGCCGGAAGTCTGGGTATGGAAGCGCAACATCCACGAGCGAGGGTCCTTTGCCCCGAAGCGTTCCCGCAGCAACTCCGCCCAGACTCGACGAGCCGCTCGGTATTTGGCGGCCTCTTCAAAGATTTTGTTCGCTGTGTTGAAAATCCAACTAATGCGAGGCGCGAAGCTGTCTATGTCCAAACCCGCGGCCAACCCGGCCTGGATGTAGGCAATGGCATTGCTGAAGCTGAAGGCAATCTCCTGAACCGCGGAGCAGCCCGCCTCACGCATGTGGTACCCCGCGATGTTGATGCTGTTGAAGCGCGGAAGATGCTCGCCGCAATAAGCGAAAATGTCGGTGATCAACCTGATGGACGGCTTGGGCGGAAAAATATAGGTCCCACGGACCGTATACTCTTTGAGAATGTCGTTCTGAATAGTCCCGCTGAGCGCCTTGGGATCCAGGTTCCGTTTCCGGGCCAGGCTGATGTACATTGCCAGGAGTATGGCCGCGGGAGCGTTGATGGTCATGGAGGTGGAGAGCTTATCGAGCGGCAGGCCGTCAAAGATACTCTCCATATCTTCCAGCGTGTCCACCGGGACCCCTACCTTGCCCACTTCACCCGCGCTCATGGGGTCGTCGGAGTCGTACCCGATCTGGGTGGGAAGATCAAAGGCCACGCTGAGCCCGGTCTGACCATGCTCCAGCAGGTAGCGAAAACGGCGGTTGGTGTCCTGTGGCGATTCGTAGCCCGAATACTGCCGTATGGTCCAGGGCCGAGCCAGATACATGCCGGAGTGGATACCGCGAGTGAACGGATACTGACCCGGGAAGCCGATCTCCGCGAGATAATCCTGGCCGTCCACTTCGGCAGGCGTATAGAGAGGTTCCACGGCCGCGCCCCAATCCGTTTGCCGGCGTTTCAGACCGGCAAGGGATTTGTCGGCGTGAACCCATTGTTCCTTGATCTCGCGGAAATTCGTGCTGTCCATGTCTGCTCTTCTCCTGTCCCCAGGAAAGGCCCTACTCACCGTCGCCCCGATCAAAAGCCGCATTCTCTGGCGATCACCATCTTGTGCACTTCGGAAGTCCCTTCGGTCACGGTGAAGAGCCTGCCGTCGCGCCAGTGTCTTTGAACCGCGTACTCCATCATGTACCCGTAACCGCCGTGGATCTGCATGGCGTCATTCAAAATCTTCTGCAGGGTCTCGGTGCAAAAGAGCTTTACCATGGAGGACTCCTTTCGCACGTTTACGCCGGAGTCGTACAGATGAGCCGTGTAATAGGTGTAGGTCCGCATGATATCGACGTTCATGGCCATTTCGGCCAACTTGAAGCGAGTCGCCTGGAATTCGATAATGGGCCGTCCGAATTGCACCCGCTCCTTGGCATATTGCGCGGACAGCTCGTATGCGGCTTGCGCGGTCCCAGTGGACCGACTCCCATAGGTTATCCGGCCGGAGATCAGGGTATCGTCAATTTGCTTGAAGCCACCGCCTTCCTTGCCGCCGATCATGTTGGACGCGGGAACCACACAGTCTTCAAACACGAGTTCAGCAGTCTCCGTGCAGCGGTTGCCCACCTTCTTGAGCTTGGGGGAGACGTTGAATCCCGGGGCGCTGCGCTCCACAATGAAGAGGTTAATGCCTTCTCCGCGACGTTCCGGTTGCGTGTACGCGGCTACGACCACATAATCGCAAATAGGGCCGTTGGAGATAAACATCTTTGAGCCGTTGATGATGTAATTGTCTCCATCTCGCTCCGCTCTGGTCTGAAGGGAAGCCACGTCCGAGCCGGCATTGGGTTCAGTCAAACCGAACGCGGCTATTTTTTCGCCCTTTATGGCGGGAACGAGAAAGCGCTCCTTCTGTTCCTCGGAACCGTACTGATAGATCGGCATGGCGCCGAGGCCGCTGTGCGCCACCACCGCTCCCGCAATGCCGGAGCATACTCGCGTGAGCTCTTCGACCAGGATGCACTCGGCTATCTTGTCCGCGCCCCCGCCGCCAAGCTCCTCGGGATAGCGCGGGCAGAGGAATCCATATTCAGCCATGCGTTTGAACAGGTGTTTGGGGAAAGTCTCGGTCTCCTCCGCCTCTTCGACCAGAGGCGCAATTTCATTTTCCGCAAAGGCTCTGATAGCGTCGCGGAAAATGCGGTGTTCCTCGGTGAGTTGATATGCCATATGCGTAAGACTCCTAAGAGAACTGCGTTCGGTCAAGAAGCAGGTATAAGGCCGCGATGCGAATTTTCCGCAGGAACGATTTTACATGCCGACTTTTCCGAGGGTGACTTCCCTCACCCCACCCAAGAGTATGTCCGGCGCCTGGCGAATACGAAGGCTGTTTATGACCCGCGCCCGGCCCGAAGCAATGTGCCTTCTTGTCGCCGCAATCGCTTCTTGCGCCTCACCTCGGCTCAAGGCGTCCAGTAGCGCGCGATGCTCCTGGACGATCCCCAGAATCTGCTCGTTACTGAAGTACTCGGGCCGGTATTTCAGGTAGAGTTTCTCGAAGATCTCCTCAAGCATGGTGTAGATCACCTCATTCGCGGCGAACTCGGCAATCTTGAGATGGAAATGCGCGTCCACCAAGATCAGCCGACGGCCGATCAGATTCTCCGATTCCATACTGTGCTTCTTGAAGGTCTTCTTGAATTGGCTGACGACTCGGGGGTTCAGGTTCTCCACGATCCGAGGGATTATGTATATCTCAAGGGCTTCACGGGCTTCGTAGAGCTGGAGCGCCTCTTGCTCGGTGATTTCGCTGACGAAGTACCCCTTGTTAGGCGCATACGTAACAAAACCGGATGCCTTCAGCCGGTTGAGCGCCTGTATCACAGGGGTTACGCTCACATTCAGCCGTCGAGCCAGGTCCGTGTAAATGATCTTTTGTCCGGGCGCGAGAAGGCTCGAATAGAGCATATTGCGGATTTTCTGGAATGTTTCTTCAATGGCCGCGCCCCGTTTTGGGGGCGCTCCGTTGTGTGTGATCATATTCTTCATGGTGTCGCATGTTCTCCACTAAATGTCGGCGCATTGCTCGATTTGCCGGGCGCCGTTTCCACCGTCAGGCAAAGCGTTCCGGGTAGAGCCGCTTAAGCTCGTGTTTGACCACCTTGCCCGCAGCGTTCATCGGCAATTCCGGGATAAAATGTATGCCGCCTCTGGGCAGCTTAAAGTCGGCCAGCTTCTCTCTGAGCATGGCCATGAGCTGCTGATCGTCCGGGAGATCGTCCCCCTGTCCCAGCACCACGAAGGCCACAGGGGTTTCGCCCCAGACCGCATGCGACCTTCCCACGACCGCAGCCTGGAGCACCGCGGGATGGGACTGCAGGGCATCCTCGATCTCCTTCGGGTAAACGTTGAATCCACCGCTGATGATCAGCTCCTTCTTGCGGTCGACGAGGAAAATGTAGCCCTCGTGGTCCATGTACCCCACGTCCCCGGTATGGTGCCATCCGTGGCGAAGAGCTTCCTCAGTGAGTTCGGGTTGCCGCCAATACCCGGCCATGACATTGGTTCCCCTAATCACGATCTCGCCGATCTCGCCCGGGGGGAGTTCCCGGTCTTCGTCATTGAAGATGCGGACCTCGGCATTGATGCTTTCGTGGCCGATGGAACGCAGCCTGGCTTCCATTTCAGGTGACCCATCCAGCATGTGGTCGTGTTCATCCAGGAAAGCGATGTACCCCGGAGAGGTCTCCGTGGCGCCGCACGCGCCCACGAAACGCCAGTCAAACCGCGCCAGGGCACGCTTGAGCACGGTTATCGGCATGGGAGCGGAACCGTAGCAGACGGTGCGCAGGCTGGAGAGGTCGAAGTCCGAGAGCTGCGGGCATTCCAGGAGCTTCAGGAGCATTACGGGGATCAAGAATGCGGTGGTGACCCGCTCGCGCTCGATCGTGGCCAGATAGTCCACGGGGTCGAACTTGTTCAACAAAACCACCGTATTGCCGCGGAAGGTGCTCGCCAGGACGGTGCCCACGCCGGCGGCTTGATATATGGGCGCGGCCACCAGCGCCACGTCGGCGCCACGGGTGCGACGCGAGATGGCCGAGGCGTGAGCGGACGAGAAGAGGTTCCGGTGAGTCCACATAACCCCTTTGGGCCGGCCTGTGGTTCCGCTGGTGTAAATGAGGCCCGCAAGGTCGTCGTCTCCACGGACGGGCTCGATCCGCTCTGCGGACTGGCCTTCCAGTATGGTTTCAAAGGAGTCAGCCTCACCACCGCCGATAACAAAAAGATTTCTTCCAACATGCAAATTGGGGACTCCCGCAAGCTTGGCCAAGTATTCTTCGCCTGCTATTACCAAAGCGGGCTCCGCATCCGCGACGATAGCCGCCACTTCCGGCAGGGCCAGGCGGGTATTCACAGGGCAGAAAACTCCCCCGGCTTTCAGAGCGCCAAAGAAGGCTTCCACATTTTCGATCGCGTTGTGGTTGAGGATGCAGACTCGGTCACCGGGGCGCAACCCGCGTGCAAGAAGACCACGCGCCAATTGATTGGCGCGGCGGTTGAATTGACCGAACGTAAGTCGCCGAGAACCCTCCGCCAAATAGATCTTATCACCATGATTCTTGGCGTGCTTCTCGGAAACATAGGAGAAGAGCATCGTGTTCGCGGATTGCATGTGTTCTCCTATGAAAAGGAACTATCAGGCTCCAGATTGTCCCGGAGCACTCTTTTCAGGACCTTGCCGGCCGGCGAGCGGGGCAGGGCGGCCACGAACGTGACGGATCGCGGCTTCTTGAATCCGGCCAACTTATCCTTGCAATGGAGAATGATTTCCTCCTGCGTGCACAATACGCCGGGCTTGAGCGCCACCGCTGCGTGAACTCGTTGTCCCCAGATAGGATCCGGCGCGCCCACCACGGCAACCTCTTGCACTTTTGGATGAGTTGCCAGGACTTCCTCGATTTCGCGGGGATAGATGTTTTCACCTCCGCTGATGATCATGTCCTTCTTACGATCCCGAATGTAGAGGAACCCGTCTTGATCCATTTCGCCCAAATCGCCCGTATGGAGCCAGCCGTCCGTGAACGCTTCCTGAGTGGCCACGGGGTTTTGGTAATAGCCGCTCGTAACGTTGGGCCCTCGAACCAAGATCTCGCCTATTTGACCGGCGGGAAGATCGCGACCCAGCTCATCAACGATCCGCGCCTCCACACTGTGGAAAGGCTTACCGACCGAATCGGTCTTGCTGAGGGCGTCCGCAGGCTTGAGAGTGGAAATGACGGCCATTGTTTCGGTCATGCCGTAAGTTTCGCCTAGCTTGGCGTTGGGAAAGACTTCCATGAGCCGGCGCTTCGTATGGGTCGGCATCGGCTCGGCCCCCGAGCCCAAAGAACGAACCGAAGAGGTATCGTACCGATCCAGGTCGGGCAATTGCAGGATAAAGTTCCATACAGTGGGCGGGAACACGAGCCGATTGATTCGTTCCCTTTGCACGGTCTCCATGAGCGAGGCAGGATCGAACTTGGCCATGGAAACAGTGGAGCATCCCAGGTAGAGGTTTGTCACGAGCAGGGCAAATGCGGCGACATGAAATAGAGGAAACACGAGAGCCACTCGGTAATCCGGGGCCAAATCCACCTCTCCCGCCGCGGCTGCCGCGGCCCATATACAGGAGCGATGAGAATGGATTACCCCCTTGGGCTTGCCTGTTGTTCCGGCCGTGTACATGATACAGGCCGCGTCGCTTTCCATCAGATCGGGCCACTCAAAGCCCGCCGAGTCGGCCTCTTGCAGGGCTTCCAGGCTCTCTTCCGTCGGGAGAGGCTGTCCCCCGCTCACCACCCACCGGCCCACCCGGGGCGTGCCGGGGCGCACCTTATCCACTACCGGCCGAAACTGATGATCGTAGACGAACACGTTCGCGTCCGAGTTCTTGACGATATAGCTCAACTCGTCGGCGGCGAGGCGCACGTTCAACGGTGCCAACACCGCTCCCAGCTTCATGAGCGCCAGGTAGAGTTCAAGCACGGTCCGTCCGTTGAGAAAAAGGGTAGCGATCCGGTCGCCTTTCTTGACGCCCATCGCATGTAGGGCCCGAGCGAGCCGATTGGAATTCTCCAACCACTCGCGGTAGCGCAGGCGACCTGTTTCGGAGACAATCGCCTCTTTGTCCGGGCACTTCCGAGCCGCACGTTCCAGCAAGTAAGGTATGGTCATCTGGAGCATTGGGCACGCCTCATGGCTTGGTCCCGATCGGCGCGAAGATCGGAGGTTAATCCTTCAGGAGTTCCCTTGCAATGATCATCTTCTGGATCTCGGAGGCGCCGCCGCCGATTTCCACCAGTTTTGCGTCGCGCAGGTAGCGCTCCACAGGATACTCACGCATGTAGCCGTAACCACCGTGGATCTGGATCGCGTCCAGAGCAGCGCGGGTGGCCATGACCGAAGCGAAGTACTTGGCCATGGAGGCTTCCTTGGTCAACTTGCGACCCTGATCCACCAGCGGACACAACGAGTAGGTGTAGCGCCGCGCCATATCCAGCCGAGTCGCCATTTCTGCGATCATGTTCCGAACAAGCTGGAAGTTGCCGATGAGCTGGCCGAATTGCCGACGCTCTCGGGCGTACTTCACCGAGCATTCCAGGCAGGCTTGCGCAATGCCGATACTGGTCATGGCCCCCAGTACGCGCTCTTCGTCCAGCGCCTCAAAAAGTATCGTGAATCCGTCTCCTTCTGGGCCGAGGATCTGCTCCGGCCCGACCTCCACCTCGTCCAGGAAGACTTCGCCGGTCGGCGAGCAGCGCATACCCATTTTCTGAAAAGGCGGGCCGGTGGACAGACCCTTCATCCCCCGCTCCAGAATGAAGAGCGCGCCCCCTTGCGCGCCGTGAGTGCCGTGCTCCCGAGCCACCACCAGGAAATAGCGAGCCTCGGGGGCATTGGTTATGAAGGTCTTGGAGCCTTTCAGCGCATAGGCCGCGCCTTTCCGGGTGTAGGCGGTCCGCAGGGCGAGCGCGTCGGAGCCGGCCTCGGGCTCGGTCAGACAGAAGGCCGCGAGCGCCTCGCCAGCGATCACCGGCGGTATGTACGTGGATTTTTGTCGGTCCGTCCCATACTTGGAAATGAAATACGCGAAGTTGGTGGTGCACATGTTCACGGACATGCCGAAGCCCGCGGCCACGCGACAGAATTCCTCCTTGATAAGCGCGTTGGTCAGCAAATCAGCGCCACCGCCGCCGTACTCAACCGGCGAAGTGGACCCGATCAGGCCGTTCTCACCAGCCTTCCGGTACACATCCATGGGAAATCGTTCGTTCTCGTCGATCTCGCGCGCAATGGGCGCGAGCTCCTTCTCCGCGAACTTCCTCACAGTTTCGCGCACCATGCGATGCTCTTCAGAGAGCAATTCGTCCCACAGAATCCTCATGTCGGTCATGTCCTCTCAGGCGCCGGCCGGCTTTCTTCTGGCGATAAGAGCGGTGGTCGTGCCGGTTTGGACCACCTGGCCATGCTGATTTATCAACTCTTTTTCAAATGTCAGTACGCCCCGGTCCGGTTTAGAGGTATCTCTGAGATCTTTCACTCGTTGCATTACTCGCAGGGTGTCGCCGATCTTGATGGGATGGTGAAAATTCCACGTCATACCCAGGAACGCCAAGAGGGTCCCATCCGTGATGCCCAGCATTTGCGAGAGCCCCGCATGGATGACAATTCCCAGCAAACCATGTGCGATGCGCTCGCCAAAGGGGCTCTTCTTGGCGAATTCAACGTCCGTGTGCAACGCGTTGGTATCCCAGGAGAGCGCCGCGAAGTTGACAATGTCCGCCTCGGTTACCGTGCGGCCTTTGGTCACGAATTCCTGCCCGAGGTGAAAATCTTCAAAATACAACGGTTCCATTTAGTTCCACCTTGTGCGCTTCATCTTCGCCATGATTCGGTGCTCGGCCTCTCGCTGGAGGCGCAGAACCATTCTCTGAGAACTCTCTTGAGGACCTTGCCTCCGAAGGTCCCCTTGGGCAGCTCGTCAACGAAATGAATGGCGCTCGGCTTCTTGTAGCCAGCCAGGTGTTCCCCGCAATACCGCTCCACGTCTTCCGCCGTAAGATTGCTGCCCTGCGCCGGAACGATCACCGCGCACACGGATTCACCCCATTTCGGGTGCGGAATCCCGATGACAGCGGCCTCAGCAATGCCCGGATGCCGAGCCAACACCTCTTCCACTTCCTTGGAGTACACGTTCAGCCCGCCGGTCTTGATCATGTCCTTGAGCCGATCAACCATATAGAGGTAGCCTCGCTCGTCGTGCTTGCCCACGTCACCGGTATGCAGCCATCCGCCCCGCAGGGTCCGTTCCGTCTCCGCGGGCTCCTTGTAGTAACCTTTGAACACGGTGGGCCCTCTCACAATGATTTCTCCCGGTTCCCCCGCCGGGAGATCCTGGTCCGCGGCATCCACGATACGGACCTCAGTGCACATGTACGCTCTGCCCACGCTTCCCCAATCCAGCGGCCGGTCCCAAGGCTTGAGCACCGTCACGGCAGGTGAGGCCTCGGTCAACGCGTACGAACTGTAGTACGCGGCGTTCGGCCACAAGTCCGCTTGGATCTCTTCCATTTCCGTCGGCGTGAGCACTCCTTGGGTATTGAGCCATCTGGTCATTGAGGTGGTGTCACGGCGCTTGGTGCGGTTTGCAGCCAGGAGCATTCGATAGATCGTGGGATTCCCCACCACGAAAGTCGTACGGTAACGCTCCACGTAGTCCAGGTACCCGTCGGGCTCGAACTTCCTGCTCCCAATAAAGGTAGCCCCAGCGTACATGTATGCGAGGAAACGGCTCATCGCAGCCGCGTGGTACATCTGCATGGGGTAGAAGATCGTATCTTCGGGGGAGGGGCTGTGATTTTCGGTCGTTACCGATATGATGTTCCACAACAGGTTCTTGTGGCTCAGAACCGCGCCTTTGGGCGTTCCGGTCGTTCCGCCTGTAAACAGGATAAAAGCGTCGTCATCCTCCTCAAGGCGCGATGTAGGCTCCTGATCGCTGCCGGCGCCGATTAGATCCTCGTAGCTCAGGGCAAACTCGGGGGCCTTTTCCCCAAAGCAGACCACTTGCGCCAATTCGGGAAGCCCCGCTAGCAGCTCCTCCGCGATCACGCTGAATTCGAGGTCAAAGATCAGGGCAGAGCAATCCGTCGACCGAATTTGGCGTTCAATTTCTCCCGGTTTCTCACGAGAATCCAAGGGAACGGTGACCAGACCCTTCTTCAGGTTTCCGAGAAACACCTCCATAAGGCTCAAGCAATTGTTGGAGAGCGTGGCCACATGAGTTCCTTGAGTCATCCCAAGACCCTCGCAGGCGTTACTCCAGCGGTTGACCCGTCGGTTCAGTTCCGCGTACGTCGCGCTGCGCTCATCATCCATGCACGCGATCTTTTTCGGGAACTTGCGGGCTGAACGGGCAAACGCCTCGCCCAACGTCATCTCCATCTTTCCGTTCTCCTCGGGATCTTGCCCTCCGTCGGTCCATACCGAGACTTGGCGTCAACCCTTGTTGAGCAGCGGCATCATCTGTCTTGCTTCCTCAACCGTGGCCGGCTCCTTGCCAAGTTCCCTGACTATGCGCACCGCCTTTTCCACGAGTTCCGCGTTGCTCTTGGCCGGTAATCCCCGAGAAAGGAAGACGTTGTCTTCAAAACCCACACGCAGGCCGCCTCCCAGGAGCACCGCCATCGCTCCCATGGTGAAATGATGCCTTCCGATCCCGATGGCCTGCCAGGAATACGTCGGGTCCAGGCTCTCGCACATGACCAGAAGGTTCTTACAGGTCGCGGGAATGCCGCCGATCACCCCCATAACGAAGCTGAACCGGTACGGGGGCTCCAGGAATCCCTGCCTTCGCACCCAGTATTCCACGTTATGGATCATGGACAGGTCGTAAGCCTCGAATTCCGGCATCACCTTCAACTCTTTCATTCGCTGGGCGTACTGCTCGATCGTATCGGGAGTATTAGGAAACAGCTTACGCCCGAAATTCATGGAGCCCGCGTTGAGTGACGCTGAGTCGGGCATAAGCTCTTCAACCGGCCTCAACCGCTCTTCGACGCTTAGGCCCAAGGTGGTTGCGCCACCACCGGTGGTTATCTGTGTAATGATCGGGCACGCAGCCTTCACCGCGGCCAGATACGCCCTGAATACCTCCAGGTCCGAGGTGGGTTTGCCCGTGTCAGGCTCCCGCGCGTGCAAGTGGACCATTGCCGCGCCGGCCTCATAAGATCGACGCGTCTCTTCCGCCACTTCTTCCGGCGTGTATGGGATGTTGGGATTATCCGCGCGCGTTGATATGCTTCCCGTGGGCGCCACCGTTATGACTACCTTGTCGTTCATGGTCCACCTTCAGGGTCTCTTGAGGTCCTCGGAGCTACTCAATCGGCTTGAAGTAGAAGTCGGTTATGGAGCCGTGGCGCTCCTCACGGAACACGGCCTTTACTCTAGTTCCGACCGCGATCTTCCGCACGTCTTCCACCTCCATGTTCGTCATCAAGAGGAAATCGGTTCCGTCGAGCTGCACGTACGCGCAAATAAACGGAAGCTTCTTGATAAATGCGCTGGTGGTGTAATGCTGAACAGTGCAGGCTCGTATGACGCCGGTCCCTTCGAGTCGGACCCATTCCGTGGGCTGGTAGCAGTCATTGCAGTGCGATCGAGGAGGGCAATAAACTTTGCCGCACTCGTTGCAGCGAGCCCCATAGATCGCCTTGTTTTCGCGGAGTTCTCGAAAGAAGCGCGACTGTTGGCCGTAGCTATACTTGAAGAGGATTTCCATCTTATCCGGGACCTCAAGGGGAGCGTCCACAGGATTTTGCCCGGACAGTTCAGCTTCAAACTCTCTCCTGAGGTGGTCACTAGGAATGCCGTACTTCCGATGGTGGAATTGATACCAAGCTTCTCTCTCTTTTTCGTCCATAGGGATCTCCTAGTTTTCCAGGACAAGACAGACGGTCCACGTGCAGAGCGTGCCGCCGATACTCTGCACCAGTCCTCGTCGGGCATTGGGCGCTTGACGTTCCCCGGCTTGTCCGCGCAGATGCGTGGCTATCTCAAAAGTCTGCATGATTCCGGTCGCGCCCACCGCGTGACCGCAACCGATCAGACCCCCACTCAAGTTGACCGGAATCTCGCCACCGGGCATTACCGCGCCTTCGTCGATCAAGTCGCCCCCGCGACCTTCTTCGCAAAAGAAGCAGTCCTCATAAGCCATGATCTCCGTTCCCGTGAAGGCGTCATGAAGCTCGGCGAGGTCCAACTCTTTCAAGGGGTTGGTGATCCCCGCCATCTCATAGGCTTTTCTTGCCGCGACGCGTGATGACTCGTAGGTGTAGATGTTCGGCCGATTGCCCGGCATCACATAATCCACGGAAGCTCCCAGGCCGCCGATCCACACCGGATTGTCGGTGATCTCATGCGCGACCTTCTTGGAAGCCAGTATCACCGCGGCCGCGCCTTCGGTGTACAGGCAGTTGTCGTAGAACCTGAATGGCTCCACGATCATTCTGGAGTTCAAGACATCTTCCACGGTGATGATCTTCGGGGACTGGGCCACGGGATTCTTGGTGGCGTTGAAGTGGTTTTTCACCGAGACTTTGGCCATTTGCTCGTCAGTGGGGTTTCCGTACTTCTCCCGGTGAGCGACCACTGCCAGCGCGAACCCTGAGGCTGCAGTTCTGCCCGCGGGGTTGTCATAGGTCATGTCCGCGGTGTAGAGAATGGCCCGCAAGACCTCCGGCGTAGCCATCGCGACCTCGTAGTTGTAGCAGTCCGCGCACTTTTCGACGCCTAACACCAGGCAGATATCATAGAGGCCGCTGGCCACTTCCGCGTACCCGATCCTCAGGGCCGCGCCGCCGGTGGCGCCACCGGAATTGACCCTCACCATGGGCTTGAGTCCCAAGCCCAGGTAGTCATGGACAAACGCGTCCGGCTGGTATTGGCGTTGAAAGAAATCGTTATAGATGCCGTATACCGCGCAATCTATTCGATCTTTATCGACGCCTGCATCCTCCAGGGCCATTTTGGCCGCGTCAAAAGCCAGCTCGTAGTACGTCTTGTCAACCCATCTGGCTTTGAATTTGGTGCAGCCCATGCCTACAATGGCTACGTCTCTCATGACTCCTCCTTGAACACGACTCCCCTCATCTTTACTTGCCCTAGTGTTAATGCATCATCGAAGGCAGATACATAACGATTTCGGGAAAGATGGTGCAAATGAACAGACAGAGCATCTGAACAACCACAAAGGGGATGATGGAGCGATATATGTCGTCCATGGTTATCTCCGGCGGAACCACCGCTTTCATGATGAAAAGGTTGAAGCCGAACGGCGGCGTAAGGTAGGCCATTTCCATGTTAATCGTAAAGATCACGCCGAACCAGACAGGATCAAATCCTAGCTCCTTCACCAGAGGCACGAAGATCGGCGTAGTGAGCATGATGATGCCCGCGGGGTCCAGGAACATCCCCAGAACAAAGAAAAGGAGCTGGAGGCCGAAGAAGATCCACCACTTGGAGAGCTGGAGGCCCAGGATAGTGTCCTTGAGTATGGTGGACACCCCCGCATAAGCCAGGACGTGCGTGAAAGCAACCGCGCCCGCGACTATCCAGATCACCATCGCGGTGAGACTCAGCGTGGAAAGGAGCGCCTCCTTGAAATCCCACCGGGTCATCTTGCCGTGGAACAGGGCGCACAGCAGGGAGCCGAATGCGCCTATGCCCGCGGCCTCGGTCGGAGTGGCGGCGCCGGAGTAAATCGCTCCGAGAACGAGTGCGATCAGGAGCACCGGCAGGACAATGCCCTTGAGAGTGACCAACTTCTGCCTAATCGTGAAGCGTTCCTGAATCGGAGGTCCCAGCCTAGGATTGATGAGGCAACGGATCAGAATGTACACGCAGAACGTCGCAGCCAAGAGAATACCAGGCAACATCCCGCCCATGAAAAGCTGACCGACTGAAACTTCGGTCATAGTCCCGTAAATGACCATGATGACGCTGGGTGGGATGAGGATGCCCAAGGCTCCACCCGCGGAGATGCTGCCGGTCACCAGAATCTTGTCGTAGCCTCGCTTCAACATGGAGGGTAACGCGATCAGGCCCATACTCACGGTTGCGACGGAGCTTATGCCCGCCATCGCGGCGAATATGGCGCAGATGATCACCGTGCCGATGGCCAGCCCTCCGGGTATGCGCCCCATCCATGCGTAGACCATCTGGTACAGATCGTCGGCCAAGTCGGAACACCGCAGGATGTTGGCCATGAAGATAAACAGCGGCACTGCGATGAGTATCTCCTGGGTTCCCTCCGCGTACGCGGTCTGGGCGATCATGTACATGCCCTTGGGTCCCCAGATGTACAAGGCGGCCAACACCGCAACGCCGCCCATGGTGAAAGAGACCGGAAGCCCCAAGAGTAGCAGCGTAACCAGCAGCACGGTAATTACGAGCGCGAAGAGGGTGGCGTCCATCTCTGTTCCTCGTTTCTCCTCCCATGATGTGAACGAGTCGATGGTTAAACTCGGACCGACTCACTGGTCCTTTATCTCGTCTGCCCACAAAACCCGAATGTTTGACGCGGTCCGAGCCGCGATCTGTAACAGGAGCAGGAACGCCCCCAGTGGGACCATCATTTGCGAAGGATAGAGCGGCCACTCCAGAAAGCTGCTGGAAAGCTTGTTCTTTGTGAACGACTCAAGAGCGATCTCTCCTCCCCACCAGAGCAGTATCACGCACCACAGCGCCGCTATCCACCACGTGCAAAGCTCTATCCCCGCGCGGCGACGAGGCGTCCAGTGACGGTAGAGAATGTCCACGCGGACGTGTTGATCCCGGAGTAGACAATATCCGCCGCCGAGCAAGCTCATGGCGCACAGAAGGTACTGGTTGAGCTCACCGGCCCAGTCGGTAGGCGCGTTCAGGAAGTACCGACAGACCACTTCGTACGTGATGGTTACCGTCATGACCAGCGCCACGTAGGAGCTGACGGTCGCCACCCACGTATTGACAACCTCGATCACGCGAAGCCACCCTCGGCTCGGCTCCGTTTTGGCGGGCAGCATAATCACCTCCGCGGGGAGCGGAAGGGAACCTCTTGCGATTCCCTCCCGCGGTTTGGATCCTACATGGCGCCTTTTTTCTTCTGATAATTGATCAACAGCTCGACGATTTTCTTGCTGAGCGGCGTGGCCTCGCCCACCTGGGTCCAGAGAGGGATACATTGCTCGCGCAGTTTTTTCACGTCGGCGTCAGGAAGAGTGGTGACCTTGATGCCCCTTGCCCGAGCCTCATCAAGCCCTTCATTATCCCATTCGGGGCAAGCCTGAGCGCTGAGAAGACAGGTTTCCTTTCCCGCCTTCTCCAGCGCCTGCTGAAGTTCCGGAGTCAAGGACTTCCAGAAGTCCAGATTCAGATACACTCCTGATATGGAAGGCGCATGGAGCCCGGGCAACACCACTTGGCTGACCACTTCATGGAGCTTGTAGGTCCTCAACGTGTAATACGGATAGACCACGCCATCGACCGTCCCTCTCTGCAGCGTCACGTAGAGTTCCGTTGCAGGCATCGCGACCGCCGCGGCTCCCATAGTTTTAACAATAGCCCCGTCCAGACCGGTGGCGCGCATCTTCTTACCTTTGAAATCATCCATTGTCGTCACCGGGAACTTGGTCATGCAACCCATGGACGCCGACATCATGGGGAAGAGGTAATACACGTTATGCTTGGTGTTTGCCTCTCGCATCAGATCCAAGTAACCCGTGTTGTAGTATATGTCGAAGGCTTCATCCGGCGTGCGCCAGTTGAAGGGGAGCCACTCGGTCTTGCCTTCGGGCACTGTGCCCCCGTGATAGATAAGAGAACTGTACAGTCCTTCCACCGTGCCCTTGGCCAATGCGTCATAGCCCTCCTGCAAACTGACCAGCATCCCGGGCCAGAACAGCTTCACCTGCACTTGTCTCTTGGTGTACTCTTCCACCTTGGCGGCGAATTTCTTGAGCATCACCGGACCGTGGCTGGCTTCCGGGTAGACACACTGGATGCGCAAGGTGTGCGTCTTTGTTTGGGCCCAGCAAGGGATGACGATCAAACAGAATCCTGCAAGCGCGGCCAAAATCGTGCGCAGAGCATGGCTCCTCTTCATTGGATTCCCTCCTCCCATGTAAGGTGCTTAGATTGTTGGTTAAGTTGGGGATGAGCCGGGTATTCAATCAAAAACTTAATCAAGTTTTTCATCAAGTTTTCTCGGCTGTCAAGTTCTTTTTTCTCTCCCCGGCCTCTTGTCGCTCTCCGGCCGCAAAGAGTATAATAACCGCCAGAATCGCTCCGATTTTCAATGAGTTTCCCGGCGAACTACAATAGGAACCGTCTCTCAGAGGAGGCTGCCGATTTCAACTCTCGAGGCTCAAAGTAGGAAGCGCGGAGTCGCGCGGATCGCGCTGCTGATATGTTCAATTATCATCTTTACCGGCGTCTACCTTGCCTTCAATACTCGGGGGTTCAGTCGTTACGGCGAGATACCGGGACGATCCAATTATAACCTCCTGGCACAAGCCCTGGTCGCGGGACACCTTCATTTGCCGCACGAATTGTCTGCGGAACGAAGTCAGGCCCCCGACCCAAACAATCCCCGGTTGACTTCGCCCTATTTGATGGATGCGGTGATTTTCGGCGGGAAATACTACTTTCTCCAGGAGCCGATGCCGGGCACGCTCCATGCTCTATGGATACGAATCACAGGAACGGAGCTGCCCACAGGAGCGGTTGTGGTTCTCGCCGCGTCCGGATGTCTGGTGGCGCTAATCAGTTTGCTGGGGCTCATAAGACGAGAATTCTTCCCGGCTTCGCCTGAATGGATACTATGGCTCGCATCCATCTCTTTCGGGTTGTCCGCGCCGCAACTGTATCTAGTGAGCAAACCCACTGTTTATCATGAAGCCATCGCTTTCGGACTTCTTTTCGTTTTGGGCGGAGCGCTCTCCTATGCGGCGGCTCTGGTCCATACGAAGCGCAGCGGAGTTTATTTCGCGCTGTGCGGATTGATGTTCGGCCTGGCGGCCCTATGCCGATTGACACTAATCTTGTACCCTCTCTGTTTCATTGCGGCTCTTTTCTTCACATCAATTACATCTCCTCATGCCCTTTTCGGCCGCTGGAAGGCCGGGGTTTCGCTGGCTCTGCCGCCTGTCGCAGCCGTGGTCATATTGATGGTTTACAACTACATGAGATTTGGTGACGCCTTTGATTTCGGACGGCGCCACATCATGTATCCCTGGTACTCGGTATATGAATACGTGTGCCTTCAAGGCAACGCATTCAGACTGGCGCACGTCCCGGAGAACTTGGCCGCGTATTTTCTTTCGCTGCCGGAATTGGTATGGAAGAATTCATTGCCCTGGCTTCGCTTCGGGAGAGAGATATTCAGCGCCGGGAGTGTGGTAATGGGTCGAGAGCAACTGGGATCGATCGGGCTCCTCATGCCTGTTCTGGTGCTGCTCCTGCCTTTTCAAAGGCTTGTGGGGCCTGTGGACTGGAGCCGACCCCTTAAAACGATACTGGTGGCATCGGGCCTTTCTTCTCTGGTCATGTTTGCCATGTTCCTTTGCTACTTCTACGCGGTCCCCCGTTATCTTTACGAATTCACGCCGCTGCTGTTTGTCGTGATATTCTGCAACCTCTCAGAGACCTGGAGGCGCATGGGTCATGCGCCCAAAGCCCGTAGGGCCTTCACCATTGGCCTCGTCCTCTTGATCCTGTTCAATTCCGTGATGGGGATATATTTGGGCCTCAATGGCATGGCGCAGCTTGAGTGAAAGGGAACGTCCGGTTGATCAAATGAGTGATACCGGTCGCCTCCGAGTGATACAACACGAACTCCACAGATTGGTCGGCGCCGCGCTCCATGCAAGCTGATGAGGCGCCGTGCGGTGAAATGAGGCCTATGCGCCTGACGCGCTTGAGGATTCACGAGCGCCGCTGTGGATCATCTTCAAATAGATGAGCCACACGCCAACAGCCAAGGCCAATAGATAGTACTCGCCGACCTTGCCAAGACCCTGAAGAGCAAAATTCCCGAAAGGTAGGACAGAAAAGAGGAAAATAGCCGGATACGCTTGTGAAGCCTGGATGCGGAGCATAAGAAAATAGGTCGGCGCCAGGAGAATCATCCATTGGTAGTCTTGGAACCTTGGCAGAATAAGCACATAAACCAGGCAGGCCAGGAATGCCGCCTTCGATCTCTCGTCGTCCTCTTGCAAGTTGAGGCGCAAGAAGGCTTTCCAACTCAATGCAACGACAACGGCCGCCAAACACACGTACAAGCCCCACTGAACAATCCGAGGCGTCGTCATGCCCGTAAACTTCACAATCAGATGTGATACATATCTGATCAAGGAAAAAGCAGATGGGTTCGAAATACCCATCGCTTCTACTTCTGAGTGCGCCAAGGCCCTCCAGCCGAATGAGAGGAAGGCATCCGGGTATGCAAACCAAGCGATCAAGCTTGCGACAAGGACGGCGCAGACCAAGCTTACCAGGCGCCGTCTGCTTGAAGGGGTGTTGTCCACCAAGAGCAGTCCTAGCAGCGCCAAAGGAGTCAATTTGAATAGCGAAGCCGCCGCAATGAGAATGATGAACATCGTCAGCCTGGCTCGCATGTATGCCAAGAGGCCGCACCAAATGAGGGCCTGCTCGAAGATGGTCACATTACCTGCTCGGAGATCCAGCAAGATAGGGCCGCCGTATGCAAATAAACAAAAAAGGCCAAACCACGAGTCGGTCGGGTTCTTCAGCAGCTTGGATTGCCATAGGAAAAAGAGGAGAAACAGAAGACCGCACTTGACGGCAAGGAACAAGACCTTGGCCTGCGCTAAAGGCAAAAGGGTAAACGGTTTGAAGAACCAGATCGAAGGCGGAAAATAGGGGTAGTAAATGCGGCGCTCCTCTGAGCTGGCGACGACACGAGCCACATCAGAAGGATCATGCGCATTAAGACCGGCCCCATGGGTCTTCGTCGCCCAGTAATACACCTCGAAATCCCATTGAAACCATTCAGGGTGAATCAAGATTGCAGACAAAGCGCCAAGCCAACAGACAATGGTAAGCCCAACCGCGAGTTTGTTGAAGGTGTCACTTTTCATAACGCGGTATGTAACTCACGGGATTCGTATCGCCAAACAAGGTAGATCTTCGACAACGTCGCACCTCCGATTGCTCCTGTCCGGCAGTCCGTTTACGGTTCTCGCTCCCACTAGAATGGCCATGATCCACCCAGGGCCTGGAACCGGCGATCCCTTATCCCACACTCGCGCCTAAAGCCCCGGTTCGACCGAGTGTGGCCCAATATCAAGGGAAAATCGCTATCTCGGTATCCGTGCTGAGTTCGGGCGATAAAATCCCCGTAAAGCCACCGTGACCGACGATAACCCCAACATCTCCATTATCTTGAAGATAATGGAATCCGACGATTTCACGGCATTTTGTGATAGAAGCGCGTTATCACATCCACAACTGCCTTGATCTCCGTGTCGGTCATACCATAATAGACCGGAAGCCGCAGCAATCGGCTGCTCAGGTCGTCAGTCACCGTCATCAGGCCGTCCGTCCGCCCGTACTTTCTCCCAGCGGGCGAGGAATGCAGCGGGACGTAGTGGAAAACGGCAAGAATCCCGTATAGAGCCAAATAGCTTATTAGGCGTGTTCGTTCATCCAACGAGCGCGTGAGGATGTAGTACATATGTCCATTCCGCGTCGAGTCACCATCTTTGCGTGGAAGAGTCAGGACCCCCTCCTCTTGGAGCGGCCCAAGCATCCGATCATACGCCTCCATAATCTTGATTCTGACCTCTACTATCTCGTGGGCTTTCTCCAACTGAGCATAGAGGAATGCCGCCACGAGGTCGCTCGTGAGGAACGACGACCCAATGTCAACCCAGGTGTACTTGTCTACTTGACCTCGCAAGAACTGGTTCCTATTTTACGTGGGAGTGTTACTCTTAATATGTTAAGATGATCGTCTACCTCAATGGTAGGTAGATTCGAGGGCGAAATACCATCAGGAGGCAGATAGTCTGCTCGTACGTCCCCGCACACATTCAGTGCGTCTCCGTCGCCCAAAGTTCTCCAAAAATACGAAGCGTCCCAGTGCGGCTCCCCTGTCATATTCGGCCAAGGAGGCTCCGCCCGCTTCAAACAAACTCTCTTGTGGTCCTTCAGGTCCAATCGATTAAGGCACACAATGAAAGACCTTTGGTGACTTCCGAGAGCTGGTTGATCATAAAGACCTTTGATCATCCTTGTGCTGAAGAAAATATGAGAGAGGACCAATGCATAGACCAATGCGGGAGCTTTGAGATATCGTTTTGCAACGTAAATTACTGAACCGGTGCCAAACAGCATTGGTAGGGCTAAGTAATTCAGATGTCGCGTGTACACGAGAAAAGCGAACGGCATGTAGAAAGCGCCAGCAAGTAGAAGGAGGAAGACTCCCCTGCGATCCCTGTTAAGTAAACAAACCAATAACGTCAGACACATCAGCGCGAGGCAACTTCCCCATATTGCCAAGAACCTTACTTTTCTGCCTCCCATGCCTGTCGCATAAAAGAAGAAGGTATCCATAAACTGAGCGGGAGTGAAGTGGGCAGCATAGGCTGGGTCAATATGGTCTCTTACCCTGAGCCAGAAAAAGATGGACCAACTTGAAAGGACTAGAATCAGGGCGAGTTTCGGTCTGTTCAATCCGGAAATCCCTTGGAAGAGAACGATATATGCAATGAGAGACGGAATCACTGCTACCATGCCCAAGTTGCAGTACATCCCCAACATAAATACCAGAATTAAAATGAGTGACCGCCTCTTGACATGGTGAATGTCGAAAAGAAAACGGTCATTACAGGACAACAAGAGAAAAAGTAAAATAAAAAAATGAGCTGACAAGTGCTGGATATTGGATAGCCAAATGAAATTTTGCTGTGTTGGTATCATCAGGAAATAGATAAGGCCCGAAAACACGCCTGTAAATTGACTGTTCGTCAGTTGCCGGATAAGCAAGAAGCATAAATAAGAAATGACGATCAACAGCAACAGGTTGATTAGGAAATAATATTCCGACTTCATGCCGAATATCGCCTGCATGAAATGCCAGTAAGTATTCCTAGAAAGAAATCTGCCAAAATTGCCAAAATCAATAAGATCGCCAATGTGGAGATAGCTTTTGTAGCACCATAAGAATATGAAGTCATCGCCGTAAAACCATGCACGAAAAGAATATCGAATATAGAGGATGAGGTACAGGAGGCCAATCGCAAGCGCTGGAAGGTAAAGGGGGATACCAATCCCGGAAGAGGGTCGCCGCGTCTCGGTTCTTGGGGCCACAGCGTCTTCGTCACATGTCGCCTTTGACGGTCCTTGTGCATGGTTGACGTGGGTCGTTATCATAAATTACCTCCGGCCCTGTGGAGTCGGTCATGTGGACAGACGAAGTGAGGATCTTGAGGCGAGAAATTAGACGGGGGGTTCGGCCCCAGTCCGCCTTAGCCGGAATTATGCGGCAGTCCTCCCATTTAGCCGGTCTTGGAACTCGTGTGGGATGGAGGCGTAGCTCCGCTCCCCTCGGAAATGCCTACGTTGGGAGTCGCACTCGACCGGAGGCCGGCCAAATCGTCGTCACGGCGCTGAAAGGACCGCTTATGCACCTGTTATGAGCCTGCCTCGCCGTACGTCACTCCGTGAACCGCTCTTCCCACCGCGCTCGTCACCCGTACACGGAACGCTCGTGTGGGCCCAAAGGAAACGGCGAGGCCACATGAACATACCACCTCCGACCATCATACGGGACTCTTGCCGCAAGCTTGATCGAGTGCTTGAGGACCTATTCTATTGACCGTTTAACCTCTTCGGCCACGAGGTAGAATTGCCGGAGCACACGCAGGAGCTTGAACGTCAACAGTACTATGAGCAACCGGGTCTGGTTGGCCGCAAAGCGCCAGCATCGCGTCTTGTCCCTGCGCTGGCTTCTCTTCCCTCTCTTGATCCGATTCTCAAAGTCCCCAGGCCCGTTGTACACCCTGACCAGCTTCTTGGCAAGGCATTGGAATCGCTCACACGAATGCGATCCTAAGGGAGAGTTCTACGTCGTGCCACTCGATCTGGGCAATGACCTGGCGCTCCCTGTCCCGGGCGCGTGTCGTGGATCCTTATGAGAGAATCCTCGATGGCCGCCAACCCGGTCTTCAGCCCTTACGCCGTAATTCTCAAGCGTCGAAAGTGTCGACTGAGTGGCTCCAGCTTCGTCACCCTTACCTACGGCGAGTCGAAGGGGAGAATCGATCCGCAGAAAGTCGGTATTATTTTCCCCATCATATCAGGCGGTTGACCAGAAGAAGATACTTCTCTTTCTTGAACCGTTGAATAATCCGGGCTTAAACAAACAAAAAAGCACGCCGCCGTCGTCGAAAAGTCTTGTTGGAATCGGTTGATCTCCAAGGGCGTAGTTTGTACCCTCGAATCCCTTTTGCACGAAGCCATTATCTGATGAGCGTCCCGGCTGACGTCATTAACAAAATCGCTTGGTGGCATGCTCGACCCTTGTCGTTTTGTTGTCCTCGCCTTACGTTAGCGCTCGACTCTTTCCTTAACATAGATGTGTCTTGTTCCGAGTAGCGCCCCCCTATAGGAAGCCTCTTCAAGAATTCGCCATCGTTCCCCCGGAGGATCGTTCCTGTCAGGCGTGATATGGAACCGTGCTTCTTCGCGTTTCTTGGCCAACCACCCGTCAAGGCGAATATGAATATCGCGCTGTGCCGGCTTGGCTTCCTCGAGGGCTTCCCTGAGGAATTCATCAAACCGATGGTACATCATCCACGTCCACAACCCTGATATTTCTTTGGAACTTATCCCCTTCCGGCTGAGATGGCCGGCAGCTTCCCAGCTTGCTTCCTGGCCGGCAAGCAATCCGCGGGTCCAAGTTGCGCTCAGAGCCAACATGATGAGGCTAAGAACTATCACAGGCTTCCCGAGCCTAATAAGGTGCGGTTCCAGACCGCGCCCGAGGGCAATCAGGGTGAAGGGGAGCAACACGAGCAAGTATAAATCGCCGATCGTGCAAAACAGCAAGATCTCGACAAAGAAGAACAAGGTAACAAAATCCAGCAATCGCTGCGACGGAGAGATACGCGCCCAATTCTCGCGCGGTAGATATCTGGAGAGTAACAGCCATCCGTACAACCCGGAGCCTATCACAGTGATAAATGTCAGGAACCATCGGCCCAATGCCGTGAAGCCCACCAAACTTCCAAAATTCCAGGGCAGATCCGATATCAACCAGTCCGCGCAGCCAAACACGTGCGCAAAGACAACGCCGGTGGCCACGTAAAGCACAAAGCCCCCAGCCACTAGGATAGGCGCCCTGATACCCGTGACTCCGCCCTCAGAGGACCTTCCCGGGGGTCCAGGGGATTTGCTCCGAATTAAACTGATCCAGTGGACCAATGCTATCGGCGCCAGAGGCAAGGAAAAAAGAACCAGATATTGAAGAATGACGGTCGGTCGCCCAAGAATATTACCGGCGAGGCCGCCTGCGTCAAGCAAGTACCGAGTCTGGAGTTCCGTGAAGTGAATCGCGCCCCAGTTTGGGTCTCTCATCCCGGCATGGAGCTGCCATGCCGCGGCCATGGTCGGGAGCGCCAGGCTCAACACCACTTGCCAACGCGGTATTCGTAAATCCCTGAAAAGCATGGCCGTGACAATCACCCCAGGCACGATCGCCGCGCAGAACTGCCTCGTCAGGATGGCTGCGACAGCCGTGAGTGAAGCCAACGACATGAAAACAACGCTGCTCGACCTCAACCCGCGCGTATAAAAAAAAAGAGACATAATTGAGAGAGCGAGGGCCGACACATTCGTCATGAAGCTGAAGCTCATGCGGACAATGAGCGGACAGGAAAGCATGACGAGCGTGAGGAGCCCCGCGGTGGGAGGACTCAGTCCATGCTCTCGGGCCAGGCAATAGAACGCGACCAAGCCTAAGAATGACAGGACAAGTGTGGAAAGCCTCAAGCTGGAGTGAGTATAACCCAGCGACCGGGCAAACAAAGCTCCCCAGTAAACCTGAAAGGGCAGGTTCGCGCCGGCAAACTCATGGAGCTTGTATTCACCGGTTTCAAGCAGACGCCGGACGGTCAGCGCATAGGCCCAATCGTCCAAAACCGGCGCTTCGCGAATAGGATTCACCCACACCACAACCACGACAAACAGAACAATGGGAAACCAGAGATATTTTCCGCTCACCATGTCCTCATGCCAGGAATTCAGCCTTTCTCTCAGGCCGAGGATGTCGCGAGCAAGGTCGACTCACTGCTCGGCGCTGCGTTTACCTCGGTTTAGGAGCCCGGAAAACATACGGAACGATCTGTGAGAATTCATGTCTTCATCGGAGCGGTTGTCGGATTTCAATACATGCACTGCGCCGTCCTTTCCCACATACCGCGCAAACGGAAACGTGCGGACAACTTTGTATCCCGGCAACGGGCCGAGTGTGACCAAGTAGTCCTCGCGATCCACCCACCACCAACTGAGTCCGACCCTGGGATGGAAATCCTTCTTGTAGCAATGATAGCCGTTGAATTCAAACCCCTCGTCGATGCCACACGGATCGACGTGAAGTCCTTTGGTAATGTGCTCGTGCGCGACCGTCAAACATCGTTTGAAGCTCATGAAATCGCTCACCATGAGCGGGATCAAGACAGCCATGATTATCAAAGGAATCAGACACGGCAGAATTCTCAAGAAATTCAGAGGGAAGATCAAGCCCCGAAAAACATCGGCGCAGAGCCAGACCATGATAAATATCAACAACGGAATAAAATCCCTGTCAAAGGATCCCGTGAAGATGGTCACGCCCCCGTAGATCAGGGCCGCGACCAAAGAAAGCGTCCCGATGAATGACGTGGCGTTTTCGGGGTCTTTCCGTAATGATGAGACCCATTGCGCCAGCGAGGAATAGGCCAGCGCAAGTAGGACCCCGCACGCGAGCAATCCCCAAAATGCCATAGCGTAGTAGGCTGTCTTGGGAATCGAGCTTAGCCTCTGTATGCCGATTATGTAAGTGTCCTTGAGCAATATGGGACCGATTCCGAAATCAAAGATCACATTCTGGTGCAACTTCACCGGGGGATCAACAAGGCCCGCTGTTATCGCCGCCTCCACGACGACGAACCCGAAAGCCAAGATACATACGAAAAGACGGAAAGCGGAAAAGGACCATAATCGATAGTAGCTCAGAGCCAACAAAGGAGTCACGAACAACGCCGTATATCCCAGCGTCAGCACAAGCAAGCGCGCATAGTGATAAAAGATTATGAGACCCTTGTTCAGAGGCTTCTCCAATATATTGGCTACAACCTGGTGCTGCGTTACGGGTGTGCTCCCTGCCCCGTAGAGCAAGCCCTCGAAGCCGATCCACGGCACAAAGCATATGATGGCCGCGAGAGCGCACATCTTCAGTCTTCCCAGTCTCATTCCGTGCGGATGGGCAAGCGTCATGATGATGAACGCGACAGGAATCACGATGCCTATCTGTCGGGTGAGAATGGCTGCGAGCCCGAACAGCAAACCAACAGCGATGAGAAGCTTTCTACCTCGCTGCTCCCCAAGATGAAGAAAGAGGAGAGAGAAGACAATCAGCGAGGCAAAGGTAATATCAGTCATGAACGTAAAGCATTGCGACAAGAACAGCGGGTTCAGGACCAGTGTAAGCGTCCCCAGCAGAGCCACCCACGGGGAGGCGCCGCACAACCTGAGCAAGACGAGAAAGCTGAAGGAACCGAGGACACCGAGGAAGAGCACCGACAGGCGGAGCGTGGTGAGTGAAAATCCCCCGACGGCGGTGAACAGGCCGCCCCACAGTATGTGCGCTATAGCGGCCGGTCCGCCTCTTCCCCAACCGGTAGCCGCCAATTCCCCGTGCCACAGCAAAGACTGTAGTAGCCTTACGAAGCTCCAGTCGTCGTTAATCATGAATTCGCCCACTGGATTAACCAGCGCTATTGTGGCGAGCCAAACCGTAGCAAGAACTAAGAAAGGGGCTGCGAGAGAACGTATCGCGCCGTAGAGGGTAGTCTGTTCACCGGCGCCGTAGTCCCCGATGTTCTGTCCCATTGCGTGGCTGAGGTCACTTCTTGCCGGATTCAGGATATCCACGGTCACTCCGCCAAGAATCGTCAGCGGAACATTCGAGCAATTTGGATGAGTTGAGCGGCCCGAGATCTTGGTATGTTCCCTAACGCCGGTTGTTCCGGATTTTGCGCTCAAGTCTCTCCACCGGCCTCGTCGTGGCGTCAACGCCAAGAGATCGAGCTCCGAAGTATTCCGCCATCGACGTGTTATACCAGTAAGAGGTATCGACGCCAAGGTCCCCCGCGGCCATGAGGCATGTCGGCGCGACCGATAAGGGCGGCACTACCACGTCCAGCCTTCCTTGTCTGACGGATTCTCGAACGATCGCGTAACGCTCGAGCATCTCCGCGCGGTAAGTCGGCGCGGCAAAGAGCAAATCACTTATGCAATTAGGGAAGTTGCCCGCTGCAAGCAAGGCGACAACCAACGCGATTCTACCGAACGCCTGCGCGCGACTCGAACCGAGAAAGCGATTTCCGTATCTTGAGTGTATCCAAGCAATAAGCAGAAATGAATTGATGAGCCAGCCGATGAAAAAGACGAGGTAGCTTGTGTTGATGGCGCGAGGCGGCCCCACATGTCCCAAGACGAAGCATCTCGGAAAGAAGGAGACGATGAGCAAGCCCAACCAGAGGCCGCCTGAGAGCATCAGATGTTTGCCGTTGATTTGTTTCAAGAAGTTCACATGCTTTGCCGCCTGAAGCGCCGTGGGGATCAGAACGAGGGTGACAGCCCATAGCGCCGGGCTACTGACGAGAAACCGAAGGGAAAAATAGCAGCCGTACTTGACCGATTGGAGGATTGCCGAGATGAAATGAAAATGTGGATGAGTCGTGGGCAAGTCAAGGGCTCTCGCGTAATTGCCTGGGGCCGACACAGCTATGATCCCGAATGCTACACCGGTTCCCAACGTCAGTATCCACAAACGCGATTCGGATCTGTTGACGGCGAACATGATGGCTGAGCCCGCAGCAGTCATGGCCAGCATAATGACGAGGTTGGTTTCATTGGCGCCGACCACGGCCGCGGCGAGCAAACAGCAAAGGAGAGCCCGGGCAGCGCGCGTGCCGGATGAAAGGATTCTGAACTTGAACATGAGCGACGCGGCAAGAAGAACAAGGAGAGATGCTGCGAACTGATAGTGGAGGCCTCCCGTTAGCCAGTAGAATGCCTGGCACGGATACGGCACAACGCTGAGATAGATGCAAAAGGCCGACAGCGCAACCCAGAAGATTTCGGCATTCGGAACGGCCCCGCGGAGAAGGCTCAGAGACAGGAAATATAGCGCCGCGAAAGATGTTCCAATTAAGAACATCACAAAAAGCGGATAAGCTGCGATAAGACCTCCCATGAGGCCGATGGAGAGCGACAGCAGCACCGAGAAATACCGGCCGGTGATCGTAAAATAGTCACTCTTCAGGCCTCCCCACAGACCCAGTTGCAGGGCGGTATTGGTGAATCCATAATCATCGTGGGAGGGTTGAGCGTAGAAAGCGAGGATCAAGAATGGCACGATATACACCAACAGCGCCACCTTGAGAAACGGCGTGAAACTGGAGCCGTTCGATGTCATGAGTATACTTGAACCACCACCTTAGCCGAATGCCTTTTCGGGGACGAAGTCCTTTGCGCGCACCTCTTTCATCGAAATCGCTTCCGCTGCGCATGGGACCTGGCAGAGGCCGCAGCCCATGCACTTATCGGCATTAACCTGTGCAGGTGAATCGTCTTCTACCGTGATCGCGCCGAAGAAGCACCTCTCCGCGCAGAGGCGGCACGACGTGCAGAGGTCCGGGTCCACGTCCGCCGCGAAACGGCTCGGTTCGATGACGCTGATATTGTGCTCGATCAAGATAGGCATGGTCTGACAGCAGCACGCGCAGCAGTTGCAGATGAAGTGGTCCACACTCTGTTTGTTCATAACCACGTGGATCAGACCTTCTTCTTCGCATTCTCGAATCAGGTCGAGCGCTTGCTGCTTGGAAAGCTGCTTTCCCGTGCCCCTTGCCAGAGTGTAATCCGCGGCGCGATTCACCTGGATGCAGGCGTCGAGCTTCTTGTCGCACTTGTGCGCGGTGAGACGGCAGGTGCACTTTGTGACGGCCAGGTTGCGCGCGTTCTCGACGATCTCTCGGATGTCTTCAAAGGCCAGGACGTAGGTTTTCGCGGCCACGCTCACCCCGACCGGAACCACGCGAGTGAACGGCCGCGGGGTTATTTGGCTGACGATCTTTGCTAGAGGCGGCCATTCGATTTCCATGAAATCCTGCCAGAGGTCCAGGAATCGTTGAGGCGCGTCCGGCCACAGGATAGTGGCATCGTGAAATTGCACCAGATCGCGGCTCATCCGGTACGAGGGCGGGTCGGTCTTGGATGAAGGGAAGACGAGCCCTTTGACAAAAAGGACCTTGAGCATGGCTTCTATTTCGGCTTCCGAGCGGCCAAGCTTTCCCGCGAGGGTAGGCGCGTCGGAAGGGAGAGCCAAGAGGAGTTGGGCTTCATCACGGTCGGCGATTATCTCAAAGAGTTGGGGGATCCGTTGTGATTGGCCCAGGCCTATTCTGCCGGCCAGTTCCAAGTAGGCAGCCTCCATAAGACTTTCCTCCTTGTTGTATTCGGGTTTCCGTCGGCGCGGAGGAACTCAAACGTAACAGATAATTGGCGCAGCGGGAAGGGACTCTCTTCCGGATCCCCAAAACGTGGGTGAGGTACACAATCCCATTCCGGGTGTCGAAGATCATAAGAACTATTTGGAGAACCGGCGGAATCGGGTAATGATAGAATAAGCGTCATGGTGCGGGCCGCAACGTAATAGACGGATGCGTGATAAGTGGAGGGAGGGGAGTATGCACACCGATCTGTTCACCATTGAAGAGCTCAAGGGCCTGATGCAGAGTCAAGGAGACACCTGCGTCTCCGTACTGATGCCCACGCGCCACACCACCTCTGAGGCGCTTCAGAACCCTATAAGATTCAAGAACCTCCTCCGACAGGCGCAGTCTATGCTCGCTGAGGTGAATCACCCCGATCCATCGGCTCTTCTTGACCCCGCGGAAGAGCTTCTGGACGACCGAGACTTCTGGCGTCATCAGGGAAATGGACTAGCGGCTTATCTGACTGCCGGCTTTTTCCATTGCTATCGCGTGCCCTTCGAGCTGGCGGAGATGGTGGTGGTGAGCGACCGCTTTCATCTCAAGCCTCTGTTGAGGCTCCTGATGGCGGATGATCGATTCTATCTCCTGGCGCTGAGTCAGAACGAGATCCGGCTATTCGAGTGTACCAGGCACACGGTCAGCGAGGTCGAATTGGAAGGCATTCCCGAGAGCCTGGCAGAAGCGCTGAGGTACGATGAACCCGAACGGCAGCTACAGTATCAGACGCGCACGCCGCAGAGGCCGGGCAGGCGAGCTGCTGTCTTCCACGGCCACGGAGGAGGGGCTGAAACCAGTAAGGACGATATTTTGCGATATTTTCAGACCATTGACCGAGGATTGCAGCAATTCCTTCCCGATGGCCGTGTTCCGTTGGTTCTGGCTGGGGTGGAATACCTCTTCTCGATCTACCGCCAGAGCAATACGTTCCCTTTCTTGATGGACAAGGGGGTCCCCGGGAACCCGGAAGGTCTCAAGGGAGAAGAACTGCACAGACAGGCATGGGAAATCGTGGCGCCCGTGTTTGACCGGGCGAAGCGCGACGAGATCGATCGTTTTCACGCGCTCGCGGGCGCCGGGAAAGCTTCGGATGACTTCCAGGAGGTCCTTGACGCCGCGCATTATGGGAGGGTTGCCACGCTATTCCTCTCGGTAGGAGTCGAAATCTGGGGAAATTATGACGAAAATGGAGGCACGATCACTCTCCACGAGGAAGCCCAACCGGGCGATCAAGATTTGCTCGATCTGGCCGCGGCCCAGACCATCATGACGGGCGGCACGGTCTATACCGTTGAGGCGGAGGAAGCGCCGGGCGAGGGCCCCCTGGCCGCAATCTTTCGATGGTGAAAAAGCCGCTGGAGAGGGCTTTCGTCAGGAGCTGCGGTGTCCTATAGTGACGCGCGAATCTCGTATTTTGGGAGAACGCATGAAAGTTCTTGATATTCACATCCACGTTGGCCGGCGAGAGCACCTCACCCCAAGCCTCATCTCCTTCCTTGAAGAGGAAATGGGTCCGGCGACTGTGGAACTCGCTCAACAATTGACCCCTGACGCGCTCGTAGATTTATTGGACGCCCACGGGGTGCGGCTCGGGGTCATTCTCGCCGAGTACTCGCCTCGCACCACAGGCGTCATACCCAATGAGTTCGTCTCTGAATTCTGCCGACAAACGGATCGCATCATTCCATTCGCTTCCATCGATCTGGAGAGCGACGCTCCCCCGGCCGACCAGACGGAAAAGGCGGTCAAACAGCTTGGATGCAAGGGTATCAAACTCTTGCCCTCCTACACCCGCCTTTACCCGGATGATCCGCGCCTGTTGCCCGCGTATGAGGTCGCTCAAGGCTTGGGCATTCCCATCATGTTCCACACAGGGACATCGGTCTTTCCAGGATCGAGGATCCGTTACGCAAACCCGCTGCTCTTGGACGATATAGCAGAAGATTTCCCGCGCCTGAACCTGGTCATGTGTCACGGCGGCCGCCCGTTCTGGTACAAGGAAGCGGAATGGATGTTACGTCGTCACAAGAACATGCACATCGACATCTCAGGCATTCCCTTGCGGAAATTACCCGAACTCTTTCCCAAGGTGGAAGCGTTCCGGGACCGCTACATATTCGGGAGCGATTGGCCTACCCGGCCGAACATAGCGGACTACGTGGGGGAGGTCACACGCTTCCCCTATACCGCCGAAACCATCCAGGCGATTCTGTGGGACAACGGCGCACGGTTGCTGGGACTTGAGTCGTAACGATGCTCCACTCTCGTGGCAGTTCGACTCAATGAGAAGCCCTCCGCCCTATCTCGTCATGCCCGCGAAATAGATGAGGGTGAAGCGGGATTCTCCGGAGACGGGCTATGTCCGGTTCGCAATTGTTGCGCTACGGCAAAGAGAAACCCGAAGACGAGAAACAGCAGCATCTGCAGCGCAAGGGGTTTCAACGAAGCAAACCCCACCAAAAGCTCATAGAATTCGCGGCCGGAAGACGGGTCGGGGATGTGAAGCCATAGTCGCATGAGAATGAGCTGTCCGGCCGCGAGGATGAGCCACTCCAGCGCAGTGGTGGGGATTCTGGCCGACGTGGCGAAGAGCCACAGCGCCACCGGAAATATCGGGAAGACCAGTCTGTCAATGGCAGAGCCTCCCACCAACCCGAGCAGCATGGTCAGAAACGCAAAGAGCGTAAGGTCCCATCGCTTTCGCATTCGGTGGAAAGAGCCCCGCGCATCCAAGATTATGGGCCACAGCAGCATCCCGAATATCAGGGGGAGAAGGAAGGCGGTTCGGATCAGCCCTCTCCCCCAGAAATGCGCCCGAACGCACACAACCACCGTGTCGATATACGAGTAGTCGCCCTGCACGGGAATAGCGACCACCAGACCTACTCGGAGCAGAGCGAGCGCAGCAAGCGCCAATGCGAGGGCGGCCCATCTCCGCGTTGTCGGCGCCTGCTCGGTTGAAACCCTCGCGGCCAGCGCCACGAAGACGAGGGCAGTGGCTTCCCGGGCCAGGCTTCCCAACGCGAGCAGGACCGTGGTGGATAGGATGGCGCCCGACTCGGCTGCAATGAGGCCCAGCATCTGGAACGCCCAGGCTGTGCTGTCGGCGCCATAGGTCCAGAAGATCGTCATCTTGATGGTGAGCGTGGCCATGAGCAAGGCTACGGCCGCGGCTGCCCGAGCGAGACTGACGCCCAGGACCTGTAGCCAGATCACGGAAGCCACGACCGTCACACAGAGAAAGAACCAGTTCAACAGCCGAAAGCCGAAATTGACGTCAAAGGGTAGGGCGGCCACGATTTTGGCCGGCAATAGCCGATAGGCCATGGGCGCGGTGTCCGAAAGATTTCTAAGACCCGAAGCCATATGGATGTATTCGACTTCTTCCCAAACCGGACCTGCAATCTGGTTCGTGGAGATTGCTTGGACCGCGATCACTCCGCACAGACTCAGGAGCGCGATGATCGACAAGCTTGGGCTGTGGCGAAAATCACTTACCGTCCTGGCAAACCAATCCCTCGGCATCAAATCACCTAATTACCGCGATCAAGGGCTAGATTGAAAGCTCCGTGATCGGAAAGAGCCTCATCGGCGCTCGTATACCCTTTAGCTGCACTGTTCTGGGCGCTCCCACCCGGGCTTGGCCCGACAGCCGTTCGTAGGCCGCTTCGGTCAAGAGAATTTCACCCGGGCCTGCTTGCGCCTCTACTCGAAACGTCGTGTTGATCGCGCTGCCAAGGGCCCCATATTTCAGTCGCCTTTCAGAACCTATGTTGCCCACCACCGCTTGCCCGCAATTGATGGCGATCCCCATGCTCAATTCCGGCAGTCCAAGGGAAGCATACTCCGCATTCAAACCGCCCATCGCCTCTTGCATGGCCAGGGCGCAAATTACCGCTCGCCTGGTGTGGTCGTCGGTGGATTGTGGGACCCCGAACAGAACGAAGATGCCGTCTCCGGTGAACTCTACGATCAGCCCACGGCGCTGCATGATGATATTTACCATCTTCTCCAAGTATCGGTTAATTACTGTGAGAGTGGATGTGGCCTCCAAGGCTTCCGTCATAGGGGTAAATCCCCTCAAGTCAGAGACGAGGACAGTGACGTCACGCAACTCTCCCCTGAGGTTTACTCCACTTTGTGATTTGAGTATCTCGGTCACCACGTCATCACTCACGTACCGACCGAACGCCTCGCGAATCATTTGCCTTTCTTTTTCCATGCCGATGCCACGGAAAACTAAACCAATAGCCGCGCCCGGCAGAAAGACAAAAAACAGGTCCGCCGCAGGAATTTCCAGCGACCTAGTCGCAAAGGCGGCAATGACGAGAAGTCCGAAGCCGAAGCACACAGCCAGGCACAGGAGCACGCCCCTTTGCAGACGAGCAGTGGCCGTTATCGCGAGGAACAGGACCAAGCCAATGACCGAGACTAATATGAGCACAGGCCAGGGACGGACTTCGTTAATGAATCGACCTGCAATCATCGTGTCCAGGGCGCTTGAATGGACACGGCTGAGAAGCACGTCATTCTCCAGGGGATTGGCCCCTATGTCCGCAGTGCCTGTCCAGGCAATTGAGATTATTACGATCTTGTCTTTATATCTGCCGGGCCTGGAGGGGTCGTCTTCGCCTTCCAGCAAGTCCAAGGCCGTATAGTGCTCAAAGCTTTCCCAGACGGGCCTCCAGTTGATGAGGAGATTACCCTGGTAATCCACAGGGACCTTACATGCGCCGAGCTGATGGCGTATCTGAATCCAGCCTTGCGGGCTGAGTTCAATCTGACTCGGCTTGACGTCCCAATACGCGACCAGGCTCGCGAGACTCAGGCTGGGAATCACACGATCCTGCATCTTGACGAGGAGCGGAATTCTCCGATGAATGCCGTCTCTGTCCGGGGTCGAGTTGATATGCCCCAGATGCCCGGAGCTGTGAATAATAGGCGGCAAAGGCAGGCACGAGTCCCTAGGGCTCTTGACGTTGACCAACGTGAACTCAGGTGGCACATCCAGCCGCCAACCTCGACCGTAGATCGCCTCGACGCGGTTCAGCTCATAAGCTTCGTCTGTTTTGTGCGCCCACGAATCGGTCTCAATCAGTCCCAGCGCTGACACTACGCGGCCGGATTCAGCCACCGACCTGAACAATGCCGCGTCGCCTTCCGTCGTGCGCCCCTGAGACGTATACATGATGTCGAACACAATCGCTTTCGCGCCGAACTCCGTAAGCCGGTCCACCATTCTTGCGGTCAACTGCCGATCCCACGGCCATTGCCCGTACTTCCTAATGGCCTGATCGTCAACGTCCACGTGGACCGCCACGGGACTGACCTCAGCCTTAGCAAACAGCCCCAGCTTCAGATCGTAAATTCTGTTGTTGAGGGTCATGAACGGTCCGGGGAAAAGATACAGCAGTATGAGAGCCAGGCAGCCCCATAAGATCCCCGCAAGCGCGCTGGTAAGAATGAATCTCTTGCCACGCCGGTGAACAGGAAAGGCCGTTCGTATTTTCAAAGCTGCCTCAAAACCCATGAATTTTCAAAGGAGTCAACGACGAAACACGGCCTTTCGGAAGCGCGTGTCCCTGCGTCAGCAGAAACATCGTGCCGTTTCCGCAGCCGCTCCACTTGCGCCAACTCCGAAAGCCACTATTCCCTCTCGGGCTTTTCGGCGCCTGGTGTGAGACCCTGCCCGCCGGTAAGACTGCCCGGCTTAGTGCTCTTCGGGGGCTTAGGCCCACCCATGAGCACGATGGAACTGTCGGTATCCCCAACGGGCCGGAGCAGCGCTACTTCACGATTAAAGGCTTGGTCGCGGGACAGTTCTTCAAGCTTCCCGATAAGGATTTTCATGTCGGCTGCGTTGGTATGGGGGATCTTCAGAAACGGCTGGCCGGGACGCGCCTGAAGCGGCGCGAGGCTGAACGGGATCGAGGATGCGTAGAATACTATGGTAGCCTCTCTGGTCTGTTCGCTCATGATGAGCGAGATGCTCGAGCCGGGACCGAATAATGTATACGTCTTGTCCGGAAGGATGAGATTGTCCGGGGATTCGCCGCTCGGAAACAGAACCAGGACGTCGCCTTGCGGTGAGACATTCAAGACCATCACGTAGGCTTTTCGGGATGTGGCGAAGTTCAGGACAACGGATTCGCCCGGACGAAAAGCTTCACCTTCCCCCTTTTGCGTCCAGATGCGTAACCCTATGGGGTCAGAACCTATCTTACCTGAGGCTAACAGCTCTTGAGCCTGCGGAGAAATCTCTCTGTCCCGGGCAAACGTCATTGGAGCGATCGACGCGGCAAGCGCCACGGCTGATAAGATAAGGCCCTTGCTCGTGCATTTTGGTATCCTCATGGCCTTCCTCCTCCTTGCGGGCTCATCATAGATGAAAACCGATTCTCATCGGCTCGGATAGCCCAAGCAATAGGCTTGAGCCGCGGAAACCCAACCGCTGCACGAGAGATTTCTCGCCCGATTTCAATCGGCCTCGCCCGTCAAGACAAACGGGGCCCAGAAAAAGGGATGATCGTACCCGCCGTTCCTGAGATCCGCCCGCGCCAGTTTCAGGGCCTCCATCTTACCACGTCCCTGGGCAAGGTATTTGAAGAAAGCTTGAGCCAGTTGCATGGAAGATGCTTCCGCAACGCTCCACATGCTCATAACCACACTTCTTGCGCCGGCATACTGGAAAGAACGACCCATGCCCATTGTGCCCTCCCCGGATAGTTGCCGCCCCAGTCCTGTCTGGCATGCAACCAAGATAACCGCGGAAGCGTTCATCTTGAGGCCCATCACTTCGCCCGCTTTGAGAAGACCGTCTGTCCCGGCAGGAAAAAGCGAGAGCACGAGCATCGGTTCCGCCATTCCATGACTGGAATTGTCCACGAAACCGTGAGTGGCGAACACGATGAATCTATATGAAGGAAGCGACGGAACAATTTTTGTGAGAAACGCGTCCTTGCTCGCATCCAGGCCCACGTACACGTCGCTCTTGTCTTGATACAGCTCGGAAAGAGATTTGGCCAAATCGCCGGTCAAGGGTAGCCGCTCCAATTCGATATCCTTGAGTCCTTCCTTTTTCATTGCCGCCATGATGCGTGACGAGTTCCGGGCCGTTTCCGCATTAGCCAACTGGACTGACCATCGGCGGGTTCGGGGATCCGCCGCAGCGAAGACCGGATCCGCGATGACCAGCAGGCGCTCCTGATGCTCCTTCCTGTCCTGAACTGTTCGGGCGAGCGTCAAGGCCGTAATCGATTGATAGTACACCAAGGGGTTCCTGTCCCCGAAGAAGCGAGCACCAGAGGTCTGAGGAACGTCTCCGGAGAGGTTCAGACTGCCCCCATCACTGAGAACAAGCATCTCAAGGGGTAGAACACCCAAACAATCATCCGGGATCACTATTAATGGAGCGCCTTCCGGGAGCGCGTCCATGACTTCTCCCACAAGAAGATCGGCAAGCTTCTTTCCCGCGGCAAAATCGAAATTCTTCAATTTCTCCGTCAAGTCGTCTCCACCGGAAGACACGTCGAGCGCCTTGAGAAAACCGCGCAAGCCCTGCTCGATCTCCGCACGGTGAACCGGCTTGAGCACTCCTTTGACGAGTTCTTTTCCCTTCGTAAGATAGATCAGGAGTCCGTGGTCCGTCACATCATAGGCGAGGACCCATTCCGCAGGGCTGATCGCGGTCTTCGTCAAATCCATGGGAGAAGGATACTTGGTTGCGGCAAAGAGAGGATATTCGGATCTCAGCCGATCAACATGAGATGCGAGATCGTCCTTGGCTTGTTTGATTTGAGGTTCCAGCGCATCGATAGCCTCGGTTTGCGCCTTTTCGCAGGCTGTTTGCCGCTGCTTGAGGAGCGCGGTCAAGCGCTCGTTTACTTCAAGATCTTTATCCATCAACTCTTCTGGAATGTCCTGATATCGCCCTTCCACTCTTCGCGAAATGGCTTCGGAGAACATTCTCGCCTTCGCGTACTCGGATTCCTTGAGGGAGTCGGTCGGCTTGTTCATCTTCATAAGCACTCGGGCGATGCCTTCGTACGGCCCGGTTCTCAAGAACCCACCGATCCGCACATTGTAGAACTCCGCTCGTTCGTGCAAGTTGAGTTTGGCGCGGAGTTCCTCCACCGTCTCAATTGCCTTGCGGAATGAATCCGCAGCCGGAGCCAAATCACCGGCGCCCTCTTGAGCCAACCCAAGTCCTGTGTAGGCAATGAAGCGGTTGTCCACATTACCGGTCTTGTCTGCGGATTCACGTAAACTCTCATAAAAGGGCTTTGCCTCGACGTGCTGTTGCTTCACAAGATGTAGTCTGCCTTTGGATACATCGGACCCCGACTTTTGGATAAGCTTTTCGGCCGTTTGCAGATCGCCCATGTCAAGGTACAGATTCCCCATGAGATCATCTATGCTCCCACCCGCTACGATGATAGGTTCCCCGATCTTCTTGGCGCGGTCGAGGGCTTCCAGCGCTTCCTTGTGTTGACCATTCGAGCAGTACATGAGACCAAGCTGAGTGAGCGCTTCGGCTCTTGCTTTCTTGTCCCCAGTCTTCTCCGCTATAGCTAGTCCCTTATCGAAGAATTCTTTTGCCTTGTCGTGTTTGCCCCATTTGAAGAAGACATGTCCGAGGGAGATCAGGGACTGAGATTCTTGATTCTTTTGGCCTGCGCTTCGTGCAACCTCAATGGATTTCTGCAAGCATTCGAGTGCGCTGGGGTAGTTGCCCACGAGTGTGTACGCCTGCCCCAGGTTGTTGAGCGCGAGAGCCTCTAGTTTTCGGTCTCGAGCCTTTCTTGCAAGAGCGAGAGCTTCTTTGAAAGCCTCCACTGACTTGCCGTACTGCCCCCGGTCTTGATACGTGACCGCAATGGCTTGGGCATCACTTGTGGCTGCTCTCAAATTCCCTATGCGCACGTTGAGATCCTGTGACTTTTTCAGGTGCTCGACAGCCTTATCGTTTCTACCCGATGCCTGATATGCGGTTGCCAAGCCCACGTGAGCCCCGGCGCTTTCTCTGATGACGCCGCTTTTCTCTGTGGCTGAGCGGGCCTCTTCGAAACTCTCTGCGGCTTTGTCGTATTGACCGAGCGCGAGGTAGGCGTGACCTGCCCTATTAAGGATGAAGCCAAGCATGTCCGGGTTGTTGGCGCTCCGAACCATACCCACTGCCTTTCCGTAATTCTCCAAGGCCCTGTGATGGTCACCCGCCGAAAGTTGAAGGGTAGCCAAACCCGCCAAAGCCCGCCCTTGCGCTTCCACATTACTTGCTCTCGTTGAAGTTTCCAGCGCATCTTGATAGGCTGTTTCGGCTTCTCGGTTCTTCCCTAGCCGGTGCAGAATCCTGCCCATGAGAGTGTTCATGATGGACTCGATGAACACATCGTTGGTTTTTCTGGCGAGCTCAATCGACTTTCGACAGAGCGAAAGCGCTTCTTCATATCTCCCCTGTTCGTACCTTATTCGTGCTAACTTCGCTGTAGCCTGGCCAACGACCCGGTCATCTCCCAGCGCCTCGAATGACTGTGCGCCTCGTTCGATAGATTGAGCCGCTTCTTCAAACTCTTCAGGGGTGCGCGCGCGTTCGGACGCGTCGAAACCGTCCACGATGTCCTTTTTCGCCTTCACGGCCTGAGATGCGCCCCTCAGAGCGTACTCTTCCTGCCCTCGCTTACCCCATTGGGCCTCGCAGAGCTGCGTGTCGAGGACAGATAAGCACAGTGAGATTAAGCAACTAAGAATCAGAAAGCTGTGATTCGGTTGGACCCCCATCTCTGGTTCCCCCTTCCTTCACGCACCTACTAAACCTGGGCTTGTCACATATCTCCCGAAATTGTCACGCCATCTTGTGATTTTGGGGTCTTTGGGGGAACAATAACCGGGTGGATTCGCTGACCCCGCGAAGAGCTGCGTATGATCCCCCACTACGCTCGACGTAGGCCCAGCCGTCGTCACGTTGCCGAAGACGGCTATGTGGCTTTAGTCATCAGCCTACCTCACCGTGCGCGCGTTGGTCAATGAAAATGCCCTTGCCGCGCTCACCCGAACACAGTCTAGCGCTCTATTTCAAGTACGGTCGCCTACTCATCACAGCGTAGTTGTACCGCCACGCGTTGAGCTTGAACCTTTTGCGCCGGCCTACGCTCCCCCTCCCCTAACCCCCATAGGCGCTAAAATAGGATTGGCCTCTGGCGCTGGACATTCCCCTTCACCCTGCCTTCTCCCGCCAGGGGAAAGGGTTTCCAGAACCCCCTCCCTCGATGGGAGGGGGAAGGGGGAGGGTGATAAGGCTTTGTTATCACAGCGGCCTATTCCTTATTTGAACGCCTATGCCCCTAACCCCTCCCGCCAAGGGAGGGGGCAGGAGAGGGTGAGATAGGGTCGATTTCAACGCGCGGTTGTCTAGCTCAAGGAGCATTCCATCGCTGCGGGCTGCCACGCTGGAGAACCCCGGATAGCGGTCCGGGGCAGGCCCCGAGGGCCACAAGCCGTCAAAAACCGGGATTCCGGCTTCCGCCGGAAGGCCGGAAGTGGCGCCCAAGCGCGAGACTGACTTTATGAAACCGAGCGCTAAGCCGCGGGTGGTTCGAGGATTCCTTTGATCTCCAGGAATCTCAGGAGCCCGGTCTTGGTGATCATCCCGATCATCCGATCGCCGTCCATGACCAGGAGCCGCCCCCAGCCCTCTTGGCCCATTTTCTGGAGAGCCTCCACCAGAGACACATCAGGCCTGATTTCGAGGCTTTCACTAATCGGAACCATAACCTGCGCAACCGTCTTATGGGCTCGCTCTTCTTCGGGGATTTCGATGAGCTGCTGCAAATTGAGCACTCCCAGGGCCTTCCCGTCTCGAACAACAGGGAATCCCCGATGCGCATACCGGAGGAAGTACTGGTGGATCACCTCGTCGAGCGAGGCGTCGGGCGGAACCGTAATGACCTTTTCGATCATGACGTCTCGCACGGGCACACCTTGCAAGGATTGCTTCATCACGGTTTCATGATATCCGCTCGCTGCGATACCTTTGAGAAACATCCCGATGAGTATCAACCACAAACCGCCGACGAGCGAACCCGCGAAAATCTGGATGCCTCCGAGGATCATCAGCGCCCAAGCAAAACCCTTGCCGATGTCCGACGTCAATTTTATCCCGCGCTCGATCGACCCTGTGCGCCACCACACGATGGCCTTCAGAATGCGTCCGCCGTCCAAAGGGTATCCGGGCACAAGATTAAAGATGGCAAGGGCAACGTTGATCCAAGCCAGGTAGTCGAAAACCGCTACGATAAGTCCCGGAGTCACACCCTGAATGGTCAGTTTGAGGCCCCAGAATATGGCCGCCAGCGCGAAGCTGCAAAGCGGCCCCGCGATAGCGATTTCCAACTCTGTCTTGGGATCGGGCGGCTCCTGGGAAAGATGAGCCACACCCCCGAACACGAAAAGCGTAATCTCGGGGATTTCCAACCCAAGACGGACCGCGGTCACGGAATGGGAAAGCTCGTGCAGCAGGATGCTGGCGAAGAAGAGCACCGTGGCTACAAACCCGGCCGCCCAGTACAGGTACGCGTCAAAATTCGGGAAAAAGGCCGGGAAATATCCTGAGGACAAGCTCCATAGCACGAGCGCGAAGATAATCAGCCATGTGTAATCGATCGTCACCCGGATGCCGAAGAGTGTAAGGAGATGAAACCTCCCCCGAGACGGCCCGACCTCTTTCTTAGGCGCCGGTATAGCTTCAGCCATGTCTTCTCCTCCTTTCCGTTGCTATGGAGGTTACTCGTCCCTTTTCACGAGGATGTTGATGCGAAGGCGCGACTACAACTCGTGCGGCCTTTGAACGCGATGCGCCTCCTTTTGGGAAGCGGGCATGATTCACCCTTGGGCCTTATTTTCCGCGAACGTCGTTTGCAGGCCCCACGCGCCACCAGCCGCTCTGGGGCTCATTTCACCTGGATGTTCTTTGAGCTCTCCCAGAACCCGTGGATATTACAGTACGAGGTCGCGTACAGCGTTCCCGGCTTGCTTGTCTTGAAACAAGTCACCACCGAGTGGTGAGTGTACACAGGTCCTGTGTTTGGGCCCTGGACCGATTCGCCGTGGGCGGTGAATTCGAAATGCCCAATCTGGTAGCTGAACTTGTCGCCGTCCGGTTTGAAGAAGAGTTGAATCCAGCGGATGTGGTGCTCAGTAGTATTGGGATGCGCGATCTCTCTTCCCAATGAGACTTTAACGTCGAACAGGTCCCCTGCGGTTACCGTGTCCGGACATTCGATTACGGGAACGTGCTTCTCCGCTTTCCAATCACCGCTTTGATATAATTGCGCCACGCCCGGCATAACTCACCTCCTGTGAATGTGTTCACAGCCCCCCAAGAGGAGGCCGGAGTTCGCTTGCGAAGATTCTATTACACTAACAGATTCTACCAATGAAGTCAGCCTGGTCACGGGCTGTTGATTTCGCACGGGACGTTCGCGGGACGGCGGCTTGGTAATCGGCCGCGAGCAATCCTCTCTTGAAAGATCGTCCCTGTTCAGGCATGATGCGTTCCGGCCCGTTTCAGCTCTTCTGAAGGAATAAAATAGAGCGGAGCACGGCCCTGCCGGGTCATCGAATAGACCCTGAAACAGGCGCGCGTGGATGACGCTCCGGGGTGAATTGCTTACTGCGGTATGGGAGAGATCGGATTCGCATGGTTCCCGACTGGCTCGTTTGGATTGCCGTGTGCATTGTTGCGGTGGTCGTGTTCGAAGTCTTTCGAGCCGGTCAGCTTTTGTTCCGAAACCTGCGAACAGAGCCCAAACTTGAGGCCGCAAACCCCACCCGGTCCGAAGGTCCTTACCCGCTGGTGTCAGTGATTATTCCCGCCAAAGATGAAGAGAGCTTTATCGAAAGATCGATACGGTCGGTTCTGGATTCCGATTACCCTAACCTTGAACTGATCGTGGTGAACGATCGCAGCAACGATCAGACAGGTCGGATCATATCCGATCTGAGTCGGACAGACCCTCGCGTGAAAGCGCTGCACATAAAAGAACTCCCCGACGGCTGGACAGGTAAGACCCACGCGCTCTTTCGAGGCGCGGAACCGGCTCGGGGAGACATCTTCCTCTTCACGGATGCGGACACAATTCTTCGGAGTGATGTGATTTCACTGGCTGTGAAGTATTTCGCTAAGCATAAGTTGGACATGCTGGGCCTGCTTCCCGGTTTCATCGAGCGTGGCTTCAGCGAGAACGTGGTGTATGCGCACCTGGCGCTCGGACTGTCTTTTTTTTATCCCCTCACGGACGTGAACGATCCAGGGAAGAGCGCGGGACTTGCCTCAGGATCTTTCATCATGATCAGCCGTGACGCGTACCACACCATAGGGACATGGGAACGGCTCAAGAACGAGATAACCGAGGATGTGGCTCTGGGCAAGTTGGTGAAAGCCCGGGGCTTGAGGCTCACCGTCGCCCGCGGCCCCGACCTGGTGAACACTCGGGGATTCGCCAGTGTTCCCGCCGTCTTTCGATTTTGGAAGCGAACATTCTATGGAGGCCTCGAGAAGAGCGTACGGAAGACGCTCAGGCTGGCGGTGAACTACACTACGCTTAATCTCCTGCCGATCTTTCTTGTCGGTTCCACGGTCGCTCTGTTCATGGGAGACAACAGGCCCTGTCTATGGCTTCTGCTTGTCCTCTCGGCATGTGGAATGGTTTTGGTTATCGCGGCCTATTCCTACTTCCTGCACAAAGAGCGTGCTCACTGGGCGTACGGCTTGACCGCTCCCCTAGGGATTGCGCTGAGCGCGTGGGTTGCGCTGGGAACTTTGCTTACGCTCCTCGGCAACGAGGGGATACGGTGGAGAGGCTCTACATACCGGTGAACATGACATAATGGGGGGTAAGCGAGCAACCGCGGTTTCAGCACGGGCTCACAGGCTTTGTCCACGCTCCCGGAGCCGAGGAGAAAAGGATTGACCGTGGCTAAGCCTTCCTGGTATTATCAAACGACGCTCGATGGTAAGTTGCGGGCGAAAGGAGAAGGTTCGATGGCGCATCAGAGAGGGGCCTGGATCGTCTGTATCTCCTCTGCGCTGATCTTGGCAGTCACCGCCGCAGGCACGCCGGCTTTGGCGCAAGATTACAAGGTATTCCAGAGTGAAGAATACGGATTCAGCATACAGTACCCCGGCGCATGGGTGAAGATCGACAAACCCAGGGGGAATTACTACAAGGTGTTCCAGTCCCCAGATCTGGTCGGAAAGGTTCGCGCGCGGATCAACGTTGCAGCGCACCGTCCCGTCAAGGATTCTCTGGAAGTCTTTTTGAACGAGCTTCGGAATGCGATAAAGGATTTGCAGAAGAAGGCAGGCTCAAGAGAGAAAGAGCCGGTGCGCATCCTCGATGAAGGCGAATTCAAGAGTGACATTCCCGGTTCGTACTACTTTTTCATCCAGGCGTTGGAAGACAAGGAAAGCACCTGGATGGACGTGATAATTGTGTTCTTTAAGCACAAGGATACTCTGCTGCGGGTTTCGTGTTTGGCCCCGTCCGATAAGATCGAGGAATTTCACAAGACCTTTAATAATGTGCTCCTCTCGGTGAAATTCGACGTGGCAGGCAGGGAAGCGAGTCCATCTCCCGAGCCGGCTGTCCGTGTCACACCTGGACCGGGGACTACGATGCCGGGGCCGGCAGCGAGAGAACCTGAGCGACCGACACAACTCCAACCTGCAGAGCCGACTCAGAGAGGCCCCGCGGCTCCTTCTCGGGGGCCAAGAGTCGGACCGACGAGACCGTCAACGGACAAACCTCCCACAGGGATAGTGGAGTAGCGACCTTATCGCGGCGCGGGCTCCTCAGAGCTCGTAGCCGCACAACGGCGCTCATACGAGCCCGGCGTGCGGAACACAATCAAGACGTGCTGTTCTGAGCGGAGGGACTGAGAAGACTCTTCCGCTTGAGAGGGCGAACTCGTATCCCATTTGACAGAGTCGGATCCAAAAGAGCAAGTCAGTGAGTCTTCGGAGAGCCATAAAGCTGTTTGAGGCGCACGAGCCCTTCAGGCAGTTTAAGAAATCCACAGTGATGCTCGAGCCTCCCAGGCTCGCCGCTGCATCGATCCGCGGGGATGCGCTCCACCTGGCCGAGACGATCGAACCTCGCAACGATCGGAGCGAACTGCAGGAAGCCCTGTCAGCCCTCGATGTCGAATACGACGCCGAGAACTATCGACAAGTTTCGGCCATGCTCTTTTTCCTGGCCAGACATCTGTTTAGGGATGCGTCGCGACCCGCCAACCCTCAGGTGAGACGGAGAATAGCCGAGTACCAAGGTTCGCGGTTCTTCTTTGTCACCCACGCCTCTTATTATGACTATCCACTGGTCGCCTACTATTTGCACCGCTTGGGCTTGACTCCTCCGGTCATGCATGTGGCGGGGACCATGACCAGGGGATGGGTCTCCGGATGGGTGGCCGGTTTACGGTCCCTCCGAGTGCCCAAGACCCTTAACCCTCTGCAGCATCGGGCCTATTCTTGGTTCTGCGCGGCGCTTGCCGGCGCAAGAGAGACCCAGGTGGTTTTTGCCCGGACGAGTCGGTACACGGTCCGAGCACGGGATGGAATTCTCCGTGAGCCCTACGTGCCGCATTGCGTTATCGCGGCCGTAAAGGCCACAGGCCGAGCCTTGGTGGCGCCCGTGGCAATTTCATACTCGGCCATTCCCGAGGACAAATACCTCGCCGCCGCGTCGTTCTCGCCCCTGCTCTCAATGCTGCCGCGTCACTGGAGCTTCTTCCTGCCTGCTTTGATTGGTCTGAAGAATCCTGATAGGCTGATCAGAGGGATGGAGCGGGCCTTTGGCGACGTTAGCATCGACTTGGGGGAGCCCTTCGAGCTTAGGGACGACGAATCCCTGACCCAACAGCGCATATCGCACAGAGCCATTGAGGAGATTGCCCGAAACAAGCTCATTCATCCCAGCCATCTGGTCGCCAAGGCAGTTCAGGGATTGGAGCGGGCTGACATCAGGACACTCAGGCTAAGCGTTGAGCAGGAGATCGAGAAAACCCGCGAGTTCTTCAGGACCAGGTATCACAGAGAGCCGCCGTTTCACACCATCATCACTTCGGACTTACCCGAGGCTCTGTCACAAGGAGTCAAGACTCTGATTCGCCGAGGGGCCATCTCTCGCTCGCTCTTTCGGCGCACGCACTCGGCGCGGAACTTTTCGGTATTAAGGTTCTACAGTTACCAGGCCGACCGGCGGATCTATCCGCTCAGCGGACACAACACGCTCACGGTGATCAATGCGGGGATGTGGGGCTATACACTGGCGCTGCATATCGGCGCGAATCTTCTCAAGCGGCCGGATCTCGCCGAGCACTCTCTGGTCCTGTACGACTCTCGAGAAGAGCTGATCGAGAAACTGACCGTGGAAGCGAGACACCCCTGGCATTTCAAGGACAAGCCCCTTCCTCGATCGGTGCGTCCTGAAGCGGATCTGCTTGCCGCCATCGGTGATACCTCCCTGGCGCTTGTGGTCACGCCAAGCAAATATTTCCACAGCATCATCCTCAAGATAGTGGAACTGATGCCGGATGGCGCGGATGTGGTGATTGCCACGAAAGGCTTTATACCCGAGACAGGGTTGCTGCCGTACCAGACCGTGCAACACGAGATGGAACGATTGGGCAAGCGACTACGGCTTTCAGTCCTTTCCGGCGCAAATCTCGCTCATGAGATCGTCACGGGCGGCGCGGGCGTGACCCAGATCGCTTGCGAAGAATTCGCCACCTTTGAAAGGCTGCGGGACCTCATCGAGACCCCTCTCTTTCGGGTCGTTTATTCCGACGACATTATCGGCGCCAGCATATCGGCTGCTTTGAAGAATGTGTACGCCATTGGATTCGGGCTCCTGGAAGGGTCGAAGATCGTGCCCGAGAATTTCCTCGCCACGTACGCTACCCTTGCCACGCGGGAGATCCGGCATTTCGGCATGCTCCTTGGCGCATCGCCGCAGACGTTCGACGCGGAGAGCCAGGTATGGATGGCCGACCTGCTTGCCACGTGCAGGGGCGGTCGGTCCGCGAATTTTGGACGTGACCTGGCGGGGATGGACGACAAGCACGGAAAATACCTGCCCGCACGCCTTCTCATGGAGCAGTATCGAAAGAAAAAGCTCGCCATCGAAGGCTTTGAAGCATCCCGCTTCGCTCACCGCATGGCCACCCAGCGCGGCTATCATCCGCCGATCCTTGGTGAAATCTACTCTATTCTTCATGGAGGGGCCAAGGTGGAGGTGGATCGGTTCATCGAAAAATGCCTCGACGCCCTGACCCAGGACAGCGATTACGGGGCCACGCCGAGCATTCGATTACGACCACGCCGACGATGAAGAACCACAGAGGGGGCGGCGAGTCCAACGGAGAGGAGACCTCCGTCCGGACCGAAGGGTGATTTGGTGATGAACGATCAGAACGCCGGCGCCGATCATATCAAGGTCAAGGACCTGCGAGCAGGTGATACGGTTGAGCAATATTTTCAGCTCAGGGCCAAGTCCCTACGTAAGACGCGCTCCGGCGCCGAGTATCTGGACCTGGTCCTCGGAGACGCGAGCGGAGCGATCTCCGGAAAAGTCTGGGCTGAGGCTATGCGAAAGTGGGGTCAGGATTTTGAACCGGGTGACTTCGTAAAGGTTGTCGCGCGTGTGGAAACGTTCAGGGACGTGAGCCAGCTCGTGGTGGAGAAGATCCGCCGTGCGCAAGAATCCGAGGCGACGGACCTGAGCAGACTCGTGCGAACCAGCTCTCGTGATCCCGGCGAGCTTTTCATGGAATTGAAGCTTCTGGCGTCCCAGCTCAATTCGCCTGACCTCGCGGATTTGGTCCAAGAGATCCTGGACTCCAACGAAGACGCCTTTCGAACCTCTCCAGCGGCCCGCATGATCCATCATGCGTATAAGGGGGGATTAGTTGAGCACACGCTCAGCCTAACTCGGAAGGTTGAGGCGGTGCTCCCCCTGGTGGAAAAAGTGAACCGGGATCTTGCGATAGCCGGCGCAATATTGCACGATATCGGAAAGATAAGGGAGCTTGACCCATCCGGCCGTGGACGCACCCCGGAAGGGAAGCTCATCGGCCACCTCATCCTTGGAGTGGCGCTGGTGCGAGAAGCCGCGATGAAGAAGGGGCTCGAGAGCCGGCCGTGGCTCAAGGAGTTGGAACATATCCTGGTGTCTCACCATGGCGAATCGGTTTTCGGATCGCCCGTCCGGCCGCTGACCCGAGAGGCTCTGGTTGTCCACTTCATGGACAATCTTGACTCGAAGCTGAAGATCATGGAAGAAGCCTTGGAGTCGGTAGACCCCGACGGCTTTTCGGCTTACAATAAATGGCTGGAGGGAAGGGCCTACGCTGGCTCCCAGTCCTTCCAGGAGGAGGAAGACGATGCCCGAACTTGAAGAAAGACTAGCGGCAATGCGCCAAAAATCGACGGAACTCAGAGGTTATCTTTGACCTTGAAGCCAAGATGTCCCGCCTGACCGAACTGCAAAAGACTCAGGAAGACTCCCAGTTTTGGAACGATCCGGAAGCTGCAAAGGCCGTGCTCAAAGAGCAGAAGCGGATCTCTACCATGGTCGAGAACTACGAGGGCCTCAACAGGGAACTCGATGACACCGCGGTACTTCTGGAACTGGCTTTGGAAGAAGGGGACCGATCCGTCCTGAAGGAAGTGGAACAGAAGCTGGGTGACATTGAACGACACCTGGAAGGATTGGAGATACAGCGACTTTTTGCCCAGCCCGAGGATGTGGCGGACGCGATCGTCGAAATCCATGCCGGCGCGGGAGGCACCGAGGCCCAGGATTGGGCCCAGATGCTTCTTCGAATGTACCTCCGCTGGGCAGAGCGTGAGGGGTACCAGACCCAGGTCTTGGACACTCTTGACGGCGAAGAGGCTGGGCTGAAGTCGGTGACGTTTTCAGTGGACGGGGAATACGCTTACGGGCGCCTCAGAGCGGAAGTCGGTATCCATCGGCTTGTGCGCATCTCGCCGTTCGATGCCAATGCCAGGCGACATACTTCGTTTGCCGCGGTCTTCGTTTATCCCAGCGTGAGCGATGACGTGGAAATAGAGATAAATGACGCAGACCTGAGAATCGACACGTACCGTTCGTCCGGGGCGGGGGGCCAGCACGTCAACAAGACCGATTCCGCGGTGAGGATAACGCACCTTCCCACAGGGATCGTGGTCCAGTGCCAGAATGAACGGTCCCAACACAAGAACAGAGCTATGGCCATGAAGATCCTGCGGTCGCGACTGTATGACCTGGAGCTGGAGAAGAAGCGCGAAGAAAAGGATCGTTTGCACAAACAGAAGAAGGAAATAGCCTGGGGATCTCAGATCCGCTCGTACGTTTTGCAGCCGTATCAGATGGTGAAGGATCACCGCACCAACTACGAGATCGGCAACGTCAACGCGGTGCTCGACGGCGACATCAGCGCATTCATCCAGGAGTTGCTTGCGCAGCAGGCTCGTGAGAGCCGAGATCGGGCCGTCTGAGGTCATGGGCGATGTCCTGATTTTTTTGTGCCGCATTGCCTCGAAATGTTATAATAATAACCTATGGATGTGCTGAACTCGGCCTCTGGTGTGGGTTCAGCAACGTTGTCCGCCGACAGATGCGCCGAGACAAACGCGGGACCGCCGGTGCGAGAGGCGTCCCGTCTGTCGGGCGCTTGAAACCGCCGTCGGAGGCGCGGCAAAGAGACGAGCGGCTCCGTCAGCGGGCCATGGGTTGGAGCGTGTCCGGACTTCTGGGGTAATCTGTTGATTGTCGATGCTTACACCATAACCGATGTGGGTCTGAGGCGCGAGCTCAATGAGGATGCCGTCTATCTGGACCCGGACCGTGAGCTGATCATGGTGCTGGACGGAATGGGGGGTCACCAGGCCGGCGAGGTGGCTTCGCAGATTGCGATGGAGACCATGGCTTCGTTCTACACGCAACACGCGCACCAACCCGTGAGATCAACCGAAATGTTCGAAGCCTATGACGAATGCTTTACCTATCACACGAATCTCCTTCGCCAGGCTGCCTTGGCGGCCAATCGAGCCGTGCTACTCAAATCCCTCGAAAAGAATGAGCGACTGGGCATGGGCAGCACGGTCGCGGGCATTGCTATTCACGGATACACCGTGTCCGCGATCAATGTGGGTGATAGCAGGCTATACCTGATCAGAAACGGAAGTATCGAGCAGATCTCTAGAGACCACACTCTCGCAGAGGATCAGTTCGAGCGAGGAATTCTGACCCGTGAAGAGCTCCGTGACTCGCAGCTCAAGCATATCCTCTCGTCGGTACTGGGTGTGGACGAAGAGCTCCGGGTGCACATGGAAGAACTCTTTGTGCTTCCGGGCGACATTGTGCTGCTATGCACGGACGGGCTGTGTGGAGTGCTGGAGGACGCGGAAATGCTGGGAATAATTCAGCAGTCTCCGGTCGGCCCTGAGACGCTCACTCGCCTCATTGACGAGGTCAATGCCAGAGGCGGACCGGACAACGCAACCGCCGCGCTTGCGGTCTTTAGCCGCGACTCTCAACGCGACGAGGAGTAGGACAAAGGTTCACCGCACGGCAAGTGGCGGTTTTCCGACTGATTCTAGGCGCTTCATCGATTGATCCTTGGCGCACGGAGGGCTCCCATGTTCAAGTTGATCATGAGGTTTCAGGATATTACGGTCAAGGAATACACCTTCGAAAGCGTTCCTGTGAAGATCGGGAGACGCGATGATAACGACGTGGTGATCGACAATATGGCGGTTTCCGGACATCACGCGAGCGTAGAGAAGGAAGAGCCTAACTACTACGTCGTGGTGGACCAGGGTTCGCTGAACGGGACTTTCATCAATGAAAAGAAGATAGAACGGGCCCGCATTTATGATGGGGATTTCATCATCATAGGGAAGCACTCCCTGAAATTCGAAGATCTCAGACCTAAAGGTCAACGACCGTTGCGCATACCGGGAGACGAACTTGACCGTCCTGCAGGAGGGTATCGTGATACGGTCATCCTCGACACAAAAGCGCAACAAGAACTGCTCGCGAAGCACGCGGCCGAAAGAGGCGTCTCTTTGGATGGGCCTCGAGAAAAGCCCAAGAAGGTCGAGCTGTTCGGATCACTCACCATCCTGTCGGGGGGGACTCCCCAGATTATCGACCTGGAAAAGCGCCTCACGGTTCTGGGCAAATCCGATGACGCGGACGTGAAGTGCAGCGGCCTCCTGGTCGGCAAGACCGCGGCCCTCATCAACAAGAGGCCCAACGGCTACTTCCTCGCGTATGCGGAAGGCATGAAGAAGCCGGAAGTAAACGGTGAGGCCGTGACAACGCAGCTTCAACTTCATGATGGTGACCAGATCACCGTGGGCAATACCCGCATGACCTTCCACTTGCGGGAGGAGATCTCTTAGCGGCGATTTCAGGACAATTCACAAGAGTTAAATAGCAAAGCCATCGGGTTAGTCCGTTTGGCTAAGCCGGGTTCCTCTCGCGGGATGTGGGGCCTGCGAGAAGGGGGAATGAGAGATGGAGATCAAGACAGGTCGTATCTTCCTGTTTCTTAATTGCCTGATCCTCCTGGCTTTGAATGTGCTGGAGCCGTCGCTTTGTACGGGCCAGCAGTGGGGTAAGCGCTGGCAGGAACAGAACGCTCTCAGAGGCAATGGCGCCGGGCAGAAAACCCTGCAAGAAGGAAAGGATCTCTATTTGAAGGCGCGAACCCCTCAGGAGCTTGAGGATGCTTCCAAGAAATTCGATGAATCTAGACGTTCTTATGAGGCTAGAGGGGACGAAAAGGGTGCTGCCAGCGCAACGTATTTTGCGGCGTATAGCAAATACCACCTGGGCCAGTATGATAAAGCGCTTTCCTTATGCAAGGAAGCCCTCGAAATCGCTCGGCGAGCTAATGATGTTCAAAGAGAGGTCTGGGCGACCGCCCTCATGGGCAAGATATACGAGGGGCTGGGAAGGACTAAAGAAGCCGAGGCCACCTATGGAGAAGCGCTCGAAAAAGCAAATAGGAGCGATTTCACTGAAGGTCAAAGCCGTGTGCTGAAAAACATGGCTGATGTGGAACAAGGCAAAGGCAACTATCAGGAAGCGTTGCAAAAGTACGAGGAAGCCGCGAGCCTCGCTCGGAGGACAAACGACAAGCAGCAACTCGGCTTGGCCTCCCTAGGAATGGGAGGAACATACCTGGCCCTCGGCCAACATGATGTGGCCCTGGAACATCTCCGAGTAGCGGCTTCCGCGATGAAGGACTTCGGGGATGTCAGACGGCAAGCGGGGGCTCACCACGAGCTCGCGAAGACATATCAGACCTTGGGTCGAAACAGTCAGGCGATCGAGCATTTGCAGAGGTCTCGCGAACTCAATGTCAACATAAAAAACTTCAAGGCTGGGGCCAGTAATTCCAGCGAGCTTGGCTTCCTGCACCAAGACCGGGGCCAGTATCAAAAGTCTCTTGAGGCTTTCAAGGAGTCACTCGCCATCGCAAGAAAGTCCGGGGACAAGAAACTTGAAGCGCTCATGCTATGCAACCTCGGCCGAGCGTATACAATTCTCGGTAATTACGCGAGTGCCCTGGAAAGCTTGCAACAATCCGTCGAAACCGCACGACAGACTCGCGAGAACAAGCAGCAATCTCAATCGCTTGTCTCCCTCGGACATCTCTTCTTCAAGTGGGGCAAGCACGCCAAGGCCGGCGAATTCTTTGAACAGGGACTGACTATAGCGGAGAAGGCGGGTGACAAGAAGTCCGCGGCCGAAGCGCTCGCTCAGGTTGCCCTCTTGAACTATTCGATCGGCCGGTATCAAGAAGCTTTAGCATCGCTGGAGCGAGCAAAGAAGGTCGGAGAACGTTCGAGCCCGGCCAGCGGCACAATAGATGACCTCATGGGAAATCTGTACATCGAGATGGGCAAACTGCCGGAAGCTGAAAAGCTCATCGAGAAGTCGGGAACGGATATTTCAAGAGGAAGACTCGGTCTCGCAAAAGAGGATTACGCCAAAGCGAAGATTCACTACGAAAATCTGCGTCAGTCTGCGGAAAAGACCGGTAACGTAGACAATCGCTTCATTGCGTACACCGGTCTAGGGCTGGCCCTGGAAGGCCTTGGAGAGTTCGCTACTGCCGCTGATTCATTCCGCAAGGCAATTGAAACCGTGGAGGAACTTCGAGCCAACCTCAGCTTGCATGAACGAATGGAATTCCACAATGTGCGCCTGGGCGGATTCCTCAGGACCGGCCCATACGAGGGGATCGCGCGAGTGCTCATGCGCATGAACAAGCCGAGCGACTCGCTCAAAGAATCTGAGTACGCTAAAGCGAGGATGTTTTCCGAGGCTATTTCGCGAAGAGTGGAGGGTCGCACTCAAGACATTCCTGAAGGGGTGCTGGAGAGGGATCTTGAGTTGAACGAGCGTCTGACAGCACTCCTCAAACAGAGACGATCGGCATACGAAAAGGAAGAAACCAAGGCTATTGAGGCGCTGGAACCTCAAATCATACAAGCCAAGGAGGAACTGACGACCCATATCGACTGGTTGCGATCCAAGTATTCGCTCTTTGCCGCAACCAAATACCCTTCTCCCATGGACTTGACCAGAACGGCAATCAGGCCGGCAGAGTGGATTCTCGCGTATGACGTAACCGATCACGGGCTCCTGATTTATCTCACCAAGGGTAAAGACCTGATCAAAGGCGTGTTAAAGCCGATTTCGCGCACACTCATCGAGAAGGATCTGCGTCATTTCTTGAAGGCGCTCGAAATGACATCGGGTGAAGACGACCTGGTGGAGAAATTGAAGAGTTTTGATTTTGATGCAGGAAGAAGACTTGCTGCCCTGCTGATCGAAGAGGTCGTGGCGGCCCTTCCTGAAGGTGCGCCATTAATCGTTATTCCGGACGATTGCTTGGGGGTTTTGCCTCTAGAAATGCTCGTTCTCAGTGATGGGGGCGACATTGACACGTCTGGGGATGCGCCTCAGACCAAGGGCGCCCGATTCTTCGGGGACAGGAATCCTCTGATTTACTATCAGTCCGTTACCGCCTTGACGCTCGCCAGAACAATTCAAGAAAGGAAGGAGGACCAGGCACGACTGCTCGTTGTTGCCGACCCGGTCTTCGCTGCCGATGATCCAAGAACCCGACGAGCGGTCCAGTTGGCCAGCGCCCAAACTGCACAAAGCGCATCTCGCATTATGGCTGCAATGAAAAAGGAAGGGCTCGGTGACGTCGAGGTGGCAAGGCTACCGTTGACCGACGATTTGGCAAACGGCCTTTCCCAGCTCTATCAAGACAAATGCGATGTGTACGTGGGCCTGGATGCCAGCAAAGACACTTTTCTGACGAAGATTGCCCCGTCGCTCCCTCAATACGGCTTCATAGTATTCGCCACTCACGGTTTTGTCGACAGCTCCGCTCGCGGAATGGCGGAACCCTTGCTCGTGCTCTCGCTCGTCCCGCCCGGAACTGACGGCCTCCTGAAAGCGAGCGAAGTCATGGGTCTGAAGATGAGCGCTTCTGTCGTTACTTTGGTTGCGTGTCAGACGGGATTGGGACGGCAAGTATCCGGGGAGGGCACAATGGGCATGGGTCGCGCGTTCCAGTATGCCGGCGCAAGAAGTGTTGTCATGAGCATGTGGAGTGTGGCGGAATTTTCTTCCATTCAACTGGTTCAGGCCTTTTTCAAGTATCTTTCGTCCGGGAAAGGCAAGCCGGAAGCATTACGGCTTGCGCGGCAGGAAGTAAGAAATAACGGATATGATCACCCATTCTTCTGGGCTCCGTTTATCTTGACAGGCGAAGCGGACTGAGGTCCCAATCAGCGGGTCGGCAACCAAGCTATGGACGCCATTCGCGCGTAGGCCGAAGGCTTTTGATTACACCGGGGCCAATAACCTCCTGTGGAATTCCATGACGTTGCCTCTGCGAGAAGCACGGTTGGGACCGCTCTCTGAGCACATTCGTTTTACAATCTGTAATGTTTTCTGACAGGGGTCTGCTCGAGAGTAGTGGCGGTGCTTCATAAGGCCTGCTCTTCCAGCTTCCTGCACACATCGGGTCGCGGCCAACCGACTTGGTAAGCCTCGCCTGGAAAGAGAATTAGCGCGCAGTGCGCCGAGGGGAGGGGACAGGTCTGTTTTGTCAGGACATGGCACAAATGTTGCTCTCCCAGAGGTAACTCTCTCCGCGGGGCGCCCCATGTCCGCCGCACTGCTCCATGCAGCTCAACTCGGCAGAATAAACGAGGTAAGAAGCCTCCTTGACCAGGGAGCCGAAGTCAACTGCCACGACGGCGCGGGCCGCACTCCGCTAATCCTGGCCGCGCAGGCCGGGCACATCAAAGTGGTCGAACTGCTTCTGGAGCATGGCGCGAACCCGGACGCTCGTTCTTGGAATGAGGATACGGCCCTTATTTCCGCTGCGCGCATGGGCCACACACAAGTGGCGAAGCTACTCATTGAGGGCGGCGCGGGCATAGAAGCTCCAGGGTATATGGGACTGACTCCGCTGATGTGGTGTTGTCTCTGTGGGCGCACTCCCGTGGCGCGACTGCTACTCGATCGGGGAGCGCGGCTGGACGCGGAGAGCGAAGACGGCGCGGTCGCCCTGACATGGGCCGCGGAGGAAGGACACTGGGACGTGATCAATCTCCTGCTGGACCGCAACGCGGATGTCAACCTGCGGCATCGTCGGTACGGTGTTACAGCCCTGATCGAAGCGGCCAGACAGGGCCATAGGGACGCGGCGGAGCTACTCCTGGACCGGGGCGCCGACATAAACGGCAAAGACTTCAATGACAGGACCGCTCTGCATTGGGCCTGCCAGGAAGCTCGGCCCGAGGTCGCAAAACTCCTCATTCAAAGAGGGGCGGACGTCAATGATCAAGACGTCGGAGGTGACACGCCGCTGCATTGGGCCGCGTTCAAAGGGTGCGAAGAGAGCGTCAAAGCGCTCATCGCCGGCGGCGCGCGAAAAGAGGTAAGAAACAGCGAAGGCCGCGCTCCTCGGG
>Ga0194126_10000277_pt1:0-77500 | contig 83524 bp, 64 predicted proteins | sample TA2KigC150mmetaG_FD_148641 | JGI IMG/M metagenome (GOLD analysis project Ga0194126, IMG submission 148641) | Freshwater microbial communities from Lake Tanganyika, Tanzania - TA2015035 Kigoma Deep Cast 150m | ecosystem: Environmental > Aquatic > Freshwater > Lake | place: Tanzania: Lake...
CTAACTTGCCTATACCCGCTACTTTATATCGCCAATAACACCTTTTTTGGGTGTATTGGCGCTACTCAGTAGCGTATTATTTTCAAATATACTGAACAAATTAAGCCAACCTATTTAATGGCAGATGTCAAAATTGTCATGGCATACAGATGTTACAATATCAATCCTCATAAATTAGAACAACTGGTACATGGGTTTTTTGGGAGGTCATGTCTAAATATTGATGTTTTTGGCAATAATGGTAATCGTCATATACCAAGAGAATGGTTCATTGCACCATTGCACGTAGAACAGTGATGGTAAGACGAAAAGGCAGATACTTAGCTGCATCTTTTCAGAAAAAATCCATTTTGACGAAAATAAAGTTGCAGCTATTTCTTTTCGCAAACCGATTGAGGTTTTACTCAACGCCAGCAAGGTTTTACAGAGGAGTAAAAAAGAAAAGGAGGTCAAAAAAGACCTCCTTCCCATTCTGGCTCCGCAGCAGGGACTTGAACCCCGGACCCTCTGATTAACAGTCAGATGCTCTAACCAGCTGAGCTACTGCGGAATGAGGAGTGCGAAATTAACACTTCTTCGAAACCTACCAAGTTATCCGCGCAGTGTCTTTTTGAGGAAGTCAACGTCGTGGCGGACTTTCTTGTCCGTATCGATGTAGTTCAGAATCTGCTGGCAGGAGTGCAACACGGTCGTGTGATCGCGTCCGCCAAAGTGCATACCTATGCTCTTGAGCGATGTCTGCGTAAGGTTCTTGGCCAAATACATCGACATCTGACGCGCCAGTACGATCTCGTGCTTGCGTGTCTTGGCCGACAGCAATGCCGGATCGATGTTGTAGTACGTAGAGACTTCCTTCTTGATCTCGTCGATTGTGAGCGTGCGCGAGTGGGCTGCACTGTAAATGCCGCGCACAACTTCTTTCGCTAAATCAAGTGTTAGTTCCCGACGATCGAGAGACACCTTGGCAAGTATCGAGATAAGGCTCCCTTCGAGTTCACGTACGCTGCTCGTGACGTGCATCGCAACGTACTCGAGAATGTCTCCGGGCAGATCCATGCCCTCTTCCATACTCTTTTGCTGAAGAATCGCAATCCGCGTTTCGAGATCAGGGGGCTGGATATCCGTTGTCAATCCCCATTGGAAGCGAGAAATCAGTCGTTCGTCGAGATCTGCGAGATCCTTTGGTTGCTTATCCGAAGTTAGGATCAGCTGCTTGCCGTCTTGGTGAAGCGCGTTGAACGTATGGAAGAAATTATCCTGCGTCTTTTCTTTGCCACCAAGGAACTGGATATCATCTACAATGAGAACATCAACACCACGGTAGAAGTTTGTAAACTCTGGTACCTTATTCGTCTGAATGGCGTTGATGTACTCCATCGTGAACTTTTCCGAATTCGTGTAGAGTACCTTGGCCTGCGGATTACGCTGAAGCACACGATTGCCTATAGCTTGCACAAGGTGTGTTTTACCGAGACCCGTTGGACCATAGATCACTAGTGGATTGAACTTTGTCTTGCCTGGGTTATCAGCGACTGCGATGGCAGCTGACGCAGCAAGTTGGTTGTTCTCACCACGAATAAAGTTCTCGAATGTGTAACGTGGGTTGAAGTATGTCGGGTAATGTGTGGTGCGCACAGCAGTTTGCGTCTGTGGCTTCGCTTCGCTAAACGGCAATGATGGTTGTACACCACCACGCAATCCTGGCAGCTTTACTGTCTTACGGTCTTGTGACGAACCGCCGTCATCGACAACTACCTCAAAAACAACTTTCGACTTTGGACCGAGAACACGTTGGATGGTCTTCTGCAGCAAGTTCGAGTAATGCTGTTCAATCCACTCGTAGAAGAAATGGCTAGGGAGCTCCAGCGTTAGCTGGGTACCATCCCACTTCATGGGGCGCATTTTCTCGAACCATGTCTTGAAAACTTGTTCCGAGACGTTATCACGTACGATATCAAGACACTGACCCCAGAGTCCCTGGGCGTCTGTCAAACTTTGTTGCGATACACGTGTCGTGCTTTTATTCATATTCAAACTTCGTATTTCACCAGGTGTTAGCCCCCCTAACTACCCAATTTTTTCCCTCTGCTACGTAACCGTTCCCCTCACTTGTGTAAGGGATGCGAATATGATTCGCCATTGCATCTCTAACAAGCAAAAAATGTGGTAGGTGTGAATTTTTTTTACTTGCGAATGTCGAGAAAGATATTATGCCGCAACCGTGTGTATTTTCGTAGAACTTTTTCGCGGCGCAACCACATACTTTTCGCATGAGTTCGATACCTCAAGAGCCCAGCAAAGAAATGGGCTTTTTAGACCATTTGGAAGAGCTACGACGCAGACTATTGTACTCTGCCTACGGGTTGCTCGTTGCCTGCTGTGTGGTCGGGTATTTCGGTAACGAGATCATGGATTTGCTGCTATTGAGTCCAGCAACGCATTCAAAGTTAAAACTCATCAACATCGAGCCATTTGGTCAGACATTCCTGTACTTCAAAGTAATCATGCTGAGTGGCATTATCGTGGCTTTCCCATGGATTCTGTACCAGGTATGGTGCTTTGTAGCGCCAGGATTATACATGACAGAACGCAAGTGGGCTCTGCGCATTACGGTGCTAACAAGTTTTAGCTTCCTGCTGGGGGTTGCCTTCGGCTATAAGTTCCTGATTCCCAGTATGTTAGATTACGTTACAGACTTCGCTAATCCGAATATTCAAGACAACATTCACGTTGGCAACTATTTCAGCTTCCTCGTAAACATGCTTTTAGCTAGTGGCCTGATTTTTGAACTTCCGATGGTCACGTTTGTGTTAGCACGTATCGGGATGCTGACTTCTGCAACAATGACGAAGTATCGTCGGCACGCTATCGTTGTCATCCTCGTTTTAGCAGCCGTGATAACCCCCTCCCCAGACCCTGTGGGACAGCTCATGGTGGCAGTCCCGCTCTTCATTTTGTACGAGATAAGCGTGGTCGTTGCCAGGATTGTACAACCTAAACCGGCCATGTAAGCCCCTTTCATGAGTTCACATACCATTGCCTCCATCAGCGAACCTGTCTCGGAAGAGATAGAGCGGTTCGAGTCGTACATGCGAGAGCAAGTGCGCTCACGTACTGCCCTGCTCGACACCGTAGTACGATACATCATGAAGCAGCGTGGTAAGCGTGTACGCCCAGCACTTGTGTTTTTAGCGGCTGGCCTGTGTGGCGGCATCAACGAACGGTCATTTGTTGGAGCTGCTATGGTCGAGCTCCTACATACTGCCACCCTCGTGCACGATGATGTGGTCGACAGTGCAGACGAGCGCCGTGGTGTTGCCTCGATCAACGCTGTATGGAAGAACAAGGTAGCCGTTCTGGTGGGAGATTATTTTCTTTCAAGGGGCTTGTTAATCGCTGTAAACTCCAATGAATTCGACTACTTACGTGTTACCAGCGAGGCGGTACGGCGCATGAGTGAGGGCGAACTTCTACAGATTCAAAAGAGTAGACAAAAAACAATCGATGAAGAGACATACTTCCGGATTATTTCTGACAAGACCGCATCATTGATATCAACGTGTTGCGAGGTTGGGGCAATCAGTGTGTCCACCGATGTGGAGGTCCGAACTGCACTCCGAGACTATGGTGAATTGGTGGGGCTGGCTTTTCAGATCCGAGACGACGTACTGGATTACACTAGCCGGTCGATGATTTTAGGCAAGCCTGTTGGCAATGACATACGCGAGGGAAAGATAACGCTCCCATTGCTTCGTGCGATTACCAAAGCAAATCCAACCGAAGCAAAGTCTATCGTATCGATTGTAAAGTCAAAGAAAGCTGGCAACAAGGATGTTCAAAAGGTAATCGACTTTGTTGTACGCCACCAAGGAATTACATCTGCTCAAGCCACGGCTGATGCACTTCAACAACAGGCGCGAGAGAAAATCGTCGTATTCCCCGATTCGCCGTACAAGACAGCGCTAACAGACTTTGCTAACTTTGTTATAACGCGAACACGTTAATTCAATAATCGCCGAGGTATTCGATGAACATGCAAGCCCATAATGCGTTTTCACAGGTGATCAGTGCAGACGCTATCCGCACATATGTCCAACGCGTCTATGCCTACATGGTAGGAGGTTTGCTCCTCACTACAGCAAGTGCCGTTATTGTGGCATCAAGTCCAACCATTCAACAAGCAATTTTCGATACCCCACTTTTCTGGGTTGTCCTGTTTGCTCCGTTGGGCATGGTGCTCTTCCTGTCTGCACGCATCGACAAGATGCAGCCAAGCACAGCAGCGGCAACATTTATTGCATATGCGCTCACAAACGGGCTAACTTTTAGTGCAATATTCCTCGTCTATGAACTCGGCAGCATCTTTCAGGTATTTTTCATTGCAGCAGGCATGTATCTGGCAGCCGCAGTGTATGGATACACAACCAAGAGAGATCTCACCGGAATGGGATCGTTCTTGTTTATGGGGCTTGTCGGGTTAATCATTGCTTCGATCGTGAACATCTTTCTCGATAGCAGTGTGCTAGAATTTGCCGCTAGTGTTATTGGCGTCTTGATTTTCACTGGCCTTACAGCCTATGAAATGAGTCAGATCAAGGAGCAGGCAATCGTCATGTATGCCGGCGAAGGCTTGGCACATAAGCGCGCAATCATTGGTGCATTGTCGCTATATCTCAACTTCATCAACTTGTTCTTATACCTTCTGCGTTTGTTTGGCAGCCGCGACTAATCGTCCAGACCCTTCCTTTGCTGTCTCCGCGCTTACATTACTGCGTCAAAACAGCATCGTCGAGGCTGCGCAACTCTGCGCATCCGGGGTAGAGCATTACCCCGACTATATCGGCGGTTATATTCTTCTGGCGTCTGCGTTCGAAGCTCTCGGACAACGAGAAGATGCAGCTCTCATCCGCGATGCGCTGCGTATTCGCTTCCCCCAGTTAGAAGGTGTTAAAACCTACGAGCTTGGCCAGGACAGCGAACTTGATAGAGAATTAGAAGCAGAGCCAGAGCTGGAGATCGCAGCAGAACCCGAGAGCGAAGCAGAGCTAGGGCCAGAGCCAGAGGTGGAGGTGGAGCCGGAGCAAGATGCAGAGCAAGTGCTAGTAGAAGAGCCAGTAATAGTTAAAATACACGACGAGCCTGTAGCAGTTGCGGAATCTGCGATTGTTGAAGAAATTCATGTAGAGACTGAAACTGCAGCAGTACGCACAGCGTCAGACTCTGAGACAACACCGGAGTTCGTGGAACTTGACGAGGTCGTTGTTGAACAGCCTTCATACATTGCTCCTTCGCACCCCAATGTCTTGCGCCTGATCGAGATGGCGCCACTCTCAACCGATACACGCATTATTCGCAGCGCCAACGTACGACTCATTCCAGGCCTTGAGTTTACGAGTCTTCGATTCGAAGGTACGCGTTCGCGAGGTCGCCGAGAGATAGCACCACTGTTAGACCCACCGGCATTTCGAACATTCCATCAAATGCGCCGCACGATGCGGCCCACTGATGCTGGTGAACAGCGCAAAAAACCTGTCACTCTCGAAGAGCTTGCAGCACGCTTGAACGACGCGCGCATGCCACGCAATGCAATTGTCGATCCAGAAGTCTCGCGCGAAGATCTCAGTGCGCAGCAAGCACCAATAATTATCACAGAGACAATAGCTCGCATCTACGTGCAGCAGGGCTCCTACGAGCTGGCAATTGATGCCTTCAAAGCATTGCAAAAGCAAAAGCCGGAAAAACACGGCGAGTATGAAAAGCTGATCAAGGAATGTGAGCGTAAGCGTTCGTAATCTGCGATGCTTCTATACCGCTACATCCTCCGATCCCATATAGCCCCGTTCGTGTTTGGAACGTCGGTCATTATGGCGCTTTTCCTTATCCAGTACATGATGCGCTGGGTAGACAAGCTGGCAAGTAAAGGGTTAGACCCAGCTACGATTGCGCAGTTTCTTGTACTCAACCTTTCATGGATTGTTGTTCTCGCCATTCCTATTGGCGTCTTGTTTAGCACGATCATGGCCTTTGGGGCTATGTCCAGCAACCACGAGGTAACCGTCATGAAGGCCAGCGGTATGGGGCTCTTAAAAATGATGATACCTGTGCTCTCCGTCGGCAGTATCCTTTGGGGCTTTACCTTCTGGTACACAGACAATGTGCTGCCTGATTCTAACGTGCGCTTAACTGGAATGATGCGCGATATCGAAAGCACAAAGCCTTCGTTTGCTGTGGAGGAGGGACAGTTTACTACCTACAATGCAACAACTTCCATTCTAGCACGGCGTGTACTTCCTAATGGTGTGATGCTCGGCGTATCGATCTACGACAAGTCAAAGTCGGACTTTGTAAATGTTGTTAGTGCAGACAGCGGACGCCTAGCATTTTCTCCATCACTTACAAGGCTGGTTATACAACTCACCAGCGGCGAGATACATCAACGTGGAATCCGCAACCCAGACGAGTATCGCGTTGTTTCCTTCGATCGCTACCAGATCGTGCTTCCAGCAGACAAGTTCTTTTACGAAGCCTCCGATGTAACAGGTAGTTCGCGTGGAGAACGTGAGATGACAATCGACGACATGCAAAAGATTGTCAATAATGCCCAAGCACAGGAACAAATGGCAGTGCAACGGTATGACTCAATTTTCATGCAGCATATTCAAGACCTCAAAACGTACCATAAGGGTTTACCAGCAGACGTCTCGCGCGATGATGGCTTGCAGCGCGCCAGCTCTTTCATCATGACTGCACAGTCGATGATGGAATCTGAAAACCAACGAGCAAAAGCCGAACACATAGCTGCCAACCGATACCTCGTTGAGATTCATAAGAAGTACGCTATCCCATTTGCATGCCTTCTCTTCGTTTTCGTTGGAAGCCCACTAGGCATCCTCACCAAAGGCGGCAACTTTGGCACCAGTGCTATGTACTCACTCGGATTCTACGTGCTCTACTGGATGTGCATGATCGGTGGCGAAGAGTTTGCCGATCGCGGCCTACTCTCTCCCCTGGTTGCAATGTGGCTTGGCAACGCCATCATTGGTGTGATCGGCATTTGGATCACGGTAAGGGTGAATAATCGGTAGAACGCCAGGTAGAAGGTACTAGGTACTAGGTACTAGGTACTAGGTTCAAGGTACTGGATTCCACTCTAGACCCCTAAAGACTTGGACAGGTGATCTACCTTTGCAAACAGGAGAAACACCAATGTCGAAGCGAAGAGTATTTACAGAAGAACAGCGTTTAGCCATCCTGAAGGAGGCAAACGAACACGGCGTAGCGGTCACAGTGCGCAAGTACGGGCTTGTGGCCTCAATGATCTACAAGTGGCGGGATAGAATAGCCAAGGACGCTCCGCACGCCAATCGCGAAGCTGAGATGGAGCTGCGCCGCCTTCAACAGGAGATTCGGCAGCTCAAGGAGCTGGTGGCAGAAAAGGAGCTGGCCATCCGGATAAAGGATTCGCTGTTAAAAAAACGCTGTTTCACGGGAGCAGCGAATGATGACGGCAATGGAGTTTATCGACAGCGGGTTTCCAAGTGCTCTTGTCCTAAGGTTTGTCGAGCTGCCACGAAGCACTTTTTACTACCGACCAACATCTGGGCGTGCCGGTCGCAGACCGACAGAAGTGACCTATGATCGCGTTGGAACGGGATATTGCACCGAACAGCTCTTGACGGCTATCAAAGGCCTGATCAATACCGAGTTTGTTGACTATGGCTATGTCAAAGTGACCCGATGGTTACAAGATCAAGGCTTGGTAATCAATAAGAAAAAAGTACTGCGAATCATGCGTAGCAGCAGATTGACTCTTGCGCGGCCATCACGCAAAAGTTCAGCTAAGACATGGGTAAAGCAGTTGGTTCCCACCACAGAGCAGCCATTTGACTGCCTTGAATTCGACATTAAGTTCATTCGTATTGATGGCACAGGCATGAATGCAATGCTGTTAACAGTGATTGATGTTCATAGCAGGTATGTGCTTGCTCATCTACTCAAGCCTTCAATCCGCGAGACTGACGTTGTGAAGCTGTTCGATGAGATCTTCAGTCGTTACCCAATGCCGAAATCTATCACTGTGCGATCGGACAATGGTAGCCAGTTTGAAAGCAATCTTGTACGGAAGTACTTTGTAAAAGCTGATGTCGTGCACGAGTTTACTCGGCCTGCTACACCGGAACAGAATGCCCATACCGAAGGCTACCATAGCGTCATTCAAAGGGCAGTCTGTAGAGAATACAGCTTTGAGGATCTCGAGCAAGCCCGTCAGGTGTTCGTCCAGTTTCGTATGTTCTACAACAACAACCGAATACATTCCGGGATTGCTTACAAAAACGCCACGAAGTGTACTCGAGCGATTCGAGGTAAGACTCCCCATCAACGACCTAATGCCACCAATTACATCTCAACAACTACTCACAAATGGGTAGAGTTCTGTCCAAGAATATGGGGTCCAGTACAGTACAAGGTACTGGATTCCCGCTTTCGAAGGAATGACGATGCGTACCCAGTACCTCGTACCTTGTACCTAGTACCTTCTTCTCCTACCACACAAATCGATTCAAGGCTAGCGAGGCTCGCTGAAAGGCGTCATCAACAGTAGCACCGGTGGCCGTGAGATGCCCCATTTTGCGTCCCATGCGCACGTCTTTTTTTCCGTATAGGTGGAGTGCGACATCATCTACCTTGAGCATTTCAATCACACTATCGGGGATGCCGCTACCTGTGCGTTCTCCTAGCAAGTTGATCATGCAGGCAGCAGGTACACGCATTTCAGCCGATCCAAGTGGAAGGTTGGTTACTGCACGGATGCAGTTTTCAAACTGCGAAGTATAACATGCCTCGATTGTGTAATGTCCGCTGTTGTGTGGACGTGGTGCGATCTCATTGAAGACGATATCATCATCGGCTGTTAAGAACATTTCAATTCCAAAAACCCCAACACCGTTGATCGTCTCTACACATGCAACAGCGATATCTTGAGCACGCTTCTGCAATGCTGTTTCAATTGGCGCAGGTGCAAGAACCGTAACGCAGATATGACCTTGCTGAATTGTCTGCACACAAGGATAGACAGCAATCTCACCACGCTTATTTCGCGCAACCATCACGGCAAGCTCTTTTGTAAAGGTCACAAACGACTCGGCAAGTAGGGGGCGAGGGTCTTCCCCTTCCATGAACCTGCGCCATACCATGTCGATTTCTGTATCGCGTTTGATCGTGGCATTACCATAACCATCGTATCCGAACTTGCGCGTCTTAGCAACAAATGGATAGCCATGCTTGGTACCGAAATCAACGAGGTCCTGTTTGGTGGAGATCTCCGCAAAGTGTGGCGTAGGAATTCCCGAAGCAGAGAACGTCTGCTTTTGTATAAACTTATCCTGTACAAGCCTCATCGTATCTGGTGTTGGGAAAACCAGTCTGCGCTCTGCAATAACATCGAGAATATCTGGATCGATAAACTCGTTCTCCAGTGTGATGATATCGGAAGCCTGGATAAATGCTTCGAGATCTGCCGAGTTTTTCCAGCCACCTGAGAACTCTTTCTTTGTCATGAAACCAGCTGGGGAATCAGCACCATGCTCAATAACGGCAACACGAATTCCCATTTTATAGGCCTCTTGAGCCGTCATCTTGGCGAGTTGCCCGCCCCCTAACAGTCCAATGGTAAATGGCTCCGACGGGTTATAGATCGATGGAAGCATACGAGTGTTGGATTACGATTGCAAAACTGATTCGATAACAACTACAGCAAGGGCTACAGTAGCCGTGTGACTTAGACTCACGTGAATGGTATGGCTCCCCCAACGCTCTTGCATTGTGCCGAACAACTCCATGATGGGTTCGCCTGAGGCCAGATTACGGATGCCGACTTGCTTGAATGACATACCATCGCGCATTCCTGTCTTTACGGCTTTGGAGAATGCTTCTTTTGCCGCAAAGCGTGCAGCAAAGTGTAAATATCTCGTCTCACCAAAACGATTACAATAGGCTATCTCTTCGTCTGTAAACACCTTTACAAGAAAACGCTCTCCATACTCGTCGAGCGCAGCCAGGATACGTGGTACATCTACAACGTCAGTGCCGATGCCAACGATCATGTCATTGCCTCAATGATCTGTGGAAGAATCACAGCGCTTGTGCCTGCTAACACGTAATGTACATGCTGTGTTAACGACGTATGATTAGGGTTGATCTCGACGATTTGTGCACCTGCCATTTTCGCCGTCATCGGAAGTCCAGCTGCCGGCCATACATCGGCACTTGTTCCGACAACCAGCATTACGTCACATGTACGTGCTGCTCCTTCTGCAGCAGCGAAGACATCCTGTGGGAGATCTTCGCCAAACCAGACAACATTTGGTCGCATCGCACTGGAACAATTGGGACATACAAGTTCATCATCACTGCGCACGTGGTCGCAGTTGTTACAGCGATTATCATGAATGCTACCATGCACCTCCAGTACCCGCACGCTGCCGGCACGCTGGTGAAGTCTGTCTACGTTTTGCGTGACGAGGGTAAAGTTCTCGCCGAACATTCTCTCGAGGGTTGCCAGGGCAGCATGTCCCGCATTTGGTTCAACGCTATTGATGATGGCGCGACGATAGTTATACCAGTCACGAACGCGTTCTGGATTTGCTAAGAATCCATCCATGCTAGCCAGCTCATACGGAGAGAATCGTGCCCACAGCCCGTCGGGATCGCGAAATGTTGCAACACCCGACTCCGCGCTCACACCTGCACCGGTTAGCACACATACACGAGCACTCGCATCAAGCGCGTTAGCTACTGCCTGGATGCTGCTTGTACTCATGAGTTCTGGAGTTGGTCCTCGAGAAGCAAATAGGCCTTCAGTAACTCGTCAAGATCGCCGTCCATCACCGAGTGCACGTCTGTGATCTTGGTTTCCGTGCGGTGATCGTTTACCATCGTGTACGGCTGGAAGACATACGAGCGGATTTGCGAGCCCCATTCAATCTTCTTCTTCGAGCCTTCAATAGCGGCCTTTGCTGCCTCTTCTTCTTCGCGACGTTGTTGATAGAGCCGCGACTTCAGCATCTTCATAGCGTGCTCGCGGTTCAGGAGCTGCGAGCGCTCTTGCTGACATGCCACGACGATGCCTGAAGGGATGTGACGCAGACGCACGGCTGTTTCAACCTTGTTAACGTTCTGTCCACCCTTACCTCCAGATCGAAATGTATCCATTTCTACATCAGCGGGGTTGATTACGATCTCCACTTCATCGTCAACCTCTGGGTAGACGAACACCGATGCAAATGAGGTGTGACGTCGGGCGTTCGAATCGTACGGACTGATTCGCACAAGTCTGTGCACGCCGTTCTCGGCCTTGAGATAGCCGAACGCGTAGCGTCCACGTATCTCAAGAGTGCAACTCTTAATGCCTGCCGTATCGCCTTCCTGCTCTTCAGCAAGGTATACTTCAAAGTCGTGCTTCTCTACCCATCGCGTATACATACGCATGAGCATCTCGGCCCAGTCTTGGGCCTCGGTACCACCAGCGCCTGCGTTGATGGTGAGGATTGCATTACAGTTATCGTCTGGACCCGACAGGATCTTTCGCAGCTCGAGCTCGTCGACGGCCTTCGCACAACGATCTGCCTCGGCGATAATCTCCGCTTCCATCGAGGGGTCGTCTGCTTCTTCTGCCAATTCGATCAGTGCCTGCACATCACCAACGCTTTGCTCGGCATTCCTCCACGCATCAACCCAGTCTTTGAGACCGGCTGTGTCGCGCATCACCTTCTGTGCATTCTGTGCGTCGTCCCAGAATCCTGGGGCCTGCGTGAGCATCTCACGCTCGGCTATCTCATCAAGTTTACGATCGATGTCAAAGGAACCTCCGCAGTTGGTCCACACGGTCGCGGAGAGTTGCTATCTGTTGTTTTTGTGGTTCGAACATGTGGCAAAATTACATCAGCGGACTGGATAACGTTAGGATCCAGCCAAAGCTGCCCTGCGACGCCAGAGGCCCAACAGGCCAGCGAGCATCAACACGTAGGAATAAGAGATCGCTGAATGTAGACGGGATTCTGGATATGGCGAACCCGGCCTCCATGTAGTATCCGTTTGAAGAATCGAAGAGCTGATGAGCTACAAGGGGCTTGCCACGCTGCACAACGTTGGTTGCGCTGAAGCGTCCGATAAGATCTACACCCCTGCCGAAGGTGAGCCCTGGAAGCCCTATAGCCCTCCACCACAGATCTGTAAAGTTATGTTCGGCATGTAGCGTTGTATACTCCGTACCGGCAAATCTGTTGTTGGTAATGGTTGCGAACATATTGGTTGTGCCGAGCACTGGGAACGAACGCATGGTAACAAAACGATATTGTTGCGGCGTCTCCTTAGGCTGCATACCTGCCTCCAGCGTGAGATCCAGCATCATCGGTGAATAACCGGTGCGCACGGTTGGGATGTGTCCGGTTACACTGGCATCAACGCTCCAAAACGACATGTTGGAGGTGAGCTCAGTACCATAGATGCCATGGAACGAACCAGTTACTGGATCGTCTTTTGAACCTCCAAAGAGTGAGCCCAGCCCACCTTGGCCCCCTTCAAGTATTTGCGAGCGGACACCAAAGATTTGATAGTTGCCAGGTACAGCAAACGCCTGCTCGCGTTTGAGATCCTCAATAAGTGGAGTGTTATAGTGGCGTGCCCACGAGCCCCCTACCGTTGTAACACCCCAGGGCGCACGAAGGCGAAGTCCGAGATCATATCCATCCCGACGATAGAAGTCCGAGTATTCCGCGTAGAGCAGATTTGTAACATCGATTGATTTGAACGCGAGCTGTGAGTTACTTGCGTCTTGAATGGATGCGACTGATGAAAACACAGAACCCAGTGCATTTAGTCCAAATCCACGGGAGCGAACCAATCGTACGTCGAGGTCTGCTCTGCCAACGCGTGTTCCAGCTTTGCCAAAACCAGCAGAGCTTGAAAATCGCACACCGGGAGCTGACACAGAGATTGCCGGACCGAACAACGTACCTGTAATTCCCGTGCGATTGATATAGGGGTCTAGTCCAAACGCCACGTCACCAATGCTGCCGATAGTAAACATCGAACCGCTCAGTGGACCCCGACGATTATCGTTGTCGGTATCTGGATCGTTCTTTTGCAGACTGTCCTGACGCGCATAAATCTTGCGCTCTTCCTCCGACTGCTCGGCAAAGGCATGTTGTTCCCAGTATTCGGGTTTGGCAGAGTCTGCCTCGGGGTCAACAACGATGCGCCGATTACCATCCCTACTGCGCACCTCTACGGTGGCCCCACTTGCATTTGTTCGCGTGCGTGTTTCAGAAGAATCCGGATCAACTGTAGGAAACAACGAATCTGGTACATCGATGTTTGCTCGAACTGAGCTCACATTGATCTGAGCAACTACACTCGCTTTGAACGTTACAAAGGGCATCAGCTGAATCTTGAGCTCTGCCGATGCCTGCTGATAGGTAGGAACCCAGAGTGTATCCTGGACTCTATCATAACGCTGCTCTATCGTATAGTTCTTGAGGAACGGGAAGGCTGTCTCCTGCGAAGGGGCAAACTTTGCAGCAACAACTTGATAAGAGTCTTCATAAATGCTAAGCACCCCCTCGTAACCTGGGAACAACTTCGATTTGGGTACAAAGGAAATCTCGTATACCCAGAGATTATCGAGAAGCACCTTGCGATCAATCACAAAGTTGTATTCATCGAGAGCGTTCTTGCCAAGTGGTGTAACGAGACGTGTGTTTAGAACATTATTCTCATCCTCTGTAAAATCAAAGAATACATCGAACACCGCGAGATTGTCTTGTGCTGGAATGTTTGCGGTCTGACGTCTCTGTGTGATACGTGTATGCTTGCGTTCTATGGGATACCGTTGCTCGGTGATTGTCGAAAACGTCTCCGTGATAATCTCCGAAGGCCCCTCTCTCTTGCTCAGTGCTCCAGCATCAAGGATTGCCTTCACTTTTGAATATAGCGTCTGTTCGAGCGATCGAATCTTCTGATTGTTTTGCTCTTTTCGGGCAATAGCGCGCTTGATAACCTCCTGGGCTGTGATGGTCTCTTCAACACTCACCGCAGGAAGGCTAACGTTCGTGGGCATAAGCGCAATGCGCATCTGCGCTGATCCAGCTACGACATCAATCGTACGCTGAACATACCCCATTCCTCGCACTTGTATCTGCGTGGTCGAGCGCGATATCGGCAGTCGAAACTTACCGCCGCTCTTCGAATAGGTACCAAGAGAAGCCCCTTGAACACGAATTGCGATACCCGGAATGGGCTGTTTGGTAAGGCTATCAACAATAATGCCCTGAACAACTGCTCCGTCTTCCGCATGCACCATAGCGGTAGTTATAAACAATGCAATGATGGCTATTACACGTTTCGATGTCATGGGTACCGATGTCGTAGTTGAAGATTGACGTAGCAAAAGATTATACCTGAACGATGATGTTGAGTCCCGATTCACGCCGGCAAGGTTTCACCAGCAATTTATTGAACACACTTTGAGGGAGCTACTATGAAACGAATTCTTCTTGTGATCATGAGCATCACAATCACCGCCACGACTGTCTACGCACAGTCAGAGCCTACCACTCGGAACAAGTCCGAATCGCTTGCTCTGCTCTTTGATCTTAAGGGGCTCTCAGATCTGGGAGCTAGCAACTATCGCGGCGGACTTGGCGCAATCGCATTCATCGCAGATGATCTAGCGCTGAGAACAGGTCTTGGATTTGCAAATACAGTCGAAAAAACGAGGACATCATCGGATATTGCTATCACAGTCACCGGAGTTGTATCAGGGGACGCCGTCTCTCTGGGCGTGCCCAATGCTGCTGTTCTTACCAATACATGCTATACAGCATGGGTGTCGGGCGATAACACCGTAACAGTGCGTTTCAACAACTATGACAATGCAGATAAAGACCCCGCATCAGCAGTTCTTTGAAGTTATGATCATGAAATAGCATTAAACCCCGTACATTGCACACTCATCCAAGAGCATACGTTTAGGAGTGTTAAGCTATTCGTCAGGTATACGTATTTGTGTTGTTTGCTATCGTTGCCAGTTCTCTCCTGCAGGCACAAACTGCCGCACCGACCTGGTCTTCCGACATTGCCAAGATTATTTATGGCAAGTGTACACCATGCCACCGTAGCGGCGAGATAGCCCCTTTCACACTAGAATCGTATGAGCAAGCGCAGGATTTTGCCTACTCGATAAAGCGTGCAGTAACAAAGCGCGAGATGCCGCCATGGCCCCCAGCAAAAGGACACGGCAGCTTCGTAGGGGATCGCTCGTTATCACAAGAAGAGATCGAGAAGATCGAAGCGTGGGTAGATGCAGACATGCCAGCGGGCGATCTAGCATCAGCACCAAAGGTACCAACGTTTCCAAGTGGTTCACAACTAGGCAAACCAGACTTGGTTCTTACCATGAGTGAGAAGTGGACCGTAAGAGGAAACAACCGCGACGTCTATCGTTTCTTTGTTCTGCCGTCCAACCTCTTACGAGATCGTCACATCAAGGCCATGGAGTTTCGTCCTGGAAATGCAGCTGTTGTGCACCATGTTCTCTACTTCCTGGACACAACAGGAACAGCACGAAAGAAAGATGCTGAAGATCAACTGCCAGGGTACTCGGGCTTCGGAGACCCCGGATTTGAGTCGGCTGCATCGTTCCTCGGGTGGGTTCCCGGCGCACAGACGCGCTTCTATCCGCCAACGATCGGTGCAACAATGTACAAGAACTCTGATTTGATCATTCAAGTACATTATGCTCCTTCGAAGACAGAACAATACGATCAATCACATGTGAATGTGTTCTTCCAAGAGAACGACGATGTGCGCCAGGTGCAGGAGTTTCCGATGTCGCCAAACAACCTCGTTGCCGGACAGAAGTTCATCATCCCTGCAAACAAGGTACCGATCTTTACTACATCGTACACCACACCTCTCGAGATAAGCCTTCTTGGTATTGCTCCACATATGCATCTACTTGGCCGCGACTGCAGGGCCTTCGCGGTAACCCCCAAAGGCGATACCATCAATCTCATCAAGCTCGACAATTGGGATTTCCATTGGCAAGGGGGCTATACATACAAGAATCCTGTCCGCATACCACGCGGCTCTATACTCCATTATATCGCCGCTTACGACAACACCATTAATAATCTGAATAACCCGAATAATCCGCCGAAGGAAGTGCGATGGGGCGAAAGCACAACAGATGAAATGTTGCTGTGCTACTTCCACTGGCTTCCATATCAGCCAGGTGATGAGTCAATCAATATGGACACGCCGATTCCAACATCCGTTGATGATCGCGAGCTGCTGAAAGGACTCGACGTTTCCGTGGTTCCTAACCCAAGCCGTGAGCGCATTCGAATGATCATTGAAAGTGATCGAGAGCAGACTGCTTCAATAGAGTTGATTGATCTGTCTGGTAGTCTTGTTTATCACGACGCTCAGCCGCACACGATTCAGCAGGGTCTGTCAGAATCAAGCCTCAACATTCAGCACTTGGCAGCAGGTACGTACACACTGCGGGTAACAACTGCATTGGGCACAACATCGGTGCCGGTTGTTATCACGCGCTAGGTCGCTGGCCAAACACTGCACTTCCAACGCGCACGATCGTAGCGCCTTCGGCAATGGCCCACTCGAGATCGTGCGACATTCCCATCGAAAGCTCCGTTGCTTCGGGTAGTACGTGAAGGCTTTTCTCGCGTAGATCGCGAAGTATGGAAAACCCTTTGCGAACCGTTGCCTCGTCATCGACATTCGCACCGATTGTCATGAAGCCCCTTACCCGCAACGTTGCATACGATGCAATGAGATCGAGGAATGAAGGCACATCATTCGGATGGAGTCCGTGCTTACTTTCTTCGAACGATGTGTTCACTTCAATCATGACGTCTACGATAGTTTGCTTCTTCGTGCACTCATGGTGGATTGCCTCGACTAGTGATATGCGATCAACAGACTGTATACAGCTGGCTCTACCAACAACATCTTTGACCTTGTTGGTCTGTAAATGACCGATGAAATGCCACGTGATGGGAAGTTCTACGAGCTCATCATGCTTTGGCACAAGCTCCTGAACCCGATTCTCTCCAAAGAGGTGCTCGCCACATGCAACTGCCTGACGCAACGTATCGGCTGATTGCGTCTTCGTAGCCAACATCAGCTGTACGGAATCAGCCGAACGATCACAGGCTGTGCAGGCTGCAACTATGCGGTCATGGATAAGAATCAGGTTCTGTTTGATGTTGAGCATGGTGCAAATCTAGCCCAGGAAGCCCCATAACAACTTCCAACTTTTGACCATATTGCGGCATGAATCCCATCCGTGCAGTGCTGCAACTAATACCCACATCGAACAGTATTAGATGCATTATTGGATTGGCACTTGGTATCGTCTATGGGGTGCTTCTGCCAAGCCTCGTATGGCTACTCGAGCCAATGGCAACCGTCTTTGTTCGAGCATCGGTGATTGTAATTCTTCCCTTTGTTACTCTGGAGATAGTTGCCTCATTAGGACATCTTTCAGATACATCCCTCAGGGCTTTCGTACGAGCCGGCTCTATCGTCATCCTTTTGTTTACCCTCATAGGCTTGGCTGCAGCGCTGTATGCTGGCACACTGCTTCCTGACGTTCTAACGTCTGGCTTCTTTACTCCACAAATACTCGAGAGTAAGGACCAGATCAATCTCTACGACACCTTCCTTCCATCGAATCTGTTTCGAGCGCTAACAGAGGACAACTTTCCAGCTATTGTGCTTGTCAGTGTGGCCTTCGGCCTGATTGTTCAGCGCCTTCCGAACAAACAGGCCCTGCTTGATCCACTTCAACAGATTCGACAAGCACTGAACAAATTCAACTCGATCATTGCGCGCGTAGCGCCAATCGGCGTTTTCTGCTTGATAGCGCAGTCGATTACTACGGTTTCACTCGAAGAGTGGACAAAGATGTATGCATTCCCCCTTGTGACGCTGTGTACCGCAGTCATCGTTACTGTCTTACTGATTGGGATGCTTCTGAGCTCCACGCCACTGCGGCTTAGCGAGTTACTGCGCGCGATTCGTGGTCCGGTGGCTGTTACTGCAAGTAGCGGGAGCCTCTTCATTGCCCTGCCGCTCATCATCGAGTCGATGCGTGAGTTGCTTGTGCTTAAGAGCAATGTTAGCAAGAAGGAAGCCGAAGAGGTCGCTGATAAGGTCAGTGCAAGTATCCCGATAGGATTTGCCTTACCTAACGTTGGACAGATCCTGATGCTCTCGGTGCTGCCTTACATGGGTTGGTTCGTAGACCTTCCAATGAGCATGCTTCAGAGATTAAAAGTCTTTCTCGTTAGCATACCCTACACCGCAGGAGGCATTTCCGTTGCGGTTCGAAAGGGAGTAGATCTTGTTCATATGCCGCCGGATGTCATGAGCATTTTCCTTGTCAATTATGAGTGGATGACGAGGCTGGAAAAATCACTTGGCGCAGTAGCATTGTTCTCGCTTGTGGCCTATTTAGCCGCTGGACATTTCAGTACTCTACGTTTGCATCGATGGAAACTGATATCTACGTTGTTAACCTGCACAGCCCTCATTTTTGCTACGTCGTTGTTCGTTCCACAGCACCTTGTGGAAATGCTTAAGACGTCTTACAAACGGGATAAATACCTGCTGGGTCTTCAACCGCTTGTACACGAGCGCATGCCGTCGACCATTACATACGTTCATGACGTATCAGATTCGACGCTCGCCACGCTGCCAATTGCCGATGCCAATCTCGACAGCTTACACAACCGCGGCTACATACGGGTGGGTGTTTATGTAGCAGGCCTTCCTTGGTCATGGATACGACCAGACGGCAAGCTGGTTGGATATGAAGTTGATATGATTCAGGAACTTGCTCAGACGATGAACGTCAAGATCAGATATTATGTATGTTCTTTGCCAGTGATTAATTCCCTCATCCTCCAAGAGCGAATAGACATCGCCATTGGCGCGTTTCCTGACAACACAATCATGAACTCGGCAGTGAATACGAGCTGGGGTTATCAACCCGTCCATCTTGCGCTGCTGATCAAAGACAATACGCACATGATTCTTGCTGATGCTCGTCACGGCACTCTTAAGAGGCCCTATGTACTTGGATCGTACGAGAAGATACCAGCTACAGCATACATTCGAAGTACTATCGCACGAGAGCTGAGTTTGACATCGAACCCCGTTAGTATTCAGATCGTTGATTTCCCGTCTGATATGAGTTATTCGACGGCAATGGATGCCTATAATATCGATGCCGTAGTCGTAAGCGCAGAGTATGGCGCAGCTTACGCCATCCTGCACCCAGAATTCACAATGTACCCCGCATTCGGAAGAAAACTTCCATTATCAATTGTGATGCTAACCGCTGGTGATAATCCTGTATTTGCAGAATACGTCGATATGTGGATCGACAACATGAGAAGACGTGAATTCTTTACTCATCTGCAAAAACATTGGATTGAGGCCGAGAACGATCTATGATCAAGAACATGCTACAAAGACTCAGCAACGTACCTTTTGCCGCGCGATGTCTTGCGGGTCTTGTTTTGGGGATAGTAGCAGGACTTGCTATTCCTGCATTCTGCGCATACTGGCAACCCGCTGGCATGATTTTCATTCGTGCATCGCAGTTGGTAACGATGCCGTTTATCATGCTCGAGCTGGCATGCTCACTGGGTGAGCTCAGTAATGCATCACTCCGTACGTTGATTCGTGCCGGTGGCCTAATCTTCATCTTTTCGGTGCTCGTAGCAAGTGCAGCTGTGTTGTTTGTTCCAACGTGGTTGCCACACCTTACCGCATCAATGTTCTTTAATCCAGCGATGTTGGATTCTCCACCACCAGTGAACCTGCTCGAGAAGTTTATACCGTACAACATCTTCGCAGCAATGTCCGACGATAACTTCCCAGCCGTTGTGCTGTTCAGTGCTTTTGCAGGTCTTGTTCTGCAGGGGATGAGTAATAATCAGGTCTTGCTCGCTCCAATGAACAGTGCGCGAGACCTCTTTCGCAAGCTCAACAAGATTGTACTTAAGCTAACGCCGTATGCCGTGTTTGCTTTGGTTTCGGAGACCGTATCAACGACGGACACTTTAGAGCTAATCCGTCTTCATGCACTTCCGGTGATTGGCTTAGGAGGCATGGTGCTGCTCTCTACGTTTACGCTCGGCATTACCATGAGCTTTACAAACCTGACATGGAAGGAATTGTGGACGATTGCTAAGGCACCTCTGATCCTAACTCTTAGCACCTCTACCTTGATCATTGCACTTCCTACTCTTGTTACAAGCCTCCAAGAGGTGCTTTCTGAGAAGTTCAAAGACCGCAATAAGGACATGCTCGATGCTTGCAATGAGCAGATCGGCGCGGCCGTTCCAGTTGGCTTTGCACTTCCTACGCTGGGTCAAGTATATATGCTCATGATGGTTCCATTCATGGCATGGTATGTTGATCGCCCTTTCAACATTCTGCAAAAGCTTCAAATGCTGGCAACGGGAATCCCCGGCTCTATTGGTGGTATACGTTCGGTAGTTCGGCAGGAATTGGCAGAGGCGGCATTACCCGAGAATCTGCTGAACATTTTCTTCATGAATACAGAGTGGATCTATCGTACAGAGAAGACGCTGTCACTGATCGGCCTTATCGTGCTCGTGCTCTTGATCGTAGCAACTACAACGAAGACGATGAAGCTGAACAAGCGGCGCATTATCGGCACGTTGATAACGACTGCCGGTCTTGCGTTTCTGCTCTCAACTGGCGTCAAAGCCATGCTCACTAGAACTCTGGCTGGCACGTATAACAAAGACAAAGTTCTCATGTCGCGTCAGCCACTCATAAAGGTCAAAAATCCATTCGAGAGTGTAACGCGAATCATGTCGTTACGTGAAGCCAGCCTAGATGCTTTTCCTTCGTTATCTGTTTCACTTGACTCTATTCGAAAAAGGGGCTTCATACGCGTTGGTCTCAAGACGTCAGATTATCCGTGGTCGTTTCATGATGTTCATGGAAAGCTTGTTGGCTATGACGTAGATGTCCTTCAAGCCGCGGCGAATTTCAGATCTATTAAGATTCGCCTCATCGAGGCACCAATGGACGTGCTCGAATCAATGATCGGCAATAGTCAGATAGATATGGCTATTGGTGGGATAGAGGATAACGTCTACCGGGCTGCACGTGTTCAGACAACAACTGGGTACCAGCTGGTTCACCGAGCACTTGTAACGTGGTCCGATGATGTCTATGCGGTGCAGAGCGCAGAGGCTAACCGTCTTGGCAGGCCGCTGAAGATTGCTGTTGCTGATGCATATCTACCTTCGCCAAATCAGAAGGACATCATCGAGGAACACCTTGGCAGCCCCGGGCCACCAGTGCCAGTAACCTTCTCTCGCATCGCAGACATCAAGTCGTACTTTGCCAATCCGCATGATCAGAAGTACGACGCGCTAATGATCACTGCTGAAGGGGGCTCTTCGTGGTCGGTGCTCTATCCTACCACAAATGTTCTGTCGGTGTTTGGGCCTGACTTACCAAATCAGATGGTGATGCTTCTTGCAGGCAACAGCAACGATTGGCATACCTATATGGACGAGTGGATATCGATGCAAGAATCTGAAGGTCTGTTTAAACGTCTGTATGATCACTGGATCTTGGTCAACGAGTAAGTGATTCGGGTTCTACCATTCGCTTTTACAACGACAGTGTATGAACCTGCGGCAATCCCTTGTAGATCGATCTCGTGTTCATCAGATACTGCATTCATGCTGCGTACAAGTGCTCCCGAGCTGCTATATACCATGATAGAGGAGCCCGCGAGATTTGAAAGATGCACTGTGCACGATGTTGTTGCTGGATTTGGTTGCAGCATGCCTGAATCTTCAACGTTCGCAACGCTGCTCAAGACGCCTGTCACAAACGAACTGCGCTCGCTGTAGACGCCGGTGGCATCTGCATTTGCACTTCGAACACGCCAGAAGTAACGCTTGTTCATATCAAGTCCTCGCACAAGAATCGAGGTGTCTGTATGATTGTCTACGTGCACGAGAACAGGATTAAATGCTGCGTTCGGCGATACTTCGATACCATAGGTCTCAGCCGATGGAACATGCTCCCATGTAAGCAATGCCTGGGTTATATCTTTTGCTCCATTTACTGGCTGCAGCAGCGCGGGTGGGCGCACAGCGGTGCTGAAAGACCATGTTTGTGATACCTGTCCTGCACCGCCCCCTCCATAGGGTTCTACGTTCCATGTATATGTAATCGGACCCTGCGCAAGTCCTGTTACAGCAACCTTTGTGTCCGTAACCCCCTGGATGGTCTTACCAAGTTCTGGCCTACCTTCAGATGACAATCGAACGATGTAGCTCACGGCAGACGGCGCTGCATTCCATGTAAGTACGGTGTCCGTAAGGATACCACGCTTGGTGTCCGAAGGTGATACGAGAGTAGCTGTACCCGGCTTTTCCGGTAGTGTTGTAATTGCGCCAACCAATACGCCACGTCCATGCGACGCAACTGCGATGCGCTTATCGGATACTCGTGTTACGACCATGTCGCACGGTACATTCCCGAGTTCACCAATGGCAGTAGGTGTCCACACTGTAGACATACCGTTCGTGCTCGGAGTAAAGTAGAGTCCGGTTGATGTGGCTGCAACAAGGATGTTTGACGTTGCATCAAACGGTACTATGCCAACCCAGTTTACCGCAGGACCATTTCCTGAACCGGAAGGGGCTTCTTCAAGGTTGCCTGCAATAGCTTGCCATGTAGTGCCAGCATCTATTGTTTCCCATATGCTCACAAGGCCATAGTTTGAGAAACATGCAACAAGATGTTTGGAATCGCGTTGATCAATCGTAATGCTATTTACATATCCACCACTACGCATCGTTGACCACGTGATATCGCGCGGAGTAGGATTGCCAACTTCGGCCGTATCGAGAACAAAGATCTTTCCGTTCGTTGTGCCATAATAAATGCGATGATGTTTACCATCGGCTGTTACCGATGGCGCAACGCACGAAATTTGATTCACGCCCACATCCGTTGCAGACAATGAATCCCATCCTACGAGTGTAGAATCGGAATTGCCTTTGGGAATAGCCTGAACATCGTTGTTGCGCCAGAGCTTATTGCCGCCAGCCACATAGACAACATGTTGATCTGCTGGATGAACGACGTATGGATTGATGAACAAGTAGTCTTTAGGGCCTATTGGATCAATACGTGTACGATCCTTCTCAGAGCCATCATCATTGTAGGTTACGCGGTACACGCGACCCTGCTGTGAAGAATAGAATAGTGTTTTTCCAGCATCAGCGAAGTAGGAGTAGGCCCCGTCTCCGCCGCCGATGCGTTTCCAGAATGCCTCTGTTGAATCCGTCGACGTTATCCATACAGAATTGTCCTGCATGCCCCCTACAATGCGCTGGCTTCTATCGGACTGCTCCATATCGATTGTATAAAACTGCGTTGTGATATATCCGCGGTTCAGATCCGTCCACACTACGTCTTCTGCACGTACATCATCAGTGCGATAGATGCCACCATCATTAAGGCTTAGCATCGAACGCTCATTCGTGGGATGGAAGATCACATCATGTTGGTCAGGATGATGATTCACATACGATGTGTACTTATCAAACGATGGTGTTGGCTTCCAGTAGCCACCTATCCAATTCCACTTGTTGGGGGTTGTAAATCCATCGACAGAGACATACAGATTTGTTCCACCCACGACAACCACATTGGGGTCGTGCGGAGAGACCTTCACAAGCAGATCATAGCCACCCTGTGAATAGAAATCACCTCGTTGTTCATTTGTTAGTGGCAGATTAGCCGAGAGATTCGTCCACTCACCTGGTGGTGTTGCGCCATATCCATAACGCCACAGGCTATGCCATTCAAACCGTTCTTCACCACGGTAAAGCGTGCTTCCTTTTGCTCCTTTACCAGGCGTTTCTGCCAGCACATATACTCCATCGGGAGACTGCGGTATCGAGGCTATTACAATCCGCTTAACGTCGCTCTGCATATCTGGTGGTGTTACATTAGCCCACGTAACACCGTCTGTGCTTCTGAACACACCCCAACGCGAAGACACCGCGCCCACTGTACCTGTATAGCCACTAAAGGCTGCATAGAGTGTACCGTTTGGCGTTACAATGATTTCGCTGAATAATGCGTTGCTGCTAATCGTACTCTTCCATGTTGATCCACCGTCTGTCGAACGATAGATGCCCGAACGAGCTGTTGCTATAAATACTGCCTCCGTATCGCGCAGTGGATGTACGAGGATGCACCATGTATAGGCAAACTGATGGCTTGCTGGTGTGTTCGCCGAAACAGTTGAGGCAAGGGGCTTCCAGGTTATACCATTATCTGTTGACTTGAGAATGCCGTTGCCAGAGATCTGTGCGGAGTTACCGTAAATCTCACCTGTGCCTGCATACCAAGTGTCTTCGTGTCCCTGACGAGTATCCTGTGCTAGGCATGCAACCGAATGCAGCTGCTCTGACTTGGTTTGCAGCAGCCACGAGCCCCCTTCGTTGGTTGAGCGCCAGATCCCACCTGACACAGCGCCAATAATGATTGTCTTAGGATTGCGAACGTCAAACGCGCCTGCTCTGGTGCGTCCGCCAATGTTCCAGGGTCCGTTCGACTTCCATTCACCATACGCCTGCACATCTTCGACGTTCTTACTTCCCAGAACGCTTTGCTGCAGTGTTGTAGCAAACTGTAGTTCACGCTCTCGCATCCCTTCTGGGATAGCCCCCTGATCAAGATCTCGATACTTAAGCTGCTCAAACTCACCGCGGCCCTGAACCGATGGCCCATCAGGTGACTGCGTTGTTGTGCAGGAGATAAGAAGAAGGGATACGGCAATGAGAAGATACTTCATGTGCGAATCAATGTTTTAACGTCTGAAAATCCTTTATTCATGATTCCAGCAACTGCCGCAGTGTACACAAGTGCCGCTGTGCATCGAACGATAATGCCAAACTCCCCTACATACCACTGTGTACCAAACAGATACGTTAGTGAGCAGATTGCAACTATCCCCCCCACCTTACCCCACTCGTACTTCATTGGGTACACGCGCTGGGCAAACACATACAGAACAATTGCACTCATAAGGTATGCCGCAACCTTAGCCCATGCGGCGCCGATGATCCCGTAGGATGGAACAAGCAGCCACGTGGCAACAACACTTACGAGCGCTGCAATACCTGTTGCAAGAGGAAAGAACCCAGTGCGCTTCTCGATGTGCAGTCCGGCAGACATGTTGATGAAGACGCCATTGAAGAAATATGCAACCATAACGATCGGTATGATTGCCATCCCTTCCCAATACTCTGGATGGATGAAGCGTCCGCCAATAAATGGCATACGGACGATATACTCAATGAAAAACGAGGTTATCAAAAATATCCCACCACATACGGCAGTAAAGACCGTGAATACACGTGCAAACAACTGCTTGGCCTCGGGCTCGTCACGATGATTTAGGTAAAACGGCTTCCATGCATACTCAAACACTGTCACAAACATCATCATCGGAATAGCAAGACGGAAGTTCGTCTGATACATGCCAACAACGCTGGCACTTGTGAGCATTAACATGATGGGCCTATCTGCTACTTGCACCATGATCGACGAGAAGTTCGACGGCACAGTTGGAAGACCGAAGGAGAGCATGGATTTGAGAAGGGGGAACGAGGTACTAGGTACTAGGTACGGGGTACGGAGGGTACGGAGTGTGCTGGGGACGAAGGCGAGAAGCGTTGCAAAGCTGCCGATGATGCCTCCGAGCAGGGCACCTTCGATACGCCAGTCAGCGTATGCAACGAAGAAAACAGTGAACACAAATGTTATGACTACACTGAGTAGTCGCAACAGTGCGAATACGCGTGGACGTCGCTGCATGCGGAGTCGTACAAACGGGATTAGGACAAGTGCATCCAAAAGTGGGATACATGCAGCCAGCATGATATAGCGCGTGCCACCCTCTCCGAGCTGCAACACGCTGGATGTTGCAACAGGACCAGCAAAGATGATCGTTAAGGTTGTAACAATCATGCCTAATACTGCAACAGTAACGTAGGCCACCGTAAACACACGATTGTTGTTTTCATCGTTGCCCTTTTCCCAAAACCTCATGAATGCTGGTTCCATCCCTAGGGAGTAGACGATGTTCACGAAGGCAATCATCGCATAAATGCCCGTAACCTCTCCAACCTCTTGCTTGGTAAGGTAGTTGGTGAAAAGCGGAGTAAGCAGAAAGGTCAGAAATCGTGCAAGTACAGTGGAAACACCGTAAACGAGCGTGTCTGAGGCTAAAGATGAGATTGATGGAGACATCAAACGACGTTAGTACGCGTCAATGTGAGGACGTAGTTTTGTAGTACTACAAACATAGGCACAGCACCATGCGGAACATGATGAAATTCCTGGTTTTTGCGGCGGTCATTTCAGGGTCGACCTCCACGTTTCTTTACGCACAAGGAACAACACCGCTCGGCCAGAGATTATACGAGCACGTGAAAATCCTGGCTTCCGACAGCTGCGCAGGACGTGGCCCAGGATCTGCTGGGATTGAAAAGGCTGCTGCCTACATCATAAACCACTTTGCAAGTCTTAAACTGACTCCTGCCGGAAGTAATGGCTACGCCAATCCGTTTACATTAACGACAGGCGTAAAGACTGGATCGAAGAATTCAATCTCGTTTGGCGTTCTCATCGAGCGTCCTGGAGTGCCCCTTGATCAAACCAAACCAACAACGATTGGCTGGAAACTGGGTGCAGACTATCAACCGCTCGGTTTTAGCGAAACAGGTGTAGCCTCTGGTAACATCGCCTTCGTAGGCTACGGGATTTCTTCCTCGTCGTATGATGATTACGCTGGAATCGATATCAAGGGTAAGGTGGTGATCATGTTGCGCGGACTTCCTACCTGGGCTGAAAAGAACGATGCCATCCGTGCACTTGGTGCGCTGCGAACGAAGACAACAACTGCACGAGAGAAAGGTGCAACAGCAGTAATATTTGTTAACCGCAATGGGGATTCAGCAGATGTTCTCCCGCGTTTCGGACTTGACCGCCTTGGCAAGAATTCGGGCATTCTGGCTGTTCAGGCCCGCCGTACTCCATGTGCGAAAATATTTCCACCAAAAGGAACATCGCTGTTTGTTGCTGAGACCGAAATCGAGAAGACAAAGCAACCCAAGTCGTTTATTCTGCCGAATACAACAATCAACCTAAATGTTGAATTAGAGTTTCTAGAGAGTACAACAAACAATATCATTGGCGTTGTTGCTGGCAGCGATCCATCTTTGAGTAATGAGTACGTTGTTGTTGGGGCTCATTACGATCATATTGGTATGGGCGATGAAAACTCACTAGCAGCTTCATCGGAACCGATGATTCATTTCGGTGCAGATGACAATGCATCCGGTACTGCAGGTGTTCTAGAACTCGCTAGAGCTTTTGCCGAGCGTCCTGCTAGGCGTAGCATTGTCTTTATGACATTTTCCGGTGAGGAAAAGGGGCTGCTCGGATCCAAACACTGGGTCTCTAATCCTACTCTGCCCCTTGAAAAGATCGCTGCAATGATAAACCTTGATATGATCGGACGACTCAAGGACGGCAAACTGAATATTCAAGGTACCGGTACATCGGCTATGTGGAACGCCGTCATCGACTCGGCCAAGGCAGGACTGCCTCTTACAGTAACAACAACAGCCGATGGATTTGGACCCAGCGATCATTCCTCATTTACCGCGAAGAATATTCCTGTGCTGTTCTATTTCACGGGGCTCCATGGCGATTATCATCGTCCGTCGGACACCTACGAGAAGATCAATGCCGATGGCGAAGCAACAGTGTTAGCAATGGTTGAAAAATCAGTGCGCACTGTTGCAGAAGCACCAACCCGTCCAGAGTTCACGAAGGGTGCAGAAAAACCCGCTACACAACAATCATCGAGTATTGCTCTCAAAGTTACCTTTGGGGTTGTTCCAGATTACGGAGATGATCCACAAGGGTTGCACATTACAGGTGTTAAACCTGGAAGCCCAGCAGAGCGAGGGGGACTACAGGGCGAGGACATCATCACCGCTGTTGGTGCTACAACGGTGAAGAACATCTACGATCTTATGGCCGCACTGGGTACGTTTAAGCCCGGTGATGAAACAACTGTAAAAGTGATACGCGACAGCAAGCCTTTGTCGCTCAGCGTAACATTTACCGGGAAGTAATCTCGCATGCCCCTGCGCAGCATACTGCGGAGTGAACGTCGCTATCTAGTGGCATCATTGTTCGTGTCGTGGCTCATAGGCCGATCGCGTAAGCTTCGAAGCCACGAGCCGAAAGATATCCTGATCATCAAGCTAGATGAAATCGGAGACATGGTGCTATCAACCCATGTGTTTTCTCTACTAAAGCGCGACTACCCCAATGCATCCATTACCGTGTTATGCAAGCCCGTAGTTGCAGAGCTTATCGAGCATCATATACATGTAGACCATGTACTTACGAGTGTTGCGGATTGGAAAAAGCACTACGATGCAATTATCGACCTACGCGGGAGCTGGCAAACGCTACGAAAAACCTTATCAATGCGTCCAGCTGTTCGCCTTGACCAAGCAAGCATTCGTTGGCATAACAAGCGGCAGGGACGCATCATCCACGAGGCAACCACACACTTCAATGTTGTAGCCCCATTGCTACATGATACATCGTGGATAGCGCCACGGCTGTACACAACAGCATCTGATCGCGATGTTATAGACAAGTTTATGATGCGTCATGAACTCAACGGCTATGCGATCCTTGCCCCAGGAGCACGCAGCCCCCTGCGCAGGTGGCCACAAGAGCGTTTTGCTACGATTGCGTTGTGGCTTGCTTCCGAATACAACCTCAAGTGTATCTGTATTGGGGGGCCGGAGGATCGCACAACGATCGACGCTATCGTTGCATCAAGCCACGGCGCAGCTATTGCTGCGCCTTTGGAGTGGTCGCTTTCAACATACACAGCGCTATGCGAGAAAGCGGCCCTTTTCATTGGCAACGAGAGTGGTCCGATGCACATCGCTTCTACCTTTGATATTCCACTTGTTGGCATCTACGGACCTGGCATACCAAAGCGTTTTGACGTGCTCGGCCTAAAAAGTCAGATTGTGCATCACGTACTCGAATGTAACCCATGCGATCAGGTGCACTGCATACATCCCGCCAATTCTTGCATGATGCGCGCTAACGTTGATGAGGTTAAGCTAGCAGTGAGGAGGGCGGTAGGACGCTAGGGTACGAAGTTCTCTGGTTATCTATTTGCGAAGCACCAAGCTAGAACTCCCATTGCGTAGACGCAATCATTAACCTCGTTTTCTTTGAGCTTGTCTACCGTATCGCCGTCTGTATGATGATACCAGAAGTAGCGGTCTCCCTGTACTTCGAGTCCTGCCATGATTGCACCGTAGGCCTTGAGTGGCCCCACGTCTGCTCCACCATCACCTTTGGTAACATTGTTCGCATGTATTGGCGTGAGAAGATTGGCAACATTGTCAAAGTAGGTGCGATCGGCACCTGAAGCACTTGTATTGAACCCAGTTGGGGCAAACACACCTGCATCTGATTCAATGGCGAGAATATGTTTTTCGTCTTTTGTGAGTTTCGCATATGCCTCGCCGCCACGCAGACCATTCTCTTCGTTCGTCCAGAAGCAGACGCGAATCGTGCGTTTTGGACGCATGCCAAGGTCTTTCATATGCCGTAATGCTCTCCACGCGGCAATGCAGCCACCTGCATCATCCATTGCACCAGTTCCGATATCCCATGAATCAATGTGGCCACCCATCACAACAACTTCATTGGGCAGTTCCGATCCAGGCAGTTCAATAATGATGTTGCGCGACGGCGCATCTGGCATCCATTTGGCCTCCATGGAGAGAGTAAGCTGCATAGACTCGCCTCGATCTTGCATTCGCTGCATTAATAGAGCATCTTCGATGGTTATCGCACCAGAGGGGATCTTCGTTACGCCATCTTTATATCCCATACCACCTGTGTGTACGGTCTGAATTCCGTATGGCCCAACAGACCGCACCAATGATGCGACTGCTCCAAGAGCTGCTGCCGTTGAAGCACCGTTGTAACGATAGTTGACCGTTTCGCCATAGGTTGTAAATGGCACGTTATATACAACGATTTTACCCTGAACCTCGTTTTTACGCTGCTTGAGCTCCGCATACGACTTCACCACGAGCACGCCAGCAGTAAGGGGCTTTCCGTCTGTACCAATGCTACCGCCCAGACCACAGAACTCCATCGAACGTTCCATGGGCTGCGTCATCGATAATGACTCTTGTCCACGCTTCCAGTTTGGCACCATCACAGGTTGTGTTTTTACATCCCAACCTTCGGCCTTCATCTTGTCGATAAGCCAATCGAGCCCCTTCTCAAGATAGTCTGAACCACTAATTCTGCGGGGATAATGGTCTGTAAAATCAGCAATGAGGCTGTAGCACCCCTTGTCGTCGCGGGTCTTTGCCAGAAGCCGCTCGGCGTCTCCCGCGAAGCGCTTTTGAGGATCATCGGCTGCAATGGAAGATAACGCGCCTACGAAGAACAGTACGAGTGCAAGGTGCCTTCTCATGTGGTTAACTCGTGTGAGAAAATTCAAGAAACCAAAAAATACGACATATACTGGTTGGTATCTTTGCACGTGGCGAATTTATTTTTTCAGTCTGCGAGGCACCTGCAATGAGCCTATCTGTACGCCCCATCAAACCAAACGAATCGTTCAGGTTTATCAAATCGCAGTGGTTGTTTTATAAGGACGAGAAGCATTGGGTGCCCCCAATGTTAATGGATCGCAAGAAGCTTCTCGACACGAAGAAAAATCCGTTCTATCATCACAGCCAGATACAGTGCTTTCTTGCAGAACGCAACGGACAGATTGTTGGTCGCATTGCTGCAATCATCAATGGCAACCACAATCGAACGCATAACGACAAAGCTGGTTTCTTTGGCTTCTTTGATTGTGTTAACGACCAAGAGGTAGCCAACAAATTGTTCCGTGCTGCCGAAGCATGGGTGCGTGAACATGGCATGGACGAAATGCGCGGCCCTGTCAATCCGTCCATGAACGATCAATGTGGACTTCTCGTTGATGGTTTTGATGGCCCACCAGTGATGCTCATGACCTATAACCCGAAGTACTATGCTGCCCTTATCGAGGGGGCGGGTTATCACAAAGCACAAGACCTCTATGCTTATCTGCTGCGCAACGAGAGTTTTGCTTCAGAGAAAATCCCACGTCTGTTTGATGCAATCGTAAAGCGTTACGATCTAACATTTCGATCCATCAATCTTAAGAGCGGGTTCAAGACCGATGTAGCAACGATCAAAGACATGTATAATCGTGCATGGGAAGACAACTGGGGGTTTGTAAAGTTCACAGATGCAGAGTTTGATTTTCTTGCAGCAGACCTTAAACAAGTGGTTAATCCTGAGTTCGTGTTCTTTGTAGAAGCAAAGGGTCGTCCGGCAGGTTTTTGTATCGCACTACCCGACATCAATCAAGCCCTAATCCACAATCGTAAGGGTGGTACGCTAAGCGGTATATGGCACCTTCTCACGAAATCGAAGAAGATCGATCTCGTGCGTATCATCGTGCTAGGAGTTTTGCCAGAATTTCGCGGAACTGGAATTGATGCCGCACTATACATGGAGATTGCGAATCGGGCCAAGAAGCAAGGTATTCTCAAAGGCGAAGCATCATGGATTCTCGAGAGCAACGAGATGATGAACAAGGGGCTAACGCAAACAATGAATGGTGAACGATACCGTACGTATCGCATCTACAGTAAATCGATCTAGCAATCTTTTTTCGTGAAGTAATCCGCATCTATGGGTAGAGCATTTGAATTTCGACGGGCCCGCAAAGAAAAACGCTGGGCGAACATGGCGAGAACGTTTACTAAACTTGGTAAAGAAATTTCTGTTGCTGTAAAGTCTGGCGGACCCGACCCAGAAACGAATCCGCGCCTTCGTGTGATCATTCAGAATGCCAAAGCAGCCAACATGCCTAAGGATAACGTTGAAAACGCTATTAAGAAGGCAATGGCCAAGGATTCTGCCTCACTCGAGGAGATCAACTATGAAGGTTATGGTCCTCATGGTGTAGCTGTCTTCATAGAGACTGCAACAGACAACCCAACGAGAACGGTAGCTAACGTTCGCTCGTACTTCAATAAGTGCAACGGTGCACTCGGCACCACTGGGTCTCTTGAGTTTATTTTTGATCGTAAAGGTGTCTTTACAATTCCCTCTGCTGGCGTTAGTCGCGACGATCTCGAGCTCACGCTCATAGAAGCTGGGGCAGATGATATCGTAGAGCAAGACGACGACATCATTGTGTATACATCTTTTGCTGATTTCATCTCCGTTCAGCGAGCGCTAGAACAAGCGAACGTAACTGTTACAAGCGCAGAGATTCGGCGCATTCCGAATAACACTGTAACGCTAACCGATGAGCAGGCAGAGGACATCATCAAACTCATCGATAAACTCGAGGATGATGACGATGTGCAGAACGTATTCTATAATATGAACGAGAACGAATAATATGTGCGGAATTGTCGGCGTCTTCAATCACCCTCAAGCATCCGTTCTCACATACTACGCATTGCACGCACTGCAGCATAGAGGTCAAGAAGCTGCTGGGATCGTGTCCATGTTCAACGATGAGCGCAATGGCAAGCCCCGTTTTGGAATTCATAAGGGAGAAGGTCTCGTATTAGACGTATTCTCCGACCATGATGTCTTTACCAAGACACTCAAGGGATCTTGCTCAATTGGACATAACAGATATTCGACAACTGGTAGCAGCTCTCTTGCGAATATTCAGCCGTTCCACTTCAACTATACATCTGGCAACTTTGCTCTAGCACACAACGGCAATCTCACGAATACACGTGAGCTTCGCCACAGGCTCAAGTCAGACGGCGCAATTTTTCAGTCAACATCAGACAGTGAATTGTTCCTCCACTTGATCGCTAGAAGTAAACAGCAGTCTCAGATAGCACAAGTTCGTGAAGCTGTGCAGACGGCAAGGGGCGCATATTCGCTCGTAATGATGTCGGAAACAGCGATGTATGCCTCAAGAGATCCGCAGGGCTTTCGTCCGTTGTGCATTGGTCGCATCAAGCATGAACATGGATACGGCTATGTAATTGCTTCGGAGTCGTGTGCACTGGATATCATTAGTGCGGAGTATCTGCGCGACGTAGAGCACAACGAGATTCTCGTTATCGATCAGCATACAATAGAAACTGGCGAGTTTACATCGCACTATATCAACGAGTCGATGGAAACCTCACGTCACTGCGTTTTCGAATACGTGTATTTCTCACGTCCAGACTCAAAGATCTTTGGTCACGCAGTAGACAAGGTTCGCCGTAAAATGGGCAAGAACCTAGCAGACGAAAGCCCAGTTGCCTCTGCTAATCCCAACAACAAGGTCGTTGTGATCGCTGTACCAGATTCTGGCAATACAGCCACGCTGGGATATTCACGCGTAAATGACGAGCGATATCCGTCTCGATACGAGATTGGCTTAATCCGATCGCATTATGTTGGCCGTACATTCATTGCACCTGGACAAGACAATCGTCAGTTTAAGGTAAAGACCAAGTTCAACATTGTACGTGGAGTGTTAGAAGACAATACGGTTGTGGTTGTAGACGACTCAATCGTGAGGGGCACAACTTCAAATTCGCTTGTCTCGCTAATTCGCGAGGCCAAGCCTGCTGAGGTGCATCTGCGTATTACATCGCCCCCTGTGAAGCACCCGTGTATGTATGGTATGGATTTCCCAAGCGAAGAAGAGCTTATTGCTAATCACTTTGCTTCAGACAGCGATATTGCTCGTGAACTAGGAGCAGACAGTTTGCGTTATCTCAGCGTGCAGGGTCTTATGGATTCGGTGCCGCAGGGTCCGGGCATTGACTATTGCACTGCCTGCTTCACTGGAAGCTACCCTGTAGAAGTAGATCTTACTGTCACCAAACTAGCTACCGAAGAATGAGTGAGAACTTGCAGGACACTGAAGAGTCCATGCTACCAAAGACAACAAAGAACGGATGGTTATACATCTATCTTGTTGTGGCGGCGCTAGCGATTACAGCCGTGATCCTTGGTCAGCTGTATCGCGACACAACGAAGCCAGGCGAAGTGATATCACGAGACCGTAAGAAGTATGCTACGAACGTGGTCTATACGATCATTTTCAGCCAAATCCCTGCTGTGCGAGCAGACAGCATCATAGCTCGCATAACTAGCGAGATTGGTTCCGACACAACAAAGACAGACATGATCATTGGGTCGCCCATAACAGATCCATGGTGTGCCTCAATTGGTGAATACAAGCGCAACCTCAAGAAAGCAATGACCACGAGAAAGGTCATTCCCATCGGCAAACAGTCCATTATCGCCTCCATGATAGGGGGCTTACTTACCAAGAATGACTTGCCCGCCCGCCTTTACCTTGTTGGGGATCTTACCGGTAACGATGCAACGATGATTCTTGGCAGAACAGAAAGCACAGCAGCAGCGCTAGAGCTCCGCTCACGCATCATGGGGAAGGTGGAAGTCATCAACTTCATGGACACCACAAAGCCGGCCAACAAGGCCTATGTGGGCGTGTTTGAGAGGAAGAAGTTGGTAAGGGACTAGGGACGAGGTACTAGGGACTAGGGACTGAACGTCATTCCCACGAAAGTGGGAATCCATCCAACCGACTACGCTTTACAGCGCGAACACGCAGGATCGCCCCTACGATGGTTTCCTGTTCACCCCGCTTTCGTTGGATGGCATTTCCCGGGAACAACTGCCATTCCTTCTGCGTATCGCTAGTCTCTGTTAGCTACACTCTTACGTGTTATCACTGGCGGTGCGATCGTGTAGACATGTGTTGCATCATCGGTTTGTAGATCCCAATCATCAATGCGGATAGGGATGAACATCTTGCCGCCGTTAGCAGACGCTCGTGCCAACAGGTAGTCGAGAGAATCGGGAATTACTTGAACAAACCCGAATGTGGCTTCGCCTCCGGAGCTGGCAGAGCCAGCTGCTGAAATCGTCATGTTCTTGTTCTTATGATCGAATACTGTGTTGAAGTCAAACGAACCATACAGCTCGTGCACACGATCGTGATAGCACATGCGACGCCTTCCTTCGAACAGTTCATCTTCTTCACAGGCAAAGTTATAGGCAGCGTAACTGTTCTCACCGCGTTGCCCCATGCCCCTTTCTACTATGATTGGCTCGTCCTTACCATCGAATGATACATCCTCAAAGTAGAACGGCGCATCATTGGGACTCGACGTTGGATAGGCAACTTCGATTGTTACACCCTTTGCATCGATGTTAAACGTGCTTTCGTTGAATTCTATCTTCGGAGTATACTCGTTGCTATCAGCAACAAGTACTTTTTTGTGTGTAAACAGTTTTACAGGCAGGAGCTTCTCGGACATCCAAAAGCGGTTGGTCGTAACGATGTGTCTCGTATGATTCTTGGGATCTTCAAACGTAATCTCCGCAGGACCATAAGCACCATCATTCTCCATGATCAGCTACCACACAACGGAAACCTTATAACCCCGAATCAAATTCGTAGAGCTAACGCGCATTGCATCAGCTGAAACAACTGCTTGCTTATCTGCACAACCATTGCATGCAACAGCAATCATGACGATGGATATGATACGTAGTCATAGCATTGCTACATTCGATTACTAACAGATAACCGTCCCTCTCGTCCCTCACTACTTCCCTACGATCACGATCTCTGTTCTTCGATTAAGCCTACGCCCAAACGCGGTTGAATTATCAGCGATTGGTTTTGCTGCACCTATTCCAACTGCCTGCAGTCGTTTTGGTTCAACACCTCGTCGGATCATGTAAGCACGCACGGATTCAGCACGCGCGAGAGACAGCGCTTTGTTAGCCTTTACCGAACCTGTATTGTCTGTGTGGCCTTCAATACGCACAACAATATTGGGCCTACTCTTCATAAACTCGTATAGCACCTCAAGCTCCTCAACTGTATCGGGCAGTACTGATGATGCAATTGGAAAGAGAAGGTTTTCAATGATTACCTTACGACCCACTTCAACTATTGGTATTATCTGCCGCACTAACTCTCGTTTTTTGTCATCAATCACTGCAACATTTATAGAATCGCTACGAACTTTAGAATCGCTGCGGTAGTATATCGTATACAGGTTCGTCAAACGCTCCGAGTACTGATCGAGTATCTTTGAAAATGGCTGGTTGATGTCGAACGTAATCCCACGAGTACCCTCTGCAAGCTTAGGATACTCCTTGAGGCTTGGCGGAACTATGCAAAACACACGCATGCTTTGTTCGTTGAGGTACTCAACTAATGAGGCAGTTGAAAAGCGTGTTCGCCCACTGCCCCTCTCACCTGTTTGATGATAACCGGCATCCGTGATTAAGATTGCGACATGATTTGCAGATGGGCGAAGGCGTGTCTTGCTTGCATCGAAGAGGGCTTGCAACGCGTTTTCTTTTTCATCGAAACCACCGAAGGCTGATACCTTCGACATCCACCCGAGAAACTTTGCTATGGAGTCTGTTGGATCATACACCGCTTCTACAACGTCACTAAAGAGCACCAGACCTATCTGATAGTCAATACCGCGCTTCTGCAGATTACCTACAAATGACTGAATGTTATTGCGAATCCCATTGATATTGGGCTGCATCGTACCCGTTACATCGAGTACAAAAATGAAATCAACAGACACCCGCTCTTTAACGTCGATCTTCTTGATACGTGTGATTGGACGCTTAACGCCGTTCTCCAATACGTGCATCACAGAGGGGGCAATTGTATCCAACACTGAACACGTACCAGAACATTCAACAATGAGTCCAATCTCTGGGAAAGCAGAGAGCGTTACGTTTTGAATGGTAAGGTTAAGACCATCCAGAGGAGACATAACCCTTGACTTTTCTGCCTGTCGTTTGCGCTGCATGAGAGTGTCTTGCTGAGCGCAGACTACCGACGTTGCAACTGTACATGTTGCAAGAGCAAGGGACAGGAGAAAGGTCGCACACGTGGTGCGCATGATGCCTTAGAATGTTAGTCGCAGAACTGGGCTTATCATGAACATTGTGCCACGCTCGAATGGACGCACATCACGAAGGATCGTGTTGTACTTACCTTCCAGATAGAGCCACTGTCCAAGAATTGGAATGTATGCGTGTGCAAGTAGAGACTGATTTGCATACTGCATAGAAATACCAAATGGGAACGTGCTTTGATTTCGGTACTCGGCCTTAAGGAACAACCAGTCTGCAAACTCGTTTGGCTTCCAGAGGTTTAGCCCACCGATACCATCGAGAGCCAAATACGACCGCGTACCATCGTTCATAACTGCGGTTTCACGGATCTCATAATAATTTAGACCTGCATCAAAGCGGAAGAAGTTTTCAGGCTTTCGGTCATCCAACCACAGATTGTAGAAGAACGTAACCTGTCCAGTAGCGCGAATGAGGTTCGCGGTGTTCTTCAGCACCTGTTTCTCGTCATAACGATCGTCAAACGTGATGTTGCCTTCACGATCGGCATCAATTGCATTCATCACATATGTAGATGTATCAATGCTCTCCGTCAACTTTACAGGTACCAGTGGCAGCTCCGCGTTTATGCTCAATCCGAACTGCGGAGCAAACGGCATATTGAAATCGAGAGCACCCACGAACTTGCCACCATAACCAGCATCGAGCTTACGTGATGGGATGAAGTTCAGTACAGATGATTCATTCGGATTTGATGTAAGACGGTAACCGAATCCCAAGCGTGCGTTCAAGAGATACGGTATAGCGCGACGTGACTCGGGGTCATCATTGACGTAAAGTGGGCGTTGAAGTACAACTTTCGCCTCACCCGCATTCCAAAAGTGATAGCCTACTTGATCCGTGCCCATAACGTTTTTTACCCAGAACCCGGACTTACCGAGTTTGAGTGATTGTTCAAAAGCGGAGAGCAAGAACGAGTGATTAACATTTGTTGGCTGCAGGAAGCTAACAATGGCTTCTGCTTGAGGCTGGGAAGCTGGGACCGTAGTCGGTATGTCGGTATAGCAATACTGACGTGCCCGCTCGGATAGCTTGGAAAGAATGTTGGGAAGGTTCGCAGACATTTCTTGAGAAGTCATGCGCTCTTGACCGCACTCGACAATCAGCACTTCGTACGGATCCTCTGCGTTTGCTACCGGCTGGGCCGTAACCATGATTTTTTGCTGATCAAGACGGTCACGACGATACCCCAATACTCGGAATGCATTGAAGATTTTGGCCTGCAAGTCAGATTCGCAGACATACCAGCGAGGGAAATACTGCAACAACTCAGGATCAATGGACGTAAGACGCACATACACTGATGAGTCTGACTCTTGAGCGGTAGCAGATGATGGTCCTGAAATCAGGAACATCATCAGAAAGCCAAAGACTAGTATCGAACGGTTAATGATATTCTTCATGTTGAGTATTGTCAGAAGTTAAGGATGGCTCGAAGCGATGGCATAAACACAGATGCATTCTCCCACAGACGCGCTTCGCGGAAAACAGGAGAGAACATACTTACGTCGAGACGGAAACCAAGGTCATTAGAAGCTTGAACGTGCAACCAAATGTTGCCGAAGATAGCATCATCAAAGTACTGGAGAGATGCACCAAGCGGTGTACTCCAACTAGTGTTCATAAACTCTACCTTAGCCGACACACCACCATAGAACTTGTCGTTATACATCTCAAATTCAGTGCTATCAGTTTGATCTTGAGCTTGGTATGTTCGATCAGCCCAACGCTCGATGCCATAACCTGCTCCACCAAGACGCAGGCGGAATAGATTTGCGTCGTCTACGCGAAGAGCAAATGTGTAATGAATCTGGGCATGGTATCGGATGAGGAAGTCGCTGCCAAGGTTCGGCGAAAATGTTGCGTCTTTGTCGTAACGCTGATGCTTGGTTTTTGATGCATCACCAAAGACGTAACTACCCGCAACATTAAACACGCCAGACTCTGCGATAAGCTTGATCGGCACTTCGATAGATGTGTTTACACCAAAACCTGCGTGGGTCATTGAACGTTGATTGCCAAAAGCATTTGCAACAGAAGCCAAGCCGCTAGTAGGTAGAATGATGCCCAACTTTGCTTGACTCCAGATCGCATTTAGCGCTAAGCGTTCGCTCCATGTCGATGGATAATTCAAGTCTTCGAGGCCAGAGCGCAGCTCGAAGCCATATTGAGCAAGTTTCGAGTTGTATGTGATTACTTCCTTTTCAACTGGAACTTCTGTACCAGTTGAGTCAAACTCCATAACCGTAATTGTCTGCGGTGTTGGATCTGGGCGATACCTGCGATAGGAAATCAAATCAGGCGCGGAAATCGTTAATTCATTTGGACCATAATACGGTACTGGAATCCCGTTAGTGATCTTCATGAACTGCTGTACATCGTCTTCGTTTACTTGAACTGTATTGCCAAACGTTTGGCGTACAAATCGTGTGTCAAGGTCATCAATACCCTGTGCTTCAAGAGTTACATTCAGCACGTTATTCTGAATAACTTGATCCTTGAGAAACCCGTACATTTTATCATCATAACTTTTCGCCGAAGTAGGGGGCGGATCTAGACGTGTAAGCTCATAGCGTGTGATAACATCACCTGGGTTTACACCACGCAAGTCTCGAATGGTGTTGCCGGCAGGCTTGAATCGCGTTTTGAGGAGACCAATAATGACAAGATTATCGCCTGTCTCGCCACGCTGATACTTTGATGTGATGACGTAGGCACCAGAAAACAATTCGCTGAGGTATGCACGCTCATCAAGATAGAACTGGATAACGTCCTGTGCATCTCTGCTAGCGATATCATCAGGTGAGAAAGCTTCATCTTCAAGGAACGCATCAATTTTTTCCCTGTCCTGTGTCTTTCTTACAGCTTTCTTGATAGCATCATCGAGACCAACCTTTGAAGAAATGCGGTCCCTTGAACCTGTCTTATCAACCGGAGGCGGGTTCAAATATCTCTGTAAGTCTGTGAAGAGCTGACCCTCGACTCGAAAAACAGAAACATCTCCGTAGCGGTAATTCGATAATGAGCGGAGCACGCTTTTAAACTTGCCTACATACGCACCGTCATTTTGAGCATTCATAACCTGCACAGATGCCAGTGTTATGATCCCTAACGCTAGGATGCTAGCCTTGCGAATATTCATTCTTTTTCTCGCAGTTCGTATTAATTATCTGAATTCGGGTATTGAAACGATCTTGCTCTCTGTGACTAGAGCTCCACCAACATTGGCAGTAATTGCGAGCTCGATGTTGTCGCCACCGAACTTCATTCTCGGTCCTTTAAGCTGCAACGTCACTCTAAAGTTACCGCTGCCCTCAGGTTCGATCGTTGCAAAAACATTGTACTTGCCAACGCTTGGCTTATCGATCTTGACGTCATACTTGAGGTCTTTCTCTGAAGCCTTGACTGCCTTTCCAGATGGGTCGCAGTCAGTGGGCGGAAGAATAATTTCGATGCCACTAACAATGAGCTTCATAGCCTTACCATCCCAGCTTTCTTGGGATTTATCCAGAGCGATTTCAGGTGCTCCTTGACGGGCTTGATTAACTGTCTTGTCGTATAGTACAACGTCCTCGGTATACTGAGACCCGATAGGCTTGTAGCGCCACTTAACCTTGACGTTGAGCGAATTTGTACTCTTTGGTATACATGGCACTTCGATCTGAAGTGGGTTGGTACCAGGGAAGGTAAAGAGCTGACCATTAAGCATGTACGACATTACGTACTGATTTGCTGGAATCTCCCCACCAGCTGATGGCGTGATTGGCAAACGCAGCTTCTTACCAATCGTCACACGTTTGTCGAGCAGGTTGTCCAATGTGCTCTTGTTGGATAGCTCAGATGGATAGACCGCGATGGTCATCGCATTTTCTTCCGACACATCACAAAGTTTAATGTTCGTGAACTTCAGCGTATACGTCTTAGCTGAACCCGTCGTTGACACACCTTCAACGTGGATTTCGAATGGCTGGTTGCGTGCACCACCAGCTGCCTGGGCAGCTTGACCAAGCGGTACAACCTTAACAGCAACATCGCTCGGTGTTACAGACACAGAAGGAAGTTCACCGCGATAGTTGTTAACCGTAAATGGGATTACAACCATTTGTACGCCCGAGAGAACCTTCTGTGAATTCAACAAGTCGGCAACGCATGGTTCTGCTCGCTCAATTGTTGGCTTCTTCACAAACACTTCAAACTGGAACGTGGGGTTGTTCTGCTCCATTTGGTTGGCATCACCATGCAGAAGAACTGTGATATTTTTGAGCAGTTCCGCACGACGAAGCATGTCCGACTTCGACTTAAGTCCGATTTTGGCATGATCCATTGTTGCAACCTCAGCATCCATCTCCATGCTATACTGCTGGTATGTGAATGCATCAACCGTCTGGAACTTGCTGCACAATGCTTCTACCTTGCTTCCAAACGTTTGCTTCAGACGGTCTTCGACCTTTGCAAGTTGCTTACGCGTAAGTTGAATTGTACCAATGCTGATTACGTCCTCGGGATTGTCTGTCTTCGTATCGTCTAGACCAGACACACCAAGAATTGTATTTGTTTTCGAACTCAGATTTACACGATAGAGACCGGGCGACTTTTGCTTAAACGTGTATTCGAATACTTTGATACCACCTTCGAAAGCAATCTTATCGAGCGTGGTGAGATGTGGACTAAAACGAAAACTTGCGACTGTGGCCGCATCACCACCATAGGACAGCGAATCTGGTGTAATTGCTTTCAGAAACTCTTTTGTCTCACCGTAGGCATCGGAGATGGATTTCTTGCCGCTAAGTTTCGACACCACTTCATCCGTCTTCTGATTCAGCCACAGATCATTCAGCTTAAGCGTCAGGTTCTCAACCTGTGACGTCTGATTCAGTGAGTCAACGATCTTAAGATCTTGAACGTTGAAGAGCTGAATAATCTCCTTGATACGCTTTCGCTTGGCTGCAGCTTCATCAGGTAGATCATCGCCGAGGATATCTTTGATTTTCACTGTGGATACGCGCACTTGATACGTGCGCTCGTCCTTTGGTCTATCTCTTTCGGAAACGCTAGAAAGGATAGCTGGATCTAGCAGCGTGATTTCGTCCTGCGGCAAGGCATTTACACCGCTGGCTCCAAAACCAGTGTTAAGCTGGGCCATAACGGCCTCAACGATTTCCTCAGCTTCTTTTTGCTTACGGATAAGGTGCTCTTCGGCCTCGTCGCGCTCCACAATAATGATGAGGAGCTCGAGAATAACAGCCAAATACAACACGAAGTATACTTTTCCAGCACCACCCTTGGACATGCCGATCCTCCAATTATTCATTTGAACGGGGCACCATACCCCGCTCTTTTAGATAACGCCTAAAGACGTCCCCCTATTTTGCCGCAGAGATTATTTCTGTGACTTATCTGGTGTAACAACACCAACTTCTGCTTTTGGTGACAAGCTTGTTGACTTTACATCCTTTGCCTTCATCGAGCAGCATGAACCGCCTTCTTTCTTTGCACTGGCTGTTGAACAGCTGCCTGACTTATCAGATGCCGCTGTTGCCGTTGAGTATTCCTTTGAGGACTTTGCTGCTGTTGAGCAATGATCATCAGAGACCTTCTTTGCTGCTGTCTTTGTGGCACAGCACGATGAACCAGCCTTCGACTTTGATGCCGAGCACGATTCCCCGTTACCTGCAAAAGCAAACGAAACAGTAGCCAAAAGAGCAACTGTAATGGCGAGCATAGAGCGGATATTCATGATGAACTCCCAGAAAAGGTTATGTCTTGATGTGGATTTCTTAGCGTTAATCCGCCAAAATAGGATTTCACAAGCCTATTTTCAAAGGATTTTCAGTAGTAGTCAGTCAACTAATGTTAATAGTTTTACGTATTACTACGTACCTAATGACAACTCCCCTCGTCGGTTAATTCCGTCGAGGGGAGTGATTTATATACTTCGGTATAAACTTAGCTACATCCAGTTGTCGTGCCACAGTTTAGGCACATGGTGCATGCACCATTGCGGACAACTTGTGTGCTCTGACATTTCGAGCATGATTCACCGGTATAGCCCATGTTTTTTGGGTCCAGAGTTTTATGCTTAGCCCCGTCTGCGTCTATACTTGAAGAAACTGCCTCCATGACTTAGTTATATGTAGCAGCAGGTGTTATCACTTCTTGCGAAGGGGCTTCTGCAACAGCTGGAGCCGGAGCAGTTGATACGGCATCCTGGCTTTCAGCACCAGCGCCAATGCTACTTTGCTTCGAGTCTGCACCCGTTACGTGAACAAAGTCTGTCCTGTTGAGATAATCGTATCCAAGCGTGCGGAAGATGTAATCAAGAATCGATGTGGCATTCTTGATAGCTTCATGGCCTTCTACAAAACCGGCTGGCTCGAAACGTGTAAATGTGAAGGTGTCTACGAGCTCGTCAAGCGGCACGCCATACTGCAACGCCTTTGAGGCCAGAACAGCAAAGCAGTTGAGAAGCCCCTTGAACGAGGCACCCTCTTTGTACATGTCAATAAAGATTTCGCCTAACTGCCCGTCGTCAAACTCTCCTGTACGGATGTAGACTTTGTGTCCACCAACGGTTGCTTCGCGGACATAACCATGGCGGCGCTTCGGCAGACGTCTGCGCTCTGCACGTTGGTATACGCGCTCGACGATTACCTTCTGAATTGCTTTTTGATCTACTGTCTCGTCCCAGTCGTCTTGGTCTCCGAGCAAGACGAGTTCATCGAAGTTGTCGTTGCTCGCATTGAGCGGCTGAGATAGCTTTGATCCATCACGATAGAGTGCAATGGCCTTAAGCATCAGACGCCATGAGGCAAGGTGCACGTCGCCAACATTGTCCACAGTTGCATCGGCAGGCATGTTGATCGTCTTCGAAATCGCACCCGAAATAAACGGCTGCGCTGCTGCCATCATGTGCACGTGCGCCATATAATCGATGTAGCGCTCGCCACGTTTGCCGCACTTGTTCGCACAATCAAAAATGGCCAGATGCTCGTCCTTGATAGGCGGAGCCCCCTCGATCATCATGGTGCCGCACACATAGTCGTTTACATCGTCTATCTGCTTTGCACTAAAGCCCAATGAGGTGAGCATGTCGAAACCTGGATCGTCCAGTTGCGCAGCATCAAATCCCAGCTGACCACAAAGCTCTTCACCAAGGGTGTATTTGTTGAAGACAAAGCGCACATCGAAGGTGCTGTCGAGCTGACGCTCTACTGCTTCGATCGCCTCGTCTGTGAAGTTGAGCCCCTTTAGTGACGCACGATTGATGTGCGGGCACCCAACAAGTGATCCATGGCCCTTGCAGTACTTTTCGATGTCGTCGATTTGCTCTTCAGAATATCCCAGGGCACTTAGCGCCTTGTGAACAGACTGATTGACAATCTTGAAGTAGCCACCACCGGCCAGCTTCTTGTACTTAACAATCGCAAAATCTGGCTCGATGCCCGTAGTGTCGCAGTCCATCACAAGCCCAATAGTACCCGTAGGTGCGATCACAGTGGCTTGTGCGTTGCGATAGCCATGCTCTTCCCCAAGAGTAAGCGCCTTGTCCCACGCCATACGAGATGCTGTTACCAAATACTCTGGGCATATCGCATCGTCGATGCCAGATGGCTTGATCGTAAGGCTCTCGTACTCCTCGTCAGGTGTGTTGTATGCTGCACGCCTATGGTTTCGAATGACGCGTAGCATCGCGTCGCTGTTGTTTTTGTATTTCGGGAAGGGGCCTACATCGCGCGCCATTTCGGCGCTGGCAGCATAGCTTTCGCCCGTCATGACCGACGTAAGCGAGCCACAAATCGCAAGTGCTTCTTGCGAGTCGTATGGGATTCCCATCATCATAAGCACCGTACCAAGGTTAGCATAGCCAAGCCCCAGTGTGCGGAAATCATATGAACGCTGAGCTACTTCCTTGGACGGAAATTGCGCCATCAATACGGAAATCTCCAGTATAATTGTCCAGAGACGCACTGCATGGCGGTACTCATCTACCTTAATCGTCTGTGTGGCTTCGTCGTAGAAATGGGCCAAGTTGAGCGATGCAAGATTACATGCTGTATCGTCCAGGAACATATACTCGGAACATGGATTCGATCCGTTGATACGCCCATCATTCGGACAGGTATGCCATTCGTTGATTGTTGTATCAAACTGCAAACCCGGATCAGCACTCTTCCATGAGCTAACGTTGATCTTATTCCAAAGGTCCCGCGCACGCAATGTAACCGTCTTGGTTGCATCCGTCCGCCAAATAAGGTTCCATGGGCTGTCTGTAATGACGGCTTCCATGAAGTCGTTGGTTACACGAACAGAGTTGTTTGAGTTCTGTCCAGAAACCGTGTTATACGCCTCGCCTTCGTAATGCGTATCAAAGGCTTGGAAGTCAATGTTTGTATACCCTTGATCAATCAGTGCAAGGGTGCGCTTGATGATGTTGTATGGTACGCCACGATTAAGTGCACGCTGAATCAGCACGCGCAGACGCTCGTTGGTTGCCTCGTCTGTACCGGCCTCTGCTGCCGCAGATGCTATCTCTTGCATGAAGGTAGAAGCAATCTTAGAGCCAGCTACCAACGCAGCTACTTTCTCTTCTTCCTTGGCCTTCCATTCGATGAACTTTTCGATATCAGGATGGTCAACGTTCACGATCACCATTTTAGCAGCGCGACGCGTTGTGCCACCACTCTTGATGGCTCCTGCAGCACGGTCGAAAATCTTCAGAAACGACATCAAGCCACTAGAGACTCCGCCGCCCGAAAGGCGTTCGCTCTCTCCACGTAGGTTCGAGAAGTTCGAACCTGTACCAGATCCATACTTGAAGATCCGTGCTTCACGCGTTGCCAGATCAAAGATGCCCCCTTCATTCACCAAATCATCATTGACTGACTGAATGAAGCATGCATGGGGCTGTGGGTGCGTATATGCATCAGCCGAACGCGTCAGCTTCTTGGTATCTGGGTCTACGTACTGGTGTCCCTGTGCAGAACCCGTTATGCCGTATGCAAAGTTGAGTCCTGTGTTGAACCACTGCGGCGAGTTTGGTGCTGCCATTTGCTTGAGCAGCATGTAGGCAATTTCGTCGTAGAACGCCTGCGCATCCTCGGCTGTGTCGAAGTAGCCGTACTTCTCGCCCCACCAGCGCCAGCAGCCGGCCAGGCGGTGCACCACTTGGCGCACAGAATTCTCGGCTCCCGTGAGCGGGGCACCGTCGTCTGCGAGAATTGGCTTGCCTGCAGCATCGACCTGCGGTACACCAGCTTTGCGGAAATACTTCTGCGCAAGGATGTCGGTTGCTACTTGAGACCACGCCTCGGGAACTTCGATGTTCTCCATGCGGAAGATCTCTTTACCATTCTGGTTTCGAAGCACAGATTCTCGGATCGTGTACCCGAACATGTCGTATGGCGTGGTACCAGAAGTTGTAAAGCGGCGCGTAATCTTCATGCGCACTCTCCCATCATGAATTGTATCGGTAACCGGAAAGCCAACATCGTCCTACCACACAAAAGTTCATTTGACAGAGATGCTACCGCCGAGGTTGATGTGTGATCAACCCCAATGGGAACACGGGCTCTTCAATTGTGGGAAGGGATGTTGGAACGTTACGACGAAACAAAACGTGGTGAGTGCACTTCCTCTTTATGCTGCCGTGTTTCGTAGTAACTGTGGCAAACATAGTACGTTGAAATAGCTACGTCAATGCTGGCTGCGTTCGTGTGGATAAATACAGCGCAGGTAAATTTTTATCAACGGTATTGCATCTTTCAAAGTTGTTTTTTTGATCTGCGCCTGCCGTAAACTTGCAGCATATGCAAGAGCTCATCGACCTCCTTCAATCCCTTGACACACGGGCGTTGTACGCGATCAACCATGGAATGTCTAATCGCATCTTTGATGCGATCATGCCCCAAATCACAACCACGGCGTTCTGGATGCCGATCTATGTTATCGGCATTGTTGGTTTGCTCACACAGGGGGCTCGCACATGGCACCACGGAGGCGTCCGGCTGGTGACATGCGCCGTGGTGATGATGGCCGGAATTCTTGTGTTGGACCCAGTAGGACACCATCTGCTGAAGGAGGTTGTTGGACGTCCACGACCGTATCTGGTGCTGCCTGATATTCACAAGCTCATTGGATCTGGGGGTGGGTCGTTTCCATCCAATCATGCAATGAACAACGCATTCATCGCCTTCATCCTGTCGGCCTGGTTTCCGCGATGGCGCACGCTATTGTGGGGCGTTGCTCTGCTGATCATGTTTACGCGCCTGTATTGTGGCGTGCACTACCCAAGCGACATTCTCGGCGGTGCAGTGATAGGCGCCAGTGTTGCGTTCGCTACGGTACACGTGATAGGCAATCGATGGCCCAGATGCCTGAACGCGCAGCCCCCTCAATCGTAGCGGGCAAGCCCGTTGCTGTCCAATCACCTGCCAGCAGCAGGTTCTCTAGCTGGTCCATGAAATGATCTGCACGAATTCGTTGTGTGGTTGGCGTGAAGAGTGGCGTTGCCATTTTTTCTTTGATCACGAGTCCACGAATCAATGTTGCATGCCGGGCCTCAGGAAGTAGCTCGCGCAACTCGGCATCGCAATGACGGATAATCTCATCCTGAGATACGCCAACGATGCTATGTCCAGCACTCACAGTAAGGGCCACAAGGCCGCGTGCAATGCGACGTTTGTTGAACACCCATTGCACAGTTGTGCCCAGAGCAGCAAGAAGCTCGTGCGTCATCCACTGCTCGGTATACCACAGATAGAGGCTTACAATCGGGCTTGACTCAGGTGCAGCCGGAAAGGTTACTGGAGTTCCGGAGCTGGCGCACAGGCGCTCCAGTGCGCGTTGGGGTATGGCGCTTATGACTGCATCGACGTGATGGATCGTTCCGTCTGATAATACCACCTGCCTGCATCGATGGTCCGCGATGATGAGTCTGTCGACCGATGTACTGAGCTTGACGCTCCCTCCACGCGATGCGACCCATGAAGGCAGAGGCTCAATGAGATCGCTGAGTCCGCAGGTCGGGATCAATAACGACGAATCCTCCCGAGATCCCAGAAAGGCCAGCCTCATCACAGCTACAAGCAACTCGGCAGAGGCTTTATCCAGCGGAGCGTTCAAGGTTGCCAAAACAAGGGGCTCCCAAAACCTTTTCACAATATCTTCAGGCTGCTTGGCCCGGCGAAGAAATTCACTACACGTGCAGTCAGTAGTATGAACAGTACCTAGCGCAATGGCAATTGCAAGTCGCACACAGGCTATGCGTGAGGTAAACTGCACTCCGGACAGGCGGAGTAATCCGGCAACAACACCCAGCTTGCCCGGCAGAATCGAGGCATCAAGGACGCTTTTCGTGGCGCTTTTGTCTACAAATGCAACCTGCAGCGCCCGTTGTCTTTCAAGCAGGTGCTCGGTACCTAGGGCCTGCAAAACCCGAAGAAAAGAACTGTAGCAGCCCATCATCACATGTTGTCCGTTATCGATGTGATGTCCGCTCTCCCGGTCAATGAACGACCTCGCACGGCCTCCCAAATACGGACGCTCCTCGACCAGGAACACCTGGTGACCACGCTCCGATGCTTCAACAGCAGCCGAAATACCGGCCCAGCCCCCTCCGATGATGAGAATCTTCATTGTTGGCGCAATTTAGGGCCGTAATGCTGATGTACCTGCTCGCTGCTCGGTGTTCGCTGCTCGGTGTTCGCTGCTCGCTGCTTATATTCGCAGCCCCTGCGGAAGTGGCGAAATTGGCAGACGCACCAGACTTAGGATCTGGCGGGGCAACCTGTGAGAGTTCGAGTCTCTCCTTCCGCACAGCTTTTATTCATTGAAGCCCCCTTACGGACCTGTAGCTACCTTTTTGAGCAGGGGGCTAGCAGGAGACCCGCTTGGAACGCACACTGTCTACACTCGAGGGCTGCAAACGCGAAGTACGCATCAGCCTTAGCCAGTCAGAACTTAAACCACACTACGAAGAAGCCTACGTCCGCGCACAAGCTGGTATTACGCTACCAGGGTTTCGCAAGGGCAAGGTGCCTATCAACATCATCAAGCAGCGTTTTGGTAGAGATGTTGAGGCAGACGCACTCGAGACAATTGCTAATGCAGAGTTTCGTGCGTTTGCGCAGGCGGAGAAGCAGCGCGTTGTGGGCAATCCAGCATTGATCGATATTCAGAAGTCTCCAGAGGGTGTTGCCTTTGTGATCAAGTTCGATGTTATGCCCGACTTTGAACTTGGTTCGTACCGTGGGCTTACAATCGACCGTCCAATGAAGCTCGTAACAGAGGACGATGTTCAAAAAGAGATTGACCGTATTTGCCTTCGTGCTGCCACGTTTGATGCAGCAGAACAGGTAACCGATTCCATGCACGTGGTAACAGTATCGATGCACGAGCTTGATCGTGAGACATCGATGCCAATCATTGGAGCAGAACCACGTGAAGAGCGAGTTTTTCTCGACGACGAGAACGTAGATATGCATCTGCGATCATCACTTGCGAATACCAAGGTTGGAGATTCATTCCAATATGTTGCTGAGGCAGAGGATGAGAACACCCAGCCACCTTCCTATCGTGTAACGGTAACAGATGTTCAGAAGGTTGTGCCTGCAGAGTTCACAAATGAGTTCGCAAGCATGATCACCGGCGGACGTTTCGAATCAACCGAAGAGCTTCGATTTGATATCGAACGTCAGATCAAGGAGTACTTCGAACAAGCATCACAACAGAGCTTAGAAAATCAAGTTGTTGAGAAACTCGTTCAAGCACACGAATTCGAGGCTCCAGAGCCACTGGTACATGCAGTGATCCATCAACTGTTTGATGATTTCAAGCGTCGTAATGAAGGGGCTCCCGGACTCGACAAAATCTCGGCACATGATGTAGAGCACGAGTTCCGCCCAAGCGCAGAACGCATCGTGCGCTGGGAGCTAATTCGTGAGAAGGTTATCGAGGCCGAGTCTATCGGACTTAACGATGATGATCTGGAATTGGCAGGAACCCGCTTTGGTATCCCTGCAGATCAACTTCGTATGTTGATGCGTCAGAATGCATCCATCGAGGATCAGCTGCTTGCCGAGAAGGCCGTCCGAACCATCCTAGACTATGCAATCGTGACAGACGTCAACGTCGATTCAGAATAATAACTCACAGCTACATCACTGTAAGGGCACACCATGCACAACCAACTCGTCCCAATGGTCGTTGAGCAAACAAGCCGCGGCGAACGTGCATACGATATCTATTCCCGCCTCCTCAAGGAGCGTATCATCTTTATCGGTACTCCAATCGATGATATGGTAGCGAGTTTAACGATAGCACAATTGTTGTTCCTGCAGAGCGAAGATCCAACCAAGGATATCTCGCTGTACATCAACTCCCCCGGTGGAAGTGTTACAGCCGGTATGGCGATTTACGATACGATGCAGTTTATCAAGCCGGACATCTCGACAATCTGCGTTGGCATGGCAGCTTCGATGGCTCAAGTGCTGCTGTGTGCAGGTGCAAAGGGTAAGCGGTATGCACTGCCCCATTCACGAATCATGATGCACCAGCCATTAGGGGGCACTCAGGGCCAAGCAACAGATATTGAGATCTACACAAAAGAAATGCTGCGCATTCGAGATATGCTGTATGGTGTGATCTCTGTACATTCGGGCAAGGATTATGAGACCATTAAGAAAGATGCCGACCGCGACAACTATATGTCGCCACAAGAGGCTCTCGATTATGGCCTCGTAGACAAGATCTTAGATCGCACAGCCTAACACTCTACGACTACATGCAAGAAAATTTGAACTGTTCATTCTGTAATCGTAACTCACAAGAGGTCACCAGCCTCATTGCGGGCAAAGGCGTGTACATCTGCGATGTTTGCGTACAGAACTCGGTTGATATACTTCGTAAGAATGCACCTACGGGCCAGCTTCGGACTGATATATCAACGCTGCCTCGCCCATCAGAGATCAAGCGTCAGTTAGATGAACACGTGATTGGACAAACCGAAGCAAAAGAGGTTCTTTCCGTTTCTGTGTACAATCACTACAAGCGCATTCAAGCGAAGAATCTTGTTAGTGCATTTGACGAAGTTGAGATCGAAAAAAGTAACATCCTGCTCCTAGGCCCTACCGGCACCGGAAAGACCCTTCTTGCACAGACACTAGCCCGTATTCTCGATGTGCCATTCGCCATCGCAGATGCAACAACGCTTACCGAGGCTGGTTATGTTGGTGATGATGTTGAGTCGATCATCGTTAATCTGCTACAAAACGCAGATTATAACGTAGAACGCGCAGAACGTGGCATCATTTACGTTGACGAGATCGATAAGATCACGCGGAAAAGCGATAGTGCGTCGATTACACGCGATGTATCAGGCGAGGGCGTTCAACAAGGTTTGCTCAAGATCCTTGAAGGTACGGTTGCCGGGATACCTCCGAAGGGTGGACGTAAGCATCCCGAACAGCCCCTTGTGTATGTGAACACGCGCAACGTGCTATTCATTTGTGGTGGAGCTTTTGAAGGACTCGAAAAGGTTATCGCAAAGCGCAAGCGTCCGACAACGATTGGTTTTACGGCACCAACTGCCGCCACGGTAGAAGAGTCGATGGAGCTCTTAGGCGATGTTGAACCGGAAGATTTGATGAAGTTTGGTTTTATACCGGAGTTTATCGGACGTCTGCCGGTTGTAACAGCATTGCATCCGCTTACCGACGAAGCAATGCTCGATATTCTCACGAATCCAAAGAATGCCATCGTTAAGCAATACCAAAAGTTGCTCCTTCTTGAAGGTATAGAGCTGCAGTTTGAACATGAAGCGCTCATAGCACTGGTTCATAAGGCTCAGAAGCGTCGCACTGGGGCTCGCGCATTGCGCGGTGTGATGGAAGAGGTGATGAATCCTATCATGTTTATGCTACCCGATGTGCCCGGTGTTCGCAAGTGCATTGTTACGCGAGAAGTTGTAGAGCGCGATGCGTCGCCCCTTCTGGAACTCAGCGAACAGCCCGCAGCAAGAGCGTCTTCGTAGATCTTATGATCGTCGTGGTGGCGTATGCACAAACAACCCAGCTATTGCGCCAGCAGCCCAGACGCCATGGATAATAGCGTAGATAAGTGGCGCGAACAACATCGTGGTTAATGCAGTAGGCAACCCACCATTCCATTCTTTGGATGTCGAAAGAGTATGGAGTGTGCTAAAGACGCATACAGCCGAGTACAGGTAAACGGTATAAAAGAGTGGCTCGATGCTCATAACTCCTAAGGCCCACATCGAAAGCAGCGCTACGAGCGCGAGAAAGCCCAGGATAGGTATGGCTTGGCGCGCATGCAGCGACTGCGGATACTTGCGTAGCACGGCAGACTTCCACCATCCATAGCGCCATCGCTGCCGTGCAAGCCCCTTGAGTGTTGGGCGAGCCATGGTGTAAAATATTGGCCGCGGCAACGAATACACACCCGCGCCGAGGCGCGTTGCACGATAGTCAAAGTCGAAGTCTTCGTTTGTCAGCAGTGATTCATCATACCCGCCCAGCTTGTCCCATACGCTTCGGCCGTATGACGACATAGCCGCATGAGCAACTTGCACGGGACTCGTAAGATGCGTACGCGAAGCACTCCCACCCGATCCCAGCTTGCTTGATGTAAGCACGCTGATGGCTTCTGCTACGGGGCTTGCACCACCAGCAATAATCCTGATACTGGGGCCCACGAGATCAAAGCCTGGCAGCTGCAACGATTCGACAATGCGCTCAATGTAGTCGTCGGAGATGCGTGCATGACAGTCCACACGTACAATCACATCACCGCGTGATGCCTGCACTGCTGTGTTGAGTCCACTTGGAATTGTCTGATTTGAGTTTGGCACCACCTGCACTGCGAACGAGTACTTGCGGGTGTTCACAAGTGATGCGATGTGCTCACGTGTTCCATCGTTAGACATACCGTCAGCAATTACAACCTCGAACGCCCCCTGATAACTCTGCGATTGCAGATTGTCAAGAATGTGCTCGATTGTGTAACGCTCATTCCTACACGGAATGATAACAGAGACAAGCGATAGGTTTAGTGCCGACATGCGGCAAATATACCCATGCTACTTGGCTACAATCATCGCTTGATGAGCACGCTCATCATTAAGCGTTAGTTGCACCATATAGGTACCGCTTGGCAATGCAGCTACTTCAAATACATGCTCATAGAGACCAGACTCTTGTGCCTCATGAACAATCGTAGCTACGTGAAAGCCAAGATTGTCGAAGATCTCGAGTCGAACATGATGCGCGGCACGCAGCTCGTAGCGTATGATAGCATTCGACTGCACAGGATTTGGTGATATCGGCTGGAAGGTCCATGCAGACCCCTGCTGTACGGACTCTTCCGAATCCACAGATGTTGTGCCACTCTTGATAACCTTCACTGTTGAGAAGCTGCCAAAGAGGATGTCTTTAATCGCAGCCTTCTTCGCACCAAACCACTGCTCAAGCACAGATGCATAGATCTGACGGAAATCATACTGCATTTTGAGATTGCCGTTGTCGAGGTTCTTCATGTCAGGATTTGTGCCAATGATGCCATCCTGCACAGGCACACCAAAGAACATCATCGGTGCGGCCGTACCGTGGTCTGTGCCAAGACTTTGGTTGGATGCAACACGGCGTCCAAACTCGGAGAACGTCATCGTCACAACTCGGTCTGCTATGCCAAGTGCCTCGATGTCACGCTGGAATGCCGTGATAGCCTCGGATACCATTTGAAGAAGATTGGCATGCGTACCCGTTATGGTATCATCTGCACCAACTTGCGATGCATGAGTGTCAAAACCTCCGAGCTGCACAACGTATACACGCGTCTTCAAGCCCCCTGCCACAAGGCGTGCTACGATCTTGAGCTGGTCTGCGAGACGATTGGACGTTGGATAGGTGAACTTATTCTGTGCTTTGTCTGCGGCAGATTTAATCACTGCGCTGAACTGGAGAGACTTCATTTGCACTTCACGCACATACTTGATGTTCTCGGCTGCCAACTTCGTTGATGGAAGATCGTTGCCCGGCGCATCTGTGCCGCTTACGAGTTTGTAGAATGTCTCGGGATCTTGCAGGGCAATACCCATTGACTGATGCTGATAGCCTGTAAGCGCAAGGCCTACTACCGGAGCCATTTGGATCGCAACCGGATCGGGCATCTTGGTGTTAGGATAGCCTGTAGGGTAATCAGGGTACTCCGTGTTGAGATAGCGTCCAATCCAGCCTGTGGTTTCATTCACATTCGAGGCGCTACCACTCATCCAGATGTCTGTTGAGCGAAAGTGCGACAGGTTTGGATTCGGATACGTCACGCCCTGCACAACATTCATCTTCTGCTCCGACCAGAGCTCGTGAGCCCCTTTCATCACTGGGTGAATACCTGTTGCGTTGCTGAGCTTGAGAACCTTGTTCTCTGTAATAGCGATGTTGCTACGAAGCGATTGGTAGGTTCCGTACTCGCTCAATGGTATAACCGTGTTGAGGCCGTCGTTACCACCGTTCAACTGCACAAGCACAAGTACGCGGTCTGTCTCAGCTTCCACATTAAATAAGTCGTTTACCACCGGGCCATCAAATGCCTGCAGAGGAATGCCATTGAAGAGCATGGGAAGTGCAACAGCGCCGGAAGTGCGTGCGATAAAAGATCTGCGCGATAAACGAGTAGGTGTGTTCTTGTTCATGGTAGCCCCCTTACCCTAATTGATATTCCGCCGTGCGGAAGAGGTAGCGGAAAAGTCTGTCGAGCGGCGTGCGGACGGCATTGAAGTTGGCATTTGTTGGGTTTGCCTTGTAGGCATTCCAGAGTGTTGCCCACTCGTAGTAGCGTCCGCCATTCATGAGGATCTCCTCGGCAAGCATCATCACGGTTGACTCAACGAAGGGGGCTGCAAAGAGCACTTCATTGATCTGCTCGATCATGCCAAGGGAATCTTCCGAACCGCTTAGCTTACCCACAAATGCTACTGTATCAACGATAGGCTTGCGACCCAATGCGTTGTTATTCGTGAGAAGCGCATCGGTAAAGCCATTTCGTAATGGTAGCGTTGCCGTTGTGAGCCACATGCGATAGTAGTCTGGCGCTTGATAGTAGGCTTCAAATCCCGCCACACTTGACGGTTCTACGAGATCCATCTGTTGTGCTCCAAGTGCAGTTGTAAAGCCTTGGAAGTAGCGTCCGACAAGTGTTTGGTCTGTGATGAGTGTCCATGACGGGAATGCTCTGCCAAGCCCAATCACAAGATCTGCCGGACTCCGCAACTGGCATCCACGCAAGTTCACATCAAAGAAATGCTCCGAAGACAGAAGCTTTTTGAGCACTGGTCCAACGTTCCAACCATTTGAACGGAGGTCCTTAGCAAGGGGCTCGACAACCTTTGTTCGGACCTCATCGGTGATATCACTGTTTACAAACCAGATGTAAAGTTTCTTAACAATGTATTCCGAAGTGGCATTTTGCTCGAAAATCATGTCGAGCATTTCATCGATTTCCTGGACAGCCCCTTGCGGGGTTGAGCGGCCTTTGATGACGCGATTGCCGTAGCGGACAGAAAACTGCTTATCTGTTGTGTCGTGATTCGTCGCAACAAATACAACATTGGGATTGTCGGCAAACAATGGTGGATTACGCGGCTCGTTATCCCGGAAATCACGGTCATTGGCTGTAAGAACAAGGTCGCGAGTTCCGAAGTCGCGCCAACCTGTTAGAACTTTTGCCGCGGCACGAACGTCTTGCTCCGTGTATGTGGTGTAATCACCTTGCGATATTTCTGGCCCCTTACCAATTGAAAAAAGCTCTTGGAGCTCGCGGCCATAGTTCTCGTTCGGACTGCCCTTGGTATTCACGTTTCCGTTGAGGTAGCGAAGCATGGCGGCATCAAGCGTAACGCGACGCGCCATGCTCTTAAAACTGCCGAATGCATTCGCGCGCATGAAGGCAAGAAGCTCCCAGGAGAAAATGCCATTCTGCACAACCGACATCTCGGTTGCGAAGTGGTTGGACCAAAACAGCGTCAGCTTTTCCTGGATCGAGGGAGCATGCGTCATCATATGCGACGTCCACCAGATCTTGGTCAATCCATTGTAGTATTGAGGCCCCTTTGTTAGGTCGTACGCAGTAGACGTAGTTGGGTCGTTTCGATCCGAGCTCACAACAGTCTTCGTAAAAACCTGTCCAGGATCTGGAATCCATTTCGAATTATCCGTTGGGTTGAGCGGCGGTGCTGGCGCTTTCACCGGTGTAAACAGCGCGTCAACTGTCTTTGATACGCCATCGACTACGACTTTGTCAAGTTGTTCGAGGGTTACACCAAAACATGCCCTGCGCATGAGGTGCGCTGCTTCACGCCGCGTCCATTGTCCGCGATAGGGGTCGAGCATTGCCATAAGAATTCCGGAAAGATATACGTACTTCCAAAGATCCACCTAGTGCTCTCAAAGTTACAACCTCTACCGAGGTTTAACTCAAACGAAACGCAGAGGTAATTTGCGCCCAATGCAGAAGCACACCCGCGAGATCATTCTCTCAAATACCCTAACGGTGTTTAATACCGTTAATGTGAGCATTATAGCCCTGCTCTATGCGGCCCTGCAGTTTACTGGTGACTCGCGTTTGCTGTGGGACGGCCTTGGTGTAGGCATTTCTTCGGCCGTGAACACCGTGATGTCGATTCTGCAGGAATACAGGGCCCATCAAGCCCTAGAGAAGATCTCAGTGCATGCCAAGTTGCCGGCCAGCGTGTTGCGCTCGGACGGGATTGAGCGTATTGATGCCGACCTTCTGCAACCTGGCGACGTTGTTCGCGTCATGCGGGGTGATGTGGTCCCGGCAGATGGTACGGCAATACGTGCCGTTGATTGCCAGCTCGACACATCGATGCTTACCGGAGAATCAGATCCGCTTTCTGTGTGTGCAGGCAACAACATTTCAGGGGGCTCATTCTGCGTGTCGGGTCGGCTCGATATGCAGCTCACAGCCGACCGCGAACACACGCTCTCCGGCAGAATCGAATCACATGCGCACAAGCTGGATCTTACTCCCTCGCCTCTGCAGAAGAACGTCAATGCCATCTTTGTTTGGTCATTCGCGATCGCGGGGGTGTTTGCTGTTGTCGATATTCTGCGCAATCCGAGTTCAATGCTGCAGGATGTCGATGGTATTCGTCGCGCAGCAACACTTGTGTTGGGACTCATTCCGGAAAGCCTGATACTGCTATCAACGATTACGTTCATCATCGGCACAATTCGCATACGTAAGCTCGGAATCATCGTGCAGCGTCTTGCCGCTCTTGAGTCGTTTTCGCAAGTAACGGATGTTTGCTTCGACAAAACCGGAGCGCTCACAACGAACGAACTTGATGTAGATGCTATCATACCTATCGGTACAACCTCTTTGGTCTCGGTTGAAGATGAACTCTACACATTCGCCTGGGCTCTGTCAGACGAGAGTCAGATCATGCGTGCTTTGCGAACACGAGCCCCCTCTGCAGAAACGCCTGAGGTTGTCCAGCAGACATCGTTCTCATCGTCAACAAAGTTTAGCGCACTGCGATTTGCTGATGATAATGCAACATTTGTCCTTGGAGCCCCCGAAGTTGTTTGCACTCCAGCACATCCGTTGTGGGAGTCCATGCACGATGCATTGGCTACAAAAAACATGTTGCATCATCGCAGCGTTGTCTTTGCCCGCTCACAGGGTCATGACAACCCATGTGGTGCACACAGAGCCCCTTTGTTGGGTGGTGTTAAACGACACACTACGCCATGACGCGCAATCCACCATTGCGATGTTCCATGCGATGAACATCACAACACATCTTCTCACGGGCGACAAACAAGACACGGCAGAGGCAGTTGTACAACAGCTCGGTACACCATCGTCTGCGATGTCGATTCATGCGCGGTGTACTCCGCAGGACAAGTATGAGATCGTTGATGATCTCTGCTCACGCGGACATGTGATCATGATAGGCGATGGCATCAATGATATTCCAGCACTGCGTCGAGCAGACGTTGGTGTAGCCCCTTCGCAGAGCTCTTCGGCAACAAAGCTCGTTGCCGACATTGTCCTTGAGCAAGGGGGCTTTGCAGACTTCCCCGCCATGATCAACGAAGGACGCACTGCCGTTCGAACAGTGCTTACGGTGTCGACAATGTTCCTTGTCAAGAACGCTCTACTCGTGCTGCTTACACTTGGTTCATGGCTTGCAGCATTCCCCTATGTGTTGAGTCCGCGAAGAGGAGCACTCCTGAGCATTATCGGCATCGTTGTGCCATCAATCTGCGCATCATGGTGGCCGCAACGCGGAGTAGCAGCCACTCGGTTCTTTGCGGAGCTATGGCAAACAATGATCGTTGGTACTCTAGGTGTGATGCTGTCATACGTGATAACAACACAACTCTTCCTCTCCCATGAGCACTTCACGATCATTGCCGTGTTCTCTCTTCTTAGTTCACTGCTTACAATCTTCGTTCTGGACTCGCACACGTTCATGGTAGGCTATGTTGCCGTTTCGGTTGCAAGTCTTGTGATTGTCTCGCTGCTTATGATTATTCCCGCTTCGTTGCCCATACTCTCACTCGTGCAGCTCTTCTACGAGATCGGTGGAGCAGGCACCAGTGCCGTACTGCCGTTACTTATCTGCGCTGCACTGTCGATTGCTGTCACAAGCATTATTGTTGACTCACTCCGTTGGGTAGTTTTGCCACGGTTCCACCGATCATAGCCCCTCCCGTGTCAACTCGCAATATTCGGCTCATCGTAATCCTCACTGCGCTTGTGGTCTTGCTACCATCACTTGGCGCAGTGCGTCTCTTCGACTGGGATGAGATCAACTTTGCCGAGAGTGCACGCGAGATGCTCGTTACCGGCAACTACCTACAAGTGCAGGTAGACTATCGTCCGTTTTATGAGAAGCCCCCTCTCTTTATCTGGATGCAGGCGCTCTCGATGCAGGTCTTTGGCATCAACGAGTTTGGGGCTCGATTCCCTAACGTCGTGATAGCCATCGCAACACTTCTCGTTGCACTCTCAATCGGTACGAGTGTTTATTCACGTCGAATGGGCATCCTATGGATGCTCTGCTATGCGGGTAGTGTGCTGCCGCACTTCTACATGCGATCGGGCATCATTGATCCCGCGTTTAACCTCTTCATGTTCCTTGCGATCTGGTGGATCTATCGCTCCGTCAGACAGCCATCTGCGATTCGCTGGCCCCTTGCAGCAGGAATTGCCACGGGGCTTGCAGTGCTTACGAAAGGTCCGGTTGGACTCGGACTCGTAGGCCTTACCTCCATCGTTGCGTGGCTTGTGACGCATCGGAAGCGTCAGCGCTTTCCATTCACAACCCTCCTGATTGTCCTTGCAATGTCTGTTGCTATTCCATCACTATGGATTGGCGCGGAGTACCTTATGCATGGCCCCACCTTCATGCGTGAGAACCTTGCCTATCAGTGGCGATTGTTAACCACCGGCGAGGCCGGACATGCCCAGCCATGGTACTACCATCTTGTTGTCGTAGCTATCGGCTGTTTTCCTGCATCAATCTTTTTCTTGCAGGGGGCTCGCACCACCCCTGAAGATGATCAGCATCAACGTGACATGCAGCAATGGATGATCATGCTCTTCTGTGTTGTGATGGTAGTCTTCTCTGCTGTTACTACGAAGATCATCCACTACAGTTCGATGTGCTACCTGCCCCTTACCTTCCTTGCGGCAAGGGCGCTAGAACAGTTTGTTTCCGGACGTCGTACATCGCTCACTCTATTGCAAAGGGGCGGACTCATTACCGTGGGCAGCGCGTTGTCGGCCGTGTTCTGCATCGTGCCCCTTGCATTCATGAACAAAGAGTGGCTACTGGGGCTGCCAACGTTTCGCGATGGGTATCTGCGCGCTGCGATGAGCCGGGATGTTTCGTGGGTAGGTATTGAACCATTCATCGGCAGCTTGTTGCTTCTTGGGACGATCATAATGATCGTTACGATACAGCGTAGTCAGCGCGTTGCCTTTGCCTCGCTCTTTGGCGGCGTTATCCTTACACTAACGCTCTTTCTTCCCTTCGTTGCGCCGCGCATTGAAGCATACACGCAAGGGGCTGCACTGGACTTCTATCAATCACTTCGTGGAACGCGGCAGACCGTAGAGCCCCTTTCCATGAAGAGCTACGCCCACTTGTTCTACACGCAGAAGCTGCAGGAGCTGGCTGGCGTTGCACCAACGTGGTATGTATGCCGAATCAACAATGTTGGTGAGTGGCAGTCTGATACATCCAAGCAGATCCTTGACACCACCGGGGCATTCGTCATTTTCCGTCGGACTTCGCCTCTGCAGCAGCCCCGTACCCCGTGAGTTCAATTGTTTCGTAGTTCTCAAGAGAAGTTTCAAGCTTTAACTGAACTGTAAAGCTGCCCTTCTTTGTTGGCACGTACTCAACCTCAACAGTAACCGGCTTGCCTTTTTCAGAAGTCATCGTAGCATCCGAAACAACGCGGAGTCCGTCGGTAAGGGGCACCGGACGAATAGTTACCGGTCTATCAACAAACGAGTTAACCGTAACCGTTGCCCGTGTTGGTTGTCCTGCGACGCCTGCATTAAATCCCAGAAAACTCGATGACAGCTGAATCGGACGTTGTATCTCGGCACGCAACTGCAGCACGTGCGACCCAGTCGAATCATTAGCAAATACAGTTACGTACTTCGAGATTTTGCCACTGCCGGCGGGAAGATTCAGTGTTACATTCATAGCCGTTTCCTCGCCAGGCTGCAGCGTGTCTTTCTCAATTGGCGCAGTTGTACATCCACACTGTGGCCGTACGTCTTTGATGATAAGTACCTGATCACCGAGATTCTTCAGAGGAATTCGCGCCTTTACAGACTGCACGTTTGTGATTGGACCTTCTGGTGTTATACTTCCCCAATCCTGTTCCTTTTGCATCTGCAATAGGGGTTGAGCAAGCGAAGCAGTGGCGAGGAGAGAGAAAAAAGAAATCAAAAGCAATGCACGAGTCTTGGTCATAGGTACGTCTTCATCGTAGATTATGAAAATGATATCAGCAACGACTTTCACCTACCTCGTGTCGGCAGGAATTGCCATCACGATTTCGCTATTCGGATTGTTCAACACAACAGTTGAGCAACCTGTAGTTGCAGATAAGTCTCCCGTAACTGGCGTAAACCTAACTCCACTTGAGAGGGCTGCACGCATTGCCCGTTCGGGAGGGGTTGATTCGTCGTACATTGAATTGCTACTCGCCGATAGTCTAACAGCATTCGATGCAAAATACGTGAAGAACAACGTAACAAACTTTGCATCAAAGGCTGACTATTCACACAACTTCACGGCTGAATCGGTACAAAACGTGCATGCTTTTGTGAAAACGCATGACTCTGTGTTGCAACGGGCATATAAACGGTACGGAGTGCCGCCCAATGTGGTCGGTGCTCTCATGTGGGTAGAGACTAAGCATGGTCGCATAACAGGCAAACATCATGTGCCAAGCGTATACCTTTCCGTTCTCCTCTGCGGCGAGCCCGAGTATGTTGAATCGAATACTCAAGTTGTTTTAAACGCGAAAAGTCTCGACTCTTCAAAGCATGATAGTGTTTACAAGTATCTCGAGCAACGAGCGAAGAAGAAAATCAACTGGGCAACATCCCAGCTCAAGGCACTAGCTACAATCCAGAGGAACAAAACCATGAATACGCTCACATTACGTGGATCGTGGGCTGGCGCTTTTGGATATACACAGTTTCTGCCGTCGTCATATTTATCATGGGCTGCTGATGGTAGCGATGATGGTCTCATCAATCTCTATGAATTCGACGACGCAATTTTCAGCGTTGCCAACTACCTCTCTACCAATGGCTGGGGCACAAGCGAAGCCGAGCAACGCAAAGCGGTTCACCATTACAACAACAGCGATGATTACGTTAATGCGGTTCTGAAACTTGCGAAGATGAGTGCCGAGTAGGGGCGAGCCACCGGCTCGCCCCTACTCGCTACTCGCTGCTCTATCCCGCCAGCTCTTCTGCCTGCTTCACGAAGTTCTCGATGAACGTTAGGCCGTTGTGCCAGAACGTTGGGCTGGTGATATCCAGTCCGAATGGTGCGAGGAGTTCTTCCGGACGCTTCGAGCCCCCTGATGAGAGGAGTTCGATGTATTTGTCTGGGAATGACTCAGGGCTTTCGAGATAGATCTGATAGAGTGCCAGCACGAGGAGTTCGCCAAACGCATAGGCGTAGACGTAGCCAGGTGTGTGGATGAAGTGAGAGATGTATGACCACCATACTTCGTAGCCCGATGTGAACTCGACGCTGTTGCCGAATTGGTCAGTTTGGGTTTGCAGCCAGATCTCGTTCATCTGGTCAAGGCTAATCTCTCCTGCGCTGCGACGTGTTGTGTGGACGGCGTTTTCGAAGCGGTTCAGGGCTACCTGACGGAACACGGTGGCAATCATTCCGTCGAGCTTGGACATGATAAGCGCAAGCTTCGACTGATCACTCGTTGTTGCTTCGAACATCTTCTTAAAGGTGATCATCTCACCAAACACGCTCGCTGTTTCAGCGATGGTGAGTGGTGTGTCCATGAGCAAGGGGCCTTGCTGACGTGACAGATACTGGTGTACACCGTGTCCAAGCTCGTGCGCAAGTGTCTGCACGTCGCGGCTTGTACCGGTGTAGTTCATAAACACATACGGATGCACGGATGCAATGGTACCTGCACTGTATGCGCCAGAACGTTTACCCTTCTTGACGGGTCCATGGATCCAATTCTTCTCAAAGAACATCGATGCGATGTCACCAGCACGCTTGTCAAACGATGTGTATGAATCAACAACGATTTTGCGTGCTTCTTCCCAGGTGTAAAAGTCAGAATCTTCTGTTACAGGCGCGTAACGATCATAGTCATAGAGTTTGTCGAGTCCGAGCAGACGCTGCTTTAGGGCATAGTAGCGGTGCACAAGATCGTAGCGAGAAACAACAGCATCAACCAAGGCCTGCACTGAGGCATCGGAGACTTCGTTGGACATGTTGCGGCTTGATACCCATGTTGGGTACTTGCGTAGACGATCGTTGACTTCGCAATCGCCGATGATTGTATTGAACACGTAGGCGTGTGTCTTGGCATCGGTCTTGAGTCCGGCCGACAACGTCTCGGCTGCTTCCTTACGCGTTGCGCGATCTGCATCATAGAGCATCTTCGTCATCTGCGCTATCGTGAGCTCTTGTCCGCGGAACGTAAACATCTTTGCATTCGATATCTCATCATGCAGACGTACCCATGCAAAACGTGATGAGACACCCTTAGCAGATAGCGCTTGCTCGACGTCTTCGCTGAGGGTATGGGGCTTATAATCCATCACGCGCTCGAGCCAATGCTTACGGCTTGCCATTTCAGGCGCTGCGAGTAGTTCGCTGATGCGTGCTTCTGAGAGAGCTGATAGTTCGGTATCGACAAAGATCAGATGTGACGAAGCCTTGCTGAGCGTTTCCGTAACACGCTGCATCAGCTTTCCGTATTCAGGATGCTCGGAGTCGGTTGACCATTGCAGGTGCACGTATGAACCCATGCGGCCGTAGTTCTCAACGAGCTGCTCATACTCCTGCACCATCGTCATGAAGTCGGCAATCGAGAGCGTCGCAAACTTGCCATACCAGCGATCACGGAAGTCCATAGAAAGCTGCTCGATCGTTGCAAGGTCTCCACCAAGCCCCTTTTCATCTGTCGATGCATACAGGTCTGATAGATCCCAAAAGATGTTCTCTGCGCCGTTTGTTGCTGGTGTTTCTGCCATGGTATGATACGCGATACCTATCGCGTAGTAGTAGTATGTAAATATGTTTGCCGTAAAGAGTTTTACGGCACGATGCGGTAGATCATCCGCGGGAATGGAATCACCTCGCGGATGTGCTCTGCACCTGTGATCCACTTTACCGTGCGCTCAACACCCAGGCCAAAGCCTGCATGCGGCACAGAGCCGAACTTGCGCAAGTCGAGGTACCACTGGAAGGCTTCTTCCGGCAGGTTCTCATGACGCAGACGCTCTAGGAGCAGATCGTGATTGTCTTCGCGTTGTGAGCCACCGATGATCTCGCCAGCCCCTTCCGGAGCAAGCATATCCATAGCAAGTACGACCTTCTCGTTTTCGGGGTCGCGCTTCATGTAGAACGCCTTGACCTCTGTTGGGTAGCGGTGAATGATGCACGGACGATCGAACTGCTGCATGATCGCCTCTTCCTGCGGAGCACCGAAGTCCTCGCCCCATGGGAAGTCGATTTGGATCTCCGAACCATCCGACTGCTTGCGGTTGAGCTTGACGTTGTTGTTGTTGAGCCAGTCTACGGCTTCGGAGTACGACATACGATAGAACGGACGTCGCACGGCTTCGAGCTTTGAGACGTCGCGTCCGAGCGTTGCGAGCTCACGCTGACAGTCCTTTACGCATGACTGCACGATATACTCAACAAGGTCTTCGGCAAGATCCATGTCGTCGTTCAGGTCAAAGTAAGCCATCTCCGGCTCTACCATCCAGAACTCTGTGAGGTGACGCCTTGTCTTGGACTTTTCAGCTCGGAAAGTTGGTCCGAACGTATACACTTTACCAAGCGCCATGGCGCTGGCCTCTGCGTAGAGCTGACCCGACTGCGTGAGATATGCCTTGCCAAGATCGAAGTACTCCGTCTCGAACAACGTGGACGTACCTTCACACGCATTCGGTGTAAAGATCGGAGAGTCCATTAGGCGGAAACCATTACCGTCAAAGAAATCACGAATCGCCTTGATTACGCGAGCTCGCACGCGCATAATCGCATGCTGACGTGCAGAGCGCAGCCACAGGTGACGGTGTTCCATGAGGAACTCGACACCGTGTTCCTTAGGTGTGATCGGGTAGTCTTTGCTGAGCTGCCAGATCTTTACATCCGTAACATCAAGCTCTACTCCCGAGGGGGCTCGCTGTTCGGCGCGCACCGTACCCGTGATCGACACGCTAGACTCCTGCGTAAGCAGTCCAGCATTGCCGGCGATCTCTTCGCTCACGTTTGGCTTGAAAAGCACACACTGAACAATGCCCGAGCCATCGCGAAGCTTGATGAAGATGAGCTTGCCTTTTTCTGTCTTGTCGTAGACCCATCCGTTAAGCGTCACTGTTTGGCCGATATGATCGCTGAGGTTTTCGACGGCCACAAATGATTTGTATCGTGATTCCATGCACGAAAATACCGAAGAAGTTGGCGAAGTTTGCGTCATGCATCGCCCCCTATCATTGAAACGCATCAACGACGTTGTTCTGAGCTCTATCTGGTCGGATGGATTGGAGTCATCAATTCTCCTTTCCGGTCTGCGCGACGCCTGCCCATGTGCCCATTGTTCGGGCGAGGAAATCATGGGGCAAGCGGTCTTCCCCGGCATGAAGACCTTTAATCCCGGCATGAACGAGCTAGCCTCCATCACCCCCGTAGGTAACTACGGCGTGCAGGTTGCCTGGAAAGACGGACACGACACCGGCATCTACACATGGGAAATGCTACGCACCATCTTCGAAACCAAGGGCCTGAGCCAACAGACGTTAGAAGAGATCGAGCGTCAGATGGGGTGATAGAAGAGATGACTGATGACTGATTACAGGTTACTGGTCGAAGTGTCGCTTTCGATTTTCAACCTTTTACATCAACGCCCTGAGTTTAGCCAATACATCAGAGATCTGTTCGGCAGTCAGCACGCCTATGCAGCGAGCAGCGAACAGCGAGCAAAGCAATCATCACGGAACTACCGTAACTCAAGTATGCGTTTCCGCTACCTAAGCACCTTGCTTCCAAGAGAAGAGAGCTCGCTGCTTGCTGCTCGCTGCTCGCTGCTCACTATCTATCTTTGCCTCTATGTCACGCGTCATCAAAGCCCCAACTGGTTCGCAACTCACCTGTAAGAATTGGCAGATCGAGGCCGCATATCGGATGATCCAGAACAATCTAGATCCGCAGAATGCGGAGAAGCCCGACGAGCTTATTGTCTACGGTGGACTCGGCAAGGCAGCCCGTAACTGGGAGGCATTTGATGCTATTCTGTCGTCTCTGCGAGACATGGATACCGACGAAACGCTACTCGTACAGAGCGGCAAGCCCGTTGGTATTGTTAAGACGCACGACCTTGCGCCGCGCGTGATCATTGCCAACTCGAATTTGGTTCCGAAGTGGGCTACATGGGATGAATTCCGCAGACTAGATGCCATGGGGCTTATGATGTACGGTCAGATGACCGCTGGCTCGTGGATCTACATCGGCACGCAGGGCATCGTACAGGGCACGTACGAGACGTTCGCAGAATGTGCACGTCAGCACTTTGGTGGTACACTGAACGGACGCTTCCTGCTTACCGCCGGACTCGGCGGAATGGGTGGTGCTCAGCCCCTTGCCGCCACTATTGCGGGAGCTGCTGCGCTGTGTATCGAGATAGATGAAGAGCGCATCGACAAGCGGATTCGCGACGGCTATTGCGATCGGAAGATGAGCAGCCTTGACGAAGCACTTCAGGTGATTCGGGAGTATCAAGAGAAGAAAGAAGCCATCTCCGTTGGACTCGTTGGAAATGCGGCAGAGATCCTGCCGGAGCTGCTCAAGCGCGGCATCACTCCGGATGTTATAACCGATCAGACATCGGCGCACGACCCGCTCAATGGATACTATCCAGCTGGGCTTACCAAGGCTGAAGCAGATGCACTTCGCATCTCAGATCCGGCAACGTATCTCGAGAAATCCTACGCTAGTATTGGTGAGCACGTGCAGGCAATGCTCGAGTTCCAGAAGCGCGGAGCGATCACCTTTGATTACGGCAACAACATTCGCGGCATTGCGCGCGACCATGCAGGAGTTGCCAACGCATTCGACTTCCCGGGGTTCGTACCGGCCTTTGTTCGCGAGCTTTTCTGCGACGGGAAGGGTCCGTTCCGATGGGTTGCCCTCTCCGGCGATCCCGAAGACATCCGTGTTACCGACGAAGCCATCATGAACCTCTTCCCAGAGAACCACCACCTGCACATGTGGATCAAGGAAGCACAAGATCACATCGGCTATCAGGGCCTGCCAGCACGTATATGTTGGCTTGGTTATAGAGAACGTGCAGCCGCTGGTAAACTATTTAACGATCTTGTTCGTTCAGGAAAGGTATCTGCCCCAATCGTGATCGGTCGCGACCACCTAGATTGTGGCAGTGTTGCATCACCGCACCGTGAAACCGAGGCTATGATCGATGGATCTGATGCCGTAGCAGACTGGGTGCATCTGAACTTCGCGCTCAACGCAGTAGGAGGTGCAACATGGGTTTCCCTTCACCATGGCGGAGGGGTTGGTATGGGGCTTTCGCTACACGCAGGAATGGTGGTTGTGGCAGACGGAACCCAGCTGGCAGAAGAAAAATTGGCACGGGTATTGACTTACGATCCATTAATGGGCATTTTGCGTCACGCCGATGCCGGTTACGAAAGAGCATGTTCCAACGCGAGAAAGTTTGGCATAGAAATTCCACTACCTCTTAACAGCTGAGTATTTCACTGATCCGGGACAGAATGGCATAACTGCTACGTCGTTTTAACAGATGGACTGTCAATATGACAGTTTAGCTAACACAACTAGCAGGAGTTGCCATGAGAACCGCAGACTTCCGTCGCAAGACGGGTATTGCACCCCGCAAGGGTCAGTTTAATTCTGAAATCACCACATCAGGAGGTAGTGCCATGGATCTCGCACTGCAAATCGAACAACTGTTCCGCACAGATCGGAACAAGTACCTTGGCTTTATTCGCCAACGTGTCCGCAGCCAAGAGGATGCGGAAGACATTCTTCAGGACGTCTTCACGAACGTTCTAGCCGCCTCAAAAGACGTCAACAAACCCATCGATAACCTGGCCTCATGGGTATTCACATCCGTGCGCAACAGGATTATCGACTCGTACCGCAAGAAGAAGGCAGACAGTTTTGCTGACCTCGGAACGCAGGAACAGCACGAAGACGGCTCGGACATGATCGAGCGCTACCTGGGCGACCTCTCCTACAACCCAGAGAACAGCCTTGTGCGCGAGACCATCTGGGAAGCCATCCTACAGGGCCTCGAAGAACTACCAGCCGAACAGAAATACGTCTTCGTCAAAAATGAATTCGAAGGTATTTCGTTTAGGGAGATGTCCGAAGAGACGGGTGTAAACATCAACACTCTTCTGGCACGCAAACGCTACGCCGTCCTGTTCCTCCGCAAGAAGCTACAGGCGTTGTACGACAACATCAACGACTAGCCTTCCCCCTTTATGTCGGTTACGACAACGAAAACAGCCCGCACGATGATGTACCTCGGTAGCATCGGCGGGCTGTTGCTACTTCAGGGGGCTATCTTCATGGGCCTGTGGAACCTTCTAAGCGATAACCTCGACGACATCACGCTTCTCGAAGGCATTGGACTATCTGCCATCTCCTACGTCCTGATTTTTTCGTTCAAGTACGGCGCAGAAGACTACCCCAAAAACACAATACCCTTCGGGCGCAAAACAAACCTTACCCAGAAATGCGCCAACATGACGCCCGAACAACGCGCCCGGCTCCGCACCGAACTCGTCGAGAAATGCGGATGTAAAGAGTAGGGGCGGGTACGAGGTACAAGGGACTAGGGATTAGGGACTAGGGACTGATCGTCTTTCCGCAGAAGCGGGAAACCAGAAAGCTACTCGGCACTCGGCACTCGGCACTCTTTATCCCATACACCGTCACATGTCCTTCTCCAACTCGTGCAACGACGATCACGCCGGGTTGGCCCCCTTCAACAAATGTGAGGCGCGAGCGGACAGCTTCGGGATCCTTATCCCAGCCGCGCTTCTTGATTACGGTGTCTGCGCCCCAGCCATATTCGTGGATGCGCTCCTGCATGCGCCGCTCCGAGGCGCTATCGTCCATGTGCAGGATTCGATACGATGTATACCACGGCGAGGCAGGGGGCTCGTGGTCTGCTATTCCATATCCAATGCGCGGGTCTAGCGGACGCATGTTGTGCTCTTCAAAGAACTGGGTTAACAAGCCCGACGCGATAAGGGCATTGTGTGGTTCAACAAGTACCTCGTACCTCGTACCCTCGTACCCCGTACCCCGTACCTTGTACCTCGTACCCCGTACCTCGTACCCCGTACCCTCGTACCCCGTACCTTGGTCAACGAGAGTCACCATTGTTGTTATCTCCGAGCGTCCTTTCCACAAAATGCGTTCGCGGCATTCGCGGCCAAATCCGATGTATTCGGAGTTGTATTCGGGGGCATCAACGATATCGCCGGGACCCACTTTGATGCCTACTAGAGGGGCATTGGGTATGCTGACAAGAGGGGGATCGTACTCTGCTGCGCTGCGTTTGCGCTGCTGTTGTTCCCTGCGCGAGGGATCGGCCCAGACGGCATCGGCAGCCACGGCTTGCTGGACCGTCCAGCGGTCGTTGATACATGTTACGTTGAGCGCGCCGGCCCGACGCAGGTTTCCGGCCGAGCATGCATGAATGAGAGGGTCGGCCTCGTACGAGGTAACACGCGCGGCCAAACGTGAGAGCGCAAGTGTATCCAGGCCTGCACCTGTGCAGATCTCGAGCACATGCTCGCATCCACTGAAGGCTTGGGCGTGGTAGGCGGCAATGTCCGGATGCGTGGATTGTTCGGCCATTTGGTTGGTAAACAGCCAGCCGTGCTGTCGTTTTCCTAGACGCTCTGCGCGCATCGTGCCGGTAGCAAGCTCGATAAGCATCCGGGTGCGCTCTGCCTGCCCCTTACAGATGTGTGTGCGAACACGGTCAACAACTGCAGGGGTTACAACCGATTGGTTGGAACGGAGGACTACTACCACGCGTTCTACGTGGTCTACGACATCGTCGGAGAGAAGATATGCACCGTCTGCAAATGCTGTCATCAAAAAGCCCGATATTTGCACGTGCATCTGCACATCACAAACGCAAAATTACGAGAAAGATCGTTCTATGAGCACCAACGTCCTCGAGCAGCAACTTCACGGTATGGGGTTGCACAACCTTGGCGACATTCACTACAACCTCACTGCACCTGAGCTTGTTGAGCATGCTCTGAGCTTTGAAGAAGGTATCCTCTCGGAGCACGGCGCGCTATGCGTAAACTCTGTACCGTACACCGGACGCAGGGCAAACGACAAGTTTGTGGTTGAAGAAGACGACACCAAGGGCGACGTTTGGTGGGGCAAGGTTAATAAACCTTTTGCAGAGGACAAGTTTAACGCGCTCAAGACACGCGTGTTTGCCTACCTGCAGGGACGCGACGTATACGTGCAAGACCTGATCGCAGGCGCAGATCCAACCTACAAGCTGCCGGTACGCTTTATCCAGGAAGAAGCCTACCATTCGTTGTTCGTGCAGAACATGTTCATCAAGGCTTCGGAAGAAGAACTCGACAACTTCCTGCCCGGCTTTACGGTGGTAACCGTGCCAGGGTTTAAGTCGATCCCAGAGATCGATGGCACACTGAGCGAAGTATTCATCATGCTGAGCTTCAAGCAAAAGCTCGTGCTCATTGGTGGCACCAGCTATGCCGGTGAAAACAAGAAGTCGATCTTTACGGTCCTGAACTACCTGATGCCAAAGCTCGGTGTTATGTCGATGCACTGCTCGGCCAACATTGGCAAGGATGGAGACACCGCACTGTTCTTCGGTCTTTCTGGTACAGGTAAGACAACACTCTCAACAGACCCAGAGCGCGCGCTCATCGGCGACGACGAGCACGGCTGGAGCAATGATGGCGTGTTCAATTATGAAGGGGGCTGTTACGCCAAGGTGATCAACCTGAATGCAGAAGCAGAGCCGATCATCTTTGGTCTTACACGCACCTTCGGTACGATCCTGGAGAACGTAGACATCGACGAGAACACACGCGTGATTGATCTCGATTCGCAAGTGCACACAGAGAACACACGCGCATCATACACACGTGAGCACATTCCAAACATCGCACCAGACAATCGTGGTGGTCACCCAAAGAATGTTGTCTTCCTCACAGCCGATGCATTCGGTGTTATGCCGCCCATCGCCAAACTCACACCTGAGCAGGCTATGTACCACTTCCTCTCGGGCTACACAGCAAAGGTTGCTGGTACCGAAGCAGGCGTAAAGGAGCCATCAGCTACGTTCTCTACGTGCTTCGGAGCCCCTTTCATGGTGCATCATCCAAGCGTCTATGCAAACCTGCTACGCGACAAGATCAACACCCACGGCTCTACCGTATGGCTTGTGAACACAGGCTGGAACGGCGGACCCTACGGCGTAGGTAGCCGCATGAAGATCAAGCACACACGTGCTATGCTGCGTGCAGCACTCAATGGCGATCTCAACAATGTTGAGTTTGTGAAGGATTCGTTCTTCAATCTCAGCATCCCAACATCATGCCCAGACGTTCCAGCAGAAGTGCTCAACCCACGCAACACATGGGCAGACACAGCAGCCTACGACAAGCAAGCACAACACCTCGTTGAACTCTTTGAAGAGAACTTCAAACAATTCGCCGACAGCGTAGATGAGAACGTTGTGAAGGCGATGAAAGGATAGAAGAGAGGTACTAGGTACTAGGTACTAATGACTGATGACGGGGTTGGTCATGCTCGCGAACGCGGGCATCCAGAAAACGAATGAAACAGCACAGCGGATGCTCGCCTATGGCGTGCATCCGCTTTTTCATTGTGGGTGAGTACTGATATGCCCTTCTCTTACCCGAACCGCTCAAGGGTTGCGAACCAGCCGCGGCGGCCGTAGGCAGAGAACGAGTGCATAAGGATCTCATCTTCATCTTCTGCGATATTAGTGGGCAAGGGGTGCGGGTAGACCACGTCGAAGACGTGGCTCCATAGCAGGAAGTTCACAACATGAACGTGATATCCTTCATCGGCCGGGTCGATTATGTCGTCGCTGACTACAACAGTTCGCACGATGTAGTTCTCACCTTCCTCTGAGATGTCGCACAGGTACACGGGCTCACCTGGCCAACTGCGGGCAAACGTGATCACACGGTCATCGATCACGATGTCCCACTTCTCTTCCATGGTGGACGCGCGAAACAACACACCGCGATCCGGAAGCGTTCGCGCCTCTTTGGGATAGGTCATATCCACGTCATACTTCACTGGATTTAACGGGTGCTTGCCAAACAGGTGTGTACCGTCAGAATCTCGGGTAGACATAAACAACTCGGCCACTTCATGCGACGGTGATGATGCGACCATTGTCGTGGCAATTGCTCTGCAATCAAACACGCAGACGCCAAATGGAGAGTCGGTAGCCTCGATCCAACGAGGCTCTAGGGAAGATTCGAATGTGCTCATACGCGCAATCTATATGGATTCCCGCTTTCTGTCCCTCTTGTCCCTCCTCTTACGCCGTCACCCCATTCATAGCGTTCTCTCGACACGTGCGCAATGCTGCCAGGACCAATCGGTGCACCTCTTCGGCAACATCATGGAGGGGGCTTGCAACCTCGGGATCGACCATTCCGAGATCATCGAGGAGGCGGATCCAGAGTTTGACGAGGCGCGTGGAGGTGTTGATCTCGTAGAGGCAGTTCCGGAAGATTTCCCGAGAGGGGGCTCCTGCTGCTTTTTCTGTCCATGCACCTATGTCGGTGGCTGCCTCAAACAGGCGCCGGTGGATGTCGAGTGAATGGCCGGCCCCCTGTCCGTGAAGCCAGATGTTGGCAACCCGCAGCGTAAGCTCGTAGGAGCGTTGTTGAAGTGGTGTTCCCATGGTACGGTATCCTTTGAATTGTGGCATGAAAATCATGTCTCCGTTCTTCGTGCCGCCAACAGCTACAAGTGTGACACCTACCGTATCTTTGTGGTCTATGTCGACGCTAGAACTACCCGTCCTAAACCAAGTTTCCGAGCCATCAGCCCCCTCCAATGGGATGAAGGTGTACGTCGAGACCTATGGTTGCCAAATGAATGTGAACGACTCCGAGATTGTCCTCGGTGTGTTGCACAACCAAGGCTATGCATCAGCGGAACATCCTGATGATGCAGATGTGATCTTGCTTAACACGTGCGCGATTCGCGACAACGCAGAGCGTAAGATTCATGAACGTCTCAACCATCTAAAACACAACAAGCGGCAGAACAGGGATCTCGTTGTTGGTGTGCTTGGTTGTATGGCAGAACGTCTGCGCACAAAGCTGCTCGATGAAAAGATGGTAGACATCGTTGTGGGTCCGGACGAGTACCGTCGCGTGCCCGAGCTTGTCGAGACAGCACGCGGTGGCGAAAAAGCTATCGCTGTGAAGCTCTCACGCGTTGAGACGTATGACGATATCGTGCCCCTTCGTACAGAGGGTATCTCTGCATGGGTTTCGATCATGCGTGGTTGCGATAAGTTCTGCACGTTTTGCGTTGTGCCGTTCACGCGTGGACGCGAGCGCTCACGCGCATTGCAGAGCGTTGTGGATGAAGCAAAATCGCTCTGGGATTCCGGCTTCAAAGAGATCACGATGCTGGGTCAGAATGTAAACTCGTATAGAGACGAAGTCTCGGGCTACGATTTTGCTGATCTGCTTGCTGCAACAGCGCGTGCTGTACCAGGGATACGCATTCGCTATAGCACCTCACATCCGCAGGACATGAGCGATAAGCTCATCGACACCATGGCCGAGCACGACAACATCTGCAAGTACATCCACCTGCCTGTACAGTCGGGCTCCAACCGCATTCTCGAGCTCATGAACCGCACCTACACCGTAGAGCATTACATGGGCCGCATCAACCGCATCAAGCAGGTAATGCCTGATTGCGCATTGAGTACCGACATCATCGCTGGGTTCTGCACAGAAACGGTAGATGACCATCAGCGCACACTGGATGTGATGCGCGCTGCACGTTATGATGGCGCGTATATGTTTGCCTATTCGCCACGCGAGAATACAAAGGCTTGGAAAATGGGAGACGACGTGCCGGATGAGGTCAAGAGCAGGCGTCTGGCAGAAATTATCGATGTACAGAACGAGATTGCCAAAGAAATTAACCTTGGCGAAGTAGGTAAGACGCATGCAGTGCTCGTCGAGGGCCCGAGCAAGCGCAATGCCGCCGAGTGGAAGGGTCGCACGGACACCAACAAACTTGTGATCTTTCCGCACATCGACCAGCGTGGCTATGTTGTTGGCGACACCGTTCATGTAACGATCAATCGAACAACCAGCGCCACATTGTTTGGCGAGCTGATCTAACTCGAACCTAGGAGTACACTGATGGATACGTTGATCTTTCTTCACTCAAAACTGCATCATTCAATCTACCTCTTGGCAGCATTGTCACTGGTGTTTCCGTTGCTTGCACTCGTTAAAAAGACACCTATCTCTTCTCTAGGTATGGGGCTTATCAGGACGTATTCCATCGTGATTACAATACAACTCCTGATAGGTATTTCACAGCTCATCATGCGTTGGAGCGATTTTGGTGAGGGCCTGCGGTATCGTCTTGAGCATGCTACTCTCATGATTGTTGCTGTTGCGCTTGTGCACATGGCACCTCGGTTTGTCAAGCGAGGAGACACAGCGGGCAATCGCAATGCACTTCTCATGCTCCTTGGATCGTTAGTGCTTGTTCTGCTTGGAGTATCACTCATTCAGCGTGCCATCGCAGGCGCATAAGTACATGTCAGCCGTACACACAACATCTCTTGCTGGTTACCCGTTGTTTCGTCGCGGCAAAGTACGCGACGTCTATGACCTAGGCGACCAACTCCTCATGGTTGCCAGCGACCGCATCTCGGCATTCGATGTTGTGATGTCGGAGCCAATCCCTGAGAAAGGCGCTCTGCTAACGCAGATCGCCGCCTACTGGTTTGAGCAGCTCTCACATATCGTGCCGAATCATGTGATCAGCATGGATGTTGACACGCTCGATAGGTGCACGGATGAAGAGAAAGACATGCTTCGTGGACGCTCGATGATTGTGCGCAAGACAAGCCCCCTACCTGTTGAATGTGTTGTGCGTGGCTACCTGTCTGGCTCCGGTTGGAAGGAATACCAAGCTTCGCAGACCGTCTGTGGCATTACACTGCCAGCGGGATACGTTGAATCGTCCAAGCTTACAGAGCCAATCTTCACACCTGCAACCAAGGCCGAAGAGGGTCACGACGAGAACATCTCGTTCGACGTAGCCGCCAAGATCTTGGGCGATGATGTTGCCAATGCTGTGGGCAACTACAGCATTGCGCTCTACAACGCTGCCTCAGAGCTGGTTGCAAGCAAGGGGCTCATTCTAGCAGACACAAAGTTCGAGTTTGGTATAGATAACAGTGGCCAGATTATCCTCATAGATGAGGCGCTCACGCCCGACTCTTCGCGTTACTGGCTTGCCGAATCGTATGCGCCTGGCACATCACAGATGAACTTCGACAAACAGATGTTACGGGACTGGCTTGAGTCTACGCCATGGAATAAAACACCACCGCCGCCAACTCTACCGGATGATGTGATACAGGGAACACGAGCAAAGTATATTGAAGCATACGAGCGAATCACGGGACAGCGATGGCAATAAATTCTTTCTTTCTTGACGAAGACGATGTCGAGATGCAGCGTCGTATCAACGACATGCTAGACTGGGGATTGCTGCTGGCAGTTGCTGGATTGCTCGGCATAGGGCTTATATCAATTTATAGTGCAGCCTACAGTCTCGGCTCCGACAGCATCTTTATGCGTCAGATATTTTATGCCATTGCGGGCACCGTAGCTGCGGTGGTTCTTTTTTACGTGCCCGAGCGTGTGATCAGTTCACTGGCCTATCCCGCCTATGGCATTGGTTTGCTCTTGCTGATCACCGTTCTTACTCCGCTCGGACATAAAGTTCACGGACAGCAATGCTGGATACAAATTGGGTCGTTTACCTTTCAGCCCTCTGAGTTTGCAAAGATCTCGACATTACTTGCCGCTGGACAGTACATTTCACGCAAAGGATTCTCGATCAAGGCAGTGCGCAATCTGCTTGGCTTGCTGTTCATCTTTTTGCTACCGATTGGCTTAATAATGTTGCAGCCGGATACCGGCTCTGCAACCGTATTTCTTGCGATGTTTGTTGGGGTCTACTTGTGGGCAGGGGGCGATACATTCGTGCTCTACACGCTGGTGTCGATACCCTTTATTGCCACTTCGGCTCTCTATGGAGCGCTCTACAGCAATATCTATTGGTTTGTTACATTTACTGCCCTGTTCTGCTTAGGAACGTATATGTTTCGCAAGCCCCTTGCCATCACTATTGCAGCATGTCTGGTCGTTATCGGAATTGGCCTTGCAGTTGAACCTGTGTTCGACCACTTAGAGCCATACAAGCAAAAGCGATTAATCACCCTCTTCGAGCCTGAGCGCAACCCTCGAGGCGAGGGGTATCACGTTATTCAGTCTATTCTCGCAGTTGGCTCGGGCGGCGTAACTGGCAAAGGGTTTTTACAAGGCACTCAGACGCAGCTGCGCTATATCCCTGAGCAGTGGACAGACTTTATTTTTTGCGTACCCACCGAGGAGTTTGGCTTCATAGGCGGAGTGCTCGTTATCTCGTTGTTAGCAACCGTAGCGCTACGCTGCTTTAGTATAGCATCTCTGTCTCGCACTCCATTTTCAAGTATCGTTGCCGTTGGATTTGGTTCGCTCATAACCTACCACACCATGGTGAACATAGGTATGGCTGTGGGTCTGTTTCCTGTTATGGGAATTCCGCTGCCATTTCTCAGTGCTGGTGGTACATCTCTTGTTGCCAATGTTGCGTGCATCGGTTTGCTGCTACATATGTATCGACAGCGAAAGCGTCGGTTAGCATAGCGCACGATGTCTAAACGAATAGTCATAACGAGTGGCGATATAAATGGTATCGGACTCCGATGCTTAGCGACGTCACTACGGAACAAGGTCTTCAATGCAGAGCTTTGGCTAGCGATAGCGCCGCAGACTCTACAAAATGCTATAGACATTTACAATCTTCCTGGTAGTATCATCAACGATGTATGGTTGATTGGAAACCAAAGGATACGTCTCTTAGCATTAGATGCAGTGTCCGCTGTTACACCTGGTGAGCCCTCTGATGATGCATCACGACTTGCTATAGCTTCGCTCGACAGGGCTATCACGGAGACAGTTGCACAGAACTTTGATGCTCTCGTGACACTCCCAATAAACAAGCATGCTCTAGCCAATATAGGCTGGCCTTACGCAGGCCAAACAGAGATGCTTGGCGCATACAGTGGCGGAG
>Ga0194126_10000277_pt1:80000-83524 | contig 83524 bp, 64 predicted proteins | sample TA2KigC150mmetaG_FD_148641 | JGI IMG/M metagenome (GOLD analysis project Ga0194126, IMG submission 148641) | Freshwater microbial communities from Lake Tanganyika, Tanzania - TA2015035 Kigoma Deep Cast 150m | ecosystem: Environmental > Aquatic > Freshwater > Lake | place: Tanzania...
GGGGGATTCTCACCCCCGTTGTCGCTACTTATGCCTACATATGCTCTTCTGCACGCTCCAGCACTACTCACGTAGAACCTTCTCTGCAAGCAGAATGCTCCCCTACCACTCCTTACGGAGTCCACAGCTTCGGCGGGATGCTTAGTCCCGATTATTGTCGGCGCACAGTCGCTCGACCAGTGAGCTATTACGCACTCTTTGAATGAATGGCTGCTTCTAAGCCAACATCCTGGCTGTCTATGCAACTGCACATCCTTTGCCTGTTAGCACCCACTTGGGGGCCTTAGCTGGTGGTCTGGGTTGTTTCCCTCTCGGCTACGAAGCTTATCCCTCGCAGCCTCACTCCCGTGCATCCTGTCTTCGGCATTTGCGGTTTATCTGGGGTCGGTACCGTTGTGACAGCCCTAGCCCAATCAGAGCCCTACCTCCGAGACAGTTATTACACGAGGCTGTTCCTAAAAACATTTCGGGGAGTACGAGCTATCACCGAGTTTGATTGGCCTTTCACCCCTATCCACAGGTCATCGGAGTAGTTTTCAACCCACACCCGTTCGGACCTCCACGTGGTGTTACCCACGCTTCATCCTGCCCATAGATAGATCACTCGGTTTCGCGTCTGCCGCCACATACTAGTCGCCCTATTCAGACTCGCTTTCGCTACGGGTGCGGATATCCATATCCTTACCCTGGCATGTGACGAGCAACTCGTAGGCTCATTAAGCAAAAGGCACGCCGTCACAGCGTATTGCTGCTCCGACCGTTTGTAAGCACACGGTTTCAGGTTCTTTTCACTCCCTTCTGAAGGGTTCTTTTCACCTTTCCCTCACGGTACTGGTTCACTATCGGTCACAGAGGAGTATTTAGCCTTGGAGGGTGGTCCCCCCGGGTTCACACAGGATTTCTCGTGTCCCGCGCTACTCAGGATACCCCTGGGCCTTCGACGATTTCGCATACAGGGCTCTTACCTCCTTTGGCTGGCCTTCCCAGGCCATTCTGCTATCGTCTCAGGATCCCGTGATGGGGTCCTACAACCCCGAATACACTTGCGTGTCTTCGGTTTGGGCTCTTCCCGGTTCGCTCGCCACTACTACGGGAATCTCGTTTGATTTATATTCCTCCAGGTACTGAGATGTTTCACTTCCCTGGGTTAGCTCTCCTTGCGGAGTAATGGGACATGACTCCCACTGGGTTTCCCCATTCGGACATCCACGGATCTAAGCATGCTTCCTGCTCCCCGTGGCGTTTCGCCGGTTGCTGCGTCCTTCTTCGCCTCTCTGTGCCTAGGCATCCACCGTGTGCCCTTAGCAACTTGCCTTCTTGTGTTCGTCCTGTGACATCTAACTGTCACATTCGTTGACACTGTAAATGATACTCACGCACTTGCGTTTTTCTTCTTTTTTCTTCTTTCTTCTTCTTTTCTCTTTGCTTGCGCTCTTCAAGTTGCTCTCTCATCATGACTCTTTTGCGCCATGATCTTCTTAACAACTCTCCTGCAAGACTTGCTCGTTTACGGAATTAACCTCTTCTGTTGTCAAAGAACTCGTGTACATAAAACACGCGCATAAACGCGCGTTGTACGTGGACCCAAGCGGGATCGAACCGCTGACCTCCTGCTTGCAAGGCAGGCGCTCTCCCAGCTGAGCTATGGGCCCATCTAGCATACGTGGGCCGGAGTGGACTTGAACCACCGGCCTCACGCTTATCAGGCGTGTGCTCTAACCAGCTGAGCTACCGGCCCATCTGCAACGATGGAGTTCGGTTGCAAAGAACACTTGGGTGCTCTTTGATAACAGGAAGCAGACTAGAAAACACGCGACGCACGGTTGTGTTTGTGCTGACCAGCCGAAGCTGATCTGCTGTTGTTGTTTCTTTAGGATTATTGACTAGAGAATTTCTTCTCAAATCTCCTTAGAAAGGAGGTGATCCAGCCGCACCTTCCGGTACGGCTACCTTGTTACGACTTAGCCCCAGTCACCGATTTCGCCTTCGACGGTATCGCTACCGGCTTCGGGCGCCCCCGGCTCCCATGGCTTGACGGGCGGTGTGTACAAGGCCCGGGAACGTATTCACCGCGGCGTGCTGATCCGCGATTACTAGCGATTCCACCTTCATGGAGTCGAGTTGCAGACTCCAATCCGAACTGAGACCGGCGTTGGGGATTTCCTTAGCCTCGCGGCTTTGCCCATTGGACCGGCCATTGTATCACGTGTGTAGCCCCAGACGTAAGGGCCATGATGACTTGACGTCATCCCCACCTTCCTCTCTACTTGCGTAGGCAGTCTCTCCAGAGTGCCCGGCCTAACCGCTGGCAACTGGAGATAGGGGTTGCGCTCGTTGCGGGACTTAACCCAACACCTCACGGCACGAGCTGACGACAGCCATGCAGCACCTATACAGGCATCCGACTTAACGGGTCATTCGACTTTCATCTCTTTACTACCTGTACTTCAAGCCTGGGTAAGGTTCTTCGCGTTGCATCGAATTAAACCACATGATCCACCGCTTGTGCGGGCCCCCGTCAATTCCTTTGAGTTTCAACCTTGCGATCGTACTCCCCAGGTGGTATGCTTATCAGATTCCCTTCGGCACTGAACCCTTGCGGGCCCAACACCAAGCATACATCGTTTAGGGCGCGGACTACCAGGGTATCTAATCCTGTTTGATCCCCGCGCTTTCGTGCCTCAGCGTCAGTTACGAGCCAGATGACCGCCTTCGCCACCGGTGTTCCTCCTGATATCTACGCATTTCACCGCTACACCAGGAATTCCATCATCCTCTCTCGCACTCAAGTCCTGCCGTATCAAAGGCACCCTCCGGGTTAAGCCCGGATATTTCACCTCTGACGCACAAGACCGCCTACGCACCCTTTATACCCAGTAAATCCGGACAACGCTTGGGTCCTACGTATTACCGCGGCTGCTGGCACGTAGTTAGCCGACCCTTCCTTTGATGGTACCGTCCCGGAGGTTCCTACCTCTTTTCGTCCCATCCGACAGTGGTTTACAAGGCGAAGCCCTGTCGTCCCACACGCGGCATTGCTGGTTCAGGCTTGCGCCCATTGACCAATATTCCTCACTGCTGCCTCCCGTAGGAGTCTGGACCGTGTCTCAGTTCCAGTGTGGCTGTTCGTCCTCTCAGACCAGCTACTGATCGTCGCCTTGGTGAGCCATTACCTCACCAACTAGCTAATCAGCCGCAGGCTCATCCCCATCCGCCGAAGCTTTGAACTCTCGTCCTCATCAGTGTTTAGCCTCGGTTTCCCGAGGTTGTCACTGTGATGGGGGCAGATAACCTACGTGTTACTCACCCGTGCGCCAGTGGTATTGCTACCCCTAGACTTGCATGTGTTAGGCATGCCGCCAGCGTTCGTCCTGAGCCAGGATCAAACTCTTCGTTGTAGAAGCTTTTGATGCTGTTTCATTACCGATTGCGTCGTTTACTTTTCGATTGACGGAGTAGATCTCTTAAAAAACCTACCCTCTCGTTTGCATGTTTCTTCTTGCTTCCTGTTGTCAAAGAACACC